>Ga0102587_1000054_pt1 | contig 171352 bp, 165 predicted proteins | sample AraplaF_Col_mTSA_FD_76853 | JGI IMG/M metagenome (GOLD analysis project Ga0102587, IMG submission 76853) | Arabidopsis root microbial communities from the University of North Carolina, USA - plate scrape MF_Col_mTSA (SPADES assembly) (version 2) | ecosystem: Host-associated > Plants > Roots >...
CGAACCGAAAATCTCGATCATGCCAACCACCGTGCCGAACAAGCCCATCAGCGGCGCCAGGGTGGCGATGGTGCCCAGCGTGGTGAGGAAGCGCTCCAGCGTGTGCGCCACGCCGCTGCCCGCCTCTTCGATGGATTCCTTCATCACGTCGCGCGGCGCGTCCACATTGCGCAGCGCGGCCGACAGCACGATGCCCAGCGGCGACGACTTTTCCAGTTTATCGATGATATCGGGCGTGATGTTGTTGCTGCGGTAGACCTGCACCACCTCATCCAGCAGCTTCTTGGGGATGATCTTGCCGCGGCGCAGATACATCAGGCGTTCGATGATCAGGGCAGTTGCGACGATGGAAGCAATCAACAACAGCCAGATAGGCCAACCTGCAGCTTGGAATATGGCGAGCAAAACGAACTCCTAAGATATGAACAACCGAATGGCGCAATGTAGCGTGTTGAGCCGATGTCGGCAAGTGTCTGGTGGAGTTCTCAACATTTTCTGTGGACAATAATGTGAGCAAGCCAACAGCTTCATCCCTAAACCATTGATCTGTAAGGAAATCCTTCCTCAGCTTAAAAATCGCGCACATGACGCCAAGCTTATCCCAGTTATGCCCATTTTCTGTGGACAAGATTGTGAGCAAGGGACCGAACTTATCCCAAGCGCTTGATTTACAACGATATTTTTTCTTTGCGCAAAAAACGCGCAGCATTTTCGTAGCCAAACTACGCCGTGTACTTCCCCACACTTCGTGTGGATAAGATTGTTAGCAAGCACTTCCACAACATGAAATGTCCTTGATTTATAAGGGATTTTTTGCCCTGAGTAAAAATTTGGCACGGCAGTGTTTTTCGCCCCTTTTCAGAGGGAAACCGGGCTTATCCACCGGCTGCCGGCAAAACGCGACTGATCGCTTTCAGCTATCGCGGCCAATTGTGCACTTCTGCACATTTTGTGTGGATAAGATTGTTAGCAAGGCGCAAGTTAGAAAATCAAGTCATTGATTTGTAATGGATTTATTGCCATGCGCAAAAATAAAGCAGGCGATTTCGGGCGGCCGGACGGGCCTGCGCATGCGGCTGAACCGGGGCCTGGCGATATTCACCGGACAGTGACAAACAACGGCCAGCACCGAGTTTTGCACAAATTCTGTGGATAAAAGTGTGCGGAACAGTGCACACCTCATCCTAAGTCATTGATTTTCAACAATATACTTTCCATGCGTAAATTTTAAGCATGACAAAATCGGCAACAAGAAAAAGGCTATCGCTCACTCAAGTTCCACACATCTTTTGTGGATAACTTTGTGCGTAACCGCCAGTGGCCTATGCAAAGTGCTTGATCCGTAAGGTTTTTTCTCATTTGCACGCAAATGCGGCAGAAATGTTTACCCTTTAAAATCATGGGCCTACCTATAATAGCTAGCGTTTTAGCTGCTGTATGACCGCTGTGTGACCAAACGCACACAGTGTGGACAGTTTCCTTTTTTGAAATCCTATGAACTTCGACCATCGCCAAGATTCCGCCCCCGCCGCCGCTCCCGTCATGACCGTCAGCGCGCTCAACCAGGCCGTCGCGCGGCTGCTGGAACGCAGTTTTCCCCTGACGTGGATTTCGGGCGAGGTCTCCAACTTCACGCGGGCGGCGTCGGGCCACTGGTACTTCACGCTCAAGGACGATGGCGCCCAGGTGCGCGCCGTGATGTTCCGCGGCCGCGCCCAGTACGCCAACTTCGTGCCGCGCGAGGGCGACAAGGTCGAGGTGCGGGCGCTGGTGACGCTATACGGCCCGCGCGGCGATTACCAGATCAACGTGGAAGCCATCCGGCGTGCGGGCGTGGGCTCGCTGTTCGAAGCCTTCCAGCGCCTGAAGGAAAAGCTGGATGCGGCCGGCCTGTTCCATCCGGACCGCAAGCGGGCGTTGCCGATCTTTGCGCGCACGGTGGGCGTGGTCACCAGTCCGCAGGCGGCGGCGCTGCGCGACGTGCTGACGGCATTGCAGCGGCGCGCGCCGCATGTGCAGGTGGTGCTCTACCCCACGCCGGTGCAGGGCCAGCTGGCGGCGGAGAAGATCGCGGCGGCCATCGACACGGCCTCGCTGCGCGGCGAATGCGATGTGCTGATCGTGTGCCGGGGCGGCGGCAGCATCGAGGATCTGTGGTCATTCAATGACGAGGAAGTGGCGTATGCGGTGGCGAATTGCCGCATGCCGGTGATATCGGGCGTCGGCCACGAGACCGACTTTACGATTTGCGACTTTGCCGCCGACCTGCGCGCCGCCACGCCAACCGCGGCGGCCGAACTGGCGGTGACCCCGCGCGCCGACTGGATCGGCTCCCTGAAAGCCGATGTGATCGACATCCGCCGCGCCATGCGCCGCGCGCTCAACGACGCCGAACAAACGCTGGATGGCTACACGCGCCGTCTGTTGAACCCGAGTGCGCAAATCGACCAGCAACGGCACAAGCTGCGCGCGCTGGCCACCAATATGACGCACGCCAACCGCGCACCGCTGACGCAGGCGCGCCATCAGCTGGAGCGGTTGAGTGGACGATTGGGCGCACGCAAGCCGGAGGTGACGGCTTCGCGCTCGGTGCTCGCAAGCCTGCATCACCGCGCCGTGACCGGCATCGCACGCCAGTTGCACCAGAGGCGCGATGCGCTGGCCGCCCTGTCTTCGCAACTGGAGTTATTGAATCCGCAGCGCACGCTGGAGCGCGGCTACGCCATCGTCACCAACCAGGACGGCGCCATCGTGCGCGCGCCCGGTCAGTTGCAGGCGGATACGGCGCTGACGCTGAAACTGGCGGAGGGCAGCGCGCGGGTCGATATCAGCGCGGTGCACCCCGGCAAAGACGGGGTCAGCCCCCTATGACGCGGCGGCCGCTGGCCGGGGCGGTTGCGCGGTCAGGCAGCGGACAGCATGGCCGACATGCCGATCAGCACCGGGTTGGCCTCGGTGATGACGTAGGTCGGAATGTGCGCCAGGTAGTCGGAGAAACGGCCCTTCTGCTCGAAGCGCGCGCGGAAGCCTGAGCGTTCGAAGAAGTCGCTCATTTTCAGCACGGTGCGGCCGCCGATGTAGATGCCGCCTTTCGCGCCCAGCGTCAGCGCGACATTGCCCGCCACCGTGCCCAGCATTTCGCAGAAGGCCAGCAGGGTTTCCTCGCACACCGGGTCCAGGCGATGCAGGCCGCGGTCCATGATGTCGGCCATGCTCAGGTTCTGCGGCTCGACGCGCGCCCGTTCGCACAGGGCGCGGTACACCAGCGAAATGCCGATGCCCGACACCAGCCGCTCGCTCGACACATGCTCGTGATAGCGGCGCGCGTAGCGCAGGATGTCGATCTCGCGCTCGTTCATCGGCGCAAAGGTGGCGTGGCCGCCCTCGCTGTCGATGGCGATCCAGCGGTCGCCGGCCGGCACCAGTCCGGACACGCCCAGGCCCGCATCCGCCCCCACCAGTCCGATGGTGGCGCCGGTGCGGACGATGCCACCGCCGAGCTGGTGCTTGTGCTCCGGCGCCAGGTACGGCAAGGCGCTGGCCAGCGCGGTGAAGTCGTTCACCACCACCAGCGATTTCAGACTGAATTGCGAACACACGGCTTCGATCGAGAACGACCAGTGATGGTTGGTCATGGTCACCCAGTCGCCGTCGATCGGGTTGGCGATGGCGATGCCGGCAAAGCGCGCCTGATAACCGCCCGCCGCCACCGTGGCCGCCTGCGACAAGTAAGCCACCAGCGCCGCCCCGAGCGTCGGGTACGCCTGACATTCGGTCACCCAGACCGCTTCGATCTGGTTAGGCGCGGTTTCCAGTCCGAAGCTGGCGCTGCTGCCGCCTATGTCGGCCAAGATGCGCGGGCCGTGCGCGAGGTGCGAAAAAGCGTCGCGTTTCATGTCTCTTTCCGTTCTGTCTTTTGTGGTTCTTGCAGACGCTTAAATTATATGACATTCAATGTCATGAAAACGTTTTCAAACCTCTGCCTATTAAATACCGCCCACCGCGGAAAGTCAATGCACCTTAAGATTTATGGTAACCTTCGGCGAAAAGGTTTTCATAACTACATCGATAAAGGAAATACTTTGACAGACAATTCACGCTCCTCCGGCCCATCGACCCTGATGGATGTTGCACGCCAGGCGGGAGTGTCACCCAGTACGGTTTCACGCATCCTGAATGGCAGCGCCCGGGTCTCGGACGACAAGCGCCAGGCCGTGCTGGCGGCCATCGAGCAAATGAATTTCGCTCCCAACCAGATGGCCCAGGGCCTGAAAAAAGGCCGCTCCATGACCATCGGCATCGTGGTGCAGGATATCTCCTCCCCTTTCTTTGACGAAACGCTGCGCGGCGTGGACGACGGTCTTAAAGGCACCGGCTTCGCCTCGGTGATCGTCAGCGGCCACTGGAATGCCGAAGAGGAAGCCGACCGCATCCGCCTGCTGCTGGCGCGCAAGGTGGACGGCATCATCCTGCTGTCGGGCCGCATGGCGGACGACACGGTGCTCAAGTTTTCGGCGCAGCGCCCCATCGTCTCCACCGGCCGCGCGCTGCAGACCCGCAGCGCGCTGGGCTTCAAGATGGACAATGAATACGGCGCCTACCTGGCGGTACACCATTTGATCGAGCTGGGCCACCGCCAGATCGCCTTCATTTCGGGACCTGCCAACAACAGCGATGCCGACGAACGCCTGGCCGGCTACAAGCGCGCGCTGCAGGAGGCAGGCATCCCGCTGGACGAGCACCTGATCGTCGAAGGTAACTATCACGAGGCCAGCGGCATGCTGGCCATGAACCGGCTGTTCGAGAGCCACCAGAATTTCACCGCCGTGTTTGCCGCCAACGACCTGAGCGCCTACGGTGCGCGGCTGGCCTTGTACCGCAAGGGCATCCGGGTGCCGGACGATATCTCGCTGGTCGGCTTCGACGATCTGCCGGGCTCCTCATATACCACGCCGCCGCTGACCACCATCCGCCAGCCGCTGTACGACATCGGCCGCATCGCCACCCAGGCGCTGCTGCGCATCATCAACGGCGAGGAGGCGCGCGGCGAGGTGCCGCCGCTGGAGCTGATCGTGCGCGAGACCACGCGCCGGGTGCGTTGACGTCTTGACGTCCAGAGTATCCACACGAAATCCGGGTGATTTCAGCGGTCGCCGCCCATCCGCTTTACAATGGTGGGCGTTTCGACATTTTTAACACCTACACAAAGGAAGAACAATGGAACATACCCTGCCACCTCTGCCATATGCCATCGACGCCCTGGCGCCTGCCATCTCGCAAGAAACGCTGGAATACCACTACGGTAAGCACCACCAAACGTATGTCACCAATCTGAACAACCTGATCAAGGGTACCGAGTTCGAAAACCTGTCGCTGGAAGAGATCATCAAGAAATCGTCGGGCGGCATCTTCAACAACTCGGCGCAAATCTGGAACCACACTTTCTTCTGGAACAGCCTGACCCCGAACGGCAAAGGCGCACCAAGCGGCGCGCTGGCCGACGCCATCAACGCCAAGTGGGGCTCGTTCGACAAGTTCAAGGAAGAGTTCACCAAATCGGCCGTGGGCAACTTCGGTTCGAGCTGGACCTGGCTGGTGAAAAAAGCCGACGGTTCGCTGGACATCGTCAACACCTCGAACGCCGCCACCCCGCTGACCACCGATGCCAAGCCGCTGATCACCATCGACCTGTGGGAACACGCCTACTACATCGACTACCGCAACGCCCGTCCTAAGTTCATCGAGACCTTCTTCAAGCTCGCCAACTGGGACTTCGCTGCCGCCAACTTCGCCTGAGCGAACCCGGCAGCCTAAGCCAGAAAGCCCGCAGCGCGCCGCGCCTGCGGGCTTTTTTCTATCATCAGGAGATAACGCATGACTTACCTCGCGTCCCCGCACCGCTACGATGAGATGCTGTACCGTACCTGCGGCCGCAGCGGCTTGAAGCTGCCGGCCATGTCGCTCGGCTTGTGGCATAACTTTGGCGATACCAATAACCTCGCCTCGCAGCGCGAGATGCTGCGCACGGCCTTTGATCTCGGCATCACCCACTTCGACCTCGCCAATAACTACGGCCCGCCCTACGGTTCCGCCGAGTCCAACTTCGGCCACCACTTCAAGCAGGATTTCAAGCCCTACCGCGATGAGCTGATCATCTCCACCAAGGCCGGCTGGGATATGTGGCCCGGTCCCTACGGCCAGGGCGGCGGGTCACGCAAGTATGTGCTGGCCAGTCTCGATCAATCGCTGCAACGCATGGGCCTCGATTACGTCGATATCTTCTATTCGCACCGCTTCGATCCCGACACGCCGCTGGAGGAAACCATGGGCGCGCTGGCGCACGCGGTCCATCAGGGCAAGGCGCTGTATGTGGGCGTGTCGTCCTACTCGGCCGAGAAAACCGCCGAAGCCGCGCGCCTGCTCAAGGAGTGGAAGGTGCCATGCCTGATCCACCAGCCGTCCTACAATATGCTGAACCGCTGGATCGAAACCGAAGGCCTGCTCGATACGCTGGGTCAGGAAGGCATAGGCTGCATCACCTTCACCGCGCTGGCGCAGGGCATCCTGAGCGACAAGTACCTGAACGGCGTGCCGGCCGATGCGCGCGTCAACCGTCCGGGCGGCGGCTCGCTGCTGCCTTCGCATCTGAGCGAGGCCAATCTGGAGCGCGTGCGCGGCCTGAATGAAATCGCCAAACGCCGTGGCCAGACGCTGGCGCAGATGGCGCTGGCGTGGGTGCTGCGCGATCCGCGCATCACGTCCACGCTGATCGGCGCCAGCAACGCGGCGCAAATCCGCGAGAACGTGGCCGCATTGAAGAACCTCAGCTTCACGGTGGAAGAACTGGCGCAGATCGACGCGCAAGCGCAGGAAGGCGCCATCAATCTCTGGGCCGGATCGTCGTCGCACCGATAATGGACCGCTTCAACGCCATGCGCATTTTCACCCGCATCGTCGAGCTGGGAAGTTTCAGCAAGGCGGCGGAGGATTTGCAGATTCCGCCCGCCACCGCCACCTACACCATCAAGCAGCTGGAGGCACGCCTGGGCGTGCGCCTGCTGCAGCGGACCACGCGCCACGTCAGCACCACGCTGGACGGGCAAGCGTATTACGAACGCTGCGTGCGTATCCTCGCGGATGTGGAGGAAACCGAGGCCGGTTTCGGCAACAGCGGCGTGGCGCCGCGCGGCAAGCTGCGCGTGGATTTGCAGGGCACCCTCGCCCAGCATTATGTACTGCCGCGGTTAAAGGAATTCTTCGCCCGCTATCCGGACATTGAACTGGAAATCGGCATGGGCGACCGCCTGGTCGATCTGGTGCGCGATGGCGTCGATTGCGTGCTGCGCGTGGGCGAGCTGCGCGACTCCAGCATGGTGGGCCGCCGCGTCGCCAGCCTGCAGCAGGTGACCTGCGCCAGCGCCGCCTACTTCGAGCGGCACGGCACGCCGCTCACGCTGGAAGACCTGCATACCCAAGGCCATCGCGCGGTGAATTTTTTCTCGTCCGCCACCGGCAAGATGTTCCCCTTCGATTTCATCGTCGATGGCGAGGAACGCAGCATTCATCTGCCGGGCAGCGTCTCGGTCGGCAGCGCGGAAGCATACGCCGCCTGCTGCGCCAACGATCTGGGACTGGTGCAGATGCCGCGCTATCACGTCGAAGCGCAATTGCGCAGCGGCGCCTTCCGCGAAGTGCTGGCGCAGTGGCGACCGCGCCCGATGCCGGTGTCGGTGCTGTATCCGCACCAGCGCCAGCTGTCGCCGCGGGTGCGCGTGTTCGTCGACTGGCTCAGCGACGTGATGAGCGTCGCCAGCTAGTCAGTGGGTGCGCGACCAGTCGCGGCGTTCTTCGCGCGCCCACTGCGGCGGTACATCGCGCTCGACATCGCGGTCGTCCTGCTCCGGCACCGCGTCGACGAATTCACCGTCCACCACCGGAATCGTCTCGACGTGATCGAAGCCGATATCGCTGCCAGCTTCCGACATGTCCACGCCGGCGCGCTCGCCGGTGCCTTCGGCGTCGGTATCGCTATCCAGTTCCGTAGCGGGCTCGCCGACGCCGTCACTGCCGCTGTCGGAGTTGTCGCTCGGACCTAGCGCGCGGGTGCTATGGCCGCGTCCCAGCGTCCGGTCATTGCCTGCCGGGATGTTGTCCGGGTCAAGGGTACTGTCAGCCATAACGCCCTCCTTATCAAAAAAACCATTACATCACCGGCCGGCGCGTCGGTCGGTGTGCCAGCGCACATAAAGGCTATCGTTCTCATAGGAATTTTTTACTTTACAAATGTAATATTCATCCCTATAGTTAAGCCATCAACCAAGGAGAACATCATGAGCACAACCACCAAACACCTGCTGTCCGCCGCTGCCACCGCCGTTTTTGCGATCGCCGCCACTGCCACCACCGTCACCAGCGCCTTCGCTCAAACGACCACCACCACGCCGGCTGCGACCACCGCCGCTGCCACCAGCACCGCCGCCCAGAACACCGTGGCCAACAGCGCTCTGGCATCGGTCAAGGCGCAACCAGCGGGCAAAACCCGCGCCGAAGTACAAGCCGAGTTCCTGGAAGCCCGTAAAAACGGCACCCTGCTGGAAACCGAAGCCGACTTCGACGTCGCTCAAACCCGCAAGCACACCGCCAAATAAGCAGTGAAACCCGCGTCCGCCGCCATCGCCGCAGCCCTGCTGACCTGTGTGCTGGCGGGTTGCGCGGACATGGGCAAGGTCCAGCCGCAAGCCGTGCGGCTCAAGCCAGCCAGCCTGAATCCGGGCCAGGCCATCGGCGCCGCCAGCGCCAACATCAGCTGGCCGGACGAACGCTGGTGGGAAGCGCTGCACGACGAACAGCTGAACAAGCTGGTGGACACGGCGCTGAGCGACAACCCCTCGCTGCGCGCGACGCTGGCCCGCGTACGCCAGGCCGAAGCGCTGGCCGGCGTGGCGACAGCCGCCACACTGCCGCGCGCGGATGCCACGGCCAGCGCCGACCGCGAGTTGTATTCGGCGCACAGCACCATCCCCGCACCGCTCGCAGGGAACTACGCGTGGAAGAACAGCGCCACGCTATCCGGTTCCTACGATCTGGATCTGTGGGGCCGCAACCGCGATGCGCTGGCCGCCGCGCTGGATGAAGTGCACATGGCGGCCGCCGAATCGCAGATGGCGCGCCTGACGCTGGAAACCTCCATCGTCCGCGGCTACATCCAGCTGGCGCTGGCCTACGCGCTGCGGGACAGCGTGGCGGATAACCTGGTGCAGCGCCAGCGCATCCTGGACATCACGCGCCGCCGCAAGGCGGCCGGCCTGGCCAGCGATCTGGACGTGACGAATATCGAAACCACGCTGCCGGCCGGGCGGCGCGAGCACGAGCAATATGGCGAGACCATCGCTCTGCTGCGCAACCAGCTGGCGGCACTGATCGGCAAGGGACCGGGCGACGGCGAGACGATCGCCCGGCCAACGCTGGCCTTGCAGGCAGGCGCGCATGACGCGGTTCCCGCCAACCTGCCGGCAGAGCTGGTCGGCCGGCGGCCCGATATCGTGGCGCAGCGCTGGCGCGTGGAGGCGGCAGGCGCGCGCGTCGCCGGGGCGAAGAAGGACTTCTACCCGAACCTCAATCTGGCCGCGTTTGTGGGCGTGCAGTCGCTGGGCTTCAGTCGCTTCCTCGATGCCGGTTCGCAGACGCGCGGCATCGTGCCGGCCGTCAGCCTACCAGTGTTTGAAGGCGGCCGGCTGCGCAGTCAGCTGGGCAACCAGACCGCAGTCTATGACGGCGCGGTCGAGCAGTACAACGCCGCCGTGATCCAGGCGATGTCGGAGGTCGCCAACGCCGTGGTAAAAATGGCATCGGTGCGGCGGCAGGACCAGCTGGCGCAGCGCGCGCTCGCATCGGCACGGCGCCAGCAGCAACTGGCGGAACGCGCGTATCAGTCGGGACTGACCGATACGCTCAACGTCATCAACGCGCAGCTGACCTTATTGAACGAACAGCAGCAGATGGCGCAAGTGGCAAGCAAACAACTGGATAACTTCGCATTGTTGATGTCCGCGCTGGGTGGGGGCATAAATCTGGATTCACATTGATACTTAAATAGTACAATCAATCCTTTCCAAGAATATTAGAGGAGTGGCAATGAGTAGTTTTGAAGCGACTAAAAAGCGCCTAAAAAACATCCATGGCCGAATACCGGAATTCCCAGAGGAGTTGATGCGCCTGGTGCGCATGACTTACCACATCCAGAAACGGATGAAAGATTTGAGTAACGCCGCGTTGCGCAAATACGAGCTGGTGGACGCCAGCTATATGGTACTGGCAGTGCTGTACGGTTCAGACAATGAGACATCCACCGCATCCACGCTGGGCGAAGCCTGCATGGAAAAGCCGGCCAACCTGACGCGCGTGTGCAACGACCTGGAAGCACAAGGCCTGATCACGCGCGGCAATCGTCCCGGCGACCGCCGTTGCGTGATGATCTCGCTGACCGACGCCGGCCGCGCACTGGCCGAGAAGGTGCTGCCCGAAGTCTGGGGCAAGACCACGCGTGCCTACGATGGCTACAGCGCGGAAGAAGTAAAGCTTTTGGAATCGCTGCTGAAACGGCAGCTTGATAATTTAGAATCAATCACCTGAACCTCAGCACATGAATGCCACTCCCGCCGCCCAGCCCTCCCCGGACCACAGCGCGGCGCGGAGAGTCCTCATGTGGCTGCGCGCGCAAACAGCCGACTGGCTGCGCACCGAAGGCGAACGCTGGATCTTCGTCGCCAAGGCCATGCTGGCCTCCTTCTCCGCCTTGTGGCTGGCCTTCCGCTTAGGGCTGGACGCTCCTTACACCGCGCTGGCCACCACCATCATTCTCGCCATGCCCAGCAGCGGCATGGTGCTGGAAAAGGCCTTCTACCGCTTTCTCGGCACGCTGGTCGGCTGCTCGGCCGCGCTGGCACTGGTGGCCTTGTTCCCGCAGGCGCCGGCCGTGCTGTTTATCGGCCTGGCGTTGTGGGTGGCGCTGTGCACCGGCGGCGCGGCCATGCACCGCAATCAGCAGTCGTACAGCTTTGTGTTGGCCGGCTACACGGCCGTCATGATCGCGGTGCCGGCGGTGGATGCGCCGGACCGCGTGTTCACGCTGGCGGTAACGCGCGTGACCGAGGTTGGCTTGGGAATTATCTGTTCGGCCGTAGTGCACGATGTGTTTTTCCCGCGCCGCCATGCGCGCACGGTGATGCGCACGGTGCAGGCGCGCTATACGGGCTTCATCGATTTTTGCCGGCAGGTGCTGGAGCACCGCATTACGCCCGCGCAGGCGGAATTGAATCACCTGCGCTTTGCGGCCGATATCGCCGCGCTGGAATCGGGCCGCGCCGCCGCATTCTTTGAAGCGGGCCATTCGCGCTGGCACACGCGCCAGCTGCATGCCTTCAACGCCGCCTTCATGACCGCGCTGACCACCTTCTACACGCTGCACCGCCTGGCCCACCGTCTGCGTGCAGCCGGCGGCGTGAGCGGCTCGGGCCGCGTCAACGCGGGCGCGGTCGATGCGGGCGCGGTCGATGCGGCTGGTGCCGGCCGCGTGCTGGCGCTGGTGGAGCCAATGTATGCGCACATGGCGGCCGCGCTGCGCGACGATCTGACCTCGGCGCGGCTGGCGCAGATGCGCAGCGCGCTGGCTGGCGGCATCGCTGCCGCGCGCGCACAACTGGCGGACGGCCCGGCGCTGGAACGCGCGCAGCAGATCGATTTCGACACCGCCGTCGAACTGCTGGAACGCTACGCCGGCAACCTCGCCGACTTCGCCACGCTCTACCTGGGCCTGACGCAACAGAAGCGCCAGCAGATCAGCGATCCCGGCGCTTACTCGCCCAGGACGCCGCCCGCCATCATCGCCGCCAGCGGCTTCCGCGCCGGGGCCACGCTGCTGGTGACCGCCGCCATGTGGTACTGGCTGGCCTGGCCCGCCACCGTCAACGCCATCCTGATGGCGACGATTTTCTGCGCGCTGGCCTCCTCCTCGCCGCGCCCGACGGTGCTGGTGCAGCAGGTGCTGATCGGCTTCCTGCTCGCCATGCCGCTGGCCTTCATCACCGAATTCCTCATGGTGACCAAGGCCGACAACTTCTACCCGCTGGTACTGGCCGCGCTGCCGCTGTTCGCATGCGGCGCTTACCTGAGCAGCGGTCCGCGCTGGGCGGGCGTCGGCGTTGGCCTGGGCATGTTCTCGGCCACGCTGGTGGTGCCGGCCAATCTGATGCGCTACGACGTCGAATCCTTTGTCAGCAGCGAACTGTCGCTGACCATGGGCGTGGTGGTGGCCTACCTGATGTTCAAGGTGGTGCTGCCCGAGCACACCATGGGGCATCGCGGCCACGTCGCCGCAGCGCTATGGCGCGAAGCGCAGAACGCCTGCGGCGCGCGCCTGCATCGCCTGAAACGCCGCTTCGACAACCGCGTGCGCGACCTGCTGAGCCAATTGAACGCCGCCGCCGGCCCGGCGCCCGACGCCGAAACGCGCGCCGTGGTGCGCCAGGGCCTGACCCTGCTGGAACTTGGCCACGCCATCATCGAACTGCGCCAGTTGATCGCCGCGTCGCACGCCGGCGCAGCGCGCGACAGCCTGGAAGCCGTGTTGCGGCTGCTGGCGGCCTACCTGCACGCGCCGTCGCGCGAGGGCGGTGAACGCGCCCTGCAAGCGGTGCTGGATGCCGGCAGCGCGGTGCGCGCCGCCCTGCCCGATGCCCATCCCGAACGGCGCGCGCGCCTGCACACCGCGCTGACCGATCTGCATTCGATTTACACATCCTTGCTGGACCAGCTATCTGGAGAATTCCATGCCGCGTGAAGTTGATTTTTTTGGCGTGCTGCTGCCCGGCGTGCTGCCGGTATTCCTCGCCGCCATGCTGCTGCAACTGGTGCTGGACGCAGGCCTGAGCCACATCGGCATCTATCGCCGCAGCTGGCACCCGGCGCTGGTGCGGCTCTGCATGTTCGTCTGCATTTTCAGCGCCCTGCTGGTCACCTTGTACAAATAATTCCTTATCCGAGAGAGCTTTTCGTGAGTGCTATGAGCGCATCTAAAATTTTCCGATTTTGCCTGACCTTGTTGCTGCTGGCGGCCGCCCTGTGGATGGGCCGCTCGGCGTGGAACCATTACATGGAATCCGCCTGGACCCGCGACGGCCGCGTCAAGGCCGACGTGATCAACATCAGCGCAGACGTCGCGGGGACCGTCACCGAGGTGCTGGTGCACGATAACCAGCTGGTGCACGAAGGCGACGTGCTGTTCGTCGTCGACAAGGCGCGCTACGAGAACGCGCTGGCGCAGGCCAGGGCCATGCTGGCGTCGCAGCAGGTCGAAAAAGGCCGCCGCACGCAGGAAGCCCGGCGCCGCGCGGGACTGGACAACGCCATCGTCTCGGCGGAAAGCAAGGAGACGGCGGAAGCGGCGGCCGGCACGGCGTCGGCACAGTATCAAGCGGCGCTGTCGGCACGCAATCTGGCGGAGCTGAATCTGGCGCGCACGGTGGTACGCGCGCCGGTCACCGGCTATGTCACCAACCTGAATGTGCACGCGGGCGATTTTGCCGCCGTGGGTTCGGCCAAGCTGGCGTTGATCAACAGCGCATCGTTCTACGTGGTCGGCTACTTTGAAGAAACCAAGCTGCCGCTGTTGAAGGTCAACGACAAGGTGCAGGTGCACATGATGAGCGGCGAGGCGCAACTGCGGGGGCATATCGAAAGCATCGCGCGCGGCATCACGGACCGCGACGCCAGCATGGGCCGCGAAATGCTGGCCGACGTGAATCCCACCTTCAACTGGGTGCGCCTGGCGCAGCGCGTGCCGGTGCGCATCCACATCGACGAGAAGCCGAAGGATCTGGATCTGGTGGCCGGCACCACCTGCACAGTGGTGATCCATGGATAGCCAGCTGATACGCCTGTTCCTCGACGCCGCGCAGCTGGGCAGTTTTTCGGCAGCGGGGCGCAAGCATGGCTTGTCGCCGGCGGCGGCCAGCGCCAGCATCCAGCGGCTGGAGACGTCCCTGCGAGTCCGCCTGTTCGAGCGCACCACGCGTCAGCTGCGGCTGACCGAGGAAGGCCGCTTGTACCGCCATTTCAGCGAACAGGCGATGGCCTTGATGACGGAAGCGGAGGCCAGCCTGCACGCCGGCACCGGCGCGGTGCGCGGCGTGGTGAAGATTTCCGCACCGTCGGATCTGGGGCGCAACGTGCTGCTGCCAATGCTGGACCAGTTCCGCGCCCAGCATCCCGATGTGCAGTATGCGCTGACGCTGACCGACAACACGGCCAATATGGTGCAGGACGATATCGACCTCGCGCTGCGTTACGGCCAGTTGGCGGACAGCGAGATGGTGGCGCGCGTGCTGGCGCCAAGCCGCCGCGTGGTGTGTGCGGCGCCGTCGCTGATCGCGCGCGATGGCGGCCCGGCCACGCCGGAGGCGCTGGCCATTCTGCCGACGCTGGTGCTGGTGACGGCGCTGGGGCCGATGCAGGAATGGCGCTACCGCAGAAACGACGCGACGGACGAGCGGCTGTCGGTGCGCGTGCAGCGCACGCAGCAGAGCAATGACGGTGAGGTGATCCGCAAGTGGGCGATCGCCGGCCAGGGTTATGCGTACAAATCCATCCTCGATATTTCGGACGATCTGCGTTGCGGGCGGCTGGTGACGGTGCTGGATGAGTATTTCACGGACAGCGCGCCGCTCCATTTGCTGTATCACCGCAACCGCTATCAGCCGCCGCGCATCGCGCTGCTTATTGCGTTTTTGCAGGAGCGCTTTGCGGACCTGACATAAGGCCCATTTGCTGCATCAGGGTGAGGTTATCTTCAAGGTGCCAGTTTTCGGCAATGCGGCCGTCGACCACGCGATACAGGTCGAAGGCCTGGAAGTCGATAGCCTGGCCCTGCCCTTGCGTGCCGCCAAACCGGCCGGTGAAATGGCCGGTGAAGTGCAGGCGCACGGAGACGTGGTCGCCGTTCGGCACGATGTGGGTGGCTTCGGCTTTCAGGTCCGGCACGGCGGTGCGGAATGCTTTGGACGCCTGCAGCGGGCCATTCGGGCCTTGCTCGCGGCCGGCGGGCAGTGTGCGGTCGATGAAGTCGGGCGCCAACGCTTTTTGCGCCAATGCGGGATCGCCGGTGTTCCAGAAGGCGGCATAGGTACGGGCGGCGTCGACCACCGGATCGGCGTGGGCGGCGCTGGCGGTCAGCAGGCTGGCAAGAAGAAGGGCTTTCATGGTGGGCTTCCTTTCGTGGAGTGAATGGAAGCCATTGTCCGCCTGGCGCGGCCGCGGCGGAATGCGGCCGGCGCTTGAAGCACCTTCAAGAAAAACTTGAAGGTCAGCGGGCGCCGGCGGCGTCGACGATGGCGCCGCTGACGTAGGAGGATTGTTCGCTCAGCAGCCACAAAATCGTTTCGGCGATTTCCTCCGGCTGGCCGCCGCGTCCCAGCGGCACGGTGGAGGCCAGCTTGTTCACGCGGTCGGCGTCGCCGCCGCTGGCGTGGATGTCGGTGTAGATGATCCCCGGCCGCACGCAATTCACGCGGATGCCTTCCGGGCCAAGCTCTTTCGATAAACCCAGCGTCATCACATCCACCGCGCCCTTGGAGGCGGCGTAATCGATGTAGACATTGCCTCCGCCGTGGCGCGACGCCCCCGACGACACGTTGACGATGCCGCCGCCCTGCCCGCCGCGCGCGGTCGACATGCGCCGTACCGCCTCGCGGCTGCACAGGAAATAGCTGAGGACATTGGTGTTGAACACGCGCTGCAAACGCTCGGCCGACATATCGGCCAGCTTGCCCTGCTGCTCCAGCACGCCGACGTTGTTGACCAGCGCCGTCAACGGCCCCAGTTGCTGATCCACGGCGGCGAACAGGCGCAGCACGTCGGCCTCCACGCCGACATCGGCCTGCACCGCAATCGCTTCGCCGCCCTCGGCCACGATCTGCGCACGCAGGCGTTCTGCCGCAGCGGCGTTGCTGTGATAGTTGATGCACACCGCATAACCGCGGCGGCTCGCCAGCAAGGCGGTCGCCGCACCGATGCCCCGGCTGCTGCCGGTAACCAGCATCACCTGCTTCATTACTTGTCCGGGCTGAGGTGGCCCAGCGCGTAAGTCAGGTGCTGCCACCAGTGCTCGCGCGATTGCACCGTGCGCAGGCACTTTTTATCCAGCTCGGTCTTGAAGACCGGGTCCATGCACTGCTTGGTGATCAGCGCATTGCGCTGGTTCTCTGCATTCACCAGCGCCACGCACAGCCAGAAGATCAGGCCCAGAAACACAATCACCAGACTCCACGCCAGATGATTGATATAGGCCCATTCAAACAAGTTCTCCAGCGCCGGCGAAGATTCCTTGTAAATCTTCATGACCTGGCCTTCGGCTTCCTCTTGCTCGTTTCGTGGGAATTTCATCGCCTTACCCGTCCTTCCTTGATTACTTCTTGCCGGTGCGTTCCTGCAGCGATTTCGCCACCAGGCTGTCGACCACCTGGAACATGACTTTGTGCGCCGCGTCGGCCGACGTCAAACCATGGCCCGCCACGGCCGGCGACGTGGTGTATTTACCGTCAATGACCAGTGCCGGCACACTATCCAGTTTATACTGAGTTGCCACTTGCTGCGCGCGTTTCAGCTTGGTCTGCACGCCGAAGGAATTGAAGGTTTCCAGGTACTTGGTTTTATCCACGCCGTTCTTCACCACGAAGTCCAGCAGCGCCTGATCGGTGTTGAGGCGGTTGCGCTCGACGTGGATGGCATGGAACAGCTTTTCATGCAGATTGGTCACGTTCATCGCCTCCAGCGTATAGAACGCCTTGGCTTGCGCATCGTCGCCCATGTGCATGCGCTTGAAGACGATCTTGTCGCTGTTCTTCTTCACCCAGTCGGCCAGCACCGGATCCAGCGCGTTGCAGTGCGGGCAGTGATACATGAAGAATTCCAGTACCTCGACCTTCTTGCCGGTGTCCGGACGCGGGCCGTTGACGGTGTTGTAGTCCAGGCCATCCTTGAAGTCGGCGGCGGAAGCGCCAGCGGCAGCGGCCACGAAGGCGAAGGTGGCAAGCAGTGGGCGCAGGAAGCTCATGAAACGCATATCTATCCTTCAAAGTGTGAGATGAGTGGCAAACGCGGGGAGATTACCACTTTTTCCCCGCTTCGGCCCAGGTATTAAGCTGGCTTTAAGGCCGATGCTGGCGGGCCATCTCCAGTTTTTCACACAGCGCGGCCGCGCCGTCGGCAATGCGCGGCGAGGCGCGCGCCAGCAGTTCGCTGTCCAGCATGAACAGATTGTTGCGCTGCACCGCCAGCAAGCCCTTGTACGGCTTCCAGATGTTGATGCCGGCCTGGCCGTCGTGCTGCTCGCCGCCAATGACAACCTCTGGATTTTCCTGCAACACGGCTTCGGTGCTGACCGAGGGCGCTGTCACCTTCAGGCCCGCGAACACGTTGCGGCCGCCGCACACGCGCAAGGCGTCGCTAACGATATGCGTGCCGTTGAGCGTGAACAGCGGCTTTTCCCATATCTGGTAAAACACCGTCACCGGCGGGCGCCGGGCGTAGGTGGCGGTCAGCCTGGCGATCTTCTGGCGGTAGTCGCGTGCAGCCGCTTGCGCGGTGGCGTCGGTGCCCAGCAGTTGGCCGAGGCGGGTCAGGCTGGTGGCAACTTCGTCCAGCTTCTTTGGTTCGCTGTAGAACACTGGAATGCCCAGGCTTCTCAGCTGCGCCAGCTGACGCTCGGTGTTCCCGGTCTGCCACACCACCAGCAAGTCCGGGCGAAGCGCCAACAAGCGCTCCATGTCGATCTGCGCGTCGCTGCCGATGACCGGGATGCGCTTGGCCGCTTCCGGATAATCGCTATAGCTCATGGCGCCGACCACGCGCTCGCCGCCGCCGGCCGCGAACAGCAGTTCGGTGATATGCGGCGCGGTCGAGATCACGCGCTGGGCGGGCTTGGCCAGCGTGACACTGTTGCCGGCGTCGTCCTGCACCGTGATGGCTTGGGCGCCGGCGCCGGCCAGCGCCAGCAACAGGATCGCGCTGCGCATCAGAAGTCGTAGCGCGCCGAGATTTTCAGCTGGCGGCCGTTCGACGGATAGATGCCTTTCTGGCAGCCGAAGGCTTGCGAGAAGTACTCCTTGTCGGTCAGGTTCTGGCCCGACACGGCCCACTCCCACTGGCCGAATTTGCGGGCATAGCGCGCATCCAGCGTGGTGTAGGAAGGGATTTCGCCGGCGCAGGTGTTGGTGAAATCGCCACCGTAGCGCTGCTTGTCCACCCACTGCACGCCGATGTCGGCGGTCTGGCCCTGGCCGGTCCAGGCCAGGCGCGCGCTCAGCGTGTTCTTCGGCACCAGCACCATCTCCTTGCCGTTGTTGACGCCGTCGCGGAACCTGGCCTGTACGTGCTGGTAGTGCGCGCTGACGGCCCAGGCGGCGTTGATGGTCTGTTCCGCATCCAGCTCGAAGCCCTGGCGGCGGGTCGGGTCCAGATTGGTGTTGACGCCGAAGTTCAGGGTCGGATCGTAGAAGATTTCGTTGGTCAGGTTGTGGCGGAACAGGCGCGCGGTGATCTTCTGCATGGCGCTGGCGTAGCTCAGGCCCAGTTCCGCGTCGTGCGACTGCTGCGGCGCCAGCGGCTTGTTGAGCTTTGGCGTGAGGGCATTTTCATCCGAGTTGGCCACGCGATAGCTCTGGCCCAGTTTGCCGAACACGGTCAGGTTGGCAATCGGCATATAGCTGGCTTGCAGTTCCCATGCGTTCAGGCCTTGCACCACGTTATAGCCGGTGGTGGCGAAGTTGAGCGGATCGCTGAAATCCTTGTCGAAGATTTCGCGGCGCACGCCGGCCGAGATGCGGCCTTCATGGGCTGCGTCGAAGCGCAGTTCGTCGCGCACGTACAGCGCTTTGGATTTCTGGTTGGCGTCGGAATTGGAGCTGGCAAGGCCGGCGAAGTCGGCCAGGCCGGTGCGCTCCCATTTGGTGAAGTCAATGCCGGCGACCAGTTCATTGACCATGCCGTTGATCGCGCCCAGCTTGCGCACGCGCGGCGAGAACTGCCAAGTCTTGCTTTCGTAAGTGGTGCGGTAGGCGCCGGCGTCGGAGATGTAGGCCGCTTCCACCGTCTTCTTGCGGTAGGACAGCTCGGCGGCCAGGTCGTGGCCGGCCACGCGGTACTGGCCGAACACGGTCAGGCGGTCGCTGTCGAGCGAACCGTTGTCGTTCGGCGTTTTGGTCTGGCGCGGATTGGCGTTGAATTCTTCTTCATTCAGCGAGCCGGCAAAGCGCATGTCCTGGCGCGCGCCTTCGTAGCGGAAGCCGATGCGGTCGAACTGGTTGGCGAACCATTGCGCGCCGCCGCTGAAGTTGGTCTGCTTGAATTCGTTGTTGTCGCGGTAGTTGTCGCTGCGCTGGTGGTCCAGCGTGGCATCGGCCGCGAAGTTTTCCCAGGCCTGGGCGCCGGACAGGCGCACTTCGCCGGCGTGGAACTGGCCGCCTTCGACAAACATGCTGCCATGACGGTTGTTGGCGGTCGGGCGCTTGGTGACGATGTTGATGACGCCGCCGGTGGCGCCGTCGCCATACAGCACGCTGGCGCCGCCGCGCGTGATTTCGATGTGGTCCACGGTGTCGATCGGGATGGTCGACAGGATGGCGTTGCTCAATTCATTTTCCGACAAGCGCACGCCGTCGACCACGATCACCAGATTCTGGCTGCTGTTGGCGCCGAAGCCGCGCAGGTCGAGGCCGAAGTCCGGGCTGCCGTCCAGCGACTGGCGGCCGTACACGCCGCCGACCTTGCGGATGGCCGCGTTGACGTCGCTGGCGCCGGAGCGGCGGATTTCTTCCGCGCTGATGATGGTGGCGCCGATCGGCGCCAGCGCCGGGTCGGCGTCAAAACGCGCGCCGGTGACGACCACGGAGGTCAGCGCCTGGCCAACGGTGGAGCCATCTTCGGCCCAGGCGGGAGCAGAGAAACACAGGGATACGGCAACGGCCAGCAGGCACGGACGGGAGGAGATCATGGTGGTTATCGTTTTCTTATAGAAGCCATCGGCCTGCGTCCCCGCAGGCTGAATGCGTACGGAAGCTGTGTTTGCAGCTTCCACCTTGTCTGGCCGGTATCCGGGCTAAACGGTTGCGGGGGCAGCACACCCTGGTTTGGTGTTTCCCTGGCGCCAGACGCCGATATTATACGCCGGGCAAGATCATTCAGTTTTTAGATATGATCTATCTATATTTACGGCATTGATTGCGCGGTGATGCGACTTTATAGTGAAGTCTGAAAGGAACCCGCTATGAAACTACCTACCTATTTCCTGTCGCACGGCGGCGGCCCGTGGCCGTTCATGATGGACCAGGTCGGCCATCTGTATGGCAAGCTGGATGCGTCGCTGCGCGATATTCCGCGTCAGATCGGCGTCACGCCCAAGGCGGTGCTGGTGATCACCGCGCACTGGGAAGGCCGCGACTTCATGCTGTCGTCGTCGGCGCAGCCGCCGATGATTTACGACTACGGCGGCTTCCCGCCGCACACCTACGAGGTGCAATACCGCGCGCCCGGCTCACCGGAACTGGCGGCGCAGGTGCAGCAACTGCTGGAAGCCGGCGGCCACAAGGCGCTGCTTGACCCGCAGCGCGGCTTCGATCACGGCACATTCAGCGCCATGTATCCGGTGTATCCGCAGGCGGACGTGCCGATCGTGCAGCTGTCGCTGAAATACGGGCTGGATCCGCGCACGCACCTGGAAGTGGGCCGCCTGCTGGCGCCCCTGCGCGAACAAGGCGTGCTGATTGTGGGCAGCGGGCTGAGTTACCACAACCTGCGGGCCTTCAATGCGGCCGGCGCGGCGGCCTCGCATGCGTTTGACGGCTGGCTGCGGCAGACCATGGCCTTGCCGCCGGCGCAGCGCAGCGCGCAGTTGCTGGAGTGGGAACAAGCGCCGGCGGCGCGCATGGCGCATCCGCGCGAGGAACACTTGCTGCCGTTGATGGTAGTGGTGGGCGCGGCGGAGAATGAAGCCGCCACCGTACCGTATCACGAAGACGCCTTCATAGGCGCCCTCGCGGTCAGCAGCTTCCGCTTCGGCTAAACCCGGGGTCAGTTCTTGCAATCGCGCACGAGCTCTACCGTAGCAAGGGCTACGGTAGAGCTCGTGCGCGATTGCAAGAACTGACCCCGGGTTTAGGTGCCGCGCTTGCCGTTGGCGGCGGCGCGGGCTTTTTCTTCGGCGATCGCGGCTTTTTCGGCCGCTTTCTTCGCCATTTCCGCTTCGTGCGCTTGGAGGCGCACTTTGCGCGTCTCCGGGGTTTCCAGCGAGATGCGGCCCAGCACGCCGCTGCGGTAGTCGCCCAGGAAGGTGTGGGCGGCTTTTTCGTAGTCGAGATCGCCGCCCCGCTGGCGGAAGCCGCGCTTGATGCCCACGCCTTCCACCACGCCGATGGCGTCGAACTTTTCGATTTCTTTGAAGCCGTAGCGCGCCACCAGCAGTTCCGGGTAGTGCACCAGCAGTTCGCCGGCCAGGAATTCCGCCACTTCTTCTTCGATCAGCGCGTTGGAGCCGATGGCGTGGCTGGCCGCCAGCATCAGGCCGTCGCTCGGCAAGGCGATTTTCGGCCACAGCATGCCCGGCGTGTCGACCAGCACGGTGTTCTTGTCGAGGTAGAGTTTTTGCTGCTGCTTGGTCACGGCCGGCTCGTCGCCCACCTTGGCCACGCGCTTTTTCAGCAGGGCGTTCATCAGGGTCGATTTGCCAACGTTGGGGATGCCCATGATCATGATGCGCAGCGGCTTGGTCGGCACGCCGCGGTGCGGCGCCAGTTGTTTGGCCAGCTCGGGGATGCGCGCCACGTCGGCCGGTTTCTTGGTGGTCATGGCATAGGCGGTCACGCCTTCCTGCGCGTTGTAGTACGCGGTCCAGGCGGCGGTGGCGGCCGGATCGGCCAGGTCGATTTTATTGAGGATTTTCAGGCAGGGCCGCTGGCGGAATTTGCGCAGCTCTTCCACCATCGGGTTGGTGCTGGCCTCGGGCAGGCGCGCGTCGACCACTTCGATCACCAGATCGGTGTTCTCCATTTGCTCCGCCGCTTTCTTTTTGGCGGCGTTCATGTGCCCCGGGTACCATTGTATCGACATGCTAAGACCTTCAAAAACGTTCTGACAACCCGCTATTTTACCTTTATCATGAGGCGCTTTGAACCATTAATTACACAAACAACAACTCCGGAGTGCTGAAGATGAGCATAGCTGCACCGTCCAACCCGAAGGAAATCACTCTTCGCGGGATTATTCTGGGCATTCTGATAACACTGGTGTTTACCGCCGCCCAAGTGTACCTCGGCCTGAAAGTCGGCCTGACTTTCGCCACTTCCATCCCCGCCGCGGTGATTTCCATGGCGCTGCTCAGCGCTTTCAAGGATGCCACCATCCAGGAAAACAACATCGTCCAGACCATTGCTTCGGCAGCGGGTACGCTGGCCTCGGTGATTTTCGTCCTGCCCGGCCTGTTGATGATCGGCTGGTGGGCGCACGTGCCGTTCTGGCCCACCTTCGGCGCCTGCGCCGTCGGCGGCGTGCTGGGCGTGATGTACACGGTGCCGCTGCGGCGCGCGCTGGTGTCGCAGTCCGACCTGCCTTATCCGGAAGGCGTGGCCGCGGCCGAGGTGCTGAAAGTCGGCATGGCGTCGCGCGAGGGCGCGGCCGAAGGCAAGGCCGGTCTGCGCGCCGTGGTGTGGGGCAGCCTGAGCTCGGCCCTGTTTGCCGCCGCCGCCGCCGCCAAGCTGCTGGCCGGCGAAGTGGCGATCTATTTCCGCACCGGCGCCGGCGCCACCGGCATCGGCGCTTCCAGCTCGCTGGCCCTGATCGGCGCCGGCCACCTGATGGGCATCACGGTCGGTGTCGCCATGCTGGCCGGCACCGTGATCGCCTGGGGCATCCTGGTGCCGCTGATGAGCAATCTGACGCCGATGGCGGCCGGCGTGGCCGTGGCCGACCACGCGCTGGGCATCTGGAAGACGCAGGTGCGCATGATGGGCGCGGGCGTGATCGGCATTGCCGCCATCGTCACGCTGGCCGGTCTGGCCAAGCCGATTCTGGGCGGTCTGAAGTCGGCCATGGAGACCGCGCGCAAGGCCAGGATGGACGGCGCGGTACTGGAGCGCACGGAAATGGACATGCCGATCTTCATCGTCGGCCTGGTCACGCTGCTGTCGCTGGTGCCGGCCGGCTGGCTGCTGGCCAGCTTCCTGCAAGGCGGTCCGCTGCTGTCGCTGTCGGTGCCGCTGGTGACGGTGGGCGTGGCCTATGTGCTGGTGGCCGGCATCTTTGCCGCCGCCGTATGCGGCTACATGGCGGGCCTGATCGGCTCCTCCAATTCGCCGGTGTCCGGCATCGCCATCCTGACCGTGCTCGGCGCCGCGCTGAGCGTGGGCATGATAGGCCGCAGCATGATGGGGCCGGAAGTGCAGCAGGCGCTGATCGCCTACGCGCTGTTCGTCACCACCGTGGTGCTGGCGGTGGCGGTGATCGGCAACGACAATCTGCAGGACTTGAAGACCGGCCAGCTGGTCAACGCCACGCCATGGAAGCAGCAGGTCGGCCTGCTGATCGGCGTGGCCGCCGGTTCATGCGTGGTGCCGCCGGTGCTGGAGCTGCTCAATCATGCCAACGGTTTCCAGGGCGCGCCGAACCTCGATTCGATCTCGGACCAGCCGCTGGCCGCGCCGCAGGCGCTGCTGATTTCCACGCTGGCCAAGGGCGTCATCGGCGGCAATCTGGACTGGGCCCTGCTCGGCTACGGCGTGCTGATCGGCCTGGGACTGGTGCTGATTAACTTCGCGCTGAAAAAATCCAGCAATGGCAAGTACAGCCTGCCGCCGCTGGGCGTGGGCCTGGCGATCTATCTGCCGAGCGCGGTGATCACGCCGGTGGTGATCGGCGCGGTGACCGGCTACCTGTTCGACCGCGCGGTCGAGAAGAAGGTGGGCGGCGAGGCGGCCAAGCGCATCGGCGTGCTGGTGATGTCCGGCTTCATCGTCGGCGAGAGCCTGTTCAACGTGGCGCTGGCCGGCCTGATCGTGCTGTCCGGCCAGGGCGAGCCGCTGGCCATCGCCAACGGCATGAGCGAGGGCCAGACCATGAGCATCGCGCTGATCGTCGGCACCGCCATCGTCTGGGGCTTGTACCGCTGGTCGGCCAGGAATGGCCGGGCGGTCCACGGCTGAGCCGCCATAGACAAAAAAGCAAGTGGACTCTATGATTGCAAATCCGCAATCATAGAGTCCACATGAAAACATTCCTGCTGTCCCTGCTCCTGCTGGCCGGCGCCGCCCAGGCCGCCGCGCCCGGCGTCGCGAGCTTTTTCCAATCTCCCAAAATCAGCAATGTCGAGCTGTCGCCCCAAGGCGGCTATGTGGCGGCGGTGGTTGGTCTGGCCGACGGCGTGACGGTGCTGGCGGTGCGCGATACCAGCGATCTGTCGAGGTACAAGGTGATCCTCAAGACTACCGACCAGGAGCACATCACGGCGGTTCACTGGATCAACGAGAACCGCATTGGCTTCACCATCAAGAATCTGCGCATCGAATTTCTCGGCAACCAGGATGAAATGGCGGCTGACCGCGATGGCGCCAACCTGACCCACCTCATTTCCGGCAATTGGGAACACCAGCGCGAAGCCACCGGCCGCGCGATCAAGGCCCCATTGCTGACCGCCGACTATGCGTTCTTTGACGTGGCGCACGATGGCTCGGACGATATCCTGGTCGAGAAGTACAGCTGGAATGAAATCGACCCCGCGCCCGACCATTCGCGCCTGTATCGCCTGAACACCCGCACGCGCCAGTTGCATGGCGCGCTGGAAGGCAACCAGCCCCGCGCCGTGCAGTGGTGGGGCACCGATACGTCGGACGTGCCGCGGCTGACGATCTCGCAGCAGAATGGGCGCTGCATCACTTCCTATCGCGGCGCCGCCGACAACGCCTGGCGCGAACTCGATAACGGCGTGTGCTATCTGGACCGCCGCTTCACGCCGCAATTCTTTGATGGCGACGACACGCTGTATGTGCGCGCCAGCCACCAGGGCTATGGCGCCCTGTTCCGCTATGACTTGAAGACCATGAAGATGGACAAGCAGCCCTTTATCTCGGTCCAGGGCTTTGATTTCGAGGGCAGCGCGGAAATGGATTACGACAGCCGCCGCCTGATGGGCGTTCATCTGCAAACCGACGCCGGTACCACCTACTGGCTCAACCCGGCGATGAAAGCCGAGCAGGCGAAGATCGACAGCATGCTGCCCGCCACCACCAATACCCTCCACTGCGCCCGCGCATGCCTGAAGGCGCCGGTGGTGCTGGTGGTTTCTTCGTCCGACCGTCAGCCCAACCAGTACATCATCTACCATCGCGCCAGCGGCAAGCTGGAAGCGCTGGGTGTGACCCACCCCGATATCAATGCAGAACAAATGGGACTGCGCGATTTCCATCGCTACCGCGCGCGCGATGGCCGCAGCATTCCGGCCTATGTGACGCTGCCGCCGGGCGACGCCGCAGGGCCGCGGCCGGCCGTGGTGCTGGTGCATGGCGGCCCCAATGTGCGCGGCGCCTACTGGGACTGGGATGACGAGGCGCAGTTCCTGGCCTCGCGCGGCTACGTGGTGATCCAGCCGGAGTTCCGCGGCAGCACCGGCTTCGGCTGGGATCACTTTTCCGCCGGCCTGAAACAATGGGGCATGAGCATGCAGGACGATCTGGCCGACGCCGCGCAATGGGCGGTCAAGCAGGGCTGGGCCGATCCGAAGCGCGTCGCCATCATGGGCGCCAGCTACGGCGGCTACGCGACGCTGATGGGACTGATCAAGCATCCGGACATCTTCCGCTGCGGCGTCGAATGGGCTGGCGTGACGGACATCGGACTGCGCTTCAACACTCCGCAATCGGACGCCTCGCAAGAGACGCTCAACTACAGCCTGCGCACACTGATCGGCGATCCGGACCAGGACGCCGAGCAGTTCCGCAAGCACTCGCCGCTGCTGCGCGCGGCCGAGTTGGGACAGCCTTTGCTGATGGCACACGGCCTGGAGGACCGGCGCGTCCCGGTCGAGCACGCCCAGCGTTTCTACGATGCGGTCAAGCGCCGGAACAGCAACGTGGAACTGATCACTTACTACAACGAGGGCCACGGCTGGCGCCATCAGGACAACCGCATCGCCTTCTGGCAGCGGGTGGAGGCCTTCCTGGAGCGCCATCTCAGGCAGGCCGACTAGGCGCCCTCCTACGTCGTCAGGGCCGGTGCGCCGACTGCGCGTGCCGGCCGCACGCCGCATGATGGGACTCCACCAGCTCAGGGAGGCCTGCCATGCGCGCTCTTGTCTATCACGCGGCCCACGAGGTCAAGGTCGATACGGTTCCCGATCCCATCTTGCAGGAAGCCGACGATGTCATCATCCGCATCACCGCCACCGCCATCTGCGGCTCGGACCTGCATCTGTACCACGGCAAGGTGCCGGGCCTGATCGCCGGCGATATTCTCGGCCACGAGTTCATGGGCGAGGTGGTCGATACCGGCAGCGGCGTCACCTCGCTGGAACGCGGCGATCGCGTGGTGGTGCCGTTCGTGATCGCCTGCGGGCGCTGCCACTTCTGCGAGCTGCAGCTGTACGCGGCCTGCGAGACCACCAATCCCGATCGCGGCACCTTGATGAACAAGAAGTCGCTGCGCCCCGGGGCCGCCATGTTCGGCTACACCCATTTCTACGGTGGCGTGCCGGGCGGCCAGGCCGAGTATGCGCGCGTGCCCAAGGCCAATGTGGGACCGATCAAGATTCCGGAAGCGTTGACCGACGAGCAGGTGCTGTTCCTCAGCGATATCCTGCCGACCGGCTATCAGGCGGTGCTCAACGCCGGCGTGGGGCCGGGCGGCAGCGTGGCCATTTACGGCGCCGGGCCGGTGGGCCAGATGGCGGCGGCCTGCGCCCGCATGCTGGGCGCCGAAACCATCTTCATGGTCGACCGTCACGATTACCGGCTGGAGTACGCCCGCGCCGCCTATGGCGCGGTGCCCGTCAACTTCGACCGGCTCGACGCGGCCGAGGTGATCGTCAGCCAGACCAGCAACCGCGGCGTCGACGCCGTGATCGACGCGGTGGGCTTCGAGGCGGAGGGCAGCGCGCTGGAGACGGCGCTCACCAGCCTGAAACTGGAGGGCAGCAGCGGCGCCGCGCTGCGCCAGTGCATCGCGGCGGTGCGGCGCGGCGGCACGGTCAGCGTGCCGGGCGTGTATGCCGGCTTTATCCACGGCTTCCTGTTCGGCGACGCCTTTGAAAAAGGCATCACCATCCGCGCCGGCCAGACCCACGTGCAGCGCCATATGCCGCTGCTGCTGGAACGGATCTGGGAAGGCAAGCTGCAGCCGCAGGACATCATCAGCCACCGCCTGCCGCTGGAGCAGGCGGCCGAGGGCTATCGCCTGTTCGACAAAAAAGAACAAGGCTGCCGCAAGGTGATACTGCGGCCGGGCGCTTAAATCTCCGCCAGCGCCTTGAGGTGGGCCACCACGCTGCGGCCCAGCGCCGACAGGTTGTAGCCGCCTTCCAGGCAGCTGACGATGCGCCCTTGCGCGTACTGGCGCGCCACGGCCATCATTTGTTCGGTGATCCAGGCGTAGTCCGCTTCCACCAGGCCCATGCCGCCGATGTCGTCCTCGCGGTGGGCGTCGAAGCCGGCCGAGATGAACAGCATTTCAGGCTGAAAGGCATGCAGCGCCGGCAGCCATTGTTCGGTGACGATCTTGCGCACCACGTCGCCCTTGCTGTGCGCCGGCACCGGCACGTTGACCTGGTGGGCGGTGACCGGCTGCGGCTCGCAGTACGGGTACAGCGGGTGCTGGTAGAAGCTGACCATCAGCGCACGCGGCTCGTCGAGGAAGGCTTCCTCGGTGCCGTTGCCGTGGTGGACGTCGAAGTCGACGATGGCCACGCGCTTGAGCCCGCGCACGTCCAGCGCATGCTTGGCCGCCACCGCCACGTTGTTGAACAGGCAGAAGCCCATCGGTTCGGTCGGGCGCGCGTGGTGGCCGGGCGGGCGCACGGCGCAGAAGGCGTTGTCGATGGCGCCGTCGATCACGGCGTCGGTCGCGGCCACGGCGGCGCCGGCGGCGCGCTGGGCGGCGCGCCAGCTCCAGGCGTTGAGCGCGGTGTCGGCGTCCAGCGGGTAGGTCTCGCCGTCGGCCGGCACGTTGTCGCGCACGATGGCGATGGCGTTCTTGCTGTGGTTGCGTTCAAGATCGGCCAGCTCCACCAGCGGCGCTTCGCGGTGTTCCAGCAGGTCGCTGATGTGCGATCCGATCAGCTGGTCGGCGATCGCCTGCAGGCGCGCCGGCGATTCGGGATGCCAGTCGCCCATGTCGTGGCGCTGGCAGTCGGGATGGCTGTAGATGGCTGTGGTCATGTTATTTTTTACTGCTGCGAGCTGTTTCTCGCATAGAATCCCCTCAGGCGCTAATCTACCATACATATCATGAGCACAAAATTGCATGCCGTGGCTCGCCAGGTGGGCGACATCATCGTCGGCAAGGAGTTGCAGATACGGCAGGCGCTCACCTGCCTGCTGGCCGGCGGCCATTTGCTGGTGGAGGATGTGCCGGGCGTGGGCAAGACCACGCTGGCCCACGCGCTGGCGGTGTCGCTGGGCTTGCGCTTCAACCGCATCCAGTTCACCAGCGATCTGCTGCCGGCCGATGTCAACGGCATTTCGATTTATGAGCGCGGGCAGAATGGCTTTGTGTTCCACCCGGGGCCGATTTTCACCCAGGTGCTGCTGGCCGACGAGATCAACCGCGCCACGCCGAAAACCCAATCGGGCTTGCTGGAGGCGATGGAGGAACGGCAGGTCAGCGCCGACGGCGTCACGCGCGCCCTGCCCGAGCCGTTCTTTGTGATCGCCACCCAGAATCCCACCCATCAGATCGGCACCTTCCCGCTGCCGGAGTCGCAGCTGGACCGTTTCCTGATGTGCCTGTCATTGGGCTACCCGGACGCCGCCGCCGAGCGCGCGCTGCTGATGGGCGAGGACCGGCGCGTGCTTTTAAAATCGCTGCAGCCGGCCATGACGCCGGCCGAGCTGGCGCAGGCGCAGCAGGGGCTGCGGCAAATCCACGCCGCGGCCGCGCTGATCGATTATGTGCAGGCGCTGGCGGCGGCCTCGCGCCAGAACGGCATGTTTGCCGAGGGCCTGAGTCCGCGCGCGGCGATCGCGCTGTTGCAGGCGGCGCGCGCGTGGGCGGCGCTGGAGGGGCGCGACCATGTGCTGCCGGAAGATGTGCAGGCGGTGCTGGTGCCGGTGTGCGCGCATCGCTTGCGGCCGTTGAAGTCGGCGCACGGCGTGGCGCTGGCCAGCCGCGATCTGGTCCTGCAGTTGCAAGAGTCGGTGCCGGTGTAGCGCATCATGCTGGCGGCGCTGCAATCGCTGTATCGCAAAGGCCGCGACCAGTGGCTGTTCCAGCTGCGTGACAGCGAGCCGGGCACGGTGACGCTGACCATGCGCCGGGTGTTCATTTTGCCCACGCGCGCGGGTCTGGCGTTCGCGGCGCTGCTGCTGGTGATGCTGATCGGCGCGCTCAATTACAACCTCGGGCTGGGCTTTGCGTTGACCTTTTTTGCCGGTGCCTGCGCGGTGGCGGATATGTATCTGACGGCGAAGAATCTGGCGCTGCTGCAGCTGGCGCCGGGCCGCGCGCAGCCGGTGTTTGCCGGCGAGGAGGCGCAGTTCGAGCTGCTGGTGCTGAACCGCGGCCGGCAGGACCGCTATGCGCTGTGGCTGGGCTTTCAGGCCGACGGCGAGCCGCGCCATGTGACCGATGTGGCGGCCGGCGCCGCCAGTGCGCTGCGGCTGTCGGCGCCGACGCGCGAGCGCGGCTGGCTGGCGGCGCCGCGCGTGCGGCTGGTGACGCGCTTTCCGCTGGGGCTGTTCAGGGCGTGGAGCTACTGGCGGCCGGATGCGCAGGCGCTGGTGTATCCGGCGCCGGAGTCGCCCGCGCCGGCGCTGCCGTCCAGCGGCGCGGCCAGCGAGGATGGGCATGGCACGGTGGGGCTGGATAATTTTGCCGGCATCCGCAGTTATCAGGCCGGCGATCCGCTCAGGCATCTGGCGTGGCGGCAGATTGCGCGCCACGATCCGGCGCTGGGCGGACAGCTGGTGACCAAGCATTTCGAGGGCGGCGCGGTGGCGGAGCTGTGTCTGGACTTCGCGGCGCTGCCGCCGGCCCTGGATCTGGAGCGCAAGCTGTCGCGCATGACGAGCTGGGTGCTGGAGGCCGAACGGCGCGCCCTGCCCTACCGTTTCCTGCTGGCGCAGCACGATTACGGCCCGGCGCTCGGCGATGCCCACCGCGCCGCCTGCCTGCGCGCCCTCGCCCTGTTCGGCCGCGAGGGTGGGCAATGAGCGGCACGCGCCCGCCAGCGCCGGCGCCCGGCGCCAAGCCAAATCGCGCATCGCTGGACAGGAACGCGCCTGGGCTCTCGCCGGCGCCCGCGCGCGGCCTGACGCCGGCATCGGCCGGCCCGCCCCACGACGCCGCGCCTGGGGTGCGGGCGTGGCTGGCGCTGCGGCTGACGCGCGACAAGGCCGACACGCTGTTGCTGCTGGTCGCCGCGCTGATGGTGCTGGCGCCGCATTTCGGCCATCTGCCGTGGTGGATCAGCGCCCTGAGTTGCGTCACGCTGCTGTGGCGCGCCTGGCTGACGTGGCTGGGCAGGCGCATGCCGCCCGTCTGGCTGCTGGTGCCGGTCGCGCTGGCCGCCATGGCCGGCGTGTATGTCAGCTTTCATACCTTGCTGGGCCGCGACGCCGGGGTCGCCATGCTGGTGCTGCTGCTGGCCTTCAAGCTGCTGGAGATGCACGCGCGGCGCGATCTGTTCGTGGTCACCTTCCTCAGCTTTTTTGTGCTGCTGACCGGTTTTCTGTATTCGCAATCGATGCCCGCCGCGCTGTGGGCGGCGCTCAGCGTAGTGGTGCTGCTGACCGCCCAGCTGTCGTTCCAGTACACCGGTGCCGTGCCGCCGCTGCGCCGGCGCGTGCGCACGGCGGCCGCCATGTGCGCGCTGGCGGCGCCGCTGGCGGCGCTGCTGTTCGTCGGCTTTCCGCGCATTCAGGGGCCGCTGTGGGGCTTGCCCGGCGATGCGCTGGGTGGCAGGACCGGCTTGAGCGACACCATGGCGCCCGGCTCGCTGTCCTCGCTGGCGCAATCGGACGAGCCGGTCTTCCGCGTGCGCTTCCGCGACGCCGTGCCGGCCCAGCCGCAGCTGTACTGGCGCAGCATTGTGCTGGGCGATTACGATGGCCGCACCTGGACCCGGGTGCCGCGCAAACGCGGCCTGCAGCGGCTCGATATCGCGGTGCAGGCGCGCGGCCAGCCGGTGCGCTACGAAGTCACCATGGAGGCCAGCAACACACGCTGGCTGGCGCTGCTGGAGCTGGCCGGCCCCGGCCTCAGTCTGCCGGGCCAGCGCCTGCGCGACACCGACGAGATGGAGCTGTACACCGCCGATCCGATCGGGCAGCGCCTGCGGTTCAATGCCAGCGCCTACCTGAGCTACACGCTGCAGGCCGGCGAGCGGCCGGCGCGCATGTCGCGCTGGCTGGAGCTGCCGGCCGGCTACAACCCGCGCACGCTGGCGCTGGCGCGGCAGCTGCGCGCCAGCATTATCGGCAACAACGCCGGCGGCAACGGCACGGCGCTCGCGGACGACCGTGCGGCGGGCGATACGGGGCGCGCGGCCAGCGCGGGAGGCGGGGCGGCAGACGGCACAGCGGCCAGAGCGACGACCGGCGCGGCCGGCGGCATGTCCGCCGCCGAGGCGCAGCGGCTGAGCAACGCGGTGCTGGCGCGCTTCCGTAGCGACGGCTACCGCTACACGCTGGAACCGCCGCTGCTGGGACGCGACGCGGTGGACGGTTTTCTGTTCGACAGCCAGGCGGGATTCTGCGAACATTACGCGGGCGCCTATGTGGTGCTGATGCGCGCCATGGGCGTGCCGGCGCGCGTGATCACCGGCTACCAGGGCGGCGAGCGCAATCCGGTCGACGGCTATCTGACCGTGCGCCAGTCCGACGCCCACGCCTGGGCTGAAATCTGGACCGCGCAGGGCGGCTGGCAGCGGGTCGATCCCACCGCCGCCGTGGCCCCCGAGCGCGTGACCCGCAACCTGGCGCGCGCCCTGCCGCGCCCGGCTGGCTTCGGGCTGGCGCCGCTGCTGGCCCTGCAGGACGATCCCGGCTCGTGGCTGGCGCAGCTCCGTTACAACTATGCGGCGCTGAATAATTCTTGGAATCAATGGGTCCTGGATTACAATCCCGAGAGGCAGCGAAGTTTCCTTGAGGAACTGGGCGCCGCGTTGGGCAACTGGCGGAGCGCGCTCGGCGCGCTGCTGGCGGCCGGCTTGCTGGGCGCGCTACGCTGGCAGCGCGCGCGGCGGCCGGCCGATGCGCTGGACGGCTTGTACGCGGCGTTTTGCCGGCAGCAGGCGCGGCGCGGCTGGGCGCGGCGGCCGTCGGAGGGGCCGCTCAGCTACGCGGCGCGCTTGCGGGCGATGCCGGCCACGGAGGAGAAACACGCTGCCATGGACCAGTTTTTGCACCTGTACGGTATGCTGAAGTATGGCGCCGGCGGGCCCGAATCACGCGCGGCGTCGTTGGCGTCGCTGAAAACACTGCTACCTTTATGCCGATGAAGACTTTGATCACCACCCTGCTGCTCAGCGCAACCACCCTCGGCGCCACCGCCGCGCCGGTGGACCGCTATGGCTATACGCTGCCGCCCAGCATGCAGAAAAAGAAAAAGCCCGCCACGCCCAAGAAAAAGGCCGTGCCGGCCATCGATTATGTCGGCGAGTACGTCAACTTCGGCGACTGGAAGGAGGTGCGCTCCTTCCTCGACGACATCGCCACGCGCGACGGCTTCGAGCGCGCCGAGCTGAACGCGCTGATGGCGCAGGTGCGCTATGTCGACAGCGCGGTGCAGCTGGTGAAGCCGGCGCCGCCGGGCAAGCCGAAGAACTGGCAGGCTTACAGCAAGCTGATGATCGATCCGGTGCGCATCGACGCCGGCGTCAAGTTCTGGAACGAGAACAGCGAGGCGCTCAGCCGCGCCGAATCGCTGTACGGCGTGCCGGCCGAGATTGTGGTCGGCATCATCGGCATCGAGACCGTGTACGGCCGCAACACCGGCCGCTTCCGCGTGCTCGATGCCCTGACCACGCTGGCGTTTTCCTATCCGGAAGCGCCGCAGCGGCGCGAGCGCATGGCCTTCTTCCGCGACGAGCTGGAGGCCACCCTGCTGTTCGCGCGCCAGAGCGGCATCGACCCGCTGTCGCTGAAAGGCTCGTTTGCCGGCGCCATTGGCATGCCGCAATTCATGCCCAGCAGCGTGATGAAGTACGCGGTGGATTTCGACGGCAGCGGCAAGATCGACCTGCTCAACTCCAGCGCCGACGCCATCGGCAGCGTGGCAGCCTTCCTGGCCGGCCATGGCTGGCAGCGCGAACAGGCTGGGCCGGTGGTGTACGCGGCCACGGTGTCGCCCAACCGTGCCTGGGAGCCCATGCTGGGCCAGGGGCTGGCGGCCACCTACCGTCCGCCGGAACTGGCGGCGGCCGGCGTGACGCCGGCGGTGACCCCGCCCGATCAGCTGTACGGTCTGGTGGATTTGCAGAATGGCGCCGAGCCGACCGAATACTGGCTGGCCAACAGCAACTTCTTTGCCATCACGCAGTACAACCGCAGTTATTTCTACGCGATGTCGGTGGTGGAACTGGGGCAGGCGGTGAAGCAGGCGCGCGGCACGGCCGGACTGGCTTCAGGGATGTAAGCAAGCGTAAAAACTTTTGTACCGCGGGTTTGCTCGCGGTATTGTTTAGTTGACACCCGGAAATAAATTGTAGACACTAAGCAAAAGTAGTCAGCGATGAGCTACTTTATAACGAAATTGCTATATAATTAACTTTGCCTGTCCATCAAAAGTGCGCACAGGCAGCATAACATAGAAGTCGGTGTATAATTCTCACACAATGTTGCAGTCGGACAACAATACCCTGCGGGAAGTGTGTTTTTTCTATTGCTGCTAAGTATGAGATTGAAGACTGTTGTACAATTGTGTATATATTATGAAACTTGTTATCCTGGAACCCGTGTCCGTGTGTGAGTCTCCTGGTAAGGATGGACATTGACGCAGCAAAGAGCCCCGAGTGTTGTACTTTGCAGGACAACTTTACAGAAGGAAAAGACGACATGACAAACCAAGTCGGCATAGACATGAACAACGATGCGGATGGCGATGATCTGCTGCAATACAATCCCAACCGCCTGCTCGATACCCTGATCGAGAACCTGCGTCTGAAAAACGATGCAGCACTGTCGCGCGCGCTGGAAGTGGCGCCGCCGGTGATCAGCAAAATCCGTCACCACCGCCTGCCGGTCGGCGCCTCGCTGCTGATCCGCATGCACGAGGTGAGCGACCTGAGTATCCGTGACCTGCGTTACCTGATGGGCGACCGCCGCAACAAGTTCCGCATCAGCGACAAGCAGTTCAAGCCGAAAGAAGGCGAAACGCCAAGCGGCGGCAGCGGCAACAACAACGGCTGATCCCGTCGTCTGCGGCAGCTGAGCAATGCCCTCCTCCCTGACATCAGGGACGAGGGCATTTGTTTTTTAAGCTGGGAACACGCCGGTGGACAGGTAACGGTCGCCGCGGTCGCAGACGATGAACACGATGGTGGCGTTTTCCACCGTATTCGAAATGCGCAGCGCGATCTCGCAGGCGCCGGCGGCGGAGATGCCGCAGAAAATGCCTTCCTCGGCCGCCATGCGGCGCGCCATGCGCTCGGCCGCCGCCTGCGACACCTGCTCCACCCGGTCCACGCGCGAGCGGTCGTAGATTTTCGGCAGATAGGCTTCCGGCCACTTGCGGATGCCGGGAATCGACGACCCCTCTTCCGGCTCGGCGCCGATGATCTGGATGTCCGGATTCTGTTCCTTCAGGTAACGCGAAGTGCCCATGATGGTGCCGGTGGTGCCCATGGCGCTGACGAAGTGGGTAACGCGGCCGTCGGTGTCGCGCCAGATTTCCGGCCCGGTCGATTCATAGTGGGCGCGGGCGTTGTCCTGATTGGCGAACTGGTCGAGGATGATGCCCTTGCCATCCTTTTGCAATTGCTCGGCCATGTCGCGCGCGTACTCCATGCCGCCGGTTTTCGGCGTCAGCATGATCTGGGCGCCGTAGGCGGCCATGCTCTGGCGCCGTTCCACGCTCAGGTTTTCCGGCATCAGCAGCAGCATCTTGTAGCCGCGAATGGCGGCCGCCATCGCCAGCGCGATGCCGGTGTTGCCGCTGGTGGCCTCGATCAGCGTGTCGCCCGGCTTGATGTCGCCGCGCTCCTCGGCGCGCGTCAGCATCGAGATGGCGGCGCGGTCCTTGACCGAGCCGGCCGGGTTGTTGCCTTCCAGCTTGCCGAGAATGATGTTGTTGCGGGCAGCGGCCTCGGCGCCGGGCAGGCGCACCAGCTGCACCAGCGGTGTGTTGCCGATCGTATCTTGCAAAGTCTTGTAAGCCATCGTCTTCTTGTTGGAGTTCGCGAAAACAGCCATTTTAGCCGAGTTGTCGGAAAGCAGCCGACTACCTCTTAAGACTTTGGACGACGGCCACGCCATACGCTAGACTGGCAACACTCCCGCAATCAGCTTCCCATTTGGAATAGTCATGGCCACCACTCCCTCCGAACTCCTGCCCGAATTAACCCCGGACGATCCGGCGCCCATCGCGGCGCACAACCTGGAGCAGCGCCAGCACCAGATGTTCCCGGTCCTGAGCGCGACCGACATCCGCCATATGCACCGCTTCGGCCATGTGATGTGCTTCAAGGATGGCGAGATGATTTTCGAGGCCGGCAAGACCAGCTTCGGCCTGATGCTGGTGCTCAAGGGCGGCATCCGGGTCGACCGCTACGACGGGCTGGGCAACACTTCCTACGTGACCACCCACCAGGTCGGCCAGTTCAGCGGCGAAGTGGCGCAGCTGTCGGGCCGGCCGTCGCTGGGCAATGGCCACGCGGTGGGCGACGTGGAAGTGCTGGTGGTGCCGTCGGAATCGCTGCGCGCGCTGCTGGTGGCGCACGCCGATCTGGGCGAGCGCATCGTGCGCGCGCTGATCCTGCGCCGCGTCGGCCTGATCGAGCAAGCCTCGGGCGGGCCGGTGATCGTCGGGCCGCGTGGCCATGGCCGCATCCACACGCTGCAAACCTTTTTGCAGGCCAACGGTCATCCGCACGTGGTGCTCGATCCCGAGCACGACCGCCAGGCGGCGGACCTGATGGAGCATTACCGTCCGCGCCCGGAAGAACTGCCGCTGGTGGTGTGCCCGGACGGCGTGGTCAAGAAAAATCCGAGCGTGGTCGACATCGGCCGCTGCCTCGGCATGCTGCCCGAGCTCGACACCGACAAGGTGTGGGACGTGATCGTGGTCGGGGCCGGGCCGGCCGGTCTGGCCACGGCGGTGTACGCGGCCTCGGAAGGCCTGTCCGTGCTGGCGCTGGAAACGCGCGCCTATGGCGGCCAGGCCGGCGCCAGCGCGCGCATCGAAAACTACCTCGGCTTCCCGACCGGCGTGTCGGGCCGCGCGCTGGCCGGCCGCGCCTACGTGCAGGCGCAAAAGTTCGGCGTCGAGATCGCCATCCCGGCGCCGGCCGGACGGCTGATCTGCGACACCTATCCGCTGGAAGTGGAAATGTGCGGCAGCCTGCAGCATCTCAAGGCCAGGACCGTGGTGCTGTCGTGCGGCGCGCGCTATCGCCGGCCGTCGCTGGCCAACCTCAAGCAGTTTGAAGGCCGCGGCGTGTACTACTGGGCCTCGCCGGTCGAGGCCAAGCTGTGCAAGACGGAGGAAATCATCCTGGTCGGCGGCGGCAACTCGGCCGGACAGGCGGCGGTGTTCCTGTCCAACTATGCGTCCAAGGTGCATATGCTGATCCGCAAGGACAGCCTGTCGTCCACCATGTCCAGCTACCTGATCGAGCGCATCCAGGCCACGCCGAATATCGAACTGCATACCTGCACCGAAATCGTGGCGCTGGAGGGCGATGAGGATGGCCTGAAACAAGTCCGCATCCGCAACGCCAGGACCGAGCAGGAATGCGACTACGACGTGTGCCGCGTATTCCTGTTCATCGGCGCCGAGCCCAACACCGGCTGGCTGAGCGATTGCGGCGTGGACGTCGATGCGCACGGTTTCATCCGCACCGGTTTTGACGTCACCAAAGCACAGTGCAAGGCCAACTTCGCCAACGGCGTGTATCCCAAGGACCTGCCCTCGCGCGCGGCGCTGGAAACCAGCGTGCCGGGCGTATTCGCCATCGGCGACGTGCGCGCCACCTCCACCAAGCGCGTGGCCGCCGCTGTGGGCGAAGGCGCCGCCGTAGTCTCGCAAATCCACCAGTTCCTCGCCAACTTGCCGGCGGATAAGTTAAGGACATAGATAGAGGGCAGGTCTGCCGCTCCGCTGCGGGAAGCTGTCTCTTTTAGCTTTCTCTTTTTGTCTCTTTTTGTATTTTTTAAACTCTTCTCTCGGGCGGAGGTCCAAGAGACAGGAAAAGGAAAAAAGAGACAAAAAGAGAAAGGCGAAAGAGAATGAATCCCGCAGAGAAGGCGCATACACCACCGCCCCCCTATACTCCCGTCAACGGTTTTAAACGAGCTGCGCAGCTACTTGCGCGAGAGCGGCAGCGATCAAACCCTGAACACGCTGGAGCGCCGCCTGCCCATTTGTTGGAGGACGTGGATTAAAGCCCCGCTGCACGCGCCTTGATGCGGGCCAGCTGGGCGGCCTGATAGGCGGCGAAGGCGTTGTCGAACAGGGTGCGGATCAGCGGGTCGTCGACGATGTCGACATCTTCCGGCGCGCCTTCGATGCGCATGTACATGGAGGTCAGGGATTCGCCCAGCGCCAGTCCCGCATACAGCTTCGCGGCCGGGATCTCGGTGGTCCATGTCGGCGCCTCTTCGTCGCCCATCGGCGCAATGCTGTCGCCGTGGATGCGGTAGCGGTAGCGCTGCGCGTTGCCTTCGTGGTCGTACACCGATAGCTGCCACACGCACGGTGTGGCGAAGTAGCTGTCTTCCGGCAGCTCCATGTCTTCGTAGCGCTCCTGCAGGCCGCTGTCGCAGAACGCCTGCACCACGGCCGCCTGCTCCGCCGTCAACGCGGCAAAATTGCGCGCGATATCGGCGGTGGGCGGCGGCACGATGTCGGGATCGTATTCGTAGTCGACGTCCTGTTCGCCCACCGGCAGCACCCACGGCAGCGGCACGGCCGGCGCGAGCGCAGCGGCACTCAGCTCCACCGCCACCGATGGATTCAACCGCACCACCTGCGCCGCCGGCAGCCATTCGCCCACCGCAGCAGCGAACTGCTTGTACGTGACCGGGAACAGCGCATGGTTGTACCATGACCACGGCTCCTGCCGGAACTGGCAGGAGCTGGGCACCACGTAGCGCGGCGCCAATGCCTGCAATTGCTCCGGCCATTCCTCCGGCAGCTCGACCGGCCCGCGTCCGGCAGCCGCCGCGCGCGACGGCGCGATCACGTCGACTTCGCGCATGGTCTGGAACGACCACAGCACCATGTCCCACGGCGCATAGGGCTTGAGCTGTTCCAGCGTTTCCGGGTCCATCCACGAATCGACCACGTTGAGCACATTCAGTCCTTCGGCACGGATGTGGAACATGGAGTCCACATCCGCCTCCAGCGCGCGGCGCGGTATCACTTCAAAGCCGCCCACCCGCACCGGCACGTCGATCGCCAGCGGCCGCACGTCGGTGAAGCCCAGCTCGCGGATCATGGCGAACAATTCATCGAACAGGCAGTAGAGATAAACCGGCGTGGCGCGGTCCAGCAGGTCGAGGCTCTCCAGCGAGCAGTGATCGTCATGGAAGTGCGAGATGAACACCGCATCCGGCCGCAAAGCGCGCACCCGCTCAAGGTCGAAGCGCACGTCCGGATAGGCGTGGCAATTCCTGCTGAACGGGTTCTCGAACACCGGGTCGAACACGATCTGCGTGGCGCCGCTCTCGAACACATAGCCGGCGTGGAGGATGCGCGAAATCTTCATCAGCGCAGCGGCGTCGGATAACTGGCCGGGCTGACGTTGCCATCCACGTCCACCGCCTGCACGCCGAAGTACACATTGTCCTTCGACAGCGGCATGGTGAACTCCGTCACCTTGCCAACGAACTTCGCGTGCTGCCAGTCGGCCGCCGTGGTGTCGCGCCAGACGATGCGATAGCCCGCCAGATCCGGCTCGCTGTTGGCCTGCCAAACCAGCTCGGTATTGTTCTGCAGCTTGGCGGTGCGCACCTGCACCTTCTGCGGCGCGGCCGGCGCCAGCGCCAGCGTCGACAACGCCGCCGCATTCACGCGCGCCACCCTGGCGATATAGTTGTAATCGTTGTACTGCGGCAGATCGCCGATCAGCACACCGTTCTCGGTGCGGATATTCTGGTGCTGGTGATTGAAATCCTCGGCCGGCTCGGTGAAACGCAGGGCCGCATAGCCGCGCTCCAGGAAGGGCATGTGATCGCCGCCGCGCAGATAGCGGTCGCGCCGCTGAATGATATTCACCTTAAACTTCGGCACATAGCGTTCGCCGGCCTCCTTCACCGCGCGCGCCAGCTGGCGCGACAGCGAATCGTTTTCGCCGCCGGTCTGGATCAGCGTGCGCACCGTCTCGCTGTTCTCCTTCTGCACCGGCAGGCCTTCCGCGAACAGGCGCACCTGCGTGTCGTCCTGCTTGCCATGCTCGTCGTGCGAGCTGCCGATGATATCGTTGGTGAACATGCCGGCGATGTTCAGATTCTTCTGCTTCGCCTGCTCGGCCCAATGCGCCGCGCCCAGCAAGCCCTGCTCCTCGGCCGCCACCGTCATGAACACCAGCGTGGCGTCGAATTTGTACTTGGCCATCACGCAGGCCATCTCCATCACCGCCGCCGTGCCGGAGGCGTCGTCGTTGGCGCCGGGCGCGTCGCCGCTGGCGTCCATCACATCGGTATTGCGCGAATCATAGTGGCCGCTGACCACATACATGCGGTCGACCGACGCCGCCTGCGTGCCCGGCAAGGTCGCCACCACATTCACAATCTCGGTCGGACGGCTGATGCGCGCGGACACCGGCGCGATATGGCTGTCGAATGCCACCTGCAGCGGCGTGCCGGCGCCGCAGCGCTCCAGCTCCGCCTTGATCCAGCGCCGCGCGGCGCCGATGCCCTCGGTCTCGGACACGGTATCGGACATGGTGTGGCGCGTGCGGAAGCCCACCAGCTTGCGGATGGTGGCCTCAATCCGCGCCGGCGAAATCTCATTGACGATTTGATCGATCTGCGCCTGGCGCCGGGCGGCGCCAGGTTCCGCCGCAACGGCAGGCAAGGCCGCCATTGCAGCGGCGAGGAGGAAGAACTTGTGTCGCATACGGCGTCTCCGTGAAAAGATGCAGTATCTTCTCACGGATCGCCGCCGCCGTGGCCGGCGCCCTACTTCGCCGGCTTGGCCGGCTTGTCCGCCGCCATCGGCGCGCCCTCTTTCGACTTGCCATTGACCTGCAGCCCGGCTTGCGACAGCTTGAGCGCGCTCTTCGGCCCGATGCCCTTGACGCGCTGCTCCAGATCGGCCCAGTCCTTGAACTCGCCCTTGTTGCGCTCTTCCAGGATCAGCTTGGTCTTGGCCGGGCCGAGGCCGCGGATGCTGTCCAGCGCGGCCGCGTCGGCCTTGTTGACCTCGACCTGGGCCCAGGCCGCGGCCATCGACGCCAGCATGGCCAGCATCAGTAATAGTTTCTTGATCATCATAGTCTCCGTTAAAGTTAAAAAGGCGCGAATCGCGCCTTGAAGCACCTTAGCGGAGCCCGGCCGTGGCACGGTTGAGACAGATCAAGCGCCGAACAGTTCCTCACGCGTGACGGTGGCCGTGCCCAGCTTGCCGACCACGATGCCGCCGGCGCGGTTGGCGGTTTCCACCGCCTCCTGCCAGCCGGCGCCCGCGCCCAGCATACAGGCCATGGTGGCGATCACCGTGTCGCCGGCGCCGGAAACGTCGAACACCTCGCGCGCCTGCGCCGGCGTGTGGTACTGCGCGCCGTCGGTGTACAGGGTCATGCCCTCCTCCGAGCGGGTCAGCAGCAGCGCGTCGAGTTTCAGCTCGGCACGCAGCGCCTGCGCCTTGGCGGTCAGCTGTTCTTCAGTCTGCCACGAGCCGACGATGCGCTTGAGCTCGGATTTGTTCGGCGTCAGCACGGTGGCGCCGGCGTAGCGCGAGAAATCGTCGCCCTTGGGATCGACCATCACCACCTTGCCGGCCGCGCGCGCGGCGGCGATCATGTCGGCCACCGCCACCAGGCTACCCTTGGCGTAGTCCGACAGCACGATCACATCGTAATCGGCCAGCAGCGCCTTGAACTGCTCCAGCTTGTCGCGCAGCACGGTGTCGGTCGGCGCCTCCTCGAAATCGATGCGCACCATCTGCTGCTGGCGGCCGATCACGCGCAGCTTGATGATGGTGGAAATCGCCTCGTCGCGTTTCAGGTAACTGCGGATGCCGCCGCCTTCCAGCAGCGAGGCCACCTCGTCGCCCGCCTCGTCGTCGCCGACGATGCCCAGCAGGCCGGCCTGCGCGCCCAGCGCCGCCGCGTTGCGCGACACGTTGGCGGCGCCGCCGAGGCGCGCCTCGCGCTTCTCGATGCGCACCACCGGCACCGGCGCCTCCGGCGAAATGCGGCTGACATCACCGAACCAGTAACGGTCCAGCATCACATCGCCCACCACGAGGATGCGCACTTGATCCAGATTGGTCGTCACGATGCGCTCCTCGTCAAGTGCGGGTCAGGATGGAACGGCCGATGCCGTGGTATTCGAACGCCGCCTCCGCCATCACCTGCGGCTCGAACAGATTGCGGCCGTCGAAGATCACCGCCTGTTTCAGCGCGGCGCGGATGCGCTCGAAGTCCGGGCTGCGGAAGGCCTTCCACTCGGTGACGATCACCAGCGCCTCGGCGCCGGCCAGCGTATCCATCGGGCTGTCGGCAAAGCGCACGCGCGCCAGTTCCCCGGGCGTCAGGTCCAGCGCCAGCACCCGTTTGGCCTCGGCCATGGCGACCGGATCGTACACCGCCACCGTGGCGCCGGCGTCGATCAACTGGCGCAGCAGCACGCGCGATGGCGCCTCGCGCATATCGTCGGTGTTCGGTTTGAAGGCCAGGCCCCAGACGGCGAAATGCTTGCCGCTCAGGTCCGCGCCAAAGCGCTTGACCACCTTCTGGCCCAGCACCAGCTTTTGCTTGTCGTTGACCGCCTCCACCGCGCGCAGGATCAGCAAATCCTGCTGGTACTGGCGCGCGGTGCGCTCCAGCGCCTGCACGTCTTTCGGGAAGCAGGAACCGCCGTAGCCGGCGCCGGCGTACAGGAAGCTGTGGCCGATGCGTGGATCGGAGCCGATGCCGTGCCGCACCGCCTCGATGTCGGCGCCCACCTGGTCGGCCAGGTTGGCCAGCTCGTTCATGAAGGAGATGCGGGTGGCCAGCATGGCGTTGGCCGCGTACTTGGTGAACTCGGCCGAACGCACATCCATCCAGAAGGTGCGCTCGTGGTTGCGGTTGAACGGCGCGTACAGCTTCTTCATCATGGCGGCCGCCTTCTCGCCGGCCGGCGTGCTGTCATGGCCGATGACGATGCGGTCCGGGCGCATGAAATCCTCAACCGCCGCGCCCTCTTTCAGGAATTCCGGATTCGACACCACCGAGAACGCCGCCTGCGCGCCGCGCGCCGCCAGCTCCTCGCTGAGCGCGGCCGTCACGCGGTCGGCCGTGCCCACCGGCACGGTGGACTTGTCGACGATGACCTTGAAGCCGCTCATATGCTTGCCGATATTGCGCGCCGCCGCCAGCACGTACTGCAGGTCGGCCGAGCCGTCTTCATCGGGCGGCGTGCCGACCGCGATGAACTGCACATCGCCGTGCGCCACCGAGGCCGCGACATCGGTCGAGAACTGCAGGCGGCCGGCGGCGCGGTTGCGCGCCACCACCTCTTCCAGGCCCGGCTCGTGGATCGGGATGCCGCCGTTGTTCAGCAGATCGATCTTGCGCTGGTCGACGTCCAGGCAGAACACATCGTTGCCCAGCTCCGCCAGGCAGGCGCCGGTGACCAGGCCGACATAGCCGGTGCCGATAATGGTGATTTTCATGGTGATGCTCTTTTCAATTCATGACGTTCAATTCTTCGGTGCGGCGCGGCGGATAGGTCTCCCAGCGGCTGCATCCCGGACACTGCCAGTAGAACTGGCGCGCCTTAAATCCACAATGGCCGCACTGATAGCGCGCCAGCTTCTGCGTGTAACCGTGCACCAGGTTCTTCACCATCGACAGCTCCGGCACCACCGTTGCCGGCGCATCCATCAGGCGCGCCTCCAGGAACTTGTCCAGTCCCAGCAAGGTGGGCGTGCGGCGCAGCTCATTGCCGATCAACTGCTTGGCCGCCTCCACCCCGTCCAGCTCCAGCACCGCCTTGTACACCACCTCGATCAGATCGATCGAAGATGCCTGCTCCAGATAGGATTTCAAGAGGTTGACGCCCTCCTGCGGGCGGCCGACCTTGCGGTAGCCATCCATCAGGCGCTGCGCCACCAGCGCCACGTGCGGCACGCTGATCTGCTCGACGCGGCGCCAGGTCAGCAGCGCGCCCTCCACATCGTCCTGCGCCAGCTGCGCGTCGCCGGTCAGCATGGTGGCGCGCACGTTGACGCGGTCGGCCTGCAGCGACTTCTCCAGCAGCGCCAGCGCCTGTTCCGGATGCAGGTGCACCAGCGCGTCCTGCGCCAGCTCGCAGTAAAACTGCGCGATTTCCTTCTGGCGCGAGCCGGCGCCCGATTCCTGCAGGCCGATGGCCGCCTCGATGGCGCGCTGCCACTCCTTCTCGCGCTGGAAAATCTCCAGCAGCGCGCGCCGCGCCTGCGCCGAATAAGCGCCGCCGAGCAGCGTGTTGAAGGTTTCCTCGGCGCGGTCCAGCAGGCCGGCCTTCAGATAATCCATGCCCAGCTCATACTGCGCATGCTCCTTCTCCTCCTGCGGCAGATCGGGCCGCGCCAGCAGGTTCTGGTGCACGCGGATGGCGCGCTCGGTCTCGCCGCGGCGGCGGAACAGATTGCCGAGCGCGAAGTGCATCTCGGCCGATTCCGGGTCGAGCCGCACGATCTCAATGAAAGCGTCGACCGCCTTGTCCGGCTGGTCGTTCAGCAGATGGTTCAGGCCCTTGTAATAGCCGCGCGGCAGGGAGCGCGATTCCGACAGCAGCTGGCGGATATCGACCCGCGCCGCGACCCATCCCAGGCCAAAGAAAACCGGGATGCCCAGTAACCACCAGAGTTCAAATTCCATGCTGTGTGTAATTGTCGTTATTGTGTGTTGACGCTGTCCGGCTGCGGCGGTTGCTTCGCCTGCTGGGCCGACGCTTGCAGCGTATGGATGGTTGTTTTGTGCTTATTGGCTTCGCGGCGGTGGCGGAACACGGTGGGCGTCAGCGCCAGCACGCCCAGCACGGCGCCGGCCACGAAAAAGCCCAGCAGCATCAGCACCAGCGGGCCGCGCAGCTCATAGTGCAGGAACAATTGCAGATCGACTTCCTGCGAGTTTTTCAGCGCAAAGCTGAAGAACAGGACAAAGATAATAAAGCCTACGATGGTCGAGATGAATTTCATCAGCCAGAATCCCGTGTAATTCCAAGAGCGCCAGTATCGCACCAGAACCGCAACCCCGCAACGCGGCCGGAAGGGGGCTGCCCCCCTGCGGGGCCAGCCCCCGGCGTGCGAAGTGCGGGTTAACGCGCAATCACGCAAAAAAAAAGCGGCATCCCGAAGGACGCCGCTTTGTCTAACTATCGAATGCTTCAGTCCTCGATGATCGGTTGCCCGACCATCGCGTCAACCCGCTCGCGCAATTGCTTGCCCGGCTTGAAGTGCGGCACCCGTTTTTCAGGCACCATCACCTTGTCGCCCGACTTCGGATTGCGTCCGATGCGCGGCGGCCGGCTGTTGAGGGCAAAGCTGCCAAAACCGCGGATCTCGATGCGCTGACCGGTCGCCAGGGCGTTGGTCATCGCATCCAGTATGGTCTTGACGGCATATTCCGCATCTTTGGCCACCAGCTGAGAATAACGCTCAGCCAGGCGGTTGATGAGCTCGGACTTGGTCATCGCGAACTAGTGCTTAGTTCTTGTTGTCCAGCTTAGCTTTCAGCAGAGCGCCCAGGCTGGTGGTGCCCGAAGCGGCGCTGCTGTCGGCGGCGATGTTTTTCATCGCTTCAGCGGTGTCGGCCGAGTCTTTCGCCTTGATCGACAGCTGGATCGAACGTGCTTTACGGTCGATGTTGATCACCAGAGCCTCGACGGTGTCGCCGACTTTCAGGTGGGTGCCAGCATCTTCCACGCGGTCACGCGAGATTTCCGAAGCGCGCAGGTAGCCTTCCACTTCTTCCGACAGCTGGATCACGGCGCCTTTAGGCTCAACCGATTTCACGGTGCCGGTCACCAGCGAACCCTTGTCGTTCATGGCGGCGAAGTTGTTGAAAGGATCGCCTTCCAGTTGCTTCACGCCCAGCGAAACGCGCTCGCGCTCGACGTCGATGGCCAGCACCACGGCTTCCAGCTCGTCGCCCTTCTTGAACTTGCGCACGGCTTCTTCGCCGGACTCGGTCCACGACAGGTCGGACAGGTGAACCAGGCCGTCGATGTTGCCGGCCAGGCCGATGAACACGCCGAAGTCGGTGATCGACTTGATCGCGCCCTTGACCTTGTCACCCTTCTTGTGGGTCACGCCGAAGTCGTCCCATGGGTTGGCCTTGCACTGCTTCATGCCCAGCGAGATACGGCGACGCTCTTCGTCGATCTCCAGCACCATCACTTCAACTTCGTCGCCCAGCTGGACAACTTTGTTCGGAGCGACGTTCTTGTTGGTCCAGTCCATTTCGGAAACGTGCACCAGGCCTTCGATGCCTTGTTCCACTTCAACGAACGCACCGTAGTCGGTCAGGTTGGTCACTTTACCGAACAGGCGGGTGCCTTGTGGGTAGCGACGCGACAGGCCGGTCCATGGATCGTCGCCCAGTTGCTTCACGCCCAGCGAAACACGGTTCTTCTCTTGATCGTACTTCAGGACCTTGGCGGTGATTTCCTGACCCACGGTCAGCACTTCCGATGGGTGACGCACACGACGCCATGCCAGGTCGGTGATGTGCAGCAGGCCGTCGATGCCGCCCAGATCCACGAACGCGCCGTAGTCGGTGATGTTCTTCACCACGCCGGTCACCACGGTGCCTTCTTTCAGGGTTTCCATCAGCTTCTGACGCTCTTCGCCCATCGAAGCTTCGATCACGGCGCGGCGCGACAGCACAACGTTGTTACGCTTGCGGTCCAGCTTGATGACTTTGAATTCGAGGGTTTTGCCTTCGAACGGGGTGGTGTCCTTGACTGGACGGGTGTCCACCAGCGAACCTGGCAGGAAGGCGCGGATGCCGTTGGTCAGAACGGTCAGGCCGCCCTTGACTTTGCCGTTCACGGTGCCGACCACGATCTCGCCCGACTCCATTGCTTTTTCCAGAGCCAGCCACGACGCCAGACGCTTGGCCTTGTCGCGCGACAGGATGGTATCGCCGAAACCATTTTCCAGCGATTCGATGGCCACGGAAACGAAGTCGCCTACTTTGACTTCCAGTTCGCCCTGGTCATTCTTGAATTCTTCAACAGGGATGAAAGCTTCCGATTTCAGGCCTGCGTTGACGATCACGAAGTTGTGATCCAGACGAACGACTTCAGCCGAAATTACTTCGCCCGAGCGCATATCTTGGCGCGACAGGGATTCTTCGAAGAGGGCTGCAAAACTTTCCATAATAATAAAACTTCCAGGTTAGCCAGTAAGGCCCGCACGATGCGGCTTCAACTGGGTTAGGGTTGATAAAGGTGTTACTTGGTGATGCCGGCGTACCATTGCAAGACCTGATCGACCGCTTGCTCCGCGTTCATATCCGAGGTATCCAGCACGAAAGCGCCCTCTGCTGGCGCCAGCGGCGCGATGGCCCGTTTTGTATCCCGGTCGTCGCGCGCCTGCAAATCCACCAGTAGGTCTTGCATATTAGCAGAAAATCCCTTGCCTATCAATTGCTTATAACGCCGTCCGGCGCGCGCCTCGACCGAGGCGGTCAAAAACACCTTGAGCGCGGCGTGCGGGAAGATCACCGAGCCCATGTCGCGGCCGTCCGCCACCAGGCCCGGCGCCTTGCGAAAGCCCAGCTGCAGCCCCACCAGCGCATGGCGCACGGCCGGGAAGGTGGCGATCTTGGAGGCGGTGTTGCCGACCTCCTCGGCGCGGATGGCGTCGGTGACGTTTTCCTGCGACAAGATGATGTCGCCGCCCTGGAAACTGCACTGCAGATGTTCGGCCAGCTTGGCCAGCGCATGCTCGTCGGCCAGATCGGTGCCGCGGCGCAGGGCCGACAGCGCGGTTAAACGGTACAGGGCGCCCGAGTCCAGGTAATGGAAGCCGAGCTTATCGGCAACGCGGTGTGCGACCGTGCCCTTGCCGGATGCGGTAGGGCCGTCGATGGTGATGACTGGAATCTGGGAAGTTGGCATATCAGTTACTTTGCAATTTTCGCAAATGCGTTGAAATAATCAGGGAAAGTCTTGTTCACGCATTTAGGGTCGTTGATGCGCGTGACGGCGCCCTTGCGCAGCGCGCCGTCCAGCGACACCAGCGAGAAGCACATGGCCATGCGGTGATCGTCGTAAGTATCGATGGTAGCAGGTGCGATCGTGGCCGGCGGCGTCACCTTGATATAGTCCGGCCCCTCCTCCACCGTGGCGCCGACCTTGCGCAGCTCGGTGGCCATGGCGGCGATGCGGTCGGTTTCCTTGACGCGCCAGCTGGCGATATTGCGCAGCGTGCTGGTGCCGTCGGCGTACAGCGCGGCCACGGCGATGGTCATGGCGGCGTCGGGGATGTGATTGAAATCGGCGTCGATGGCCTTCAGCGGGCCGTTGGCGCGGGCCTCGATCCAGTTGTCGCCCATGGTGATCTGCGCGCCCATCTGCTCCAGCGCGGCGGCAAAGCGCACATCGCCCTGAATGCTGTTATTGCCCACGCCCTCGACCCGCACCGGACCGCCGCCGATGGCGCCGGCCGCCAGGAAATAGGACGCCGACGAGGCGTCGCCCTCGACGTGGATGGTGCCCGGCGACTGGTAGACCTGGCCCGGCTGAATGGTGAACGACGCCCAGCCGTCCTGCTCGACCTTGACGCCGAAGCGGCGGATCAGGTTCAGCGTGATTTCGATATACGGCTTGGAAATCAGCTCGCCGATCACCTCGATGGTGATGGCGTGCTCCCTGGCCATCAGCGGCGCAACCATCAGCAGCGCGGTCAGGAACTGACTGGACACATCGCCGCGCACCGACAGGCGGCCGGTGCTGATCTTGCCCTGCTTGATGTGCAGCGGCGGGTAGCCTTTGTTGCCGGTGTACTCGACATTGGTGCCGGCGGCGTTGAGGGCGTCGACCAGATCGCCGATCGGGCGCTCGTGCATGCGCGGCACGCCGTGCAACGTGTAGTCGCCGCCGATCACGGCCAGCGCGGCGGTCAGCGGACGGATGGCGGTGCCGGCGTTGCCCATGAAGAGATCGGCGGACTTATTCGGCAGCACGCCGGCCACGCCGGTGACGTGGTGGATGGTGCCGGTGGCGGTCTTCTCCTCGGTCCAGACGACGCCGAGAGAGCGCAATGCGGCCAGCATCACGGCGGTATCGTCGGAGGCCAGTAGATCGACGATGGCGACCTGCCCTTGCGACAGCGCCGACAGTAGCAGGATGCGGTTGGAAATGGACTTGGAGCCCGGCAAGCGCACCGCGCCTTCAACGTGAGAGACCGTTTGCAGGTCGATGTATTCGTGAGTCATGTTTATCCTTTATTCCGGGGTCAGGTCCGTCATTTCTACACGAGCACAGCCGTGCGTAGTTGAGCTCGTGTAGAAATGACGGACCTGACCCCGGATTTAGTCTGCTTTATCTTGCGATGGCGGCGCTTCGGCCGTCTCGATCGCGCTTATCCATTGGTGGCGGGCGTGCTGGGCGTTGCTGTAGACCTGCTCCAGCGCCGCGCCATTGCCGGCCGCCAGTTGCGCGCGTAGCGTGGTCAGTTGCGCCATATAGGCATCCAGTTCCGTCAGCAGCGCCGACTGGTTGGCCAGGCTGATGTCGCGCCACATCTCCGGCGACGAGCCGGCGATGCGGGTGAAGTCGCGGAAGCCGCTGGCGGCGTACTGGAACAGCAAATCCGCATGCGGCTTTTTGGCGATATCGTCCACCAGCGCGTAGGCCAGCAGATGCGGCAAGTGGCTGACCGCCGCGAACACCTTGTCATGCTCTTCCGGCGTCAGGCGGTGGATGATGGCGTCGCAGGCGCGCCAGGCGGCGGCCACGCGTTCTACGTCAGCCTCCGTATTTTCGGCCAGCGCGGTGATCACCACCTTCTTGCCGACATACAGATTGTCGATGGCCGCATCCGGCCCGTTGGTCTCGCGGCCGGCGATCGGATGGCCGGGCACGAACTGCGCCACCTTGCCGTCCAGCGCGCGGCGCGCGGCAGCCACCACGTCGGACTTGGTGCTGCCGGCGTCCGTGACCACCGTTCCGGGCTGAAGATGCGGCGCAATAGCCGCCAGAATAGCCTCGGTCTGCGCCACCGGCGCGGCCAGCAGCACGAGATCGGCTCCCTCCAGCGCCTCGGCCAGCGACAGCGGCGCGCCCGGCGCGTGCGCTGCCGGGGACGACGTGCCGGCCGGATGCGGCGCGGCGGCAGCGACGTTGGGCGCGGCGGTGAGGCCGATCGCGTCGACGATGCCCAGTTCCAGCGCACGCGCCATGGAGGCGGCGCTGCGGCCGACACCGACGATCTGCCGCACCGCGCCCGCCTTGCGCAGCGAGCGCGCGAAGGAGCCGCCGATCAGGCCTACGCCAAAAATAACGACCTTGTTCAGCATTTACTCCGCCAATGCTTTCGCCAGCGCTGCGATGAAGACGGCATTTTCCTGCGGCAGACCGATGGAAATGCGCAGCCACTCCGGCAAGCCGTAGTTGCCGACCGGGCGCACAATCACACCCTGCTTGAGCAGCGACAGATTCACCCGCGCACCCGCGCCCGCATCGTCCCCCACCTTGACCAGCACGAAGTTGCCATACGACGGCACATACTCCAGGCCCATCTGCTCAAACGCCTCGACAAACTGCTGATAGCCCGCCGCGTTATTGGCCGCGCTCTGCTTGAGGAACGCCTTGTCATTCAGCGCCGCGATGGCCGCCGCCTGCGCCAGCGAGTTCACATTGAACGGCTGACGAATACGGTTCATCAGATCCGTCAACGCCGGCTGCGCAATCGCGAAGCCCACGCGCAAGCCCGCCAGGCCATACGCCTTCGAGAAGGTGCGCGACACCAGCAGGTTGGGATACTTCTTCACCCACTCCGCCGACTCAAACTGATCCGCCTCGGACAGGAACTCGTTGTACGCCTCATCCAGCACCACGACGACATGCGCCGGCACCCTGGCCACAAACGCCTCGATCTCGGCAGCCGGAATAAACGTGCCGGTCGGATTATTCGGATTGGCGATAAACACCAGACGCGTATCGTCGCGTATCGCCGCCAGCATGGCCGGCAGATCGTGTCCATACGCCCTGGCCGGCACCACGATGTGCTGCGCGCCCACGCCCTGTGTCGCCAGCGCATACACCGCGAACGAATACTGCGAATACACGATCGACTGGCCACGCTCCACAAACGCATGCGCGGCGATTTCCAGAATATCGTTGGAGCCATTGCCCAGCGTGATCCAGTCCGCCGGCACGTCGTAACGCCTGGCCAGCGCGCCTTTCAAATCAAAGCCGTTGGCGTCCGGATAGCGCCCCAGCTCCGCCACCGCGGCGGCCATGGCCTGCTGCGCCGACGCCGGCACGCCGAACGGATTCTCATTCGACGCCAGCTTCACAATGGTCGCCTCGTCGAGGCCAAATTCACGCGCCACTTCCGAAATCGGTTTGCCGGCCTGGTAAGGGGCGATGGCGCGGACATATTCCGGGCCGTAGTTCTTGCTCATGTTCTCTCTCTTCGATAATCAGGTCAGGCTGACCGGGTAGGAACCCAGCACCTTGAAGAATGCGGCATTGCCTTGCAGCTCATCGAGCGCCTTGGCGACGGCGGGGTCCTGCACATGGCCTTCGACGTCGACGTAGAAGTAGTACTCCCACGTGCCGGTGCGCGCCGGACGCGACTCGAAGCGCGTCATCGACACATTGTGCTGGGCCAGCGATCCGAGCAGGCGATAAATCGAACCCGCCTTGTGCGGCGCCGCCAGCGCCAGCGAGGTGCGGTCCTCGCCCGACGGGCCGGCCTGCAGCGAACCTATCACCGCAAAGCGCGTGCGGTTGTGCGGATCGTCCTGAATATTGGCCTTCACCGTGCCAAGGCCATAGCGCACGCCCGCGCGCTCGCCGGCAATCGCGGCGATGCCATGGTCGTCGCGCGCCATGCGCGCCGCTTCGGCATTCGACGACACGGCGCGGCGTTCGATATCCGGGTAGTTATTGTTCAACCAGATCTGGCACTGCGCCAGCGCCTGCGCGTGCGCGCAAATGGCGGTGATGCCGTCCATATTGCCGGTCGCCGTCAGCAGGCTGTGACGCACGGCGATCGACACCTCGCCGCTGATGGTCAGCGGCGTATGCAGCAGCAGGTCCAGCGTGCGGCCGATGGCGCCTTCGGTCGAATTCTCGACCGGCACCACGCCGAATTCCGCCGTCCCCGCCTCGGTGGCGCGGAACACTTCGTCGATGGAGGAGCAAGGCAGCACGTCCACCGCCGTGCCGAACTGCTGGTACACCGCCTGTTCGCTGTAAGTGCCGGCCGGGCCGAGGAAGGCCACGGTGACGCGCTTCTCCAGCGCGCGGCAGGCGGACATGATTTCGCGCCAGATGGTTTGCAGCTCGGCGTTGCCCATCGGGCCGGGATTGCGCTCGGCCACGCCGCGCAGCACCTGCGCCTCGCGCTCGGGACGGAACACCGGCGCCCCGGTTTCCGCCTTCACATGGCCCACTTCCTGCGCCACTTTCGCGCGCTGGTTCAGCAGGTCGAGGATTTGCGCGTCGATCGAATCGATCCGTTCGCGCAGCGGTTTTAACTTGTCATTCATTGTTGGCCCGCAAATTCGTTCAAGTAGTCTACGAGCGCTTGCACGCCCTCGATAGGCATCGCGTTATAGATCGATGCGCGCATACCGCCGACGGACTTGTGGCCCTTCAGTTGCAGCAGGCCGCGCGCTTTGGCGCCGGCCAGGAATGCTTCGTTCTTGCTTTCGTCCTTCAGGTAGAAGGGCACGTTCATGCGCGAGCGGCTGGCCGGCGCGACACGGGTTTCGTAAAAATCGCTGGCGTCCAGCGCGCTGTACAGCAACGCCGCCTTGGCGATGGCGCGGCGCTCCATCTCGGCCACGCCGCCCTGCTTTTTCAGCCACTGGAACACCAGGCCGGCGATGTAGATGCCGTAGGTCGGCGGCGTGTTGTACATCGATTCGTTGTCGGCCACCAGCTTGAAGTCGAACGCCGACGGGCAGACCGGCAGCGCCTTTCCCAGCAGGTCGTCGCGGATAATCACAATGGTGACGCCGGCCGGGCCGATGTTCTTCTGCGCGCCGGCGAAGATCACGCCGTATTTCGACACATCGATCCGGCGCGACAAAATATGCGAGGACATGTCCGCCACCAGCGTCACGCCGTCCACCGCGGCCGGCACGCCGGCGTCGAAGTCATACTCCACGCCGTCGATGGTCTCGTTGGTGCACATGTGCAGGTAGGCCGCGCCGGGCGTGAGCTTCCACTCGGACTGCGGCGGCACCGACGTCGTCGACGACGCGGCGATATTCACCTTGGCGTATTTGGCCGCTTCCTTGCTGGATTTGCCCGACCACGAACCGGTGTGAATGAAATCGATGGTTGCGCCCTCGGGCTTGTGGCCCAGCAGGTTCAACGGAATCAGGGCGTTCTGCGACAGACCGCCGCCCTGCATGAACAAAATCTTGTAGTTGTCCGGTACTGCCAGCAGCTCGCGCAGGTCGCGCTCGGCCGCCTTGTAAATCGACATAAACTCCGGTCCGCGGTGGCTCATCTCCATTACCGACATGCCGCTGCCATGCCAGTCCAGCATTTCGGCCGCGGCTTGCGCCAGCACTTCCTTCGGCAGTACGGCAGGACCGGCGGAAAAGTTATAGATGTGAGTCACGTTGCGTTCCTTATGATAGAGAGGTGTTACTTGGCTTGTTCCTGCTGCAGCTTCTGCATCAGCGGGCCGATACGGCGCTGCATGATCTGCTGGCCCAGCTGCATGCCCTCGCCCATCAGCTTGGGCATCGAGGTCAGCATCTTGGCGCCCACCGGCGTGCGGTAGAAGGCAGTGATCTGCTTGAGCTCATCAGCGCTGAAGGTGCGCGCGTACAGCGGCACGGTTTCGGCCAGGATCTCGTCCACCAGCGTCGGGTCGCTTATCGCGTCCTGCAGGGTCTTGATCACGCGCGGCAGCTCGGCCTCCATCTTGGCCAGCGCCTTCTGCTTGTCGTCGGCGCTCAGATTCGGATTGTTCTTGATGCCCGCCTCGGCGCCGGCGCGCATCGACGCGCCCAGCCCCTGCGACATCTGCTGCATGGCGCCGATCATCATCTGGCGGTAGTTCATCGAATCGAACAATTCCCTGGCGGCCGCGGTGGCGGCGGGATCGGCCGCCTGCGCCTGCGCGTGGGAAGGAGCGGCGCCGATCAGGGCCAGGGAAGTCACCAGCGTTGCTACGATTTTTTTCATTATTACGCACCTTAAAATAAACACGGGGCCAGTCCCCGTCGCAGTGTATCGCGACAGACCTGGCCCCGCTGGAGTAGGACTTGCGTCCCGCCTGTTACTCAGCTGCCGAATCCGGGCCCGGTTCCAGCTCGACTTCGTCGATATCGGTTTCCACTACGCGCTGCAGGCCGGACAGCTTGGTGCCGTCTTCCACCGCGATCAGGGTCACGCCCTGGGTCGCGCGGCCCATCTCGCGGATCTCCGACACGCGGGTGCGAATCAGCACGCCGCCGGTGGTGATGAGCATGATCTCGTCCGACGAATCCACCAGCGTGGCCGCCACCACCTTGCCGTTACGCTCGGAGGTCTGGATCGCGATCATGCCCTTGGTGCCGCGGCCGTGACGGGTGTACTCGATGATCGGCGTGCGCTTGCCGAAACCGTTCTCGGTTGCGGTCAGCACCGACTGCTGCTCGTTCTCGGCCACCAGCAGCGCGATCACGCGCTGGCCTTCGTCCAGGTTCATGCCGCGCACGCCGCGGGCGTTGCGGCCCATCGGACGCACGTCGTTCTCGTCGAAGCGCACCGCCTTGCCGGCGTCGGAGAACAGCATCACATCGTGTTCGCCATCGGTCAGCGCGGCGCCGATCAGGAAGTCGCCCTCGTCCAGGTCGACCGCGATGATGCCGGCCTTGCGTGGATTGCTGAAGTCTTTCAGCGGCGTTTTCTTCACGGTGCCCAGGCTGGTGGACATGAACACGTAGTGGTCTTCGGGGAAGGTGCGGTTCTCGCCCGACAGCGGCAGGATCACGGTGATCTTCTCATTGTCCGCCAACGGGAACATGTTCACGATCGGCTTGCCGCGCGAGTTGCGCGAGCCTTGCGGCACTTCCCACACCTTCAGCCAGTACATGCGGCCACGGTTGGAGAAGCACAGGATGTAGTCGTGCGTGTTTGCGATGAACAGCTGGTCGATCCAGTCCTCGTCCTTGGTTGCCATGGCCTGCTTGCCGCGGCCGCCGCGCTTCTGCGCGCGGTATTCGCTGATCGGTTGCGCCTTCATGTAACCGGTGTGCGACAGGGTCACCACCATGTCCTGCGGCGTGATCAGGTCTTCGGTATTCAGATCGCTGGCGTTGTGCTCGATGTTGGAGCGGCGCGGATCCTTGGCCTGGTCGCCGAATTCGCTCACCACCGAGGTCATTTCGTCGGTGATGATGGTGGTCACGCGGGCCGGCTTGGCCAGAATGTCCAGCAGGTCGGCGATTTCCGCCATCACGTCCTTGTACTCATTGACGATCTTGTCCTGTTCCAGGCCGGTCAGGCGTTGCAGACGCATTTGCAGGATCTCTTGCGCCTGGTCGTCGGACAGCTTGTACAGGCCATCCTTCTGCATGCCGTAGTGCTTGGGCAGGTGCTCGGGACGGAAGGCGTCGATGCCGCCGATGGTGTCGCCTTCGCCGGTACGGGCCAGCATCTCGCGCACCAGCGACGAATCCCACGATTTTTCCATCAGGGCGGTCTTGGCCACCGGCGGCGTCGGCGCCGCCTTGATGATGGCGATGAATTCGTCGATATTGGCCAATGCCACCGCCAGACCTTCCAGCACGTGGCCGCGTTCGCGTGCCTTGCGCAGCTCGAACACGGTGCGGCGCGTCACCACTTCGCGGCGGTGCGACAGGAAGCATTGCAGCATTTCCTTCAGGTTCAGCAGGCGCGGCTGGCCGTCGACCAGCGCCACCATATTCATGCCGAAGGTGTCTTGCAACTGGGTTTGCTTGTACAGATTGTTCAGCACCACCTCAGGCACTTCGCCGCGTTTCAGCTCGATCACCACGCGCATGCCCGACTTGTCGGACTCGTCGCGGATGTCGGAAATGCCTTCCAGCTTCTTGTCGCGCACGTTTTCGGCGATGCGCTCCAGCAGCGATTTCTTGTTGACCTGGTACGGCAGCTCGTCGACGATGATGGCGGTGCGGCCGCCATCCTTGCCGTATTCCTCGTAGTGGGTCTTGGCGCGCATCACCACGCGGCCGCGGCCGGTGCGGTAGCCGTCGCGCACGCCCGACACGCCGTAGATGGTGCCGCCGGTCGGGAAGTCCGGCGCCGGGATCAGTTCGATCAGCTCGTCGATCGAGCATTCCGGGTTTTGCAGCACGTGCAGCGCGCCGGCGATCACCTCGTGCAGGTTGTGCGGAGGAATGTTGGTGGCCATGCCCACCGCGATACCGGAGGAACCGTTGATCAGCAGGTTGGGGATGCGGGTCGGCAGGACAGTCGGTTCTTTTTCCTTGCCGTCGTAGTTGGGCTGGAAGTCGACCGTGTCTTTTTCGATATCGGCCAGCAGTTCGCTGGAAATCTTGTCGAGACGGCACTCGGTGTAACGCATCGCCGCGGCGCCGTCGCCGTCGACCGAGCCGAAGTTGCCCTGGCCGTCGACCAGCATGTAGCGCAGCGAGAAGTCCTGCGCCATGCGCACCAGCGTGTCGTAGATGGAGGCGTCGCCGTGCGGGTGGTACTTACCCATGGTCTCGCCCACCACACGGGCGCATTTGACGTAGGGGCGGTTCCACACGTTGTTCATTTCGTGCATCGAGTACAGGACGCGGCGGTGTACAGGCTTCAGGCCGTCACGCACATCCGGCAAGGCGCGGCCGACGATCACGCTCATGGCGTAATCGAGGTAGCTCTTGCGCATCTCTTCTTCGAGGGAAATCGGGATTGTTTCTTTTGCGAATTGATCCATTGGCCGGTCGTTTTACTGTGGTTTGTGTACGCCTCTCCCGAGAGACAGGCAAGCGTACGATTTTAGCATGGGCGCAAGGCAACTAGCGGAAATCCGCAACAGCCCAGCATCCATGCGGTGTCGCACCCGTGTAGCACGCGTAACAACTTGTAATATTCATGACACATTACTCAATTATTATCGACAATCACGTTGCAACAAAACAACATTTTGGTTGAACGCGAAAAGCCGCCATGTTGGAGCTTTTTAAACGACTTTCATCGCTTGTGGCAAAATGGACGAGAAGTCAATTGCTTGAATCACAAGCGGAAAACGAGTCTGACGCCCCTGCGTGGTAGAATTCGCCCCACGCAAAGAACTACGTCACGCAGTTTTCTGCCGATATCACCCCCGAAAGGAAGAAAAATATGAAAAAACTGATTTCGATGCTGGCCATTTCGGCTGCATTCGCCGGCTCGGCCGTCGCCCAGACCGCACCCACCGCGCCACCATACGCTCCAGTGACCCAGGACATCAAAGCCGCCACGCCGAAAAGCGCCTACGTGCAAGACGCACGCGGCGTGATCGCCCGTGACCCGTTCGGCCTGTGCTGGCGCACCGGCTACTGGACCCCGGCGGATGCCGTTCCAGGTTGCGATCTGCCGATCTGCGTAGAGCCAGAGAAACTGGAAAACGGCAAGTGCGTGGCGCCGCCGCCGCCAGCCGCACCAGCCCCGGCACCAGCGCCAGCGCCGATGCCAGCACCGGCTCCGGCCCCAGTGCCAACCGCACAAAAAGTGAGCTTCGCGGCTGACGCCTTCTTCGACTTCGACAAGGCCGTGCTGAAACCAGAAGGCAAAGCCAAGCTGGACGACGTCGCCTCGAAACTGGGTTCGATCAACCTGGAAGTCATCATCGCCGTTGGCCACACCGACTCGGTGGGCTCGGACGAGTACAACCAGAAGCTGTCGGTACGCCGTGCCGAAGCTGTCAAGGCCTACATCATCTCGAAAGGCGTTGAAGCCAACCGCGTGTACACCGAAGGCAAAGGCGAGAAACAACCTGTAGCGGACAACAAGACCGCCGAAGGCCGCGCCAAAAACCGTCGCGTAGAAATCGAAGTGGTCGGCACCAGCAAGTAAGCCGCTGCCACTGCGACTGCGCCCGCGCAAGCGGGCCAGGATGCCGCCCTGCCATGCAGGGCGGCATTTTTTTTGCCGGTAACCAGCGACGGCCTGCTTCTGTTGGCGCTGACTGGCCGCAAGCTGCCGCGCTGCTTTAGAATAGCGGGATTCATCCCTTACCTCATTGCCCATGAACGCCGATCCATTAGAACTGCAAAAATTTTCCGAACTGGCGCACCGCTGGTGGGACCCGAGCTCGGAATTCCGCCCGCTGCACGAAATTAATCCGCTGCGCCTGGAATGGATCAACGCCCGCGCGCCGCTGGCCGGCAAGCATGTGATCGACATCGGCTGCGGCGGCGGCATCCTGTCCGAATCGATGGCGCGCAAGGGCGCCACCGTCACCGGCATCGACCTCGGCGAAAAAGCCCTGAAGGTGGCCGACCTGCACTCGCTGGAATCGGGCGTGCCCGTGCGCTACAAGCTGATCGCCGCCGAGGAGATGGCGGCGCAGGAAGCCGGCCAGTACGACGTGGTCACCTGCATGGAAATGCTGGAGCACGTGCCCGATCCGGCCGCCATCGTGCGCGCCTGCGCCGCGCTGGTGAAGCCGGGCGGCCAGGTGTTCTTCTCGACCCTGAACCGCAATCCCAAGTCCTACCTGTTCGCGGTGATCGGCGCCGAATACATCCTGCGCATGCTGCCCAAGGGCACCCACGACTATGAAAAATTCCTCACGCCGTCCGAGCTGTCGCAATTCATCCGCAGCGCCGGGCTGGAAGTGCAAGGCTTCAAGGGCATGGGCTACAATCCGCTGACCAAGATTTATTCGCTCAACGACGACACCAGCGTCAACTACCTGGTGGCCGCGCGCCGCCCACTGGAAGCCTGACCATGACCACCGCCCCACGCGCCATCCTGTTCGACCTCGACGGCACCCTGGCCGACACCGCGCCCGACCTGGCCGCCGCCGTCAACCTGCTGCGCACCGCGCGCGGCCTGGAGCCCACCGCCTACGCCATCCTGCGCCCGACCGCCTCGGCCGGCGCGCGCGGCATGATCGGCGCCTCGTTCGGCCTCAAGCCGGACGACGAGGGCTATGCCGAACTGCGCGACGGCTTCTTCAGCAATTACGAAGCGGCCATGGCGGTGCACAGCGGCCTGTTCGACGGCATCGCCGAATTGCTGGAAGGGATAGAGGCGGCCGGCCTGCAATGGGGCATCGTCACCAACAAGCCCAGGCGCTTTACCGATCCGCTGTTGCCGCAGATCGGCCTGGCGCACGCGGCCTGCGCCATTTCCGGCGACACCACGCCGCACGCCAAGCCGCACCCGGCGCCGTTGCTGGAGGCGGCCAGCCGCCTGCAACTGGCGCCCGGGCAATGCTGGTACGTGGGCGACGATCTGCGCGACATCCAGGCCGGCAAGGCGGCCGGCATGCTGACCATCGCCTGCGGCTGGGGCTATTGCGGCCCGGTGGAGCCGCAACACTGGCAGGCCGACCATGTGCTGCAGCGGCCGGCCGAGCTGCTGGCCTTGCTGCAATCCGCGCTGGCGGCCGGGGCCTGGGCGGCCTGAGTCGCCGGCACGGGCGATTTCGTTGTATAGGCGTATTGCTTTACGCAATATTTGTTGCCGTACGGATATATTTAGCGTAGCCTCGCATCCAAACTCAACAATACAGGCGCACCAATGACGAACCAGCAACTGGCTGCCCAGACCCCGCAGCCGGCCGCCGCCAGCGTCCCTGTCCCGCCGCAGCGCACCCAGGCGCCGCAAAGCTGGATGGTGACCGTGAGCGACGCCAAATACTACTGGTATGACTTGCTGGCCGGCATAGCCGAGCGGCCCGATATCCGCGATCCCGTCGGCCGCTACATACGCCGCATGGAATTCGAGCTCGACGCCAGCGCCGCCCGGCGCCACCTGTTCTTTGCCGTCACCCGGCCGCGCGTGCGCTTCGACCTGGCCGGCGCGGTGCAATGGGGCTTCTTCTCGCTCAAGCTGACCTTGCCGCTGTTGCGCGGCGCGGCGCGGACCAAAGACAGCATCACGGTCGAACTCAGGACGCCGTTTGCGGCCACCATGAAAAAGCCGTCCGTCATGCTGACCGAGAATTTCATCAGCCTGAACTGGGGCGGCCTGGTTGAAGTGTTCTCGGTGCACGATTTGCTGCGCCTCTACGGCCACACGCAGCAACTGCCCGGCAAAGTGGCCTATGTCGGCCAGACCTTCGATCCCGAGGGCCGCCTCGGCAAGGGCCGCCTGCCGGCCATGCACAAGGTGCGCGCCCAGTTCGGCGAAGACTACGATACCCTGCTGCTGGTGGTGGGGCTGGCGGTGGAAGTCAACTGCGCCGAGGGCGATCCGGCCGCGCAGCCGGCCAACGCCGAGCCGCAACAGGCCGACCTGTTGCAAGCGGAACGGCTGGACCTGATCGAGGCGGCGCTGATCCGCCACTTCGAGGGCAGCCAGCCGCGCGCGCGCCACAGCGCCGAGCGCCAGACGCGCAGCGAGCGCATCACGGCGGTCCGGCACAGCAACCAGCTGGTGCAGTACACCATCGACCTGGCGTTGCCGGATGCCGGCAATTATCACCAGCTGAGTTCGGAGTTCGTGAGCGCCGCGCCGCGCCATCTGCTCAGCTGTTTCATCGCCGACGGCCAGGCCCACGTCGCCAGCATGCCACTCCCGCCCCCGCCCAAACGTCCCCCGGCCTGACTGGTGTTACATTGAGTGATATTCTTGGTTCCGGTTGAAGTTTCCGAATGGAAATATCACGCCGCAGGCACTATAATCACGACACGATGAGACACTTGGAGTGCGCAACATGAGCAACGACGACGACGATTACCCTGATCCGTCGCCGGAAGAGCTGGGCATAGGCGCGCTGTTTGAAGAAGCGCCCGAGCCCTTCCACGACCTGGTGGCGCCGCCGCAGGATGCGATGGAAGAGCTGTTGCCGCTGATGCCGCAACGCACCGCCGCGCCGCAGACCTGGGTGGTCACGGTGGCCGACGCCAAATTCCACTGGTACGACCTGATCGCCGGCTTCCCGGAAGTGCCGGACATCCGCGACCCGGTCGGCCGTCACCTGCGCCGCATGCAGTTCGACCTGGAAGCGACCAGCGAAAAGCGGCTGATTTATTTCGCCGTCAACCGCCCGCGGGTGCGCTTCGATCCATCGCGCAGCACCAGCTGGGGCTTCTTTTCGCTCAAGCTGACCATCCCGCTGCTGGTCGGGGCGGAAGAGAAAAAGGACAGCCTCACCATCGAGCTGACGGTGCCGTTTGCCGCCACCCTGAAAAAGCCGTCGGTGGTGCTGACCGACCGCTTCATCACGCTCAACTGGGGTGGCCTGATCGAGGCCCTCTCGATCCACGACGTGCTGCAGCTCTACGAGAACAACCTCAACTACAAGTCCGAGGTGCAGTATGTCGGCCAGACCAAGGACCCGCTGGGCCGGCTGGCGCGCGCGCGCCTGACGCCGGTGCAGCGCGTGCATCAGAAGTTCAGCGAAGACCACGACATGCTGCTGCTGATCCAGCGCTTCAACGTGGAAGTGCTGTCGGACGATGGCGACCCGGCCGAACTGGAGGCCAACCAGAACCCGGTGGCGGCCGACATGCTGCTCAAGGACCGCATCGATATCGTCGAGTGCGCCCTGATCCGCTACTTCGAGGGCCCGGACATGCACGGCCGCAGCGACAAGGAAGCCGAGGTGCGCAAGCAGCGCCTGCGCGAGGCGCAGGCCGCCAACCACCTGGAGAGCTTCCGCATCGACCTGCGGCTGGAGGACGCCGGCAAGTACCACGACCTGTACTCGCGCCACGCCAGCGCCTCGCGCAATCACGTCATCGACTGCACCATCGTCGACGGCGAGGTGATCGTCACCCGCGTGCCGGAAAAGACCAAGCCTTAAACCGCGTCCAGCGCCTGCGCCAGATCGGCCAGCAGGTCGTCGCTGTGCTCGATGCCGATCGACAGCCGCACCGTATCCACCGTCACGCCCGCCTTGGCCAGCTCTTCCTCGTTGAGCTGGCGGTGGGTGGTGGAGGCCGGATGGCAGGCCAGCGATTTGGCATCGCCGATATTGACCAGCCGCGTGAACAGCCTGAGCGCATCCTGGAAGCGCGTGCCGCCTTCGACGCCGCCCAGCACGCCAAAGGTCAGCACGCCGGAGGGCCGCCCGCCGAGGTATTTGCGCGCCAGCGCGTAGTCGCGGTGGTCCTCCAGCCCGGCGTAATTGACCCACTTGACCTTGGCGTGCGCGCTGAGGAACTGCGCCACCTTGCGCGTGTTGTCGACGATGCGCTCCATGCGCAGCGCCAGCGTTTCTATGCCCTGCAAAATCAGGAAGGCGTTGAATGGCGACAGCGCCGCCCCGGTGTTCCGCAGCGGCACCACGCGCGCGCGGCCGATGTAGGCGGCCGGCCCCAGCGCGTCGGTGTAGACCACGCCGTGGTAAGACACGTCCGGCTCGTTCAGGCGCTTGAAGCGCGCCTTGTGCTGTGCCCACGGGAATTTGCCGGAATCGACAATCGCGCCGCCGATCGAATTGCCGTGCCCGCCCAGGTATTTGGTCAGCGAGTGCACCACGATGTCGGCGCCATGCTCGAATGGCCGCAGCAGATACGGCGTGGCCACCGTGTTGTCGACGATCAGCGGCACGCCGTGCTGGTGGGCGATGGCGGCAATCGCTTCGATGTCGGTGATGTTGCCGAGCGGGTTGCCGATCGACTCGATGAACACCGCCTTGGTGCGCTCGTCGATCAGCGCGCCGAACGAGGCCGGATCGCGCGCGTCGGCAAAGCGGGTGCTGATGCCGAACTGCGGCAGCGTGTGGGCGAACAGATTGTAGGTGCCGCCGTACAGGGTGGCGGCCGAGACGATGTTGTCGCCCGCTTCGGCGATGGTCTGGATGGCGTAGGTGATGGCGGCCTGGCCGGACGCCAGCGCCAGCGCGCCCACCCCGCCCTCCAGCGCGGCAATGCGTTCTTCGAGCACGTTTTGCGTCGGGTTCATGATGCGGGTGTAGATATTGCCCTGCACTTTCAGGTCGAACAGGTCGGCGCCGTGCTGGGTGTCGTCGAAGGCGTAGGCCACGGTCTGGTAAATGGGCACGGCCACGGCGCGCGTGGTCGGGTCCGGGCTGTAGCCGCCATGGACGGCGATGGTTTCCAGTTTCATGCTGTCTCCTTGGTGAGTGGTGCGTGCAAAGGTAGCGGGAATCGGCCGGGACGGCCACGAATGATTCCAAAAAAGCAAATGCGCAATCCGGATAAGGTATGCTGTCACAAAACGGCAAGCTGGCACGTCTAAGCATCATGATGACCGACACCTCTACCTTTGCGGCGCTCCGTACGCGCCTGTTCTCGATCGCCTACCGCATGCTGGGCACGCGCGCCGATGCCGAGGATGTGGTGCAGGACGCCTGGCTGCGCTGGCAAGGCAGCGACCAGAGCGCCGTGCAATCGGCCGAAGCCTGGCTGGTGACCATCACCACCCGGCTGGCCATCGACCGCCTGCGCGCCCGCGCCGCCGAGCGCGAGTCGTATGTGGGCTGGTGGCTGCCGGAACCCATCGTCGAACTCGACGAGAACACGCCCGAGAGCCGGGCGGAACTGGCCGGCGAGGTATCGATGGCCTTTCTGTGGGTGCTGGAGCGCCTGTCGCCCGAGGAACGGGCGGCCTTCCTGATGCGGCAGGTGTTCGAGCACGATTACGCCGACATCGCCGGCATCCTCGGCAAGAGCGAGGCGGCCTGCCGCCAGATGGTGCACCGGGCGCAGGAACGCGTGCAGCAGCAACAGCCGCGCTTTGCGGTGCCGAAGGAGCAGCATCATGCCCTGCTCGGCCGCTTCATCGCCGCCGCCCAGGTGGGCGACCGCGCCGCCATGAAAAGCATGCTGGCCGACGATGTGCAGCTGGTGGCCGACGGCGGCGGCAAGGTCAATTCCTACCTGCGCATCCTGCGCGGCGCCGGACGGGTGGCCGGCTCGTTCTGGTCGCTGGAGCACCAGTATCCGCAGCAAGTGGTCTACCGGCAGGCGCGCGTCAACGGCGCGCCGGGGCTGGTGCGCTATGTCGATGGCAAGCTGGAGTCGGCGCAATCGTTCGCGATCGAGGGCGAGCGCATCGCCGCCGTCTTCATCGTCCGCAATCCGGACAAATTGCGCGGCGTGCCGCAAACTATTTTCTGAAAAGCTGTCACAAACCGTGCGGGTGGCCCGTCTTACAGGGTATGGAGGGCGCAATGGTGTGTCCTCCGCTGACACTGAGAGGCTATCATGACCCAAGCTCGCATCCCCTTCTTCCAGCTCGCCCCGGCCAATTTGCAGGCCATGATCGCGCTGTCCGGCTCCGTCAAGAAAAGCTCGCTCGGCGCGCGGCTGGTGGAATTGATCAACCTGCGCGTGTCGCAGATCAACGGCTGCGGCGTGTGCGTGGACATGCACTGGCGCGATCTGATGAAACAGGAAGTGCCGCCGCGCCACCTGAACGCCATCGCCGGTTGGCGCGAAGCCCCGGCCTCCTTCTTCACCGAACGCGAACGCGCCGCGCTGAACTGGGCCGAGGCGGCCAACGCCCTGCCGCACAAGCATCCGTCGGACGAAGATTTCAACCGGCTGAAAACCCATTTCAGCGACAGTGAAATCGCCGAGATCAGCTACGCCATCGCCACCATCCGCGCGTGGAACCTGATCAACGCCAGCCTGCACAACCAGATTCCGGAAGTGCCGCCGCCAGGCTTCTAATCGAGCCTGGCAAACAGCTCGGCTGCCCAGTCGATGAACACGCGCAGCCGGTTGCTGACGTAGCGGTTGGACGGAAACACCACGTAAAACGGGTAGCGCGCCGGCTGCCACTTTTCCAGTATCGGCACCAGCGCGCCGCTGGCGATGTGCGGGGCGGCGGCGTAGGTGAACGTCTGCATCACGCCCAGCCCCGCCAGGCCGGCCGCGACATGGGCGTTGCTTTCGTTGACGCCCACGCTGCGCGTGCCGTGAATGGCGAATTTCTCGCCGCGCCGCTCGAAATTCAGCGGCATGCCGCGGCCGGTGCGCGTGGACAGGTAGTGCGTCAGCATATGGCCTTCTTCCAGTTCTGACGGATGCTTGGGCGTGCCATGGGCGCGCAGATAAGCCGGCGTGGCACAAGTCACCCAGGAAGCGCTGCCGATCTGGCGCCCGACCAGCGATAAATCGGTGAGCTCGCCGCCACGGATCACGCAATCGACATTGTCGCCGATCAGGTTGACATGCTTGTCGGACACGCCCAGGTCGACCCGGATGTCGGGATAGCGCGCCAGAAAATCCGGCAGGGCCGGCAGCAGCACCAGATTGGCAATCGAACTGCCCATGTCGATGCGCAAATGGCCGCGCGGACGCGCCTGCGCGGCGCTGAAACTGGCGTCCACATCCTCCAGCTCTTTCAGCAGGCGCTGGGTCTGCTCGTAATACTGCGCGCCCTCCGGCGTGACCGACACCCGGCGCGTGGTGCGCAGCAGCAGCTTGACGCGCAGGTGCGCCTCCAGTTGCTGGATCGCCTTGGTCAGGCTGGCGTTCGGCATGCCCAGCGTATCGGCCGCCCGGGTAAAGCTGCCGGCCTCCACCACACGGGCAAAGGCGCGGATCGACTGCAACTGGTCCATTATTCACTCACAGAAATAATTTATTCGACTTTCACTACTTTATTCAATAGTTTGCGCGGCGTAAAGTGGCTTCCATCAACCACACATTACGAGGAGTTCCATCATGAGCAACGCAAGCAAACTGGCAGGCAAAGTAGCACTGGTTACCGGCGGCACCACCGGCATCGGACTGGCATCGGCGCAGGACTTCGCGGCCCAGGGCGCGGTGGTGTACATCACCGGCCGCCGTCAGGCCGAGCTGGACGCGGCGGTCGCCACCCTGCGCGAAGGCGGCGCCACCGCCTACGGCATCCGCGGCGACGTCGCCAGTCTGACGGACCTGGACCGCATCTTTGCCGAAATCGAAAGCCGCTCGGGCCATCTGGACGTGCTGTTCGCCAACGCCGGCGGCGGCGACATGATGGCGCTGCAAGACGTGACCGAAGAACACTTCGACCGCATCTTCGACAGCAATGTGAAAGGCACGCTGTTCACCGTGCAGAAAGCGCTGCGCCTGCTGAAAGACGGCAGCTCGGTGATCCTGACCGCATCCACCACCTCGGTGCAGGGCACGGAAAAATTCAGCGTCTACAGCGCCAGCAAAGCGGCGGTGCGCAATTTCGCGCGCAACTGGCTGCTGGACCTGAAACCGCGCAACATCCGGGTGAATGCCATCAGCCCCGGCCCGGTCCACACGCCAGGTCTGGCCGGCCTGGTGCCGCAGGAACAGCAAAGCGGCCTGCTGGGCCACCTGGCTTCGCTGGTGCCGATCGGCCGCCTGGGCCAGCCATCGGAAGTGGCCAAAGCCGTCACCTTCCTGGCCTCCGACGACAGCAGCTTCATCAACGGGATTGAGTTATTCGTGGATGGCGGTATCGCCCAGATCTGAGAGAGCAGGCTTGTCATGGGTTCAGTTGCCCATGGCGCTCATTTGAGCTACTCTAAAATCTCAAAGGAGCCCTCGCATGACTACTCGAACCCAAACCGCCAAAATCGCCACTAAGCGGACGGCAACCGGCTTGAAGACGACCGGCAAAGCCGGGGCATTCATTGCTTTGTACAAGATGGACTTCGCCGACAAGATCAACACCATCCGCTCGGGCGTCCCTGCACAGCGCGTCGGTGAACTGTCCTCGGTCATGGGCATGCCGAAAGAGGCGTTGATGGACTCGCTGGGCCTCTCGCGTGCCACCATTAACCGCAAGGTGCAACGCGAGCAGACGCTGTCGCCCGAGGAGTCCGAACGCGTGATGGGCATGGAGGCATTGATCGGTCAGGTCGAAGCCATGATCGACACCGAGAACGCTCCGGAATTCAGTGCCGCGAAATGGCTGGCAAGCTGGCTGGCCGCCCCACTGCCAGCGCTGGGAGGAGCCACTCCGGGGAGCTTCATGGATACCGTGGAGGGCCAGAAGTACGTCGGCAATTTGCTGGAAATGGCCCGGAGCGGAGCATACGCGTGACGGTAGCGCTGTGGCGAATCGCTGCTACTACCCCTAAATACGCTGCCAGCGACCTGTCCGGTACTGGCGCGAAGAACACAGGCGGCCGCTGGAACCCGATAGGCATGGCCGTCACCTACACATCCGAGAACATCTCGCTGGCCGTGCATGAGACGATTGTGCATCTGCGTAGCGGCGGCTTGCCGCTGAACCGCTACCTGGTGCGCGTCGATGTGCCGGACGACGTGTGGAACGCGCGCCAGGTACTCTCCCCGCCAGTCGGCTGGGACGCCATGCCAGTTGGGATGGTCAGCATTCAGGCCGGCGAGACTTGGCTACTGAGCAAGGCAACTGCGCTGTTGGTAGTCCCTTCGGTCATCGTCCCGGAGGAATCGAACGTGCTCGTTAACCCGCTGCCCCCCGGACGCAGCGCGCATCGTGGCAACGGCCCTGCGCAAGTGGCACTATGACCCGCGCTACTTCTAGCCGTCGACCTGCCACAAGCGCCCAGCCACCGGCTTGCAATCATGGATGGCGAAGATGCGTGGCGTGCTCTTGGCGTTAGCGGCCTCGCCAACTTAAAACCAAATATCGAACGCCGCCAAGCCGACGCTGCCGAATTTGCTGAAAAGCTGCGCGGCCAATTCAAGGGCTTTGAGTTGCGGCCTAACGCAGCGACAGATGGTAAGTGAACTAAATCAGCTTGGAATTCTGCCTCTCCCCGCGGTGGAATGTCGTCATTGATCCAGTTGCAAAGAATCATCAAGCGCTTACAGTCATAGATTCAATATGCTAAGGCAAACGTTGTAAATTTCTTCTCCAAAATCTTATATGCTGCCGTCAACGAACCCGCATCATTGATACTTCGAACCGCGGCACCGAAAGCGGAATAATCCGGATCAGGATTGCTGTTGTCTAACTTGGACAGTAGTTGAAAAGATTTTCGCTCGGCTTCGAAGTTCAAAAGAAAATCCCTAATAATCAGCTTATTGTCAACGTGTTTTTTTACCAACATGTAATACAGAGGGATTAAACCATGCGAAACAAGTAACTGATCCCTTTCAAGGAATATTTCCTCAAGAATTTCAAGATTGTTCTCAACATGCCGCGCGGCCTCAATAAATGGCTCTAGGTTTTGCGCAACTGCACCGCTTTGAACCATCTTGTCTAGGTGTTTCTTTTTTGTATCTGTGAAATCGCCGTTCAGCTCCAAAAGCAGAAGCTTGGCCGCAACGTTTGAGTCTTGATGTCTGCCCGTGTTGAAACGAACACAGGAATGGAAGAATTTCCGATCAGACAATCGTCTGATAATGTCTGGAACTATCCCATCCATCGCATTGCGCAACTCAGCACCGGTTAGGTTCTTACTTCTATTAAGCCGTAGAAAAAGATCTTTTATCTTTTCAACATCATCGGTGATGACGCTCATTATATCAAGATTGAATTGCTCAAATATTTCAACGACTTCTGGATATTTACTTTTTAGACCGCTATAGCGATAACCAGCCAGTTTTAAATCAGGATTTGCAAACCATACGAAATCATCGTTCAGCGCAACTTTATCATCAAAAAAGGCGAAGATAGCTTCGATCCGCTGCCGACCGTCAACTACAGCATAGGGCAAGCTTTTCGCATTTAACGCCGTATTCAGAATACTAAAGTCAGCGAAATAAAGCTTTGGTATGTCGTATTCGTTCAGTATGGAATCAATTAAATAAGCTTTGTCGCGATCCCCCCAAATATCGCCTTTACGCTGGTAAGGGGGAGCAACATCAATTTTTTCGCGCTTTTGATTCCACCAGCTGATGGTCCGCTTTTCGTGAGCTTGCACTTTGAACATATCACACCCTAAATCCCAAGAGACGTTTAGTTTCCTTTGCCAACCCTTCAAGGTCGGGGTAAATCACGGAATCAGAAATCCCCATCCAGATTAATTTTTGCAGCAAGTCTTGAATCTGCCCCGCTGGAACTATTGTTTTCTCCAGTGCATCATCCGGGAAATGTCCATTTTCAAAAATCTCCTCCATTGGATCAAGAGATTTTCCAAATAAGCAAAATGAACCTCTTTGAGCAACTATTCTTGGGCTGTTATGAATTCCCAAAATGGCAACCGGATGATCGTTCACATACTTCGGCTCCGTCCCAGGCTTATATGTATTTATAGATGAGTCAGTGGGCGAGAAAGCAGATCCCTTATAACTCTGATGCTGGAATATCGTTTGATTCCATTTGGACGGGGACAGTATCCACACCGCCGCGTCATTATCATATATGCCTGCCGCATTTTTCTGAGCAGAACTCAAAGCGAAAAATAACGCTATGAATGGGTTCTCTGTCCAGTCGAGTAATCTGGTGGGCATCCCATAATGCTGCATCAGGAATAACCACTCCCAGATTTCTTCTATTCTATGAGTCAGATAGGGGATAGATCGTTCCTGAAATCGCGTGATCAGTCGTTGCTCAAAGCCGAATAGGCTTGCAGTATCTATGATCTGAGGGTTGCGGTGCAAGGAAGGCGATAGCGTGTGAGAACTCGAACCGACTCCGCGAAACCAAAGGGAGGTTCCATCTCCGTTCTGCCCGCGGTCTACTTTTTCCAAAAATCGGTTAAAAGTGTCAATTGTTGTAATTGTTAATTGTGGCATTAGTTTGATCCACTTACATTAGCTGCGGCAAGACCGCCGCACAATAATTTTCCCCAATGAAATATCATAACATCATATGATGGATTGAGCGTCAAATGCGTCCTACCTCGTATGCTGAGCACCCTGTATAGGGCATCTCGACCACTGCTTGCCGTCGCAGGTCACTCCTTCAAACCTAGGCACCAGCGACCAAACCTTCTCCGGAGGGAGATATTTTTTAACCGTTGGCTTTCGGTTCGTAGCATCCCTTGCGTTCCAATACACGCGCCCAGTAACCAACTGTGCTTCGTGACCAACGATCTAAGCAACCGAGTACTCTGGCACGTCATCGTCAAGCAAAGCCGAAATGAAAGTTGGCCGAAAGCTGTGAAATTCTTTTGTATGTTTGCCCTATATGCCACAACGCTTCGTTTCATACGGGAATAATCAGCCACCGCCTCAGAACAATAGAGAAGCCGTTTCGACGTCTTGAGTGGAGCTGCCTGCTGACCAGCGCAGCGGTCGCCAAAGCTTCTACAGCGGCCCGGATGTCTTCCGGCGAATCATTCGCGTCCGTCTGCATTACGGACGTTCGGAGTTCGAAGGCTACGGCAAATCTCACGAGAGGCGAAATGATGGCGGAGGTCAGGCGGGATTGCAATGCGAAAATGCAAGACGCCCGACCGGCTGCGATGGAGGTGTGAAGGTAGCTTGAATGCCACTCTTGGTCAGTTCTTGGGTGGTTACTTGAAGTTCCAAGCCAAACCGGACCGGTGAAAAAGAAAAGCCGTTGACGAATCAACGGCTTATCGGATTTGTGGTGGAGACGGCGGGAATCGAACCCGCGTCCGCAAGCACTCCACAGACAGTTCTACATACTTAGCACTATCATTTAATTTAACCTGTACGGCACGGATGTGCACGTTACGGACAGGCGATTCACCTTAGATTTAACGCTGCTTCAAGTGACCCGTTACAGCGCGATTCCCTGTAAATGACTCCTTAGCTTTTAACGGCCCGCCCCAGGGAAGAAGCGTTTAGGAGCTAACAGCCCTTAGGCTGCCAGTGCGTACGAGTTATCGTTTGCAGTTATTGATTTCTGGGTGTATTTACGAGGTAACCAGGCCTCGGTATGCCCTGCTCTGCTTTGCAACCCACGTCGAAACCAGGTCGTCCCCACAGACTTCCTATTTTACAGCACTTTGTGCGCCCCCGCCATGGACGTCAAACGCCGGTCATATTCGGGCGGTATGATGCGCTCAGTTCTCACATGGAACGACCACTTAGCGCCCTTAGCGGGCGGCTACTACCGGCGCCGGCGGTCGGGAAATATACCGGCACCAACACTTCCTCTACGGCATTTTGATCAGCAGACCGGCAATCCCCAGCAGGCTGGCAATCAACAGCCCGGCCAGCCAGCGGAACTGGATGTCGCTGCGGTCCATGCGCTTGTTGCTGTCGAGGATAAGCGTATCCATGCGCTTGTTGCTCTCGTAACCAAGGGTGTCAATGCGCGCGGTGGTTTCCCTGCGCGAGTCGTCGATTTTCGCTTCCAGCAAGCGGCAATTGCTGATCATCTCAGCGCGGGAATCGGCAATTTTCGCTTCGACAGCCTTGAGATTGTCCGCTGTCTCACGCTGGGAATCGGCGATTTTCGCTTCGACTGCTTTGAAATTATCCGAGGTTTCACGCCGGGATTCGACGATTGTCGCTTCGACAGCCTTGAGATTGTCCGCTGCCTCGCGCCGGGAATCGGCGATTTTCGCTTCGACTGCTTTGAAATTGTCCGAGGTCTCACGCCGGGATTCGACGATTTTCGCTTCAACAGCCTTGAGATTGTCCGCTGCCTCGCGCCGGGAATCGGCGATTTTCGCTTCGACTGCATTGAAATTGTCCGAGGTCTCACGCCGGGATTCGACGATTTTCGCTTCGACAGCCTTGAGATTGTCCGCTGCCTCGCGCCGGGAATCGGCGATTTTCGCTTCGACTGCTTTGAAATTGTCCGAGGTCTCACGCCGGGATTCGGCGATTTTGGCCTCGACTGCCTTGAGGTTGTTCGATGCCTCGCACCGGACGTCCGCAATTTTGGCCTCGACCGCCTTGAAATTATCGCGCGCTTCGCGGCGGGAGTCGGCAATTTTTGCTTCGACCAGCTTGAAATTGTCGAGCGACTCCCGGCGCAGTTCGGCCACCCTGGCCTCCGCCTCAAGCCGCCCTTCGGCGATGCGCGCCTCGATGAGCCGCGTGTTGTCGGCCGCCTCCTTGCGCGAGTCGGCAATACGGGCGTTGACCTCGTCGAACCGGGCGCCCAGGTCGCGCCTGAGCATGTCGATTGCTGTCTCCATTTCTTCATCCTCCGCAGCACGATAGCGGTTGTCAAGCTGATCCGGCGCGTTCATAGCCCTTCTCCTCGTCATACCGCCGAGCGTAGGCCGGCAACGCGGCCGCGGCATGATTTACCTCAAACGGGCGCTGTTGTTGCGCCGCAGCACACCATGCGCGGTTTCGTGAAGTTTGTGCCAACACTGCATTAGAATGGGAAAGTTGCCACTTCAGCTCCCGACCCGCCATGTCCGATGCCGCCGTCCAAGCTGTGCCCCCGCCGAAGAAACGCGGTCGCCCGCAAAAGGGTGAAGGCGGCGGCCTGCGCGCCGAACTGATTGAAAAATCCGCCGAATTGTTCCGCATCAAGGGCTATGACAACACCACCGTGCGCGATATCGCCGCCGCCACCGGCATTCAGGCCGGCAGCTGGTTTTATCATTTCAAGACCAAGCAGGATATTCTGGCCGCCATCATGGAACAAGGCTTGCAGCGTGCGCTGGCCGATATCGAGGCCATCGCCGCCCAGCCGCTCTCGCCCGGCGCCATGCTGCAGCGGCTGGTCGAGGTCCACCTGCACGCCCTGCTGGCGCCCGACCACCATTTCATTGCCGTGCTGCTGTACGAATGGCGTTCGCTGGACCCGGCTTCGCGCGCCCGCATCGTCGCCCTCAAAGACCGTTACGAAGCGATCTGGGACCAGGCCATTGCCGCGCTGCACCAATCCGGCGCCTGGATCACCCCCTCGCAGTTCGACCGCCTGCTGATCTTCGGCGCCCTCAACTGGACGGTGCAGTGGTACAAGCCGGGCTACGGCGCCGACGTGCAGCAGCTGGCGCAACAGGCGGTGCGCTTCATCCTGCGCACGCCCGCGCCAGTTGAGGCACAATAGCGTATCCGTCCACAGTCAGGAATGTCCATGATTTACGAAGTCGCCGAGTTGTACATCAAGCCCGAAGCCCACGCCGCCTTCCAGGCCGCCGTCGCCCAGGCGGTGCCGATTTTTAAAGCGGCCAAGGGGTGCCGGGCCATGCGCCTCGATCGCGATATCGAAACGCCCGACACCTATCACCTGGTGATCGAGTGGGAGACGCTGGAAAACCATACGGTTGATTTTCGCGGCAGCAGCGGTTTCCTGGACTGGCGTGGACTGGTCGGCAGCCACTTCGCGCTGCCGCCGAAGGTAGAGCATTTTGAAACCGTGGTAGCCGGCTTCTGAACGGCGGCCACGCACCATGTGTCTCAGCAGGAGGCCATCATGACCCGCACCATCCATCGCAACTTTGAGCAGCTGAGCGACGCCGAAAGCGCCCGCAGCGCCCTGCTCTCCAGCGGTTTCCCGCAATCGAGCGTGAAGCTGACCAAGCACACCACGCTGCCGCCCAATGTGGCCACCAGCACGGTGGGCAACCTGCTCGACTCGCTCACGCCCGGCGGCCCCGCCGCCGCGGCCGCCGCCCGCCAGCGCAGCGGCGCCATGCTCACCGTCGACATCTACGATGAAGACGAGCGCGACAAGGCCGATTCCATCATGGGCGGCTACGGCGCGCGCGACGCCTAGACCGGCGCCGCGTCGGCCAGCGCCGCCTCGCTGCCGCTGAACTGGCGCTGCATCCAGGCGCCGGCATCGGCCACGTTGAGCGGCCGCGCGTAGAAGTAACCTTGCAAGGCGTGACAGCCGGCGTCGCGCGCGGCGATCGCTTGCTCCAGCGTTTCGATGCCTTCGGCCACCACCTGCAACTCCAGCGCGCTGGCCAGCTGGCAGATCGCCCGCACCACCGCCACCGCGTCGGCCGCCGGCAGGGGCGCGATCAGGCCGCGGTCGATTTTCAGCGTGCTCAGCGGCAGTTCGCGCAGCATGCTGAGCGAGGAGAAGCCGGTGCCGAAATCGTCCATCGCCACTGCGATGCCCAGCGTGCGCAGTTGCTGCAGCTGGGTCTGGGTGTCTTCCAGATTCTCCACCGCCGCACTTTCGGTGATTTCCAGCGTCAGGCAGTGCGGCGGGATGCCGCTTTCCTGCAGCATGCGCTCCACCAGCTGCGGGAAGCCCTGGTTCAGCAGCTGCATCGGCGAGACGTTGACCGCCACCGGCACGCACGCGCCGATCTCGCGCCGCCAGGCGGCGATCTGGCGGCAGGCGCGCGCCAGCAACAGCCCGCCCAGATCGGAAATTTGCCCGGTGCGCTCGGCAATGGCGATGAATTCCACCGGGCTGACCGCGCCGACGCCCGGACGCAGCCAGCGCGCCAGCGCCTCGAAGCCCAGCAGGCGGCCGCTGACGGCGTCGATCTTGGGCTGGTAGTCGAGATAGATTTCCTGGTTGCGGATGCCCTGGCGCAGCGCCTGTTCGTTCTCCAGCGCGCTGCTGGACATTTGCGCAAAGCGCCGCTCGGCCATGGACAGCGAGGTGCCGGGAATGCGCTTGGCCTGGTACATGGCGGCGTTGGCGGCGCGCAGCAGCGCTTCGGCATCGACCGCGTGATCGGGGAAGATGGCCATGCCCATCGAGGCGTCGATCACATAATCGCGCCCGCCCAGCCGCAGCGCACGCGTGCAGGCGACCTGCAGGCGCGCCGCCAGTTCGCGCGGCGCGCCGCCTTCCGGATCGACGATGGCGAATTCGTCGCCGCCCAGGCGCATCAGCTCGGCGCGCGCGCCCAGCACGTCGCGCAGCTGCGCGGCAAAGGCTTTCAGCAACTGGTCGCCCGCCACCAGCCCCTGGCTCTGGTTGAACAGCTTGAAGCGGTCGATATTCAGCACCACCAGCGTGCACGGCGGCGAAGCGTCGGTCAGATAGCAGTACTCGTTCAGGCGCTGCATCAGCACCGCGCGGTTCGGCAGGCCGGTCAGCTTGTCGTGGGTGGCCTGGTGCTGCAGTTCGCGGGCGCTGACGTTGCGTTCGGTGTCGTCGGTGATCAGGATGTGGGTGGCCGGCTGGCCGTCCCACTCCACCCGCCACGCCTCGAAGCGCAGCTCCAGCTCGCGTCCATCCGCCACCTGGCGCCGTCCTTCCCAACTGGTGAGGTCAAGCTTGCCGCTTTGCAGCAGCTGGTGATGGTGCAGCAGTTGCGGCTCGCTGAACGCTTGCGGCGGCAGGTCGGCGAAGGCCACGTAATTGGCCAGGCCCAGCGGCATGCCGTAGATCTTGCGCACCGCCGGATTGGCGTACAGGATGCGCGCGCCGTCGGTCACCACCACGCCCTGCAGCGAGTGTTCGGTCAGCTGCTGGAAGCGCGCGGCCAGCTTGCCCGATTCGCGCAGCGCGCCATCCAGCGCCGACAGCATGAACATCGCGCCGATCAGCGCGCGCAGCAAGGTGGCGATGACAATGTTGAGCGCCAGCGCCGGTTCGCCGTAAAAGATCAGCAGCAGCTGGTTCAAGCCCAGCGCGATCAGCAGCGGGCCGGCCAGCCGCACGCCTGCGCCGGTGCGCCACAGCCAGTGCAGCGCCAGCGCGCCCATGGTCAGCAGCACGCTCATGTTGAACAGCGGCCAGTACAGCAGTTTGTGTTCGCTGCCCGGCAACAGCAGGGCGGCCAGCGCCAGCGCGATGATCAGCGCGGCCGCGCCCTGCGGCAGGCGGCGGCCGGACAGCTGCATCACGCCGGAGGACAGGAACAGCAGGTTGGGAATCGCGCCCAGCACCACCAGCGGGGTGCCCAGCGCCTGCCACGGCGCCGGCGCGGCCACCGACACCAGATAGCCGAACGGCAGCAGCGCGGCAAACAGGGTGGAGCAACCCATGTCGCGGGCGAAGGTCTGGAGGCGGTGGCGCCGCCACACCAGCAACAACACCAGGCCCACCACCGCGTACATGCCGGCGCTGATCAGGAACAGGTAATTCATGCCGCCGCGGGATGGTTGAACACCTGGCGCAGGTAGGCCAGGAAGGTCTCGTCCCTGCACACGGTCTTGCCGGGCGAGTCGGACAGCTTGGCCACCGACTGGCCATTGCAGCACACCAGCTTCATGACGATGTTGAGCGGCCCCAGCCCGACGTCGTTGGTCAGGTGGGTGCCGATGCCGAAGCCGGTCATGATGCGGTCGGCGAAATGGCGGTACAGGGCGATGGCGCTGTCGAGATTCAAGCCGTCCGAGAACACCAGCCGCTTGGTCTTCGCATCGATGCGCAGCGCGGCGTAATGGGCGATGGCTTTCTCGCCCCACACCACCGGGTCGCCGGAGTCGTGGCGCAGGCCGTCGAACAGCTTGGCGAAGTACAGGTCGAAGTCGTCGAGGAAGGCGTCCATGCCCACCACGTCGGTCAGGGCCACGCCGAGGTCGCCGCGGTATTCCTGCACCCACGCTTCCAGCGAGGCCTTCTGGAAATCGCGCAGGCGCACGCCGAAGGCCTGGAACGACTGCATGTATTCATGCGCCATGGTGCCGATCGGGATCAGGCCGAACCGCATGGCCTGGTAGACGTTGGAGGTGCCCTTGAAATATTCCGGCACCTCGCGCGCCAGCCGCTGCACCACCTCGTCGTGCCACTGGCCGGAGAAGCGGCGGCGCGTGCCGAAGTCGGAAAACTCGAACGGGAAGCGGCGCGCCGGCTCGGCGCTGAACGCTTTCAGGGCGGCGATCTTGGCCGCCAGCCGGCTGCGGCCCTCGGCCAGCGCCGCTGCCTGGTCGAAACGGCGGAAGTAGAGTTCGTTGACGATGTACAGCACGTAGATCTCAAAGCCCATCACGTGCACCTGCGGGCCGGCGGCGTGGATCACCAGCGCGTCGCCGGCCGTGGTCACTTCGATGAATTTGCGCTGGAAGCGGAACACGGTGAGGAAGTCGACGAAGTCGCTCTTCATGTAGCGCAGCGAGCGCAGGTAGCCCAGTTCCTCCTCGCGGAAGCTCATCGAGCACAGGTGATCGAGTTCCTGCTCGACTTCCGCGCGCAAAGCGGCCAGCGGGAAGGCCGGCGTGTTGCGGCAGACGAATTCGTATTCGGTGTGAGAGTTGGGATGGCCGTGCAGCAGCGCCTGCCACATGGTGAATTTATACAGGTCCGTCTCCAGCAGGCTACGGATGACGGGTTGCTTCATGCGTTCTCCATCGCCACGGCGCGGCTGGCGTTGTCCAGCAACTCCGGCAGCACATCGGCCGACTGCATCAGCTGCACGCCGCGCGCCTGCATGGCGTGCAGGAAGTCGCGGTACTGCGCCTCGAAGCCGCTCACCGGGCTGATGCAGTCGGTGAGCAGCACCAGCTTGCTTAGCGAGGCGGCGCCGTATTCGCGTTCGAAGTAATCGGCGATGTGCTCGACCGTGGCTTTCACGCAGTGGCTGCCGGCCTCGCCGGCCACGTAGATGCGGTCGGCCTCGGCCAGCGTGCGCACGAACCTGGTGTTGAACTGGGTGTCCACGTCGTCCTCGTACGGCACTTCGGCCTGGACGGCGGAATAGTGCTCGGTCCATGGGTTGGAACCCTTGGCCAGCTTGGCGACGATGCCCAGCGCAGCTTCTTCCCAGTGGCCGTAGGCGGCGCGCACGTCGGCGTGGACGTTGTGGCCCCAGCTGCCGATCTCGCAGTGCACCGGCCACACCATCAGCTTGTAGCGGCCGGCCGCTTCCAGGCGGTCGAGATAATTGAGCGCCAGCGCCAGGCCGGCCGGATGGCGCGGCAGATATTTTTGCGCGCGCACGTCGGCGGCGGTGATTTCAGTGAACGGAGCGACCGGCGCGCCATCGGCGGCGATCCAGAAGGACGGGTGGGCGATGTCGAAACGGTGATGGGAGTCGAGCGTGACGCTGATGGCCGTGAGGCCGGCGCGGCCGCGGTTGATCAGGGCCGCCAGGCGCAGCATGTCCTGGTGAGCACCCGGCACAGGCAGGGCCGGCGCCAGTGGCTGGCGGCTGACCGGATCGCGCGGGCGGTAATTTTCCGGCAGGTCGCAAAAGTCGTTTTGCGGGTCTATCATCAAAAGATGCAGATTCCGTTTCATGGTGGCTCCATTGCTGTAAGCCACCATGATACCGCACGGCGCGGGAATTGCTTAGGCGGCAATCGCCTCGATCTGGGCGCGGCCCTTTGCGATGGCGTTGGCCACCGCTTCTTCGCCCATCGCCACGCCTTCGGCCACCACGAAGGTGACGTCGGTCATGCCGAGGAAGCCCAGCACCGAACGCAGGTAGGTGGTGGTGTGGTCGTAGGCTGCGGCGGGGCCTTCGCTGTACGCGCCGCCGGTGGCGACGAACACGATGACCTTCTTGCCGTGCACCAGGCCTTCGGGACCGTTGGCGCCGTATTTGAAGGTGCGGCCGGCGCGGGCAATGTGGTCGATCCAGGCTTTCAGGCCGGAGGTGACCGAGAAGTTGTACATCGGCGCGCCAATGACGATGGTGTCGGCGGCCAGCAGCTCGTCGACCAGGGTGTCCGAGGTCTTGATGGTGAAGGCTTGCTCGGCGTTGCGCTGTTCGGCCGGGGTGAAGTAGGCGCCCAGCATTTGCTCGGTCAGGTGCGGCACCGGGCTGGAGGCCAAGTCGCGCGTGACCACGGTGGTCGATGGGTCGGCCGCTTTCAGCTTGGCGATGAATTCGCCGCCCAGCTGGCGGGTCAGGGAGCCGGTGCTGCGCACGCTGCTGTCGATGTGAAGTACTGTTGCCATGATGCGGTGTCCTTTCGGTGAGGGAATGGCCGCATCATAAAACGATTATAATATCGACGAAATACAGTTTATTTCTATTTTACCTATCGATAAAGTCGATCATGAGAGATCCCGGCCTGCCCTCCCTCGACCAGCTGCGCGTGTTCATCGCCGTCATCGACCATGGCGGCTTTGCCCATGCGGCGCGCGCCCTGCACCGCACCCAGTCGGTCATCAGTTACACCATTGCCAATCTTGAGGAACAGCTCAACGTCGCGCTGCTCGACCGCAGCAAGCGCAAGCCCACGCTGACCGAGGCCGGCAAGGCACTGCTGGCCGACGCCCGCGCCGTGTCGCTCAAGGTGGATGGCATGCGCGCCCGCGCCAAGGCGCTGTCGGCCGGGCTGGAGGCGGAGGTGTCGCTGGTGGTGGACGTGATGTTCTCGACCTGCAAGCTGGTGCGCATCCTGCACGCCTTCCAGAAGGAATTTCCGACAGTCTCCATGCGCCTGCGCACCGAGGCGCTGGGCGCGGTGACGCAATTGGTGATGGATGGCACTTGCCGCATCGGCATCAGCGGCTGGATGCCGGGCACGCCGGACGTGATCGAACGCCAGGCCTGCGGTTTCGTCACCATGGTGCCGGTGGTGGCGCCCGACCATCCGCTGGCGCAGATCGAAGGCATGGTGCCGAGCGCCATCCTGCGCGAACACACCCAGCTGGTGCTGACCGACCGCAGCACATTGACGCAAGGCCAGGATTTCGGCGTGCTGGCCCTGCGCGACTGGCGCCTGGGCGATCTCAGTTCCAAGCATGCGCTGCTGCGCAACGGCATCGGCTGGGGCAATATGCCGCAGGAGTTGGTGCAATGGGATCTGGACGCGGGCCGGCTGGTGCAATTGCAGATTGCCGAGGGCAGTTCGTTCAGCTTCCCGCTGTACGTGATCCGCCGTGGCGACGAGGAACCGGGTCCGGCCACGCGCTGGCTGATGCAGCAATTCCTCGATCTGGAACAGGGCATTGCCGATATGCCGCTCGGCGAGCGCGAAGTCTGCGCGCTGCAAGACCTCGCGGCGGAGCAAGCGCATGCCTATCATCAGCCGGGCGGGCGGCCGATGCCGGCGCCGCCGCAAGCCGATGCGCCGCCGGGGCTGGCGGTGGCCGCGCCTATTTCACTCCGGCCGCGTTGAGCTTGCCGCGCAGGCGGCGGATTTCCTCCGACAAGTCCACCACCAGCGCAGCCACGTCGTCGTTGGCTTCAAACGTGCGCTCGATCTGGCACAGCCGGCGCGCGCGCACCAGGTCGGCGCTGGTGAAGCGCCAGCCGCCGCTGTGCTCGGGCGCATCGTCCAGCAGGATGCCGGTGCGCACATGCTGCACCACCCATTCCGGTTCCACCGCGCAGGCCCGCGCCAGTTCTTCCAGCGTCAGCGCGGCCTCGTCGTCGACCACCACGGCGGTCAAGATTGCCTGTCCCATTTCATCCTCCCGCGCGCGGATTGAACGCCATCTCGCGCGCCATGGTTTGATACAGTTCGCGCTGCTTGTCGGTGTGGGCCGGCGGCAGCACCACCTCCAGCAGCAGGTACAAATCGCCGGCCTCCTTGCCGGGAATGCCGCGCCCGCGCAGGCGCAGCTTGCGCCCGCTCTGCGAGCCGGCCGGCACCGTGACGGTCACCTTGCCCGACGGCGTGCCGACCTCGATCTCGCCGCCCAGCGCCATTTCCCACGGCGTGACCGGCACGGTTTCATACACATCGCGGCCGTCGACGCGGTAGCGGGCGTCGGGACGGAACTGGATTTCCAGGTACAGATCGCCCGGCCCGGCGGCGCCCGGCTGTCCCTGGCCCGACAGGCGCAATTGCTGGCCGGCCGTCACGCCTTTCGGGATATTCACGCTGAGGGTGCGCTCGCGCGTGACGATGCGGTCCTGGGCGTCGCGCTCGGCCACCATCAGGCTGATGCCGCGGGTGGCGCCGTGGTAGCTGTCGGCCAGGTCGATGGTGATGCTGGCGTGGCTGTCCTCGCCGCGCCGCGGCGCCTGCTGGCGCCGCCGGCCGCCGCCGAGATTGGCGAACAGGTCGGCAAAGAAATCGCTGCCCATGGCGTCGTCGCCGCCGAAACCGCCGTTGCCGCCGAAGCCGCGCCCCCAGTCCGGCGGCGGGCGGAACTCCTGGCCGGCGCGGTATTGCTGGCCGCGCCCCAGCTCATCGTAGGCGGCACGCTTTTCGGCGTCGCCCAGCACGCCATAGGCTTCGTTGATTTCCTGGGTTTTCTTTTGCGCGTCGGCTTCCTTGCTGACGTCCGGATGGTATTTGCGCACCAGCTTGCGGTACGCCTTCTTGATTTCCTCCTCGGAGGCCGTCTTGGCCACGCCCAGGGTCTGGTAGTAATCCTTGTATTCCACGTTGCCCGCTCCCGAATTGCACCGCTGCCAGTCTAACGCAAATGTGCAAAAGGTGCGGGCCGCCTGGCGACTCCTTTGTGCGGCCGCCGCTGCCGTCAGACGTAGCCGGTGCCGGCGCCGGCCAGCTCCGCCGCCGTCACCAGGCCCTTGAACTGGCCCTCGCTGGCCAGCGCCAAGCCGTTCTCGGCAGCGTAGCCGAACTGCACGGCCGGCAACTGTTCAAGCCGGGCGCGCAGAGCGGTGATGCGGCCGAACTGGCTCTGATCGATGGCGCGGTGGAAGTCATTCCAGCGCACAATGCCGGCAAAATAGGCGTCGGCAATGGTCGGGCTGTCACCGCACAACCAAGGCCGGTCGCCGAGCAGCACTTCCAGTTGCTCATGGGCAGTTTGCACCAGCCCGCTGCCCAGCCTGGCATATGCCGCGCCGTCCTCGTCGCTCACGCCGCGCAGCGCTTTCCAGTAGGGCAGGTAGGACGAGAAATAGCTGGTGTGCAGAAAACCCAGCAGCATGTTAAGACGGTCGAGACCGGCGCCCGACTTCGGCCCCATCCGTGGATCGTCGGAGCGGGCGGCAATATGATTCAAGATGGCCAGGCTTTGCGCGATCACCTTGCCATCAGCCAACAAGCCCGGTGTCTGGCCCAGCGGATTAATCCGGCGGTAATGGTGATTGGCGGCTTCGTCGGCAAACGGCACCTTGCACAGCCGGTAAGGCAGGCCAGACCATTCAAAGGCGATCACGGCACCCAACGAACAACCGCCAGGCGTAGCAAAAAACAATACGGGCTCCATATAATTCCTCGTTCAAAATGCCTGCCAGGATGGTGTCCGCGGCAGGCTGTTGATGAAAAACTGGCAGGCGAAGCGCTCGCCCCAGCACATGGAATGCAGCATACGGCGGGCGCCATTGCACGACTAGGCGGTTCAATTGGATTGCAATCATCCATTTTTAACAGTAATCTCACGTCATGCTGGATTTAAATGACATAGCGTTGTTCGTGGAAGTGGTGCAAAGCGGCAGCTTTGCCGAGGCGGCGCGCCGCCTCGGCATTCCGCCCAACACAGTGAGCAGGCGCATTCAGTCGCTTGAGGCGCAGCTTGGCACGCGGCTGTTGCAGCGCTCCACGCGCAAGCTGTCCCTGACTGCCGCCGGCGAACTCCTGCACGAACGCAGCGCGGTGGCGGTGGGCGGCCTGCGCGAAGCGGGCCAGGAAATCGCACTGGGCAGCCGCGAACCCAGCGGGCGGGTGCGTGTGGCCGCCCCTGCCGACTTTTTCGATTACTTCCAGATGGCGTGGCTTGCGGAATTTCTTGCCGACCACCCGCGCGTGCGCGTGGAGTTTGTGCTCAGCGATGCGCTGTCCGACCTGATCGCCGAGCGCATCGACGTCGCCTTTCGCGCCGGCGCGCTGGCCGACTCCGGCTTCGTTGGCCGCCAACTGGTAACTGGCAACAATATGCTGATGGCCAGCCCTGCCTACCTGGCCCGGCGTCCGGCGCCAGCCACGCTGTCGGCGTTGCTCGAACACGATTGCGTGGGCTTTGCGGGACCCCATGGCCAGGTGCCGTGGCGCCTGGCGCGCGCCGGGGCGGCGGTCGAGGAAATCGCCTTCCAGGCCAGGTTTACCGGCAACACCATGCAGGCCATGCGCAAGGCCGCCCTGGCTGGCCTGGGCATCGCCCTGCTGCCGCACCGGATCGCCGCTGGCGACCTGCGCGATGGCAGCCTGGTGCAAGTGCTGCCCGATTACCACGTACCGGGTACGGGCATGAATATCGTGTACCCGAGCCGGCGCCACCTGCCGCCCGCGGTAGCCATCTTCATGGACTGGGCTGGCGAAAAATTCAAGGGGATGTAGGCCGCTACGCTCGGACTCTTGTGGCGCGTGTTCGCTACTTCACTTTCTTCGGCTCCACTTCGCGCACTGACGAGATCATATTGTCGAATCCTTTCAGCTGGCCGTACTCGCCTTCCTTGAGCACCATGCACTTGCCCTTGTAATGCTTTTCCGCGCACACCTCCCAGCTGCCCTTGTGCACCACCACGCTGGAGGTCTTGTCGTTGAAGCCTTGCAGGTCCAGGTCGGGGGCCGCCTCATGCAGGGTGATGGCCGGACCGCCCAGATGTTCGCGCGTGTACAGCGTGATGTCGCCGGCCCACGTCAGGGGGCTGGCAACGAGCAGGACGGCGGCAAGGGTACGGTGCATGGGACATCTCCGAGGGGCTGAGTCAGCATCATAACGCGCAAAACTGTTGGCAACACAGTAAAATTGTGCGTTTCTGTAACGCATTGCATCCCATGCCGCATACCTTCACCCTGCCCAATGTCCGCCGCGAAATCGCCTGCCTCTGGCATCTGGCCTGGCCGGTGCTGATCGGCCAGCTGGCCAATGTCGGCATGGGCGTGGCCGACGTCGCCATGACCGGCCACAGCAGCGCCGATGAGCTGGCGGCGGTGTCGCTGGGCGCCTCGGTGTGGGGCATCATTCTCGTCACGGTGACCGGCGTCATGATGGCGGTCAACAGCATCGTCGCGCACGACGTCGGCGCCGGCGCGCTGTCCAAGGTGCCGCACACGGTGCGCCAGGCGCTGTGGGCCAGCCTGGGCGTGGGCGCGGTGGCGGCGCTGTCGGCCAATGTGGCCACGCTGGTGTTCGATCATCTGTACCTGACGCCGCACGTGCAGCGGCAGGCCTCGCTGTTCGTGCACATCATCAGCATCGGGCTGGTGCCGCTGGCCGCCTATCGCGCGCTGTACGGCTACAGCACCTCCATGAACCAGACCAAGCCGGTGATGGTGATCGCCATCCTCGGCCTGCTGTTCAATGTGTTCGTCAACTGGCTGCTGGTGTTTGGCCACTGGGGCTTGCCGAAGCTGGGCGGCGTCGGCTGCGCGGTGGCCACCGGCTTGTGCATGTGGCTGATGCTGGGCGCCATGCTGCTGTGGATACGCCATGCACCGGCCTACCGCGCCACCGATCCGTTCACCCGCTGGGAGTGGCCGCACTGGCCGGAAATCCGCACCACGCTGCGCCTCGGCCTGCCGATCGGCGTGACTTATTTTGCCGAGGTCAGCGCGTTTGGCGCGGTCAGCCTGCTGGTGGCCCGCTACGGCGTGGTGGAAGTGTCGGCGCACCAGATCGCGCTCAACTTCAGTTCACTGACTTTCATGGTGCCGCTCAGCTTTGGCATCGCCCTGATCACCCGCGTCGGCCAGGCGGTGGGCGAAGGCGATGCGGTGCGGGCGCGCTTCGTGGCCTGGGTCGGGGTTGGCATGGCGCTGGCGTTTGGCGTGCTGTCGGCCGTGCTGATGGTGGTGTTCCGCCAGCAAATCGCCGCCGCCTACACTTCCGATCTGGCGGTGCAGGCGCTGTGCGTCTACCTGCTGCTGTTTGCCGCCCTGTTCCAGTTGTCGGACGCCACCCAGGTGGCCACCTCCAGCGCCATCCGCGGCTACAAGGTCACGCGCCAGCCGATGCAGATCCAGCTGCTGGCGTTCTGGGGCTTTGCGCTGCCGCTCGGCTGCTGGCTGGGACTGGGCCGCGAGATGGCGGCGGCCGGCTTCTGGATCGGCCTGTGCATCGGCCTGACGGTGGCGGCGGTGCTGCTCAGCTGGTCGCTGCAGCGGCTGTCGCGGCAGCGTATCGCCGAAGGAAAAACGGTTTTCTAGCGCGGATTCAGAATCTTGCCGTCTCGCCACGGCCGTGTGCGTCTGGTATCGTCTTGGGTTCTGCAACCAAGAGACACACCATGCGCTTCATACTCTGCTTCCTCGCGCTGCTGGCCGGCGCCAACGCCCACGCGGAAAAACTCACGCTGGACCGTATCCATGGCGATCCCTCGCTCAGCGGTCCGGGCGTGCGCAGCCTGAAAGTCTCGCCGGACGGCGCCCGCGTCACCTTCCTGCGCGGCCGCGAAGACAACCAGTTCCAGATGGACCTGTGGGAGTACAACCTCAAGGACAAGACCACGCACCGCCTGGTCGATTCCAAGCGCCTGGTGCCGGAAGAGAACCTGTCCGACGCCGAGAAAGCCCGCCGCGAGCGCGAACGCATCGCCAGCCTGAAGGGCATCCTGAGCTATAGCTGGTCGCCGGACGGCAAGCGCCTGCTGGTGCCGATCGCCGGCAATCTGTACCTGATCGACGTGGCCAAACCGGACCAGGCACGCATGGTCGCCTCCGGCAATGTGTTCGATCCCAAGATTTCGCCGCAAGGCCGCTACGTGTCCTTCGTGCGCGACCAGAACCTGTTCGTGATCGATCTGACGACCGGCAAGGAAAAGCAGCTGACCACCGACGGCAAGGGCGTCATCCACAACGGCGAGGCCGAGTTCATCGCCCAGGAAGAAATGTCGCAAACCACCGGCTACTACTGGGCGCCGGACGATTCCGCCATCGCCTACAAGCGCTACGATGAAACGCCAGTGCCGGTGGTGCGCCGTTTTGAAATCTTTGCCGACCGCACCGAAGTGGTCGAGCAGCGCTACCCCGCCGCCGGCGATCCCAACGTGCTGGTGGAATTGAAGATCGTCTCTCCGGCCACCGGCGACATCCGCGATGTGGCGCTGGGCGCGGAAAAAGATATCTATCTGGTACGCGCCGACTGGAGCGCCAACAGCAAAGCCCTGCTGTTCCAGCGCCAGTCGCGCGACCAGAAGAAACTGGAACTGGTGTCGGTCGATGCCGCCACGCTGGCGCAGAAAGTGCTGATCACCGAAACCTCGCCAACCTGGGTCAGCATCTTTGACGACCTGCGCTTCCTGTCGGATAACAAGGGCTTTGTCTGGTCGTCCGAACGCACGGGCCGCAAGCACCTGTACCTGTACGACATGAACGGCAAGCTCAAGCACGCCATCACGTCCGGCGAATGGGGCATCGACCGCCTGCTGGCAATGGATGAAAAGAACGGCCGCGTGTACGTGCAATCGAACCGCGACGCCGTGATCGACAGCCAGACCTACGCGCTCAAACTGGACGGCAGCACCGCCGACCAGCCGGTCCGCGTGACCCAGGGTGACGGCTGGCACGACTCCGCCTTCGCGCGCAACGGCGAAGTGTTCGTCGACACCTATTCCAATCCGGACACGCCGCCGCAAGTGAGCATCCGCCGTCCCGACGGCAGCATGATCCAGTGGCTGGAGCATAACGAGCTGAACGCCAGCCACCCTTACGGCAAGTATCTGGATGCCCACCTGAAAACGGAATACGGCACGCTCAAAGCCAAGGATGGCCAGACCCTGTACTACTCCATCATCAAGCCAAGCGGCTTTGACGCATCGAAGAAATATCCGGTCTTCCTGTCCACCTACGGCGGCCCGCATTCGCAGCACGTGTCGCGCAAGTGGGGCAACTTCTTCGACCAGTACATGGCGCAGCAAGGCTTTGTGGTCTGGCGCCTGGACAACCGCGGCTCCTTCCGCCGCGAGCGCGCCTTCACCGACGCCAACTACCATCAGCTGGGCCGGGTGGAAGTGGAAGACCAGCTGACCGGCATCGAATGGCTGGGCAAGCAAAGCTTTGTCGATGCCAGGCGCATCGGCGTGTTCGGCTGGAGCTACGGCGGCTTCATGACCTTGCGCCTGCTGGCCGAAGCGTCGGACAAGATTGCCATGGGCGTATCGGTGGCGCCGGTGACCGACTGGTCGCTGTACGACACCCACTACACCGAGCAATTCATGGGCACGCCGAAAGAGAATGCGGCCGGCTACGAATACAGCGGCGTGTACTCGCATCTGGACGAGTTGAAGTCGCCGCTGCTGCTGATGCACGGCATGGCCGATGACAACGTGCTGTTCACCAACACCACGCGCATGATCGACGCGCTGGTCAAGCGCAATGTGCATTTCGAGCTGATGACCTACCCGGGCGGCAAACACGGCATCTCAGGCCGCGCACCGCAGCGCCACGTGTACGGCAACATCGAGGCCTTCTTCAAGAAAAACCTCAAGCCTGAGTAAAACCAAAAAAGCCGCTGTCGCCAGCGGCTTTTTTCTTAGCTGCGGTTGCCTTTGGAGATATCCTTGACGGCTTCCTTGGCATCGCCGAAGCCCTTCTGGAGTTTGCCTTCCGACTGTTTGTTCAAGCCCTTGGCTTGCTGCTCCGAGCTGCCGACCAGCTTGCCAGCTTCTTCCTGGATCTTGCCGCCGATTTCCTTGGCTTTGCCTTTGACTTGGTCCTTGTTCATGATGAACTCCTTCTGCGTTAAGGACACACAGCCCAGCGCTGCGTGCATGCGTTCACTATAGGCCGTTCATGGTCGAGCTTCCGTGCGACGCCACACACTGGCCAGCCATGGCTGCTGCTCGCGCGGCAAACCGTCCGGCCGGTAATAGTGCCGTATCGGCGCAAAGCCGGCGTCGATCAGGTAACGCTCCCACGCCGCATAGTCGTAGTAACTGCCATAGCGCGGGCCGTTCCAGCCCTCGCGGTTATCGCCGCGCGGATTGGAGCTGAACAGCACACCGCCGGTCTTGAGCGCGGCATGCAAATCGCGCAGCACCTGCGGCAGCGCGGCGCTGGGCACGTGAAATAACGATGCGTTCGCATAAATGCCGTCAAAATACCCTGCCGGCAAATCCAGCGCGACAAAATCCTGCTGCCACACTGCGCAGCCGCTATAGGCGCGCGCCATCTCGACAAAACGCGCCGAGCCATCGATGCCGATGGCTTCATGCCCCATGGCCTTGAACGCCTTCAAATCGCGCCCCGGACCGCAGCCGAGGTCCAGCAGACGGAATGGCGCCGGCGCTTCGATCGCCTCCAGCAAAGCGGCGATATTCTGGCTCACATCATGGTCGATGGTGCCGGCGAAAAACTGCTCGGCATTGCGCTCGTAATGCTTCAGTGTCGCTTGTGTGATTTCTTCTATTTCGTTCATTTTATTGCCGGGAGAATACGTGGTGCCCTGCCCTATGCTCACTATGTGCGGCAACGTTACTCGTTTTGATGTCTCGTTCTGTCTCGTTTGTACTCGTTTGAACTTTGTGCAGCGCACCAGAGTCTGACGAGTACAAACGAGACACGACGAGACAAAACGAGACGGGAGAACGAGCATGGATGCCTCACACATCGATTTTATACCGCCCGCTGTATATGCCGAACTGCTTTCCCATTTGCATCGCACACAGAGCATGCTGTCGCCCACCGAGGCGGTGGCCTGCGCGCTGCGGCTCTGGATGGCGCAAAGCGCAGCCTCGCGCTCGCCCCTGCGCGGCTACCAGTGGAAGGAATTGTTCCTGCCCGATACCACCAGCTTGCGCATGACTTACAACGCGGTGAGCTTTTTCGCCAAAGTGATGGATGACGAGATTATTTTTCGCGGCCACGCCGTCACGCCGCGCGGCATGGCCATCGCCATCGCCGGCGACGGCCGCAATGCCTGGCGCGATCTCTGGGTGCTGCTGCCCGACGAGCGCAACTGGGTCAACGCCGCCAAGCTGCGCACCCAGGCGAGCCAGCGCCTCGACCAGCAGCCGCTCTCGCCGGCCGAGGCGATCACAACCGCGGCCAAAGCCATGAATACCACGCTGAATGCCGCCATGCTGCTGATCAAACACGTCGATCACCAATCCACCACCATCGTTGAGCGGCGGCTCGACAAAAATCGGCGCAAACACGACCTGATGGACGACGATCACTGAAAAGAGACGCTTCCTCCGCAAATCTCTTCTGTCATTCGTGGAATCGCTATATAGTTAGCCTATAGCAACGCGCTCATCACGAAGGAGATAAATATGAAACTTGATGCCCTGTTCCAGAATCCAACTGCGTTGCCCACCGCGCCCAAGGTCGTGGAAGAGCTGATCAGCAGTTTCGACAAGGCCAGCGTCTCGACCGAAGAGATCGCAAAAAAATTGTCGACGGATCCGGTGCTGAGCGCCAAGCTGCTGCGTCTGGCCAACTCGGCCTACTACCACGTCTCGCGCAGCATCGGCACCGTGGAAGACGCGGTGCTGATGCTCGGTTTCGTTACCGTGCGCACGCTGGTCATCAGCTCCGGCCTGGTGAGCGGCTTCAAGACCGTGCCCGGCCTCGACCTCAAGCAGTTCTGGAAGTACAGCCTGCACACGGCGGTCTCGGCCAAGTGGATCGCCAAGAAAACCAAGGAAAACACCGACCTCGCCTTCACCATCGGCATGATGCACGCCATCGGCCAGCTGGTGCTGCATTCGGCCGCGCCGGAACAGGCCATGGCCCTCGACAAGGTGGCCGGCCCGCTCGATGCGCGCCGCCTGGACGCGGAGCAGGCTTCGCTGGGCTACACCTTTGCCGACGTCGGCGCCGAACTGGCCAAGCGCTGGAAATTCCCGCACACCTTCTCGGAAACCATCGCCGCCTTCCCCGAGCCGCACCACAACGGCGAACTGAACCGTCTGGCCGCCGTGGTGGCGCTGGCGGCATGGCGCGCGCGCGTGGCGCAAGCCGAGCTGAACGACGACGAAATCGCCGCCTGCTACCCGGTCGACCTGGCCGAAGAACTGGGCCTGGACGACAACGCCCTGGTCGACGAGATGCCATCGCCGGACGAACTGAGCGCCGGTCTGGAAGAGCTGGTCAAATAAAAGTTATTTCTTACACATCAAAATCCGCCTGTTTTGCCGCAGGCGGATTTTTTTTCGATTTTTTTCAAAAAAACCCTAAAGTTCCCGTTTAAGGCGACGTTAATCAAGACATGCGGTAATCCGCTTAACTTAGCCAGGTGGGAATATGACCTCTTCCGAAGTCCTCTCGATGTATGAAAACATTGCCGGTTTGACCAGTCAGATGGCGGCCGCCGCACGCATGGGAGATATGGACCGCCTGGGCAAGCTGGAAACCCAATGCGCCGCCGAAGCTGGCGCGGTGAGCACCGGCGTGCCGGCACTGGCCGGCGCCCAGCGCCTGCGCAAGATCGACCTGCTGAAACAAATCCTGGCCAACGACCGCGAAATCCGCGATGCCACCGATCCCTGGATGAACGCTATTCCAGGCATGGCCCGTCAATAAACCGGCCTGCCCAGACCAAGCGCCTCTTCCGAGGCGCTTTTTTTTATCCCTGCAACGCCACCCGCAGCGACAAGGCGATGCCCTGCGCCGCCTGATTGATCTCCTCCAGCGAGGGGAAGCTCGGCGCGATGCGGATGTGGCGGTCTTTCGGATCCACGCCGTAGGGGAAGGCAGCGCCGGCCGGGGTCAGCGTGATGCCGGCCTCCTTGGCCAGGGCCACGGTGCGCTTGGCGGCGCCGTCCGGCGTAATCAGGTCGATAAAATAGCCGCCCTCGGGACGGGTCCACGACACGCCCTCGACACCGCCCAGATAGGTCTGAAACTGCGCCAGCACCGCATCGAACTTCGGCTTCAGCAGCTGGCGATGTTTTTCCATCAACGCTTCCACGGTCGGCAAGTCCTTCAGGAAGCGCACGTGGCGCAACTGGTTGATCTTGTCCGGGCCGATACTGCGCAGGCCGGCATGCCTGGTCCACCATGCGATATTGGCCGGCGACGCCGCCAGCGCCGCCACGCCCGAACCAGCCCAGCTCACCTTGGAGGAGGAGGCAAACACAATCGCGCGGTCCGGATTGCCGGTCTTGGCGCACGCGTCAAGAATGCTGGCCACCGCCAGCTTCCGCTCGCCCAGATGGTGGAAGCGATAAGCATCGTCCCACATCAGGCGGAAGTCCGGGGCGGCGGTCTTCATGGCGGCCAGACGCTGCACCACCGCATCCGAATACACCACGCCGCCCGGATTGCTGTACTTCGGCACGATCCACATGCCCTTGATGCTGGCATCTTCGGCCACCAGCTTTTCCACCAGATCCATGTCCGGACCGTCCGCGTTCATCGGAATATTGATCATCTTGATGCCGCGCCCTTCGCAGATGGCGAAATGGCGGTCGTAGCCCGGCACCGGGCACAGGAAGGTCACCGGATTTTGCACCCATGGCGCATGGCCGGGGACACCGTTCAGCAGACTGTAGACGATCACGTCGTGCATCAGCGACAGGCTGGAGCTGCCGTCAACCACCACCTGCGCTGCCGGCACATCCAGCAACTTGCCGAACAACTCGCGCGCTTCCGGCAGGCCGATGGTGCCGCCGTAGTTGCGGGCGTCGCTGCCGTCGGCGGCGGTGTAGCCATCCAGCGCCGCGGTCAGCGCATTGGACAGGTCCAGTTGCGCGGGCGCCGGCTTGCCGCGGGACATATCGAGTTTGAGGCCGAGTTGTTTGAAGGCTTGGTATTGTGCTTGGTAAGTCATTGACGGGGCTCGTAATTGCAGGAAAAACACTATAACCCAGATCGCCGGCCGCACCTCAGAGCTTACAGCTATATGCTTATGCGCTCATCGCATTAAGAGGCCGTCGATTCCGTGGCAGGATCGGGCACGGGCACGAATTCCTGCACCGGCTCCCCGGCTTTTTTCTTACGGAAGCCCTGCCAGATTTTCAACGGTCCTCTGCCGGCGTTTTTCTTGCGCCAGAAGACCAGGCCGCCGCCCAGCAGCGCCAGCAGGCCGGCGCCGCCGGCGATCAGCGGCAGCGCGCCGGATGATTCGGATGGCTTCTCTTTTTCCTTTTCTTTCTTGTATTTCAGCTTGGGCAGCACGCGCACTTGCTTGGTCGGCACCGACGCGGAAGCCGCCGAAGCCGCTGCGCTGGCCGATGCCGGCGCCTCGGCGCCAGCCGCCCTGGCCGCATGCGCCTCGGTCTCGCCCTGCGCCGACATGCTGGCCGACGCCATCGACGAGGCAGCGCCCTTGCCGCCAGCCGCCGCGCCGCGTCCACCATCGCCAGCCGTTGCGCCGCCGTGTCCGCCGTCGCCCGCCGAAACGCCGCCGGGCGCAGCGTGGCCCACCGTGGCGCCGGCCGACGCACTTGCCGCCGCGCCATGCCCAGCACCACTGGCTGAGGCGGCGCCGGCGCCACTCCCCGCGCCGCCGGCCGAGGCAGCCGCGCTGGCCGGCGTCGCCGCTTTCGCCGCTGCGCTGGCAGACGCGGCTGGCGTTGTGGCCGGCTTGGCCGCTGCCGCCTCCCCATGCCCAGCCGGCGCCGGCGCGCTGGCCGCGCCATTCTTCGCCGCGGCAACAACCGGCGCCGCGCCGCCGAACGCGCCCTGCAACGCCTTCAGCTTGCTCTCCAACTCAGTCAACTTGCCGGACAGCTCCGCGTTGTGCTGATCCAGCGCCACGCATTCTTTGGCGCTCATGCCGGTGGGCGCACACGATGCCGGCGCCGGCCGCTTCACGCCCTTCGGCAGCGGCAACGGTCCCAGCGGCAATAAGGCCTGCGCCACCGATACCGGCACCTCCCCGGCCTCCTCCCTTGCGGACGGCTTCACCGGTTTGCCATCCGCCGACACCAGCACGCCCGCAATCCGCCGCGCCGCCTCCCTGACTTCGCCCGGCTTGCCGGTTTCCGCCTCATGCAACGATGGCAATGGCGCCGGCTTGCTGCGATCGCGCACCGGCCCGGCGTCGCCGGCGGAGCCCGATGGCGCAGCCATTGCCGCCGCGCCGGACGCGCCTGCCGCCACGGTGGTGGCGCCCGCAGCCGGTTTGCCCCCGGCTGCCGGTGCGGCCGCGGGGCTGCCAACCGCGGGTTTCGCCCCAGCCGCCGCCCGCGCGGCCCGGGCCTGCGCGGCAATCTGCTCCGCCTGCGCCGGCGTCATGGCGCTGGCCAGCGGCACCGGCGGCGCAGCCGGCGCGGCCGGCGCTGGCGGCGGCGCCGGATTCGGATCCGGCTGCAGCCACACGGTTGCCAGCCGCACATCGGACTTGCCCGGCACGCCCAGCTCCACATACAAATGCAGATACTCCGCCTCCACCGGCCGCGTGGTGGTCACATGCAGCACCGGCTTGCCGCCGCGCCGCTCGACCTGCATGCGCACCGACGCCAGCGCCGGATTCATGGCCGCATTGGCGCCGCGATACACATCCGGCGCCGCCAGCCGCACCTGCAAGCCATTCGCCTCCTCCGGCGTCAGCGACACCAGATCGATATCCACCGCCAGCGGCTGGCCGATATACGAGCGCGGCGCGATATCGCCCAGCTCGGCCGCCCGCATGGGGTCAGCCAAGGCCAGAGCCAACATCAAAGGAGTGAAATGCTTGTACTGCATCGTGTTTTGGAGACAAGGAGTTGTAAAGTGTAACAGCTATAACGGCCGATTTTTCCGCTTTTGTAGCCCCCGGTTAATTTTTCCAAACTACGCTACACTCGCTCATCTCATTCCCCGCAAAGGACCACCCATGAGCACCCGTAGCGAACGCGACAGTTTTGGCCCGATCGACGTCCCCGACGCCCAGCTGTGGGGCGCGCAGACCCAGCGCTCCCTCGAACACTTCCGCATCTCCACCGAGAAAATGCCGCTGGAGCTGATCCACGCGCTGGCCAGCGTCAAGCGCGCCGCCGCCCGCGTCAACCTCGACCTCGGCCTGCTGGAAGGCCCGAAAGCCATCGCCATCACCCAGGCCGCCGACGAAGTGCTGGCCAACCAGCATCCCGGCGAATTTCCGCTGGCCGTGTGGCAGACCGGCTCCGGCACCCAGTCCAACATGAATATGAACGAAGTGCTGGCCAACCGCGGCTCCGAGCTGATGGGCGGGGTGCGCGGCGAGCGCCGCATGCTGCACCCGAATGACGACGTCAACAAAGGCCAATCCTCCAACGACATCTTCCCCACCGCCATCCACGTGGCGGCCGCGCAGGCGCTGGCCCACAACGTGCTGCCGGCGCTCCGGCAGCTGCGCGCCAGCCTGCAGGCCAAGGCCGAGGCCTTTGCCGACATCGTCAAGATCGGCCGCACCCACCTGCAGGACGCCACGCCGCTGACGCTGGGCCAGGAATTCTCCGGCTACGTGGCCCACCTGGACTTTGCCGAACACGCCATTACCGCCGCCCTGCCCGGCGTGCTGCAACTGGCGGCCGGCGGCACCGCGGTCGGCACCGGCCTCAACGCGCATCCGCAATACGCCACCCGCATCGCCGCCGAACTGGAGCACGCGCTGCACCTGCCGTTCAAAACCGCCGACAACAAATTCGCCGCGCTGGCCGGCCACGACGCCCTGCTGTCCGCGCACGGCGCGCTGAAGACGCTGGCCGCCGCGCTGATGAAAATCGCCAACGACGTGCGCTGGATGGCCTCCGGCCCGCGCTCCGGCCTGGGCGAAATCACCATCCCCGAGAACGAGCCGGGCAGCTCCATCATGCCGGGCAAGGTCAACCCGACCCAGTGCGAGGCGCTGACCATGCTGTCCTGCCAGGTGTTCGGCAACGATGTTGCCATCACCATGGGCGGCGCCTCCGGCAACTTCGAGCTCAACGTCTACAAGCCCATGATCGCCCACAACTTCCTGCAAAGCGCGCGCCTGCTGGCCGACGGCATGCGCAGCTTCGAGGAACATTGCGTGCACGGCATCGAGCCGAATCGCGGCCGCATTGCGGAATTGATGGAGCGCTCGCTGATGCTGGTGACGGCGCTGGCGCCGCACATCGGCTACGACAAGGCGGCCTCCATCGCCAAGAAAGCCCAGCACGAAGGCACGACCCTGAAAGAAGCCGCGCTGGCGCTGGACTACGTCACGGCCGAGCAGTTCGACCAGTGGATCGTGCCGCTGGAGATGACCAGGCCTGGCGCCAAAGGCTGATCAGAAGCCGTAGGCATAGCGCACGCCCATCAGCAGGTCGGGCCTGGCATTGGCATCATGGCCGGGATTGACGCGGTACATGACGGCTCCGGTCACCCGCCCCTTGCTGCCGTCGCGGCCGAGGAAGCGGGTATAGCCGAATTCCAGGTCGCGCTCGGTGGCGGTGGGCCGCAGATTCAGGCGCGGCCCGCCAAACGCCGCCACCCCGGGATCGACCGCCTGCGTCAGCGCGCCGGTGTAATCGAGCGAACCGGCGCGCACCTTGGCCGGGATCGATAACGTGAAAGCCAGCCGGTCGTTGCTGGTGAAAATCTGCCGCTGCACATAACCGACGCTGTAAGCGGCCGTGCGCACCGACGACACTTGCGACAGCAGGCTGTCCGGCGTGCCGATGCCCTCGGTCTTGCCATACGAGGCCATGACCATCAGCGAGCCGGTCGACGACAGCGCATAGCCCAGCGACAGCGAGGTAAACCGGGTGGTGGGACGCGTGTTCCACATCATCGACATGCTGTGCTGCGCCCCCGGCGCGCCGCCGTATTCGCGCAGGATGCCGAAGGTGAGGATACCGGTGCCGCGCCCCATTTTCCTTTCAAATTCGGCGCTGCTGAGGAAGCGCTTGCCGTGCTCGTTGAGCAGCGGACCCAGCGGGTCGAGCAAGGCCAGATTGTCCGGCAGCGCGCCAAAGTGCAGGCGCGGCGCGCCGGCCAGGGCGGCGTAGCGTGGCGTGCCGTACAGAGAATCGGCCAGCGCGCCCTGACGGTCGGCCGCCTCGAACAACAGGGCCGAATCGGCGCGTTTTTCAAACCAGGAAGGCGTTTGCGGCATGGCAAACGGATCGGATGCGACGGCGTTGGTCCCGCCCAGGGCCAGTGTCGCCAATGCCAGAAGAAGCTTGTTCATGATGCAACTCGCTACGGTCTTTGCGCCCTGCCAGATGCTGCGGCAGTTGAATCCAGCATATCCCTTTCTTTGCCCTCTAGCAAACACAATTACTCAGCGGTGATAGGGTAAACTGCGCGCCTGTCGGAATGCCGCTACACTAGACAAACCGATTTCACATCATGGCAGCAGAGGATAAAATGCAGAAAGTAAGTTTCGAATTACAGGGCGAGTTTGTTGAGCTGAATCAACTTTTAAAGCTGGTTGGACTGTGCGACAGCGGCGGCGCCGGCAAGCAGATCGTCGCCAGCGGCGACGTCAAGGTCGACGGCAAACAAGAGCTGCGCAAAACCGCGAAAATCCGCGCCGGTCAGCAGGTCAGCGTGGGAGACGTTAAAATCACCGTGGTTGGCGCGTAATTTTTCTTGCCTTTGAGAAATAAGACGCTAAGCTGCGTGCAGGGCCTTGCCGCGCGTTTGAGCGCGCGCAAACCGATGTGCGCGGGCACGGTTATAGTGGCTTCGTTTGCGCCCGGCTTTTTTAACCAGTTTACACAGGGGGACGTCATGGACGGTCCTGAACCAGGCAGCCCAACCCAGGAGCGATTGCTGGACGACTTGCGCCAGGTAATCGAAAACGCGCAAGAGCTGCTCAAGAATACGGGCCAATACCATGGCGCGCTGTATCAGACGGCCCGCAACAAGCTGGCCGAGGCGCTGGCCAGCGCCACCGAGGAGCTGGCGCGCTTCGAGGACGTGCAAATCGACCGCATGATCGAGCTGACCGCCGTCGCCAACCGCCTGCACCGCGACCTGACCGGCGAAGCCCGCCTGCTACGCGCCTTCCGTCGCGATCTCTGAGGCCACCAGCGCCGCGTGTTGCAGCCAGTGCCGCAGGCCGGCGCCGGCGTCGAACTGTTCATCCACCGCCCACGCGGCATCCAGCGCCGCGCCAATCTTCCCTCCCTGCGACAACACCATCAGCGCCGCATAGGCGGCCATGCTGAGCGGCTGCACGCCGGCCTGCCACGCGGGCCGGGAAATCAGGCCATGGCCAGGCACGGCCATGTCCTGCGGGAAGCCGACGCCGCTGTCTGGCTGATGGGCTTGCCACAACGGCACCACCGCCCAGTCCGAACGGAACAGCTGCGCGGCCGGATGCAGCGGAAAGACGCAGGTCTCGATCTGTTCCGGCGCCATGGCCGCCAGTTGCCGCGCCGTGAGCGCCGGCGCCGGCGGCGCGTAGTGGGCGCGGTGCAGCCGCCATTCCAGCGCGGCCATGTCAGGCAGATAGGGTAAATCGGCCACATGCGGGAAGCTGCGCAGGAAGCTGGCGAAGTGGGCGCCGAAGTGGTTGAGGTCGCCGTTGTCGGAGGGGTGGGCGCGGCCATAAGCACGCGCCAGGCCGCCGAAGAATTCCTCGCCGACCAGCGCCAGCACCACCGGATAGGCGGCCGCCAGCGTCTTGCGCCAGGTCTCGCTCAGATTGCCGCGGTACAGCGCCAGGCCGTGCGCGGCATGGCCGGGGCGGCACAAGGCCTGCACCTGCGGCGCCAGTTGCGCATCGAACAGCGCGTCGGCGAACAGTTGTTGATGGCGCCCCACGCCGTCGTCCGCTGCGGGCGCCGCGCCGACCTCCCGCGCCGCTTTCGCCAGCGCCCGGGCCTGGCTGGCGGCCGCGATCGCGCGGTGCGGCACACCAGCCGCCTGGCCGGCGATGCTGGCGCGCCGCGCCGTCGTCAGTGGCGCGGCCATTGCATGCAGCGTGGCGGCCTTGCCGGCTTCGGCCAGCAACACCTCCAGCGGCGGGATGTCGGTATCCCATTCGATCAGCGTCGGCAGCGCGCCAAAGCGTTCCAGCGCCGCCCGATACAAGCGCCACACCGGCTCCGCCACGCGGTCGCCATGGTGGTCGATCACCGCCTCCGGCGTCACCAGATGCCCGGCCAGATGCAGCTCCCCCACCATGCCCGGCGGGATCGCCGCCATCGCGGCCAGCGCATCCTCGCCGTGATTGCACTGGTTGACGTACAAATTATTGATGTCCAGCAGCAGCCCGCAGCCGGTGCGCGCCGCCAGCGCCGCCATGAATTCCGTCTCGCCCATGGCGTCCGCATGGAAGCGCACATAAGTCGACACATTCTCCAGCAACAACTGGCGCCCCAGCGCATCCTGCGCGCGCGCCACCCGTTCGCACATCAGATCGAGCGCGGCGCGGTCCAGCGTCAGCGGCAGCAAATCGTTGAGCTGGCGGCCGGCCACCGCCCCCCAGCACAAATGCTCGGACACCAGCACCGGCTCGACCTGCTCCACCAGCGCGCGCACGCGCGCCAGATGGGCCTCGGAAAAACCGCGTGCCGAGCCCAGCCCAAGCCCGACGCCATGCAGGCTGACGGGATAATCGCGCCGCAATTGCTGCAGCACATGCCAATCCCAGCCGCCCTGGTCGAGATAATTCTCGCTATGCACCTCCAGCCAGCCGGTGCGCGGCGAGCCGCTCAGGAATTGCCGGTAATGCGGAGCGCGCAAGCCCAGGCCCACACCCAAACCGGACATCGCCGCGGCGCCGCTGAAACGCTTACTTGGCAGGCGGTGGCGTGGTCTTGCCGCCGGCCTTCTCGCAAGTGCCCTTGGCAACGAATACCCACTCATCCGGCGCATTGTCGGTCTTGGCCTGGCCCGCGCAGGAATGGGCCTTGGTGCCGCAATCGTTCTGGCCGGCCTTGGCAACGCCATAGCATTTTTCTTTCTCGTCGGCAGCAGCAGCCGTGCCAGCCTGGGTGGCGCACGCGGTCGCCAGCGCGGCCGCGATCAGGGCTTGACGTTTATTCATGAAGCATCTCCTGTGAAAAAAATGAAAGCACCCGCAGCGTACCAGCAATGCGACTGATATGCACCTGTCTGTACGTGGGAAGGATGAGTGTGCGCGAACGCGCCGCGCAGCGGGTGCTGCGCAGGGGAAGGGGCGGCGCCGGGGCGGGCCGCTGCGGCCGCTCAGGCCGTGGTGTTGATGTTGTTGCCGAGGTGGGACGGCAGATTCGGCACCGGCGGAATCGCCTCGATCAGGGCGGCAGCGCTGGAAGCCTGAATATCCTGGGCCTTTTTCAACACGGCAACGCCGACGGCCTGCTTGGTGCCGGTGTCGGCAATCGTGGTCGCGGTCTGGGCAATACCGGTAACGTCCATTTTATGGTCCTCCTAAGGGCTATCACCTTATTTACGACCGGCCGCGCGCGAACTTTAGCGTCAGGCTGAATTTTTTTTCAGATGCGTCAGCAGCCAGGCAAGCACCTGCTGCGGCTGGTTCAAGTCCAGCCAGGCCAGGCTGTCGCGCAGGCCATCCGGACGCGCATGGTCCGCCGCCACCGCCAGCACCCGCTCGTCGTGCGGATAGAGCGGCGCCCGGCCGGCTTCCACCCGGTATACTTCCAGCTTGTCGATAGGATAGGACTTGAAGCCTTCCAGCAAGGTCAGATCGGCCGGCGACATGCGCGCCAGCTGCTCTTCCAGCGTGGGCTCGGGCGCCCCGCGCAGTTCATGGATGATGGCGTAGCGGAACGGCGAGCCTACCATCACCTCGGCCGCGCCGGCCAGGCGCAGGCGCGCGCTATCCTTGTGCCGCGGCTCGAATTGCAGATCGTGGTGACTGTGCTTGATGACATTCACCTTCAGGCCCTGCCGCGCCAGCTGCGCCAGCAGAAATTCCAGCAAAGTGGTCTTGCCACTGCCGGAGGTGCCCACCACTCCAAGAATCGATTGCATTGCCTGCCCTTTGACGCCGAATGTTGATGCCCAACATTATACGCAGCCAACATCGATGCCGCAGCAGGCCATGAGGCAGGGATCAGTGCTCCGGCTTGATGAAGGCGGCCTGGCGCGGCGCGGCGGCCGACAGCGCTATCAGGCCCAGGCAGATCAGCAACATGCTGAGGCCGCCAGGCTCGGCGGCTTGCGCCAGCTCGGCCGCGTGCGAACGCGGCATGTAGGAAGCGGCGGCGATCAGGAAAGGCAGGAACTTCAAATGCTTCATGATATTTCCCTTGCGGAGTTCACAATGGTAACAAAATATCATGTTTTTATGACGTGCGAATTACAATTCAGTAGGGAACACGGTAGCGATAACCGCGGAAATTGAACACGGCTTCCTTCGGCTGCAACTTCTCCAGCAACAAGCCGGGAGCGACCTCCTCGCCTTCGTGGCGCAGCACTTTATCGACCAGCAACAGGCGGTCGGCGGCGTTTTTGGAATAGATATAGCCGCCCACCGTGACCGGCGGAATGGCGCGCTGGATCGGTTCCGGCAGCTCGCGCAGATTAACCACCGGCTCTTCCGGCGCCGCAGCCGGCTTGGCCGGCGCGGCCGCCGGTGCCGAGGCAGGCACAGCTGCCGCTGCGGGGGTGGCGGCCGTGGCCGGCACCGATGCCGGCGCGCGCGCCAGATTGGCAACCGACGGCGGCAAGTCCGCATCCGGCGCCGGCAGCGGCGTCGGCGCTGCCGGGGCTGCGGCAGGCGCGGCGGCCGGGGCTGCGGCCACCGCCGCCGGTGCCGGCGCCGCAGTAGCCCTGGTCTCGGCCGCAGGCCGCAACACCAGCACCAGCAGCACGCCTATCGCCACCGCCATCGCCAGCACCGCCAGCAGCATGGGCTTGCTGAAACGCGCTATCGTTGCCGTGGCCGGCGCCGCCTGCAAGCTTGGCGCGTGGATCGTCGGCGAAGTGCCCAGCTGACGTTCCGCCTGCGCCTTTTTCAGCGCTTCCAAAATATAAGACATAGCTGTAACCGGGAGAGAGATCCCACCATCTTAACGTATGCGTGGTCCTTGACAAAGCCGGCGCGTGCGCCAATACTATACCAAATGGTTAAGTATAACGACACCCAACTCGATCTGGTATTCGCCGCGCTGGCCGACACCACGCGCCGCCGCGTGCTGACCCAACTGGACCAGGGCGCCGCCAGCGTCACCGAGCTGGCGGCGACGCATGCCATGACGCTGCCGGGTTTCATGAAGCATCTGGCGGTGCTGGAAGCAGCGGGCCTGATCGCCCGCTCCAAGGAAGGCCGGGTGGTGCGCTGCGCACTGGAGGCCGCCCCCATGCGGGAAGCGGCGCAATGGATCGCTCACTACGAACGGTTCTGGAGCGGGCAGCTCGACGCCCTGGGACGCTACCTTTATCACCAGGAGGAAATCACATGCAGGGAAACGCCGAAGTCCGCCTCGTCCGCCACTACCCCGTCAGCGCCGAGCGCGTCTGGCGAGCCTGGACCGAGCCGCAAGCGCTGAGTCAGTGGTTCGGCGCCGCCACCGAAGCCGAACTCGATGTCCGCACCGGCGGCCGCTTCCGCATCCGTTTCCACTCGCCCGACGGCAGCGCCAACGAAGTGGGCGGCGAATACCAGGAAGTGTTCCCACCGCGCCGGCTGGTGTTCAGCTGGGCCTTCCACAGCACGCCGGAACGGGTATCGCGCATCAGCATCACGCTGACTGCGGTGGCTGGTGGCACCGAACTCACCTTTGTGCACGACCGCTTCTTCGACGAGGCCGCGCGCAACAACCACGAGCGGGGCTGGACTTTGTTCTTCGCCAAGCTCGATCAACTACTGGAGACCTGAGATGAAATACACCGGAAGCTGCCATTGCGGCCAGATCAAATTTGAAGCGGAAGGCGACATCGGCACCGCCTTGTCCTGCAACTGCTCGATGTGCCAGCGCAAGGGCAGCCTGATGTGGTTCGTGCCGCGCCAGAACCTGCGCCTGCTGACGCCCGAAGCCAACCTCAGCACCTACCTGTTCAACAAACACGTCATCAAGCACCACTTCTGCGGCAAATGCGGCATTCACCCGTTTGGCGAAGGCGCCGCGCCGAACGGCGAAGCCATGGCGGCCATCAACCTGCGCTGTATCGAAGGCATCGATCTGGCGGCCATCCCGGTGCAGCACTACGACGGCCGTTCGATCTGATCAGCGCAGGCGCGGTTCCTGCACGCCGCCCAGCTGATACAGGCGGATGAAGGTCTTGGGGCCGGCCACGCCGTCGGCCTTGAGCTGTTGCGCGGTCTGGAACTCCATCAGGCGCTGGCGCAGCGATGCGTCGAGCGGCTGGTTTTCCTGCGGCTTTTTCAGATCGTAAATTTGCGACAGGCGCCTGGCCAGCCAGTCCACGTCCGGTCCCTGGTCGCCGCCGCGCACCTCGTCGCGCCAGCTGCGCGGGGCGCGCCAGTAGGTGGTGAATTCGCCATCATAACGGGCCGCCAGGGCCGCCAGTGAGAGCGTCTGCGGCTTGCCGCCGGCGGCAGCGATGGTGGCTGTGTGCTCGTCGAGCGCGGTCAGCAGCACGTAGTTGGGCGCGGCCGGGTCATCATGCAGCTTGAGCATGGCCGGACGATCCAGCAGACGCAGCTCCTCCAGCGTGCCCTTGACCGGCAGGCAGCGCAGATTGGCGCGCGCGGCGGCAGGACAAGGATCGCCATCCACCAGCGTCAAGCCCCACAGGCCGGCCAGCTGGCGCAAAGCCGCCGCGCTGCCGCTGCCGGATGGCGGCACCACGGCCGTCGCGGCCGAACCGCCGGGCGCAACAACGCCACCGGCCTGTGCGGCCGAGCCGGCGGATACAGCGACGCCGCCGGCCGGCGCGAGCGCTGCGGCGCCAGACGCGCGCGCCGCAGCGTGGCTGGCTTCGCCCGCTTGCGCGGGGGCGACGACGGATCTGGCGTCGCGCGCAAGCAGTTGCCACGTCAGCGCGCTGATCGCCACGCCGCCCAGCACGCCGGCAGCCACCAGCGGCCAGCGCGATGCCAGACCGCGCCCGCCAGCCTCCGCCGCATCCCGGCCGGAAAACACTTCCGCCGCCGCGCGCTGCAAAATCTTGCGCGACACTTGCGGCTGGTTCTCCACATACGCGCCCAGCAAGGCGCGGTCGCACAGCAGATTGATACGGCGCGGCACGCCCTTGGTCAGCTTGTGCACCAGCCCCATCATGGAGCGCGGGAATGGCGCAATTGCCGTCGCGCCCGCCACCGCCAGACGATGTTCGATATAGATACCGGTCTCCGCCTCCGACAAGGAACCGAGGTGATAGCGCGCGATCACCCGCTGCGCCAATTGCTCCAGCTCCGGCCGCGCCAGCATCTCGCGCAACTCCGGCTGGCCGATCAGAATGATCTGCAGCAGCTTGCGCTCGCTGGTCTCCAGATTGGTCAGCAAGCGCAACTGCTCCAGCACCTCGGCCGACAGATTCTGCGCCTCGTCGATGATCAGCACATTGTTGCGCGCCTGGGCGTGGCTGGCCAGCAGATAGGCATTGATCGCATCCACATACGCCTTCACGCTGACCGCACCCGGCGGCATAGCGATCCCGAACTCATCGCAGATCGACAGCAGCAACTCCTCCACCGACAATTTGGGATTGAAAATATAGCCCAGCTTGCAATTCTCCGGAATCTGCTCCATGAAGCAGCGGCACACCGTGGTCTTGCCGGCGCCGATCTCGCCGGTCAGCAGCACAAAGCCGCCGCCCGAGCCGATGCCATACAACAGATGCGCCAGCGCCTCGCGATGGCGCTCGCTCATGAACAGATAGCGCGGATCGGGCGCAATGGAAAACGGCGATTGCTTGAGGTTGAAGAATTGCGTGTACATGAAAGCCTAAAAAGAGGTTGTTTCAAAATGCCCGCAGCGAGGCGCAGCGACGAAGACAGTGCGCTTGCACGGCTAGGAGCTGCAACGAAGCTGTGGGCATTTTGAAGCGGCCTCTCAATGCGCGGTCGCTTATTTTATCCTGACCGGCGGCGGCTGCACCGGCGGCAGCGGCTTGTACTTGGCGCAGTAAATCTTGGACTTGGTATCGAAGTACACGATGCGACTGGCCGGCTTGGCTTCGCGCACCGGATAGGCCGAGGTATCGATCACCGTGTAATGCGTGCCCACCTGGCGGATGATGGCCCGCTCCAGATTCTCCGGCGTGGCCTCGGCCACCGCGCCGACAAAAATAAAGCTGGCGGTATCGTCGCTGACCATCACCTCCGACACCTCGGTGCCCCACAGCGAGGCGCCGGCCGTGCGGAACCAGTAGGCCCCGCCCTCGTGCTTGTACCAGTTGCCGAAGTGCCTGACCAGATAGTTGTAGTAGTAAATGTTATCGGTATGATCGCGGCACAGCAGGCCGTTGCCGATGATGGTGCCAAAGGTGGTGGGCACCGACTGCGCGGGCGCCGTGCCGCAGGCAAACGCCAGCAGCGCGCCGGCAAAAGCAAGACGCGTCCGCATTACGTTTTGGACAACCACGCACGGTTGGCGCTGATGCGCGCCTTGGCCGTCGGTGGCAGCGCTTCGTAGCAGCCCGGGTACTGTTTCAAGGCATGCTCCCTGATTTCCTTCTGCAAGCCGTTAATCAAAAAGACATACAGCACACCACCATCGCTGGTACTTTTAGTTCCCATGTATTTGATCATGTGCCCTCCTTTCCGACTGCTACCATTATGACACCACGGCAGCAGCGCGGCCACACAAACAATAACGGCCCCGCGCGGCGAAAGTTGAACTGCGTTTCAGCCCCGTTTTTTTGCAGTTGATCCCACGCTTCTGCGCGTCCGTCCCATGGCGCGCGACGGCGCCGAGGTTTTGTCATATCGTCCAGTCCTCGCCACTTCCCATACCGAGACCAAGATGAAGCAGACGATCAAACACGCCACCCTGAGCGCCACGCTGCTGCTGGCCGCCAGCCTGACGCAGGCCGCCGATAAACCGGACAACAGCTACGGCAGCGAAACGCGCACCGTCGCCCCGTTCAGCAACCTCAACCTCATTGGCCCGTTCAACGTGATCGTGACGGCCGCCGGCACCAACACGGTGGAACTGTCCGGCCCACGCAACCAGTTTGCCGAAATTGAAACCTCGGTCAACGGCGACACCCTGACCGTGCGCCAGCCGCGCAAGCAGAAGGGCTGGACCTTCAACCTCAGCTGGGGCAAGGCCGCCAGGCCGCTGACCATACGCATCAGCGCCGCCAGCCTGAAAAGCCTGCGCAACGCCGGCAGCGGCGACGTCGACCTGCAGCAATTCCAGGGCAAGCAGCTGACGCTGGTGTCGGACGGCCCCGGCGATATCCAGGCCAGCGGCAAGGTGGACGACCTCAGCGTCACCGCCAACGGCAGCGGCGACGTCGACCTGCGCGCGCTCTCTGCCGGCAACCTCAACCTGCAAATGAGCGGGCCGGGCGACGTCAACGCCAGCGGCGTGGCGCAGGACCTCAACCTGGTGGTCAGCGGCTCGGGCGATCTCGACATCGGCGACATCCATGCCAACCGCGTCAACGCCGCCCTGCACGGCCCCGGCTCGGTGGCGCTGCGCGGCAGCGCCAGGGAAATCCGCGCCGAAGTGCACGGCTCGGGCGATCTGGAAGCCTGCACCCTGAGCGCCGACGCCGCCAGCGCCGCCCTGCACGGTCCCGGCGAAGCCTGCATTGCCGGCCACATCAAGAAACTCGACGCCGAGGTGCACGGTTCCGGCGACCTGACCGTGCGCGGGCTGGAAGCGCAAAGCGTGCACGCCCGCCTGAGCGGGCCGGGCAATATGATCCTGTCCGGCAATGCGGTCATGCTGAGCGCGCAGGTGAGCGGCTCGGGCGAGCTTGATGCGCGCCAGCTGTGCACCCGGCAAAGCGACGTCACCGTCCATGGTCCGGGCAATGCCGTGGTCGCGGTAGCCGAGAAAACCGACACCAGCCGTACCCATCTGGTCACTTACCATCGCTAAAGTGGCATGCAAATACCACATTGACCAGCGTTGCGTAAAATTTCAATTTATCAATTAAAAACAAATACTTAAGGAACGATTCCAAGACGACAACGCCAGTCCACTTTAATATTTTCTAATACCAGTTAAATACCTGTTGACAAGCTGGTTTGCCTGCCCCTATAGTGCCCTTCATCGCGGGCATCCCGGCAATAGCTTTCTCAGGTAAACATGATCGAATTTTTCATCGGCGTTGACGGCGGCGGCAGTGGCACCCGGGTGCGCCTGGCGCGCGCCGACGGCGTGCAAATCGCCGAAGCCGCCAGCGGCCCGTCCGGCCTGATGCACGGCATCGCCCAGGCCTGGGCCGCCATCGACGACGCCGCCGCGCAAGCCTTCCGCGCGGCCGGCCTCGACTTTCCCGACCCGGCCCGCATCGCCATCGGCCTCGGCCTGGCGGGCGTGCACAACAAGCAGTGGGCGGCCGAATTTGTCGCCGCCAATCCCGGCTACGCGCAAGTGGAACTGGAAAGCGACGGCCACACCACCGTGCTGGGCGCGCACCAGGGCCGGCCGGGCGCCATCATCGCGCTGGGCACCGGCAGCGTCGGCGAGATCAAGCTGGCCGACGGCCGCCACGTGGAAGTGAGCGGCTGGGGCTTCCCGGCCGGCGACGAAGCCAGCGGCGCCTGGATGGGACTGCGCGCCATCAATCACGTGCAGCAAGTGCTGGACGGACGCCGTCTCGCCAACGCCTTTGCCCGCGACGTGGCCGACGCCTGCGGCGGCGAACGAAATGCGATCCAGAACTGGCTGGCACAAGCCACGCAAACCAAATATGCGCAGCTGGCCCGCATCGTCCTGCAGCACGGCGACAGCAACGACACCGCGCGCGCCATCCTACTGGATGCCGGCCGCGAAGTGGAATTGATGGCCAATGCGCTGGACGCCAGCGGCACCCTGCCGATCGCCCTGTGCGGCGGCCTGGCCGCGCCGCTGCGTCCTTACCTGCCGGCCGCGCTGCTGCCGCGCCTGGTCCAGCCGCACGGCGATTCGGCGGCCGGCGCGCTGCGCCTGATCCAGTCGCGCTTCAGGGAGTGAGCCGGTGCTAGCCCAGTTGAGCGACTTTACGCCGGACCCGCACAGCGATACGCCGCTGTACATGCAGCTGGCGAACAAGCTGTCGGACGGCATCGCCGGCGGCGACTGGCGCGCCAACGAGGCCCTGCCGTCGGAACGCGTGCTGTCGGACATGCTCAACATCTCGCGCGTGACCGCGCGCAAAGCCATCGACATGCTGTGCGAGCGCGGCATGCTGACCCGCAAGCGCGGCTCCGGCACCTACATCACGCCGAAACTGGAGCAGCCGCTGTCACGCCTGACCAGCTTTTCCGAAGAGCTGCGCGAGCGCGGCTTCACGGCCGGCTCGCGCTGGCTGCAGCGCGACCTCGGCGTCGCCTCGCCGGCGGAAGTGCTGTCGCTGGGCCTGTCGCCGAACATGCCGGTGGCGCGCCTCAAGCGCCTGCGCACCGCCGACGACGTGGTGATGGCGATTGAAACCACCACCATTCCGGCGCAATACATGCCGAATCCGCACAGCGTCAACGATTCGCTGTACGGCTATCTGGAGGCCAACGGCACTATTCCGATGCGCGCGCTGCAGCATATCCGCGCCGTCAACGCCAGCGAAGAGCAGGCGCGCCTGGCCAATATTCCCGCGGGTGCTGCGATGCTGCACATCACCCGCGTCAGTTATCTCGACAACGGCGCAGCGGTGGAACTGACCCACTCGTTCTGTCGTAGCGATTATTATGAATTCGTAGCGGAGTCGCGCAGATGAGCGATGCAATCAAAGGCAATATCCTGACACCGGCCGGCTGGGTCCACGGTGAGATCACTTTCAACGAACGCATTGCCGCCATTACCGGCGCCAGCGCCGATCCCGCGCTGAACGAAGCAGCCTATATCCTGCCCGGCTTTATCGACCTGCACGTGCACGGCGGCGGCGGCAAGGACGTGATGGAGGGCGGCGACGCCGTGCGCACCATCGCCGCGGTGCACGCCAAACACGGCACCACCAGCATGCTGGCCACCACCATGACCGCGCCGCCGGAAGACATCGACATCGCGCTGAAAGGCATCGGCGCGGCGGCGGCCCAGCGCCGCAAAGGCGAGGCGCGCGTGCTGGGCGCGCACCTGGAAGGGCCGTTCATCAACTCCGGCAAGCTGGGCGCGCAACCGCCTTACGCGCGCTCCGCCAAACTGGCCGACGTGCAGAAGCTGGAAGAACTGGCGCCGCTGCGCGTGATCACGGTGGCGCCGGAAATCGCCGGCCATCAGGAGCTGGTGAAGGAACTGTCCGAGGCCGGCATGCGGGTGCAGATCGGCCACACGCTGGGCACCTACGAAGACGGCGTGGCCGCGCTGGCGCAGGGCGCGCGCAGCTTCACGCACCTGTTCAACGCCATGCCCGGGCTGCATCACCGCGAGCCCGGCATGGTCGGCGCGGCGCTGGCCCACGGCACCTACGCCGAACTGATTCCCGACCTGCTGCACGTGCATCCGGGCGCGATCCGCACCGCGCTGCGCTGCATTCCGAATATCTACTGCGTCACCGATTCGACTTCCGCCACCGGCATGCCGGACGGCGAATATATGCTGGGCCGCCACAAAGTCATGAAGTGCATGGGCGGCGTGCGCCTGCCCGATGGCACGCTGGCCGGCAGCACCCTCACCATGGACCAGGCGCTGCGTAACCTGGTCGGACTCGGCCTCGATCTGGCGGATGCCTCGGCGCGGGTCTCAACCTATGCGGCCGATTACCTCGGCCTCTCAGAGCGGGGCCGCCTGGCTCCCGGCGCGTTTGCCGACTTCGTGGTGCTCGACCGTGACCTGAACCTCAAAGCCGTCTATATCGAAGGAGAATTGTTGTGACCTCAATGATGTTGAAAGAAGCCCTGTCCGCAGCCGATTGCGTCGCCCTGCAACTGGCCAACGACGGCGACCGTTACGCGGAGCTGGGCCGCAAATTGAGGAGCACCTCCTTCTCGACCGCACTGACCATCGCGCGCGGCAGCTCGGACCACGCCTGCGCCTATGCGGCGTACCTGATCATGGCGCGCCTGGGCCGCGTGGTGGCCTCGCTGCCCATGTCGCTGGTGACGCTGAACAAATCGCCGCTGATCACGCGCGACACGCTGGCCATCTCGATCTCGCAATCGGGCCAGAGCCCGGACGTTGTGGAACCGATCCGCTACTTCCGCGACGGCGGCGCCACCACCATCGCGCTGGTCAACGACATCGATTCGCCGCTGGCGCAGGCCGCGGAATTCGCCATGCCGCTGCGCGCCGGCAAAGAGCAAAGCGTGGCCGCGACCAAGAGCTTCATCACCAGCCTGGTGGCCAGCGCGCGCCTGGTCGCGGCGTGGCAGAACGATCCGGAACTGCTGGCCGGCCTGGAAGCCCTGCCGGAATCGCTGCGCGCGGCCACCACCGAGGACTGGTCGAAGGCGATCGACGTGCTGACGCCTGCGCGTAACATCATGGTGGTGGGCCGCGGCATCAGCTTCCCGGTGGCGCTGGAAGCATCGCTGAAATTCAAGGAGACTTCGGCGCTGCAGGCGGAAGCGTTCAGCGGCGCGGAGATCAAGCACGGCCCGATGGCGCTGATCGAAGAAGGCTATCCGCTGGTGATCTTCGCCACCCGCGGCCCGACGCAGGCCAGCCTGCTGGCGCTGGCGTCCGAGATGCGTGGCCGTGGCGCGCGCGTGCTGCTGGCCGCGCCGGCCGACATGGCCGGCCGCGACCTGACGCTGCCGGTGGCGGCGACGCCGGACCTGGATCCTATCGTGGCGATCCAGACCTTCTACAAGATGGCGGCCGAACTGTCGACCGCGCGCGGCATGGACCCGGACCAGCCGCGCCATCTGAGCAAAGTCACCAAGACCAACTAAACCGTGAATGAGCCGCCGCGCTCCACGCACAAATGACAACTCAAAACGAACTCAGAAAAATCGCCGGCCAACTGATTATGGTCCGTTTCCCCGGCACCGTGCTGGATGCGGCCACCGCCGATTTCCTGCAAGCGAACAGCATCCGCGCCGTCTGCCTGTTCCGCGGCAACATGACCGACTCCGAACAGCTGGCCAGGCTGACCGCCGACCTGCGCGCCGTGATGGGTCCCGAGTCGCTGATCGCCATCGACCAGGAAGGCGGCGCCGTGGTGCGTTCGACCTGGGTGCCGGCGCCGCCGGCCGCCATGGGTCTCGGCGCGGCCGACGACACCGACCTCGCCTACCGCACCGGCGCCGCCGTGGCGCGCGCCGTGAAAGCGCTGGGATTCAACTGGAACTTCGCACCGGTGCTGGACCTGAACAACAATCCGCACAACCCGGTCATCGCCGAGCGCTCCTTCGGCGCCGAGCCGAAACGCGCCGCCGAACTGGCCATGTCGTGGATGGCCGGCAGCCATGCGGAAGGCGTGGCCTGCTGCGTCAAGCACTTCCCCGGGCACGGCGACACCAACGTCGATTCGCACCGCGACCTGCCGACCGTGAACAAGCCGGTCGAAGAACTGGAGCGGCTGGAGCTGGCGCCATTCCGCATCGCCTCCGGCGCCGCGCCGGCCATGATGACCGCGCACATCGTCTATCCGACACTGGACCCTGAAAATCCGGCCACCATGTCGCGCCGCATCCTCAACGACCTGCTGCGCGATGAGTGGCGGTACAAAGGCATCATCATCACCGACGGCATGGACATGCACGCCATCGCCGGCCGTTACGGCGCCGGCAACGCCGCCGTCCGCGCGCTGACCGCCGGCGCCGACATGGTGATGGCGCTGGGCACCACCGAAACGCAAAACGAAACACTGGACGCCATTGCCGCCGCCATCGCCACGGGCGAGCTGTCGCAAGCCGCCATCGAAGCGCGCCTGGCGCGCCTGGCGTCGCTGGCCAGGGCCTACCCATGCAAACCGCGCTCCTACAAGGAAGACGCGGCCGACCGCGAAATCATGGCCGAGGGCTGGCGCCGCGGCCTGACCGCGTACAACGGGCCTGCGGGCGCACCACAGCGCCCCGCGCCCGGCGCCAGGGTGCGCCTGGTGGCGCGCGCCGACGTGGTCAGCGACGGCGTATCCGAAGCCGGCGTGCCGGCCGCCGTGGTGGCCGACTCGCTGCGCAAGCTGTACGACGTCGAACTGCTCACCTTCGCCGATGCCAACACCTTCGACTGGAGCGCGTTGCCGCAAGATGGCCGCTTCACCATGCTGGCCTCCACCTCGCGCCTGCGCTACGGCGAGCATGCGCGCAACACCTGGCGCCCGGACCTGCACCTCGCGCTGTGGAATCCGTATCAGGCTTTGGATATCCATGCTCCCGCATTGATGACCTACGGCTTCGCGCAGCCGGCGCTGGACGCCATCAACGCATGGCTGTCCGGCGAACTGCAAGCCACCGGCAACGCACCGGTACCGGGCTTCAAATAAGAGAACACGGGGAGACTCCACATGCAAGACGCCATCCGCAATCCCAAGCTCTGGGTGCCGACCCTCTACCTCGCGCAAGGCCTGCCCTACTTCGCCGTCGCCATCGTCGCCAGCCAAATGCTCAAGAGCATGGGCGTGCCGAACGACGAGCTAAATCACTGGGTCGCCGTGATCGGACTGCCGTGGGTGTTCAAACCTTTGTGGAGCCCCTTCCTGGAACTGGCGCCGAGCAAAAAACTGGTGGTCACCTTCTTCCAGGTGTTTGGCGGCTTGTGCCTCGGCGGCGTGGCGCTGGCGCTGCAAGCGCCGTTCTGGTTCGCGGCCAGCATGGCGATGCTGGCGCTGGTCGGCATCTCCGCCGCCACGCACGACATCGCGTGCGACGGCTTGTACATCACCAGCCTGGATGAAAAAGGCCAGGCCCGATACGCCGGCTGGACCGGCACCTTCTTCAACGCCGCCAAATTCTTCACCACCGGCGCCCTGCTGCTGCTGGCCGGCCATTTCGAGAAAACGCTGGGCGTGGTGCCGGCATGGACTATCTGCTTCTGCATCCTGGGGGCGATGATGATTGCCCTCGGCCTGTATAACGGCTGGGCGCTGCCACTGGCGAAAAACGAGATCAGCGCCGACACCAACGCCGCCTCCATCGCCCGCACGCTGTGGGAAGTGATCGTGGAATTCTTCAAGAAGCCAGGCATCTGGGTCTCGATCGTCTTCATCGTCCTGTTCCGCGCCGGCGAGGCGCAGGTGCAGTCCATCGGCCCGCTGTTCCTGCGCGAGGCGCGCAATCTCGGCGGCCTTGGGCTGAGTACCGCGGAAGTGGGCGCGGTGTATGGCACCGTCGGCACCGTGGCCTTCCTGGTCGGTTCTATCGCGGGCGGTTACTTCACTTCCTGGCTGGGACTCAAGCGCGCAATCCTGTGGCTGATCCTCGCGGTCAACCTTCCTAACGTGGCCTTCTATCTGCTGTCCGCCTTTCAGCCGACGGAGTTGTCCGTCATCGGCGCGGCGCTCAGCGTGGAGATGTTCGGCTATGGCTTCGGCTTCGTCGGTTTGATCCTGTACATGATGCAGGTGGTCGCGCCGGGCAAATACCAGACCGCGCACTACGCCTTCGCCACCGGCATCATGCAGCTGGGTTCCGTGCTGTTCAAACTGTTCAGCGGCGATATCCAGATTGCGCTCGGCTATCAGCACTTCTTCATCTGGGTGATGCTGTCCGCGATTCCGGTGGCTGTGCTGTCGCAGATCATCCCGATGACCGCGCGCGCACCGGCCAGGGAAGAGCAGCAGGCCGCGCCATTGGAACAGGTGGTCTAGAACACTTTTTCATCGCTGCGCCGCAGCACCACGCTGGCCGGCTGCCCGGCATGACCGCAGTGAAGCAATGCGCCGGTGGCCGTGCGCTGCAACACGGTTGAATTCGGAGTTCTAACCGGTTTTGTGTAACAATACGCGGGTTTACATCCCTAATATGTTTGATTGAAGGATAACCATGTCCCATTCTCGTCTTGCTCGTATCAGCTTGCTCCTGGCCGCCATTGGCCTGAACGCCGTCCCGGCCATCGTGGGCATGGCCCCGGTCCACGCCGCGGAAGAAAAGAAACCGGAAGCACCAAAGGACGCCGTCCGTCCGGAAATCTACAAACTGATCGAACCAGCACAGACCAAGGCACTGCTGGACGCGAAAAACTTCACCGAATTCCAGAGCCGCATCGACCAGGCCGCGGCCATGCCTAACATCACGCCGTACGAAGACTTCATTCTGAACCAGATGCGCGTGCAACTGGGGCAGGCTTCGGGCAATCAGGAACTGACCATCAAGGGCCTGACCGCAATGATCGACTCTGGCCGTCTGCCGCCGGAAAACAAGCTGCGCTTCATCGACGCCATTGCCGGCATCTACTACAGCAACCTGAAAGACTACGACAACGCCATCAAATGGTTTGAGCGTTACGGTGCCGAGTCGGGCGACAAGGTCAAGCAGCGTCCTTACATCGTACGTTCGTACTTCCTGAAAAACGACTTCGCTACCGCCAAGACTGAAGCGCTGAAGGATATCGCAGCCGCCAAGGCCGCCGGCACCGTGCCGCCGAAGGACACCCTGAACCTGCTGGGCAACGTCGGCATCAAGACCAAGGACAACGAACTGTATCTGCAAGCCGTGGAAGAGCTGACCCGCTACTACCCGACCGAAGACTACTGGAACGACCTGCTGAACCGCACCCGCGGCAAGAAGACCTATAACAACCGTCTGGATCTGGACGTCGCCCGCCTGAAGGCGGTGACCGTGCCGTCGAAGATGGAGCCTGAGGACTACGCGGAACAAGCCGAACTGGCGGTGCTGGGCGGCTTCTTCACCGAAGCCAAGATCGCCATGGACAAGGGCTACCCGAACGGCATTCCTGCCGGCAAGGACAAGGCCGCACTGGAAAAAATCAAGGCCAGCGCCAACAAGGGCGCGGCAGACGATGCGAAAAACATCGACAGCGGCATCCCGGCAGCGCAGAAATCGAAAGACGGCGTTGGCCTGGTCAACCTGGGCTACAACTACGTGACCCTGGGCCAGTTCGACAAAGGCATCGATCTGATGAAGCAAGGCGTCGCCAAAGGCGTGGCCAAGAATCCGGACGACGCCAAGCTGCGCCTGGGCTACGCCCTGGTCATGGCCGGCAAGAAGGATGAAGCGGTGGAAGTGCTGAAGCCACTGGCCGCCGGCGCCGACCCACGCGCCGACCTGGCCCGCTACTGGATCATGTACGCAACCGGCCCGAAGATCGCCGCGCCGGAACCTAAGTAATACTGCAAAGCCAGCTTTCGAGCTGGCTTTTTTGCATCTGCCCTATCTGAAAACCTGCTTGAGCGATTGCGCTGTCGCCAGTGCATCGCTCCAGGCCTGCACTTGTTCCATGCTAGCCCTGGCCAGCTTGTTGCGAGCGGTTTGAGGCAAGGGGCCGAAACGCTGCGCCAGCAGCCGCTCCAACAGCACAGCCGCCCCCTCTTTGCGCCCCTGCTCCAGGCCTAGTTCCAAACCTTGTTCCAAACCTTGCTCTAAACCTTGTTCCAAGCCCTGTGCCAAACCTTGCTTCATGCCTTTCTTGATGCCATCGTTGATCAGCATCTGCTCCAATGGATCATACAATTTCTTCATTTCATCCCCTCTTCTCAGCCGGCGGATCGCCTGCCAATAGCGCCGCTGATACGGCTCAGGCAAAGCCATCATCCAGTTAATCACCTTGAGTAATACGAGTATGCGCCTCTTCTTCCAGCCATGCTGGGACAGTAATTCAGTCAGGTGCAACTTGGCCGCGTACAACTTGTCCGGGTCATGGTGAGCCTGCTGCGTGTGCCAATGCGCCAAAGTGACCCAGGCAATCGGGTTGTTTGAAGCCTCCAGCGCATCGATGTCAGCCGTGTAATCGAGCAGCTTGGCAATGCCAAATGAGAATCCCAACGACGTGTCGTGCAACTGCTCGCGGAGGCCGCTCGGCCGCCAATGTGGATGCTCATCCGCCAGCAAGACCAAACTGACCACCGGCAAACCATAAGCCTCACGGATGCGGCGGTAATATTCGCGCATGCGCCGTGCCAGCCTGGGATCGCGTTGCGCCTGGATTTCGATGTGAACCAGCACCCGCCGCCCCTTACCACCGCGCAGGCACACCTCGGCCAGTTTGTCGACCATCATGACATCCGGCGCAGCATCAAAGCCGATATTTTCCAGTTCCTTATCGCGGAAGCGCGGCCGCTGCCGCCAGTCGATCTGGGCGCTGAAATCAGGGAAGTAGAAATCCAGAAAAGCATGGAAAGCATGCGACAACGCAGCTTTCCACGGCAAATCGTAGCGGGCGGAAGGGGCGGCATTCGGCATCCTCCCAGTCTGCATTCAGACCGTGCACGGCCGCATGACAAAGTGCAAAGGAATGCCGTTTTTACCGCATCGCTTCCGACAGCGTGCGCAGGAGCGTGCGTTCGCGGTCGTCGGCGCTCAGTTCCCAGAACATGGCGCCGCGCAGGCCTTGCTGCCTGATGTAGCGCGCCTTTTCTTTCAGCGACTCTGGATCTTCATACGTAACCCAGACACCGCTGGCCGCGTCATAACGATACGGCACCCTGGCCGCGGCATTCCAGTACCGCCTGCCCTTCTTGAGCGCCTGCTCGTAACCATACGAGTTGCCGCCATTGATGCCGTCCGTGACACCGCCCTGGCACGGCTGATACTGGCCATCGCCCTGCGGCCCCGGCGCGCAGCCTTTCCAGCCGTAGCCATAGAACGGCACGCCCAGCACCAGTTTATCGGCCGTCACGCCGGCGCCGAGATAACGCTGCACCGAGCGCGATGCGTAAAAGCCGTCGGCCGCCACCGGATCGCTGGCATCCGCATACAGCGCCGCGTGATGGCCGGTGCTTTTCTCCCACGGCATGTGATAGTCGTAGGACATGAGGTTGATCCAGTCCAGGCTGCGCGCCAGCTCCCTCACCCATGCGCCATCGCCGACGTAATTGCCGTTGGCGCCGGCCGCGACGGTGATGCTGTAATGCTTGCCATCGTGCTTGCCCGCCGCATCGAGAGCCGCGCGCAGTTCGCGCACCAGCACAATGAAATTCTGCCTGTCCTCGGGACGCGCGCACACTTCACCTGCCACGCAAGGCACGCCGGCTTCGCCCGGATATTCCCAATCCAGATCCACGCCATCCAGTCCGTAGCGGCGCAAGGCCCGGAGCGTCGAAGCGATAAAGTTGGCGCGCGCCGGCGCCGATGCCGCCACGTTGGAAAAGCGGTTGGACCAATCCCACCCGCCAACCGAGATCACCACCTTGAATTGCGGATTGCGCTGCTTGAGGGCCACCAGCGCGCGCAGGTTGGCGCCATCGGCCGCATCGTCGCGCCAGGCCAGCGCGCCGTTGAGCGGCTCCTGACAGGCCGCCACATAATTCACCGACGGCTCGGGATTGCCATGCTTGCCGTCCCAGCACAAATCCACAAAGGCATACAGGGCCATGGTCAGCCTGCTGGCGTCCACCGCGGACACCGGAAAGCTCTCGTGCTTCCAGCCCGGATAATAGCCGACCACTTCCGACGCCATCGCCGGCAATGCGGCCATCAAGGCCGCGCTCAAAATTGCATTAGCTCGCATTCAGTTCCGCCACAAAGTCATACATATCGCCACGGAAGTAAGAGCGGCAGAATTCCACCGCGCGTCCGTCGCGCAAAAAACCGAGCCGCTCAACCGCCAGCCCGGCATCCCCCTCTTTCGCCTGCAGCAGCATGGCCTGCTCCGCGTTCAACAGCAGCGCCGACAGGCGCTGCAAGGCCCGCACCGGCCGGTTGCCGGCTTTTTCCAGCGCGTCGTACATGGAGACGTCCACCGCATCCAGCGACGGCAGGCACGACGCCACGATGGTCGCGTATTCAAGGCACATCGGCACATCGTCCGCATAGCGCATGCGGTGGAAGCGGTACACCCGGGAGCCGGGGCTGAGTCGCAAGCGCATCGCCTCGTCCGGCGTCACCGTGCCTTCCGAGCGCTTGAGCCACACGCTGCGCGGCGTGCGTCCGCGCGCGCGCATGTCTTCCGAGAAGGAGGTCAGCTTGGCGAAGTTCTTTTCGATGCGCGTGTTGATAAAGTTGCCGGAGCCGGGCCGGCGTATCAGCACGCCGTCGCTCACCAGACCGTCGATCGCCTTGCGCACGGTGATGCGCGAGATTTCCAGATCGGCCGCCAGCTGGCGTTCGGCCGGCAAGGCGTCCTCAGGCTTGAGCAACTGGTGCTCGATGGCAGAGCGCAAGGCACGCTGCAAGCGCTGGTACAGGGGCAGGCTACTGGTCTCATTGAGGTGCTGTCGGATGTGTACCAGTGGTGTCATGTGATCGCTTTCCATAACGATGAAGACCTGTCCCATGTGTTTGTGCGACGATAATACCAAAAAAAGACCACCACAATTCCAGCGGCGCCGCGAGAATGCATAAAAAAATCGGCTTTAATCGCACACATCCTTTAGGTAAAGGCTCTACTCCTGTTGCAACGGCGCACAGCGGCTTCCCATACCACCATCGATCCGGTATTGAAGAGTTGCTGAAAAGATACTTTGTATGCCGCATACAACATAACAAAAAAGAATTTTAAAGTGGTAGTGATCTGGTATTAAAAGACGAGTATATTGGCGTTGGATTGGTTTTGAACGTGATCTAACAGAAGCACATCAACAATCGGACGGCTCGGCGGAGCCTTCATCAACGGGAGGGAACATGCAGCACAATTCGAATAACATCAAAATGTCCAAACTGACGCCTATCGCCACAGCGGCGGCCATCCTGACGCTGAGCGTCGCGATGAACGCCCAGGCGCAGCAGGCCGCAACCCAGGAACCAGAGACCGTGATTGTGAGCGGCATCCGCGGTTCGCTGCAGCAGTCGCTGTCGGTGAAACGTAATGCGTCGAGCAACGTCGACGTCATCACCGCGGAAGACGTGGGCAAGATGCCCGACAAGAACGTAGCCGACTCGCTGCAACGCGTGCCGGGCGTGAACATCTCCACCTCGGGCGCAGGCTCGGGCGGCTTCGATGAGAATGACCGCGTGTCGATGCGCGGCACCGCGCCTTCGCTGACCCAGACCCTGATCAACGGCCACGCCGTATCGTCGGGCGACTGGTTCGTGCTGGACCAGGTGGGCGGCGCCGTTGGCCGTTCCGCTTCCTACTCGCTGCTGCCATCGGAAATCGTGGGCCAGGTGGTCGTGTACAAAGCACCGACCGCCGACCAGATCGAAGGCGGTTCGAGCGGCTCGATCGACATCAAGACCCGCCACCCGCTGGACTTCAAAAACCCGATCTCGATGGAAGCCACCATTCAAGGTGTGTACTCCACGCTGGCGGAAAAAACCGATCCGCAATTCAGCGGCCTGTTTAACTGGAAGAACGACGCCGGCACGCTGGGCCTGATGATCCAGGGCTTCTCGGAAAAACGCTCGCTGCGCCGCGACGGCCAGGAGCTGCTGCAATGGACCCAGGTAGCGCCAACCAACGCTGCCGTCAAAACCAACCCGGACCTGGCCAACGTCTGGTTCCCGCGCCTGATCGGCTCCTCGCTGTTCCAGCAGGAGCGCAAGCGCAAGGGTGGTTTGATCGACCTGCAATTCAAGCCGAGCCGCGACCTGTCGCTGGAAGCGACCTACTTCCGTTCGAAGATGGACGCCTCGAACTACAACGCCAACTACATGACCGACATGAATGGTTCGGGCATGCTGGGTTCGGGTGTGGCGCCTGATCCGGGCTACGTGATCCGCAACGGCACGCTGGTGTCGGCTTCGTTCAGCAACAAGGGCACCGCCGCCAAGCCGCTGCGCTACGGTATCGTCGACGACATCGTGCGCGAAGGCGCTTACGCCCAGACCGAGTTCTTCGACCTGGACGGCAAATGGCGTCCGACCGACCGCCTGACCATCACCGCCAAAGCCGGCACCACCAAGGGCAAGGGCGTGACCCCGAGCCAGGGCGTGTTCGAAGGCGACGTCAACAACTCGGGCGCCAGCTATCAGCTGAACGGCATGGGCTCGCCAGCGACCGTCAAGTTCCCGAATATCGACATCTCCAAGTTCACCGGCACGCCGCTGGACTGGGTGTTCGGCGTATCGCCTGCCACCACCGACGACAAAGAGAGCTATGGCCAGATCGACGCGGCCTTCTCGGTCGACGCCGGCCCGCTGCGCGAGATCAAGTTCGGCATCCGCGGCACCCACCACACCCGCTCGAACTTCGAAGTGGCGCAAGGTCCTAACTGGTCCAACACCGACGTTGGCGGCAGCAGCACCAACCCGGCATGGAACGGCACCACCTACCCTGGCAACTTCGGCAGCGACCTGGGCGGCGACTTCCCTAAAAACCCGTGGGTACTCGATCCATCGATCCTGAACGAGTGGGGCAACCTGCACTCGAACCGCGACGTCAGCCGCACCTACTACCAGGACATGTTCGACCTGACCGAGAACACCAAGGCCATCTACGTCCAGGGTGAACTGGAAGGCGAAGGCTGGAGCGGTAACGTCGGCCTGCGCGTGGTGCGTACCGAAGGCACCTCGAACGGCTACCAGATCCTGCCGAACCAGCCGGCCGGCGAAACGCTGCCGGCCTATCCATGGGGCGGTTTCGTCAAGAAGACGGCGATCGACAACAACACCACCATCCCGCTGCCTAGCCTGAACCTGAAGTTCGACCTGCGCTCGGATCTGGTGGCGCGTCTGGGCGTATCGCGCACCATGACCCGTCCCGACTACGGCGCACTGGGCGGCGCGGTGCTGCTGACCGACGAAACCCACACCGGCAACGGCGGCAACTCGCACCTCAAGCCAGTCAAGTCGAATAACCTGGATGCGTCGCTGCAATGGTACTTCGCTCCGCGTGCCCTGCTGTCGGCCGGCGTGTTCTTCATGGACCTGAAAGATTACGTGGGCTACGGCACCAGCACCGGCACCTTCATCGACACCCGCGCTTCGCAGGAACAGAAGAAGCCAGTGTTCGCCACCTACGCCATCACCTCGCCGATCAACGTCGGCGCCAAGGTCAAAGGTCTTGAGCTGAACGCGCAGGTACCGGTGGGCGGCGGCTTCGGTATCGACGGCAACGTCACGCTGGCGGACTCGCACCTGGACTTCGGCGCCTGCCCTGCCATGCAAACCGCCACCTCGGGCGATCCTTGCGACATGCTGGGCGCTTCGAAGACCACCGCCAACGGCGGCCTGTACTTCGAAAACGACAAGTTCAATGCCCGTGTGAGCTACGCATGGCGTTCGGACTTCCTGGCGGCGCAGGACCGCGGCACCCCGCTGTACCAGGCGGCGACCGGTACGTTGTCGGCTTCGTTCAACTACAACATCAGCAAGAACATCACCTTGACGATCAGTGGCCAGAACCTGAACAACCCGATCCTGAAGAACTACATCTACAACAAGGATCAACCGGCACGCTTCTACGCCAACGGCGCGCAATACTACGCCGGTCTGCATGTGAAATACTAATCGGCTTCATTGTGTAGTCTGTGCCCGCCCTGGCTCCCCCGGCCCTGGCGGGCTTTTTTACTTCTTCGCGGATCCAAAAACTTGCTTCAGCGATTGCGCCTCCACAAGTACCTCGCTCCATGCCTCGACTTGCTCCAGGCTGGCCTTGGCCAGCTTCCTGCTGGCTGTCTCGGGCAACGCCCCGAAACGCAGGACAAGCAGACGCTCCAGTAGCGCGACCGCCCCCTCCCTGCGCCCTTGCTCAATACCTTGCTCAATACCTTGCTCAATACCTTGCTCAATACCTTGCTCGATACCTTGCTCCAGACCTTCCTGCCGGCCTCGTTCCTGTCCTATTTTGATGCCATCGTTGACGAGCATCTGCTCGAATGAGTTGTACAATTTTTTCATTCCATGCTCCTTCCCCAATCGGTCTACGGCCTGCCTGTAACGACGTTCATGCGGCTCAGGTAACGCCATCATCCAGTTAATCACGTTGAATAAAACGATTATGCGCCGATGGCTCCAGCGATGCCGGAACAATAGCCCGGTCAAGTGCACCTTGGCCGCGTAAAGCTTGTCCGGATCATGATGAGCCTGCTGCGTGCGGGCATGCGCCAGGGTGACCCAGGCGATGGGATTATGCGATGCTTCCAACGCATCGGTATCGGCAACGTAATCAAGCAGCTTGGCGCTGCCAAACGAAAACTCGGTCACAGTGTCCTCGACCTGCTGGCGGAAGCCGACCGGCCGCCAATTTGGGTTCTCATCCGCCAGCAACACCAGACTGGCAACCGGCAAGCCGTATGCTTCGCCGATGCGGTAGTGATAATCGCGTATGCGCCGTGCCAGCGCGGAGTCGCGTTGCGCCTGGATTTCGATGTGGATCAGCATTTTCTGTCCGTCAAGCCGGCGCACCTCGGCCAGCTTGTCAGCCATCATCACGTCCGGCCTGGCACCGAAGCCGAATCTCGTCAATTCCTTGTCGCGGAAGCGTGGCCGCTGCCGCCAGTCGATGCGGGTGCTAAAGTCAGGAAAATAAAAGTCCATGAAGCAGCGGAAAGCATGCGACAACGCGGCTTTCCAAGGCAAATCATAACGGGCTGGCGGGGCGATATGGCGCATCTGCCCAGTCTGCAACCAGACTCGTCCCTGCCGTATGACAAAATACAAAATGACGCATCTTTTTATGCCATCATACGTTTCATGAACACGCCCATCGAATACCGTGATCCGGACCCGGCCCGTTTTTTCAGCGAGGTCGCCGGCAGCTACCGCCCCGCCATTTTGCGCGGCTTTGTGCGACATTGGCCTGCCGTGCAGAAAGCGTTGCATTCGCCGGAAGCGCTGTGCCACTATGTGCTAAGCATGGTCACCGATGCGGAAGTCGATGCGGTCATGACGCCGCCCGCCGAACGCGGACGGCTGTTCTACAAGCCGGACATGGAAGGCTTTAACTTCGTCCGCAACAAAGTTCCCGTAGCGCGCGTGATCGAGCAACTCGCGCGCTACTCGCAGTTTGACGCTCCGCCCGCCGTGGCGGTGCAAAGTGCGCTGATTGAAGAGTGCATGCCGCGCTTCGCCGAGGAGAACGCGGCGCCGGCCCTGCCGCCGTCGGTGAAGCCACGCCTCTGGCTCGGCAATACCATCACCACGCCGGCGCACTTCGACGAATCCAGCAACCTGGCGTGCGTGGTCAGCGGCCAGCGCCGCTTTACGCTGTTCCCGCCCGAACAGGTGGACAACCTGTATATCGGCCCGCTGGACTTCGCGCCAACGCCGACGCCGATCAGCATGGTCAATTGCGGCGCTCCCGATTACGCGCTGCACCCGCGCTTCAAGAAAGCGCAAAAGACCGCGCTGGTGGCCGACCTGCTGCCCGGCGACGCGCTCTACATTCCCACGCTATGGTGGCATCATGTGCAATCCCATGGCCCGCTGAACATGATGGTCAACTACTGGTGGAAAAACGCGCAGCCGGCCGAGGATGCCGGCACCACCTTCGATGCGCTGCTCGCCACACTCAAGGCCATGCGGCACCAGCCGCCGGAAGTGCGCGCCGCCTGGGGCGCCATCTTCCGCCACTACGTGTTCGATCCCGGGCAGGATCCGTCCGCCCACATCCCTGCGCACAAGCAGGGCGTGCTGCACAAAGCGCGGCCGGATTAGCGCAACTGCTGCCGCCTGGCGCGATTTTTTTACGCCACAGTCGCGCCAAAGATCAGCGACTGGTGCGCACCAACGCCTGCCATGGCGCCATCGGCCACCGCCAGCGCCACATTGCCCGCCATGCGCGCCGCGTCGCCGCACACATACACGCCGGCGACGCTGCTGGCCTTGGTCATGTCAGTCCGGACGAAACTGCCCATCGGACCTTGCTCCATATCGCAGCCCAACTGCTCGGCCAGCGGACTGGCGCTATGCAGGCGGCTGAGCACAAACAAGCCCGCCTGTTCCAGCACGCGGCCATCCTGAAGTTCAACCGCGGCCAAACCGCTGACGGCACGCAGCGGCGTGCGCTCAATCGTTACGCCGCGTTGCGCCAGTTTGGCCAGCTGCTCTTCATCCGGCTCAAAAGCGCCGTTGAGGAATAGCGTCACCGTGCCCCAATCGGGCAGCATCAGCGCGTGGTGCATGGACAGCGCACCGGTCGCCAGCACGCCGATGCGCCCCTGCTCCAGCTCATAGCCGTGGCAATACGGGCAGTGAAACACGCTGCTGCCCCAGCGTTCGGCCAGGCCTGGAACGGCCGGCAGTTCATCGACCATGCCAGTGGCCAGCACCAGCCGCCGCGCGCGGAAGCTGGCGCCATCTGCCATGGCCACGGCAAAGCCGTCATCCAGCGCGGCGGCCTGCGCGGCTGCACCTTCCACCCACTGCACGGTCGGATACTTCATCAACTGCGCCTTGCCGTCAGCGGCGATGGCAGCCGCCTCGCGTCCATCCTGGCCAAGAAATCCGTGCGAATGCAGGGCGTAGCGATTGCGGCGCTGTCCAGCGTCGATCACCAGCACGCGGCGGCGGGCGCGCGCCAGTTGCGTGGCGGCCGACATGCCAGCGTAACTGCCGCCAATCACGGCGACGTCGAATTCAGCGATGCTCATGGTGAACTCCCTTGTGATGTGTATTAAAACTGGCCGACAGCTGCGCCAGCGTCACGTTCCTGAAGCGCGAAATCAGCAAAGCCTCGGCCTCGTCGAAGGCGCTGCCCAGTGCCTCGTTGACGGCGCGCTCCACCAGGCATTGCGGCTGCTCGTCCCGATTCCCCATCGCGAATACGGTCGGCGCACCCAGCGCTTCGTAGATGTCGTACAGCGTCACCTTGCGCAAGTCGCAGGTGATGCTCCAGCCGCCGCCGTGGCCTTTGTCCGAGCCGACATAGCCGCGCTCGCGCAAGCCAGCCAGCACGCGCCGCACCAGCACGGGATTGGTGCCAAGGAAGCCCGCCAGCTCTTCGGAGGTGAATGGCCTGTCGCCGTGCGCCATATGCAGCAGCACGTGCAGGATGGAGGAAAGTTTGCTGTCTCGTCTCATGTAACTAATGATAGTACATAATCGCAAAACGTGCACGCAACCCGCTAAACACGCACCAAAAACGGCAAAACGATTGTGGGCCGCGCAGCATGGCGCTACATTGGGCGGCATGAGATACCTACCTTTGCTTCTGGCTCTTGTCCTGCCGCTGGCCAGCGCGGCGCCGCGTGACGTGAAAACCCAGGCGGTCTACGATTACCTGCTCAACATCTGGGGCAAGCAAACCATCGCCGGCCAGGCCGATCTGACCTGGCACGACGCTACCGACATGGCGCAGCGCGTACATGACGACACCGGCAAGTATCCGGCGCTGATGGGCTATGACTTCATGAACTACGTCGACGCCACCGAGGGCGAGGGTCGCCACCAGACCGAGGAAGCCATCGCCTGGGATGCCAAAGGCGGCCTGGTGTCCTTCCACTGGCACTGGCGCATCGGCAACGGCAAGTTCTACGCCAGGGAGACGCCCTACCGCCTGCCGGTGGCCGACTACCGCCAGATCGACGCCGACATCGACCGCGTCGCGCTGGAGCTCAAGCGCTTGCAGGACGCACACGTGCCGGTGCTATGGCGCCCGCTGCACGAAGCGGCTGGAGGCTGGTTCTGGTGGGGCACGTCGCGCGAGGGCTATATAAAGCTGTGGCGCCACATGCACGAGCGCCTGACGCGGACGCATGGCCTGCGCAATCTGATCTGGGTATGGAATGGCCAGGACCCGGCCTGGTATCCGGGCGACGACGTGGTCGACCTGACCGGCTACGACGTCTACGAAAACAACTACGCCGAAGCGTGGCGCAAGACGGCGCAACACGGCAAGCCGGTGGCGCTGTCCGAAACCAACCATATTCCCGATCCGCAGGACGGCCAGCGCTGGCTGTGGTTCATGGTGTGGAACGACGGCGCCGGTCCTGCCGGCGTCACCAGCAAGGATAACTTCTGGACCGGCGAATATCACAACACCAACGCCCACAAGCGCAAGGTGTACGGCGATCCGAATGTGATTACGCTGGACCGCCTGCCGAAGTTCCCGGATTGATCAGCTGCGGCGGGCCGTCAGCCACTGGCTGGAAGGCAGCGCGGCGGCCACAATCCGCACCTCGCCGATATTGCCGAAGAAGCCGTCGGCGCGCGTCCCGTCCCACGAGCCGCCACCCACCACCCAGGGCGAAGACGCCGAGCGCGCCGCCAGGCCGGGCACATTGCTGCTGTTGCGCAGCACCGGCGCGCCCTCCACATACATGACCGTGTCGTGCGTGGCCGGATCGTTGACGATGGCGATATGCACCCAGTTGCCGGCAATGATTTCCCCCGACCAGCTGGCCATGGCGTCGCGCTGGCCGCTGACATCGGGCACCACTTCCCACTGCACCTCGCGCAGGCTGGAAATGGCGAACAGCAGCGGCGGCGACTCGGGATCGCCGCCGATGAAGCCAGCCAGCTCGCCACGCTTGCCATCGCGCGTCATGATGTTCATCCAGGCGTGCCTGGCCTTGTCCCAGGCCGGGTTGATCTTGATGAAGGCTTCGATGGTGTAGCCGCTGGAGGCAAAGGTCTGCGCATTGATGGCGGCGCTGGCATCGGTCAGGAAATAACTGAGGCGGGGCTGGTTCTTGTCGGTATTCAGGAAGCTGACCGAGCCCGGCGCGGACGACAACCGGTGGTGGTCGCTGCTCCAGACGATGTCGCCCGTCTCGGCGCCGACGATGCCGCCCTGGTTGAGCTGGTCGCGCGTCAGCGGATTGGCGCCGGTGACATCGGCAATGCGCGTGCCCGGCGCCACCGCCGTGCCATTGTCGCCGCCGAAGAAGCGCCAGTGCGCCACTGTGGCCGCCGCCTTGGGATAATCATCCGCATCCCTGGGCAAGACCGGTTCCACCACCGCTGGCTCGGTATAGCCCTTCAACACCAGCGCCCTGGCCTGGTCGACCAGCGACGCCGCCACCGTCGCCTTGCCGGCGCCGAAGGCCGGATTGAAGCGGGCGAAGCGCTGCGCGAAGTTCATGCTGATGGTGAAGCTGTGATTCGGCTCGGTGAGGACGGCGCGGTCGAACGCGTTCAGCGTCTCGGCCGGCTTCATCGGCACCCACGGCGAGAATGACAGTACCTTGATCTGGTTGTTGGTCAGATCGAATTCATACAAGCGCATCAGGCCGTTGCCGCCCTGGTAGGCCATCTGGTAATCAACCACCATTTCCTCGACCGCACTGCCGTAATCGTTGGTCTTGGTCAGGCGCGCGCCACCGTGGTGGTGGCCGTTGAGCGTCATGAAGATTTGATCGTTATCGCGTATCAGCTTTTCCCACAACATCTTGCCATAGCCGGTTTCCAGCGGGCTGACGGCGTCCGGCGCGATGTTCAGCAACTGGTGGTTGACCAGAATAACCGGCAGCGTCGGATGATCGGCCAGCACCTTGCGGGCCCAGGCGATGCCGGCGTCCGAGATGCGCCACGACAGCGACAGCACCAGGAATTGCTGATCCTGCGCCTTGAAAATATGGTACTCGTGGAAACCGGTGCTGTCGCGCGCGCCGAAGGTGGCCTGGCGCTGCGCGCGCCTGGTGCTGAACCATTGCAGATAAGGTTCGTTGGCCAGCACGCGCTGGGTGTCGGTGCCCTTGCCCGGATCGCTGTCGAAATCGATGTCGTTCAGCACATCGTGGTTGCCGGCCAGGATGGAGTACGGCACCTTGGCCACTTCCAGCACCTGCATGGCGCTGTCGGCCACCTTCCATTGCTCCGGCTTGCCAACCTGGTCGACCACATCGCCGAGGTGGATCAGGAAAGGGATATTGAGCGCCTGGGCATTGCGGGCGACCCAGTTGGTCTGCGCCGCATACGGCTCGTTGCCGTAGTGCCGTTCATACTGATTGCTTTCCGATGAAGTCGCGTAGCGCGAATAGAACTGCGTATCCGGCAGTACCGCCAGCGCAAAGCTGGAAATCTGCGTGCCGGGCGCCGGCGCGGCAGCGCCGCCGCCACCATCGCTATTGCTATTGTTGCTGCCGCCGCAACCGGCCAGCAGGCTGCCCACCGACAGGCTGGACGCCAGACCCAGCTTCAATAAGGAGCGACGCTGCGGATCGCGCGCGTCGCCTGAGATGTCCTGTTTTTCCATGGTCCGCTTTCAGAGAAGAAAATCGGCATGGTATAGACCGGGTATGACAGTCGTATGACGACAGTGCAGAATCAGGATTTCCTGACAAAGGCGATCCGGACGCGCAGCCGCCGGATCGCCTCACGAAGTGTTAAGGCTTCTTCGCCGCCGCTGCGGCAGCAGCCTTGGCCTCGTCGCCCGCCACCGCCACCGACAGCTTGTTCGGGTCGATGTACTTGCGGAAGGCCGCGTTCACCTGCGCCAGCGTGGCCGCCTTCAGCTTGGTCTCGTAGTCCTTGCTCCAGGTATAGGTGCGGCCCAGATACAGGTTACGAGTCCAGCCCGACGCCACCACGTTATCCTTGGCGCGGTTCTGCAGGCGCTGTTGCAGCAGGCCCGATTTGGCGCCATCCAGCTCCGCTTGCGTGAAGCCGTCCTTCAGTGCGCGGTCCAGTTCTTCGCGGATCGCCGCTTCCAGCTTCTTCAGGTTCTGCGGTGCGGCGATGGCGCCCATGCCGAACGAGCCGGCACGGTCTTCATCGCCCGCATGTACGCCGCTGCCGCCACCGTAGGACAGGCCGTCCTTCTGACGGATGCGGTCCATCATGCGCGACTTCAGCGCGCCGCCGCCGAACATGTAGTTGGCCAGATCCAGCAGCGGATAGTCGGCATCGTTGACGTTCAGGTCCAGCGACTGGCGCGCGGTGTAGGAACCGTTCTCCTTGTCCGGCGCATTCAGCGACACATGCAGCGGCGCCTTGTCCACATTGGTGTTCAGGACAGGCGCATATGAAGCCTTGCTGTTCCAGCCGTCGAAGCTTTCGGCGATGGTCTTGCCGATGGCGGCCTTGTCGAAATCGCCGACGATCGCCAGCTCGCCGTGGTTGGCGCCGTAGAAGTTGCGGTGGTAGGCAATCACGTCTTCCAGCTTGAGCGCCTTGATCGCTTCCAGCTTTTCGGCCGTGGTCAGCGAGTAGCGGATATCGCCTTTCGGATAGTGGTTGAAGTGCTGTTCGATGGCTTCATTGGCCAGCACCTGCGGCTCGTTGCGCGAGTATTCCAGGCCGACGATCCACTGCTGGCGCAACTGTTCGAACTCCGCCTGCGGGAAGCTGGCGTCCTTCAGCACGTGCGCCACCAGACGCAGCGCCGCATCCAGATTCGGACCGGTGGTTTCGAAGTTGTACGGCGAACCGGTGATCTTCAGTTTGGAGAAGGCGTCGGTCAGTTGTTCGCGCGTGTATTTGCTGGTGCCGCGCGACAGCATCTCGTTGGCGAAGGCGCCGACGATGGAGGTGTTGACCAGGTTCTTCTCGTCACCCCAGTGCAGGGCCAGATTCACGGCCACGGTCTCGCCGCGGTTCTTCTTCGGCAGCAGCGCCACTTTCAGGCCGCCAATGGTTTTGATTTCGGTGCGGGCGTTGATGTTGTCCTGGCTGGGATCGAACACCTCCGAGGTCAGCACGCTGTCCTTGCCCTTGAAGTCCTTCATCACCTCGGCCACGGTGGGCGCGGCGGGAATGTCGACGCGTTGCGGATTGTCTTCGGGGATGAACTCGCCCACCACGCGGTTATCGCGCTTGAGGTAGCGCGCCGCCACCTCGGCCACTTGTTGCGAGGTAATGCCCGGCAGCTTGTCGCGGCCGGCGAACAGCAGGCGCCAGTCGCCCAGCGCCACCTCTTCCGACAGGGTCACGCCCACGCGCTGCGGATCGTTGAGCGATTTCTCGATGTAGTTGGAGAAGTTGCGGCGGGTGCGCTCCATCTCCTCTTCGGTCGGCGGCGTCTTGGCGAAGCTCTCGACCGCTTCGGTCAGCGCCTGGCGTACCGGTTCCAGCGGCTGGCCCGACTTCACCACCGCGCCGATGATTTGCAGGCCCGGCGCATAGCCGGTCATGCCAAAGCTGAACACCTGCGCCGCCTTGCCGCTTTCCACCAGCTGCTTGTGCAGGCGGCCGGTCGGTTCGTCGCCGAGGATTTGCGACATGAAGCTGATCGCGTCGCTGTCGGCCTGCAGCGCGCTTGGAATCTTGTAGCCCAGCGCGACGATCTGCACGTCGCCCTTGCGGCGCACGGTAAAGCTGCGCTCGCCATCCTGCGTCGGCTCGACGGTCCAGAATGGCGGCAGCGCGCGCTTCGGTTTCGGAATCTTGCCGAAGGTACCGGTGATCCACGACAGCGTCTGCGCCGGATCGAATTTGCCGGCCACCAGCAGCACGGCGTTATCGGGCTGGTAGTAGGTCTTGTAGAACGCCTGCAGGTTCTCGATCTTGACGTTCTCGATGTCGCTGCGGTTGCCGATGGTCGAGCGGCCGTAGGCATGCCAGTCGTAGGCGATGCTCTGCATGCGCTTGAGCAGCACGGCGAACGGGCTGTTTTCGCCCGACTCGTATTCATTGCGCACCACCGTCATTTCCGAATCCAGATCCTTGCGCGCGACGAAGGAATGGACCATGCGGTCGGCTTCCATGTCCAGCGCCCATTTCAGGTTCTCAGGACTGGCCTGGAACACCTCGTAGTAGTTGGTGCGGTCGTTGGAGGTGGTGCCGTTGAATTCCATGCCGCGATCGGCGAACTCTTTGGGAATCGCCTTGTTTTTCGGCGAGCCTTTGAACAGCATGTGCTCCAGCAAGTGCGCCATGCCGGTCTCGCCATAGTTCTCGTGGCGCGAGCCGACCAGGTAGGTGACGTTGACGGTGACGGTAGGCTTGGAGGCATCCGGGAACAGCAGCACTTTCAGGCCATTCGGCAACCGGTATTCGGTGATGCCTTCGACCGAAGGCCCTTTCACCACGCCGGCCGGCAGCGCTGGCGCGGCAGGCGCGGCCCAGGCGGTTCCGGTGGCAACGAAGGACATTCCGCACAGCAGGAGGCTGGCGGCGGCGGCGTGTTTCAGACGGCTGTTGTTCATAGTCTCTCGCAAAAAAGATAAGAACATGCAGGATACGCCCAGTGCGTTGCCGTGAACAGCGCCTTACGTAAAAATTAATTCTTTTCGGGAACGAGGCAGGCATCGACCACTTGCAGGTCGTTGTCTTTGGCGAAGGACAGCACGAAGTGATAGGCCATCGGTTCCAGGTCGCGCAGCTTGCCGTTGACCACCACCGACTTCACGCCGTTGACCACGGTGGGCGTCACATAGGGCGAAAACTGCAGGTGGGAATCGCGGCCGCCGCCGACACCTTCCGGCTTGAAGCAGGCCATCACGCCGCACAGGCGCTCAGCCCAGTCGCTGGGACGGAACTGCCTGCCATTGCTGGTTTGGCCAAGGATGAAGAACGAATCTTGCTGTTCTGCCGGTTTTTGGACTGACATAGGCGCGGCTGCTTCTGCGTAGAGGGGGAAGGAATCTTACGTATTATATCTTATAGAAGACCTAAATAAGTAAGCCCTTGATATAGAACATCTTTTTCAAGAAATATCCTACTTTGGTGCAGGAAAATGGCCTCCTGCACCAAGGCAATGCGCTATTGTACCCTCTTACGGCGATCCCCCGAGCCAAACCGCGCTCGACAACAGCAGCAACAGCAACATCCACAACAACAGCGCGCGCCACACCAGGCCGACCGTGCTCTGCAGGGCGCGGATATTCGGCTCGTCGCCCGGCATCACGTCCGGTTCGATCTCGACATCCACCGTGGTGGCGTCGATAAACTGCGCCTTGACGGCATTTTCCGCCGGCGTGCCCAGGCGCACGCCCATGGCGCCGCCGCCGGCCGACAGGATGATGCCGACCGCCTCGTTCGACCAGCGGTGGGCGAAATTACGCCAGGCGTAGATGGCGTCCTCAAAGTTGCCGACCACGGCAAACGCCACGGCGGTCAGGCGCACCGGTATCCAGTCGATCCAGTAGAACGCGCGCGCGGCAAACTGGCCGAAGGCTTCGTTGCGCATGTGCTCGGGTTCGTTCCAGGCGCGCGCCAGGTGCTCGGCCACGCGGTACATCACGGCGCCGGCCGGACCGAACGGCATCAGGAACCAGAAGAACACGCCAAACACATTGCGGTGGGTGGTGATCAGCGATTTCTCGACCGCGATGCGGGTGATCTCGGACACCTCCATGCCCACCGTGTCCTGCCTGGTCCATTCGGCCAGCAGCGCGCGCGCGGCGGCTTCATCGCCCGCGTTCAGGGCCAGCTGGATGGAGGTGAAATAGTGGCTGTAGTGGCGGAAGCCCAGCGTCAGGTAGACGATCAGCACGTTCCAGGCGAAGGCGGCGTAGGTCAGCTCGTAGTGGCGCAGCACCCAGTAGATCACGGCCGTCGGCACCACCAGGATGGCCATCATCAGGAACCAGCCCATGCGGCCATGGGTCGAGTGGCCGGCGTTGAACCAGGTCTCCATCCGCAACGCCAGGCTCTTGATTTCGGCGTAGATCGGATTGTCTGCGCGCAGCGGCTTCATTTGCTCGATCAGCAGCGCGCATAAGATGGAAAGAAAAGTCATGTATGTCCTTATCGTACGGGTGGTCGTCCTGCCCTCAATGGACGTTACGATAGCCTAGTTCTCACTCTGCGCGCAAGAAATGGAACAGATTGCGCAGCATGCCGGCGGTGGCGCCCCAGATGTAATAGCCTTCGTACGGCATGGCGTAGAAGCTGCGCCGCCCACCCGGCAGCTCGACCGACAGGCGCTGGTGGTTCAGGCCGTCCATCAGGAAGGCCAGCGGCACCTCGAAGATGGCCGCCACCTCATCGGGATCGGCGATCACCTCAAACGGCGGCTGCACCAGCCCCACCACGGGGGTGACGCAATAACCGGTGCCGGTGAGATAGTCGGGCAAGGCGCCCAGCACATCGACGTGGCGGCGCGCCAGGCCGATCTCCTCTTCCGATTCGCGCAGCGCGGTGTCGACGGCGTCGCGGTCGTAGTCTTCGGCGCGGCCGCCGGGAAAGCTGATCTGGCCGGCGTGGTCGGTCAGGTGGGCGGTGCGCTGAGTCAGCAGCACGGTCAGGCCGGCGGCGCGCTGCACCAGCGGAATCAGCACCGAGGCCGGCGTGGGCGGGCGTCCGGCGCGGCCGGGTATCACGCGTTCGCGCTCTTCCGGCGTCCACGCGGCGGGCGGCGCGGCAAAGCGGCGGCGCAGCCAGGCCGGCGTGAGGCGCTCCACGGCAACGGCGGCTTCGCCGGCGATGGCCTCTATCGGCAATTGCTGGGGATCGAACAGTGGCTTGACCATGCAGGCTCCTTTAAACAAAAAAGGGACGCCCACAGGCGCCCCTTTTCTCCAAACACAACCGGTATTACTCGGCTGCTTTCGCCGCTGGGCGACGGTTTGGCAGTTTTTCCTTGATACGTGCCGATTTACCGGAACGATCACGCAGGTAGTACAGCTTAGCACGACGTACGTCGCCGCGGCGTTTCACTTCGATCGAAGCGATCAGCGGGGAGTACAGCTGGAAGGTACGCTCAACGCCTTCGCCGGACGAGATTTTACGAACGATGAAGTTCGAGTTCAGGCCACGGTTACGACGCGAGATCACAACGCCTTCGTAAGCCTGGGCGCGCTTGCGGGTGCCTTCGACTACGTTCACGTTCACTACCACGGTATCGCCAGGAGCAAATTCAGGGATGTTTTTGCCCAGGCGAGCGATTTCGTCTTGCTCGAGTTGTTGAATCAGGTTCATTTTTAATGACTCCAAAAACCATCGTGCTGGCGCGCTGTAAAGATGCCCAGTAGAGGATGGGGTTATAACAGACAGGCTTAAAGGCCTGCCAAAAATTGCTCGTCGCGCTTGGTGAGCAAGCCTGCCTCACGCGCTTTGATAAGCAAATCCGGTCGCTTGCGCGCGGTCGCTTCCAGCATGCGCTGGCGGCGCCATTTTTCAATCTCGGCGTGGTTGCCGCCCATCAGCACCGGCGGCACGCCCACACCTTCATACGTTTCCGGCCGCGTGTAGTGCGGCGAATCCAGCAGGCCGTTGAAGAAGCTGTCTTCGATGGCCGAGGCGTCGGTGTTCAGCACGCCGGGAAGCAGGCGGATCACCGCATCCATCAAGGCCATGGCCGGCAACTCGCCGCCGGACAGCACGAAATCGCCAAGGCTGATTTCTTCATCGACCACGCGGTCCAGCAAACGCTGGTCCACGGCTTCGTAACGGCCGCACAGGATCACCAGACCGGGCTCCTGCTTGAGCTGCATGACGCGCTCATGCGTCAACTGCTTGCCCTGGGGCGACATGAACACCACCCGCGGCGCCGGCAGACCGGCGTCGGTCTGGCGCTGCCTGGCTGCGTTGATGGTCAGCTCCAGCGGCTTGGCCAGCATCACCATGCCGGGGCCGCCGCCATACGGGCGGTCATCCACGGTGCGGTGATTGTCGGTGGTGAAATCCCGCGGATTCCACAACGACAGGCCACATTTATTCTGTTCAAACGCGCGCCGGGTGACACCCGACTGCGTAATCGCGGCAAACATTTCCGGGAACAGGGTTACGACATCAAATTGCATGGCGAACCGCCCTCAATGTATTGCGCTTAGTAATCAAGACCCCAGTCGACGATGATCTTGCCTGCGGCCTTGTCCACCTTGTTGATGTACGCGTCCACAAACGGGATCAGGCGCTCCTGCGCCTCATCTTCTGCGGGGACGATGCGCAAGATCGACTGCGGACCATTGCTCATCATGTCAGCCACCTTACCCAGGCGCTCACCTTGCAGATTCTCTACTTCCAGACCGATCAGCTCGGCCCAGTAAAACTCATCATCGGACAAGGCCGGGAAGCGGCTTTGCGGAATGAAGACAGCGGCGCCCTTGAGCGCTTCCGCCACGTTCCGGTCCGTGATGCCAACCAGGCGCGCTACGACATCGCCGCCATGCAGTTTGACCTGCTGGACGTCCACATCGCGCAACGCCGGCTTATCGAGCCACCAGGTTTTAACCTTGAGGAGAGCATCCGCATCTTCCGAGAAAGGACGAATCCTGACCCAGCCTGCTACGCCATAAGCACCGAAGACAAAGCCTACCTGTGCCAGATCGTCGGGGACTTGCACCCCGGATGCCATCTTATCGGTCAAACCAGTAACCAGACTTAGGCTGCTTTTTTGTTCTGGGCGACCAGACGAGCAACGGTAGGCGACAGTTGCGCGCCAACGGATTGCCAGTGAGCCAGACGATCTTCGGTGATGCGCAGGCCTACTTCGCCACCGGCTGCCATTGGGTTGTAGAAACCAATGCGCTCGATGAAGCGACCATCGCGACGGTTACGCGAATCGGTTGCAACGATGTTGAAGAAAGGGCGCTTTTTGGCACCACCGCGAGCTAAACGAATAACGACCATAATATTTCCAAAAAGTGTGCTAAGACGGAAAAAGCCGCAAATTATAGCGCGCTTTGCCGCGAAGCAGCAAGCAATAACGAAATAATCGGGCAAATTGGGTAATCGAAGATTATCCCTCGTTCCGGCGTCAGGGGCAATAGGTTTGCCCGCAAAAAAGGCGTGCCGGGGGCCGTATTATGCCTGATACTGATGGTTTACCGACTATTTTGCTAAGCAACCATGACTGTTTTGCACCGGACGCGTCACAAAAACAAGACAATCGCCGCCCTGCTGGCCTTCCTGGCCGGGGGCATCGGACTGCACCGGCTATATCTGGGCGGCTGGCGCGATCGCGGACTATGGCTGCACCTGAGCAGCCTGCCGGCCGCGCTGCTGGTGGCGCTGGCGGCGCCCGAGGCCAACGGCTTTTATAAACTGCTGCCCCTCATCGTCTCCGGCCTGGCCGGTTTCCTGCAGGCCCTGGTGCTGGGCCTGACGCCGGACGACAAGTGGGACGCGCGCCATAACACCGGCAGCGGCCGCCAGTCCGACACCCGCTGGCCGGTGGCCGTGGTGCTGGTGGCCACCATGATGATAGGCTGCGGCAGCCTGATCGCCACCCTCTCCCGCCTGTTTGACTTGCTGTACACTGGCGGGGCATACGGTTAACAAAAGGAGAACAAACATGCCCAACCGTTCCATCATGGCCACCATCCTGCTGGCCGCCCTCGCCTCCACGGCGCAGGCCCAAAGCCCGAAAGAGCAATACAACGCCGAGACCAAGCGCCTCGCCACCCGCTACGCCGAGGACAAGAAACTCTGCGCCGACGAGCAGGATTCCGGCCAGCGCATGCAGTGCCTGCGCGACGCCAAGAGCGAATACGATAAATCCATGGCCTTGGCCAAAGCACAGTACAAGGCCAGCCCGGCCAAGCCGGGCGAATGCCACGACTGCGGCAAAGTCACGCAAGTGGTGGTCGGCGAAAAAGCCGGCGAAGGCAGCGCGCTGGGCGTGATCGCCGGTGGCGTGGCGGGCGCCCTGCTGGGCAACCAGGTCGGCAGCGGCCACGGCCGCCAACTGGCCACCGTGGCCGGGGCCGCCGGTGGCGCCTACGCCGGCAAGAAAATCGAAGAGAAGGCCAAATCCACCAAACAGTGGACCGTGCACGTGCAATACGACGACGGCCGCCAAGCCAGCTTCAACTTCGACCACGACCCGCAAATGCTGAGCGGCGACCGCGTCCAGAACGCCAACGGCAGCATCATCCGCCGATGAGCTTCCCGGCCGAATGGCAAGCGCTGGCGGACCAAGCCGCCAGCGTCCTGCGCACCCTCGCGCTGGATGAAACGGCCAAGGAGAAATTCTGCAACGATCCGCTGCTGCGGCCGTACATGCACAAGGTGTCGCAGCGCTACGTGGCCGGGCAGACAGTTGCAGACGCCTTGCAACGGGTGGAACAAATCATCGCGCGCGGCCATGCGGCATCGGTCGAGTACATGGGCGAAAGCGTGCGCGATGAAGCGTTTGCCATGGCCGAGACGGAAGTCTTCATGGACCTGGTGCGCGCCATCGGCCAGCGCACCCTGAATTGCTCGGTCTCGTTCGACCTGTCGCACGTCGGTTCGCTGGTGGACCGCGAACTGGGCTACCGCAACGCGCGCCGCATCGCCCTGGCCGCCGCCGAAATCAACCGCGAGGTGATGATCTCGATGGAAGCAATCGACCGCGCCGACGACATCTACGCCATCTACACCCGGCTGCATCAGGAAGACGACTTGCGCAACGTCGGCATCACCGTGCCCGCCAAGCGCCACCGCACGGCGCAGGACTTGCCGGCGCTGATGAAGCTGCCGGGCCGCATCCGGCTGGTGAAAGGCGCCTTCCAGGAACCGGCGGACGTCTCGTACCCGCGCAACAGCCCCGAGCTGGCCACAGCCTACCGCCGCTACGCGCAGGAACTGCTGCTGAGCGGCCACAAATGCTCGATCGCCACGCATGACCGCGGCATCCAGGCCAACATCAGCGACCTGATCTTGCAGGAACGGATCGATCCGCGCTGGTTTGAATTTGAATCACTGATCGGACTCGGCACCGAGCAGATCGACGCCCTGCAGGCGCGCGGCTTCCCCACCCGCGAATACGCCGTGTTCGGGCAGGAGCACTTCCTCTACGTGCTGAATCGCATTGCCGAAGAACCGGTGCGGGTCTATCAGGCGATTATCGATGTGATGGCTTAGCGTAGCCGGTGGCGATGGCATGCGCCCAGTCCGGGCGGCCATTGCGCTCGGCCAGAGCGGCCATTGACCGCCAATCGTAAGGCACGGCAATCAGCGCGGCCGACCAGCCATCGGCGCAGCGCTCGACGATGGCATAGCGCGCATCGGTTGAACCGTTCTGCATGACGTGATAGTGAAGGTGATCGTCATCATAAGCCTGTAAGCCGACGCTGCCGGGATTGACAATCAAACAGCCGGCCGCACTGCGCACCGCGCGCGGCACGTGCGTGTGACCGCAGACGACCAGCGCCGCCTCGGCGCCGGCCATGCGCTCGTCGATTTCGGCCGGCGTGGCCAAACGCACGCCGTCCGGCTCGACGGTCTCAAGAAAATACTCATGATCGCTGCGTGGCGTGCCGTGGCACAGCAGCACCTCGGGATTTAACCGAAAGCTGGGCTGCAAGGTCGCCAGCCAGGCCAGTTCGTCGTCGCCCAGTTGAGCATGAGCGTAGCGGTCGGACTCCGTATGCTGATGTGGATGCAGGATTTGCCGCTCGTGATTGCCGGCCAGTTGCACCCAATCCTGCGCCATCAGGAAGCGCGCCGTCTCCAGCGGCAGCAACGGCCCGGACAAACTGTCGCCCAGATTGACGACCCTGCCCACACCGCGCCGCGCAAAATCGCGCACCACCGCCTCCAACGCCGGCAGATTACCGTGGATATCAGAAACGACAGCAATACGCATGAAAAACTCCGGGGTCAGGTCCAACAATTCTACACGGCCCGAGCGCTAGCGGGGGCTAGTGCCGAGGCCGTGTAGAAATGACGGACCTGACCCCGGATTGGGTTTAGAACTGCTCGATGTCGAGCGCCAGCACGCCGGCGCTGCCCTCGATGATCGAGGTGCGGATGCCGGAGGTTTGCGTCAGGAAGTGGTCGGCAAAGAAGCGGGTGGTCGAGATCTTGGCTTTGTAGAAGCTGGCGTCGCCTTCGCCGGCGCTCAGTTTCTGCTGCGAGATCACGGCCGCACGCGCCATCTGCCAGCCGCCCAGCACGATGCCGGCCAGCTTCAGATAAGGCACGCTGCCCGAGAACACGCCTTTGATGTCGGCCTTGATGTTGCCCACCACGTAGTCCACCACCGCCTCCAGATCGGCCGCGCCCTGCGCCAGATGCTTGCGGATGGCGGCGAAGTCGGCGCCTTCCAGCTTGGCCAGTTCGGCTTCGGTCGCGCGCACTTGCGCGATCAGGCCTTTGGCGACCTTGCCCGCATCACGCACGGTCTTGCGGCCGATCAGGTCGTTGGCCTGGATGGCCGTCGTGCCTTCGTAGATGGTCAGGATCTTGGCGTCGCGGTAGTGCTGGGCCGCGCCGGTTTCTTCGATGAAGCCCATGCCGCCGTGGATTTGCACGCCGTCGCGCGTCACGTCTTGCGACAGTTCGGTCGACCAGCCTTTGATGATCGGTACCAGATACTCGTACACCGCCTGATTCTGCGCGCGCTCCTCCGCATCGGCGCTGTGGTGCGCTTTGTCGTACAGCGAGGCGCCGACGTAAGCCAGCGCGCGCGCCGCTTCGGTCTGCGAACGCATGTTCATCAGCAGGCGGCGCACGTCCGGATGGTTGATGATGGCCACGCCGGCCGGCGAGCCGTTCAGGTCGCGCGACTGCACGCGCTCCTTGGCGTAGGCCAGCGCGTGCTGGTAGGCGTGCTCGGACAGGCCGATGCCCTGCATGCCGACGCCGAAGCGGGCCGCGTTCATCATGATGAACATGTATTCCAGGCCACGGTTTTCTTCGCCCACCAGCGTGCCGATGGCGCCGCCGTTGTCGCCGAATTGCAGCACGGCGGTCGGCGAGGCTTTGATGCCCAGCTTGTGCTCGATCGACACGCAGTGCGCATCGTTGCGCGCGCCCAGCGAGCCGTCCTTATTCACCAGGAATTTCGGCACGATGAACAGCGAGATGCCTTTCACGCCCGGTGGCGCATCCGGCGTGCGCGCCAGCACCAGGTGGACGATGTTTTCGGTCATGTCATGGTCACCGTAGGTGATGAAGATTTTGGTGCCGAAAATTTTGTAGGTGCCATCGGCCTGCGGCTCGGCGCGGGTGCGCACGGCGGCCAGGTCGGAGCCGGCTTGCGGCTCGGTCAGGTTCATGGTACCGGTCCATTTGCCGGTCACCAGCGGCTCCAGATAGGTGGCTTTCTGCTGGTCGCTGCCGGCCATCAGCAGCGCCTCGATGGCGCCGTCCGACAGCAGCGGGCACAGCGCGAACGACAGGTTGGCGCCGTGCAGCATTTCCACGCATGGCGTGCCAATCAGTTTCGGCAAGCCCTGGCCGCCGAAATCGGTTGGGTGCTGCAGGCCTTGCCAGCCGGCGTCGGCGAACTGGCGAAAGGCTTCCTTGAAGCCTTTGGAGGTGATCACGCCGTCCTTGGTCCAGTAGCTTGGTTCCTTGTCGCCTTCGTGGTTCAGCGGCGCGATTTCGCCGGCGACGAATTTCGCGCTTTCTTCCAGCACGGCCTCGGCGGTTTCAGGCGTGGCGTCCTCGCAGCCCGGCAGTTCGCTCACGGCTTGCAGGTTGGCCAGTTCGTTCATCACGAACAGCATGTCTTTGATGGGTGCTTGATATGGCATCTTATGTCTCCAAGAAAAAGGCCACGGGATCCGGCGTTCCGGATCGGCGTGGCCTGAGTGTGCTGTATGCGGTTTTTAGCCCAGTTCAGCAACCAGTTGTGGCACGACTTCGAACAGATCGCCTACGATGCCGTAGTCGGCAACGGAGAAGATCGGCGCTTCCGGATCTTTGTTGATGGCGACGATGGTCTTCGAGTCTTTCATGCCGGCCAGGTGCTGGATCGCGCCGGAGATGCCGACCGCGATGTACAGATTAGGCGCGACGATCTTGCCGGTCTGGCCCACTTGCCAGTCGTTCGGCACGTAGCCCGCGTCCACGGCGGCGCGCGACGCGCCCATGGCGGCGCCCAGCTTGTCCGCCAGCGGTTCCAGAATCTTGAAGGCTTCGCCCGAACCCATGCCGCGGCCACCCGAGACGATGATCTTGGCGGCGGTCAGCTCAGGACGGTCCGACTTGGCCACTTCGCGGCCGACGAAGGCCGATTTGCCGATGTCGGCAACGGCAGCCACGGTTTCCACGGCGGCCGAACCGCCGGTGGCGGCAGCGGCGTCGAAGCCGGTCGAACGCACGGTGATCACTTTGATCTTGTCGCCCGACTGCACGGTGGCGATGGCGTTACCGGCGTAGATAGGACGCTCGAAGGTGTCCGGCGCGTCGACTTTGGTGATTTCCGAAATCTGCGCCACGTCCAGCTTGGCCGCCACGCGCGGCAGGATGTTCTTGCCGTAGGCGGTGGCTGGCGCCAGGATGTGGCTGTACGAAGCAGCGATTGCCAGCGCCTGTTCGGCGATGTTTTCCGCCAGGCCGTCAGCGAAGTAAGCGGCGTCGGCGTGGATGACTTTCGACACGCCGGCGACGGCGGCTGCGGCAGCGGCGGCGGCGCCGGCGTTCGAGCCGGCCACCAGCACGTGCACCTCGCCGCCAGCTTGCGCAGCAGCGGTAACGGTGTGCAGGGTGCTGGCCTTCAGGCTGGCGTTGTCGTGTTCTGCGATAACTAATGCGACCATGTTCAGATTCCTTTAGATGACTTTAGCTTCGGTACGCAGTTTTGCGACCAGGGTGGTGGCGTCCGGAACGATGATGCCGGCCGAGCGCTTCGCAGGCTCGGCGACTTTCACGGTTTTCAGGCGCGGGGTGACGTCAACGCCCAGGTCTTCCGGCTTGGTCACGTCCAGCGGCTTTTTCTTCGCCTTCATGATGTTCGGCAGGGTCACATAGCGCGGCTCGTTCAGGCGCAGGTCGGTGGTGACGATGGCTGGCAGGGTCAGCGCCAGGGTTTCCAGGCCACCGTCCACTTCGCGGGTCACGGTGGCTTTGCCGTCTTCCAGCACCACTTTCGAGGCGAAGGTCGCTTGCGGCCAGCCCAGCAGCGCAGCCAGCATCTGGCCGGTCTGGTTGGAGTCGTCGTCAATGGCTTGCTTGCCCAGGATGATCAGTTGTGGCTGTTCCTTGTCGGCCAGCGCTTTCAGCAGCTTGGCCACGGCCAGCGGTTCCAGCTCGGTGGCGGTTTCCACCAGGATGCCGCGGTCGGCGCCGATCGCCATGGCGGTGCGCAGGGTTTCCTGGCACTGGGTCACGCCGGCGGACACGGCCACCACTTCGGTGACTTTGCCCGCTTCTTTCAGGCGGGTCGCTTCTTCCACCGCGATTTCGTCGAACGGGTTCATCGACATTTTGACGTTGGCGATATCAACACCGGTGCCGTCCGACTTCACACGCACCTTGACGTTGTAGTCGACCACACGTTTGACGGGTACCAAGACTTTCATAGCTGTGCCTTTGTGGGAAAAATAAGAATTCGGGACTAATAATGTGGGCTAGATTATATGAGAAATCCTGCCTGCACAAGAAATTTAAGCACGATCGTGCGTTTTTTAGCTAGTAGAAATCGTCTAAAAAATAAATCGTTCAGACGAATTTCTTGAAGGAAAAATACAGCGGCTGTTATTTGCGCTGCATCAAAAAGACAAACTCACGGCCGATCTGGACGTGCGACAACAGGGCGTTGCCGGTTTGTTTGCAAAAAGCCTGGAAGTCACGCACGGAACCCGGGTCGGTCGCCAGGATGCGCAGTACTTCGCCGCTCTGCAGCTCTGCCAACGCTTTCTTGGCCTTGAGGATAGGCAATGGGCAGTTCAGGCCACGTGCATCCAATTCCTTCTGGAATTCGATGGTGTCGTTTTCAAGTATCGTTTCGCTCATCAAGAAACCCGCTCGTTTGTGGGGAGGTGTCGTCATACTACTCCTTTTCCGGGCTAATGACGCGCCGCACCAAAATAGTTCGTTGTACGTTGCAAGTTTGCAACGGGAACTGGAAAGTATACAACAGGACTCATCATACGACAACGGCCTGCGCATGGCCCTCAAGCCACGCGCAGGCCGCACGGGCACTGCGTTACAGCGGGATGGAACGGCTTACACGCGCTCGCCCACCCATGCCGAAACACCGGCCAGCGCGCCGGCCAGACCGCTCGGATCGGTGCCGCCGGCTTGCGCCATATCAGGGCGTCCGCCGCCTTTGCCGCCCACTTGTTGGGCAACGAAGTTGACCAGCTCGCCCGCCTTGACCTTGCCGGTGGTGTCGGCGGTGACGCCGGCGATCAGGCTGACCTTGCCGTCATTGACCGAGGCCAGCACGATGGCGGCGGTCTTCAGCTTGTCCTTCAGCTTGTCCATGGTTTCGCGCAGGCCGGCCACGTCGGCGCCGTCCAGCGTTGCCGCCAGCACCTTGATACCCTTGACGTCGATGGCTTGCGATGCCAGCTCGTCGCCCTGCCCCGCGGCCAGCTTGGATTTCAGCGCCGCCAGTTCTTTCTCCAGCGATTTGACCTGATCCTGCACCGCGCCGATCTTGACGGTCAGCTCTTCCGGATTGGATTTCAGCGCGGCGGCCGCTTCGTTCAGCTTGCGGGCCATGCCTTGCACCAGCGCCAGCGCGCCTTCGCCGGTCACGGCTTCAACGCGGCGGATGCCGGCCGCAACGCCGCCTTCCGAAACGATCTTGAACAGGCCGATATCGCCGGTGCGGGTGACGTGCACGCCGCCGCACAGCTCTTTCGACGAACCGATGTCCATCACCCGCACCTCATCGCCGTACTTCTCGCCGAACAGCGCCATCGCGCCATGCTTGACGGCGTCGTCGAACGACATATGGTGCGACTGGGTGGCCACGTTGGCCAGGATTTCGCGGTTGACGATGGCTTCCACCTGGGCGATTTCCGCTGCGGTCATTGGCGCGTTGTGGCTGAAGTCGAAACGGGCTTTGTCCGGATCGACCAGCGAGCCTTTCTGCGCCACGTGCGAACCCAGCACTTCGCGCAGGGCTTTGTGCATCAGGTGGGTGGCCGAGTGGTTGCGGATGGTGCGGCCGCGCTTGGCCTGATCGACGGTGGCGCTGACGGCGTCGCCCACTTTCAGCGCGCCGGAAGCCAGCACCCCGTGGTGGCCAAACACATCGGCCTGGATCTTCAGCGTGTCGCTGACATCGAACTGGGCGCCGGCGGAGGCGATCACGCCCTGGTCGCCGACCTGGCCGCCCGATTCAGCGTAGAACGGCGTGGTGTCCAGCACCACGATACCAGGCTGGCCAGCCGTCAGTTCCTGCACCGGCGAGCCGGCCGAGTACAGCGCGATGACCTTGCTGTTGTGCGCCAGGCTGTCGTAGCCGACAAACTTGTTCTTCTCGCCGGTGTACTCGACCTTGGCGTCCTTGACCGACTTGCCGCCTTTGCGCGACAGTTCCTGGCTTTCCTTCAGGGCGGCGTCATAGCCTTCCTGGTCGAAGCCGATATTGCGCTCGCGGCAGATGTCGGCGGTCAGGTCCGGCGGGAAGCCGTAGGTTTCGTACAGCGTGAAGGCGGTGGCGCCGTCGATGCGGGTGCCGTCCTTGGCCAACTGGGCTTCCAGCACTTTCATGCCGGTTTCCAGCGTCTCGCCGAAGCGCTCTTCTTCCGCTTTCAGCATCTTGGCGACGTTTTCCTTGGCTTCCTCCAGCTCCGGATAGGCGGCGCCCATCTCGATCGCCAGGTCGGCCACCAGCTTGTAGAAGAATGGCTTGGTCTGGCCCAGTTTGTGGCCATGACGCAGCGCGCGGCGAATGATGCGGCGCAGCACGTAGGCACGGCCTTCGCTGCCCGGAATCACGCCGTCGACGATCATGAACGCGGCCGAGCGGATGTGGTCGGCGATCACGCGCAGCGATTTGTTTTCCAGGTCGGTGGCGCCGGTTTCGCGCGCGGCGGCCTTGATCAGGTTCTGGAACAGGTCGATCTCGTAGTTCGAGTGCACATGCTGCAGCACGGCGGCCAGGCGCTCCATGCCCATGCCGGTGTCGACCGACTGCTTCGGCAGCTTGTGCAGCACGCCCTGCTCGTCGCGGTTGAACTGCATGAACACCAGGTTCCAGATTTCGATGAAGCGGTCGCCGTCTTCCTCAGGCGAGCCCGGAGGACCGCCCCAGATGTCCGGGCCGTGGTCGTAGAAAATCTCGGTGCACGGACCGCACGGGCCGGTGTCGGCCATCTGCCAGAAGTTGTCCGAGGCATAGCGCGCACCCTTGTTGTCGCCGATGCGGATGATGCGCTCTTTTGGCACGCCCACTTCGTTAGCCCAGATATCGTAGGCTTCGTCGTCTTCCTGATAGACGGTCACGGTCAGCTTTTCGGCCGGCAGTTGGTAGACCTTGGTCAGCAGTTCCCAGGCGAAGTTGATGGCGTCGCGCTTGAAGTAGTCGCCGAAGCTGAAGTTACCCAGCATCTCGAAGAAGGTGTGGTGACGCGCGGTGTAGCCGACGTTTTCCAGGTCGTTGTGCTTGCCGCCGGCGCGCACGCAGCGCTGCACCGAGGTGGCGCGGCTGTACGGGCGGCTGTCGACGCCGGTGAACACGTCTTTGAATTGCACCATGCCGCTATTGGTCAGCAGCAGGGTCGGGTCATTGCCAGGCACCAGGGAGCTGGAACGGACGATAGTGTGACCCTTAGATTCGAAAAATTTGAGGAACTTCTCGCGGATTTCAGATGATTTCATGTCGTTAGGGGTAGAAAGCTGGCTGGTGCAAAAGGTTGATTATGCCACAGCCAGCGCCGTTCTCCGCCACTAACGCGTTGCCAATCTCACCACTTGCTCGCCGATTTCGCCGGTTTCGGCGACCCGCATCGGCACCGCCATCAGCACTTCACCGCCGGCTTCGCCGTCCCGGTCGTGGTCGATCCGCACTTGCAGCTTGCGGTCCAGCGCCACGAAGGTGTTGTGGTTGGCGGCGATCATGCGGTGCTCGCCCTGTTCGTCGACTTCACCGTACAAGCTGGCGCCGAAGCCGCGCAGTTTCAAGACCTGCCCGTTGGCCAGTTCATACGTGCCGCGGAACTCCTTCAAGTCGGCAGCGCTCATGTGATAACGCTGCGCCGGCAGCTCGATTTTCAGGCGCGGCGCCGGAATCGTCACGCTTTCATCGCCCGTCTGCGCCTGTGCCCCCAGCGCCGCTACGCACAGCGCCATGCCTGATAGCCATTTGTTTTTCATGATTGATACTCCCTAGTCTTGTTGAGCCGGCACCACGCATTGGTGGCACCTAAACAAGTCTAGGCAGCACGGGGCGGCGACACATCACTCAAACGATTGAGCGTGCATCGCCGCGGCCGGCATGCCGTGCAGGATGGACACCAGCTCGCCCTGGCGCCGCGTGCCGGTCTTGCGGAACAGCTTTTGCAAATGGGTCTTGACGGTGTGCAGGCTGATATCGAGCGCGGCCGCGATATCCTCCAGCGCCTCGCCATGCGCCAGCGCCTGCGCCACACCGGCTTCGGCCGGCGTCAGGCCGAACAGCTCCATCAGCAGCCGGCGCGACAGGCGGTGGTTCTCGGGATCGTTGGCCATGACGATGGCACAAGGCGGCAACGACGGCAATTCCTGCGCCGGCAGATACGGCACGGCGGTCAGCAACAGCGGCTGACGGTTATGACGCGGCAGGCTGAGGGCATGTGGATTATCTGTATCACGTGGCGCATCGAGCACGGCCGCCACCAGTTGCGCCAGCGAACGCTCGCCGCCCACCGCATCCTGCAACAGCTTGTCGCCATGCAGCCGCAAAGCCGTATCACGTTCCAGCAATTCCACGGCGGCGGCATTCGCATGCAGCAGGTGCAGCTCCACATCGACCAAAAAGATCGCGGTGTCCATCTGGTTCAGGGCCGCGTCCAGATAAGTGGCGACCGCGTAGGACGTGAGCGCTGGCTGCATGCTTCCCCCGTTTTTGGTTTTTTCAATATATACCCAGAGCGCGATCAGGGGCGCAAAAGATTTTTATGAAAAGCCCGCCGGGCTTAGGTGAAAGCTGGGCCGATCAGATCGATGCGGTCGGTGCAAAAGCCATCCACGCCCCAGGACAGGATTTCGCGGCCGCGCGCCGGCTCGTTGACGGTGTAGCAGAACAGGCCGTAACCGGCGGCCTTGATCTGCGCGGCCAGTTGGGGCGTGAGGTGCTTGTGGTTGGTGTGGATGGCCACCGCGCCCAGTTGCCGCGCCTGCGCCTGCCAATCGTCGGGAATTTTATCCAGCAAGTAGCCGCGCGGCAGTTCGGGCGCTGTGTCGCGGGCCGCGGCCAGCGCCTCGAAGCTGAAGGACGATAGCAGCGGATACCGGGCCGGATCGCCGGCCGCCAGCTCGGCGGCGTAGCTGTCGCGCGTCACTTTCGCCACCCAGGCGCCGGTGGCGGCCTCGAAACCGTCGGCCGGCTTGATTTCCACATTCATCCAGATGCGCTGCGCCTTGCAATAATCGATGAACTGGGTGTAGAACGGTACAGGCTCGCCGCAGAATTCGGCGCTGAACCAGCTGCCGGCGTCCATCGCCGCCAGATCGGCGGCGTTGGTCTGCGCCACGCTGCCCTGCCCGGCCATGGTGCGGCCGAACTCGGGATCGTGCACCACCATGCCGATGCCGTCGCGCGACAGCATGACGTCGAACTCGACGGCGCGGAAGCCGTAGGCCAGGCCGGCGCGCAAGCCGGCCACGGTGTTTTCCGGCGCCAGCGTGCCGCCGCCGCGATGCGCAACAATTTTGGGATAGGGCCACATGAGAGCAACGTTATCACAAGTCTATGTCTTGCTGCTAGCCGCCCAACTGGCGCACGCCGCCACGCCCACGCAGGACGAGGTGATGGCGCACGCCGCCGTGTTGTACGCCAGCCGGCTGGCCGAGCGCGCCATCGACCAGGACCGGCCGTTCACCGCGCGCGTGCGCGCCATCGCCGCCGTGCTGATCGCTCAGGCGCAGCGCGACTATCCCGAAACGGCCGGCTGGGCCTGGGAAGTCCACACCACCGACGACAGCGAGCAAAGCGCCGACTGCATGGCGGGCGGCAAAATCATGGTCAGCCAGCCTTATGTCGAGCGCCTCGCCCTGAACGATGCGGAACTGGCGATGCTGCTGGCGCACGAAATCGAACACGCGGCCCTGCACCACAACCTGAAAGAATACGAGATGGCGCTGCGGCTGGAACCGGCGTGGGCGCAGCGTCCCTTCAGCGAACTGGAGCACGCGGTCGACCACGACCGCGCCCTGATCGGCAAGCTGGCCGCCACCAATTACGCGCAGGAAGAGGAAGCCGACCGCGAAGGCTTGCGGCTGGCGTGGCGCGCCGGCTGGCCGGCCGAGCGGCTCGCCGCCTACTTCCGCAAGATGATGCGCGCCAGCGACTGGCCGCGCCTGAGCAAGGCCGATTATCCGTCGCCGGCGCTGCGCTGGCGGGCCGCGCAGCAGGTGGTGGCCGACTTGCAAAAAAGATGACGCCCCGCCACACTAGCGGCCTGCTTGTTATTTAAAAATACTCAAAAGGTAAAACACTCATGACAGCTCAAAAAGCGCTGGGCCATATCCGCGTGCTCGACCTGAGCCGCGTACTGGCGGGACCGTGGTGCTCGCAGAATCTGGCCGATCTCGGCGCGGATGTGATCAAGATCGAACGTCCCGGCAGCGGCGACGATACCCGTGCCTGGGGCCCGCCCTACGCGCGCGACGCCGACGGCAAGGACACCACCGAAGCGGCCTACTACCTGTCCGCCAACCGCGGCAAGCGTTCGGTGACGGTGGACATCGCCAGCGCCGAGGGGCAGCAACTGCTGCGCGAGCTGGTGAAGCAAAGCGATGTGGTGCTGGAGAATTACAAGGTCGGCCAGCTCAAGCGCTACGGCCTGGATTATGAATCGCTGAAAGCCATCAAGCCGGATCTGGTCTACTGCTCGGTCACCGGCTTCGGCCAGGACGGCCCGTACGCGCACCGCGCCGGCTATGACTTCCTGATCCAGGGCATGGGCGGGCTGATGTCCGTGACCGGCGAGCGCGACGACCTGCCGGGCGGCGGTCCGCAAAAAGCCGGCGTGGCGCTGACCGACCTGATGACCGGCATGTACGCCACCATCGCCATTCTGGCCGCCTTGACGCACCGCGACCGCAGCGGCGAAGGCCAGTACATCGACATGGCCTTGCTGGATGTGCAGGTGGCCATGCTGGCCAATGCCGGCAGCAACTACCTCAACAGCGGCAAGCCGCCCAAGCGCTGGGGCAATGCGCATCCCAACATCGTGCCGTACCAGACCTTCCAGTGCGCGGATGGCTACATTATCGTCGCCACCGGCAACGACGGGCAGTACCAGAAATTTGTGGAAGCCGGCGGCCGCGCCGACCTCGCCTTCCACGAACGCTACGCCACCAATCCGCTGCGGGTGAAGAACCGCGACGAGCTGGTGCCGATACTGGCCGAGATGGTGTTGCGGCAGCCGCGCGATTTCTGGATCAGCAAGCTGGAAGAAGTCGGCGTGCCCTGCGGCCCGATCAACAACCTCGACGAGGTGTACCGCAACCCGCAGGTGGAAGCGCGCGGCATCGTGATGAACGTGCCGCATCCGACCGCCGGCACCACCAAACTGGTGCGCAGTCCGATGCGCATGTCGGCCACGCCGACCGACAACGCCGTCGCCCCGCCGCTGCTGGGCCAGCACACCGACGCCGTCCTGCGCGAGCTGCTGGGCCGCAGCGACGACGACATCGCCGCCTTGCGCGCCAAAGGCGTTTTGTAGCGGTCAACGTCGCAGCCGGTCGCGCTCGCGATCGGCGCGTCTCATTTCAGCCTTCACTGCACGGACCGCGCCGCGGGCCGCGCCTATGAGCGGGGCAAAATAGAAACGCAAGCTTTCTCTAAACATACGCTTAGCGTAGCTTTCTTCTTTACAACGTGGATCGTAGTTCATTCCGTTTGTCCTTTCAGAAAATCCCAAGCTGAAAACAGCGCAGCGTAAGAAAACAGGAGCACGTCTACGACAAGCATCAAGCGCGCAGTCAACTCCACCAGGTAATAAGTAAAGTCAGCAACACCTAACTGCCGAATTCCTTCCCACAGCAAGTCGGCGACCACGGCGACTGCGGTAAAGGCAATGAAGAAAACCAGGCTATAAGCAAGGCGGATCAATTGATTGTGCATGCTTTTCTTGTGGTCCATGATCATATGCCTCCGTTAGACACTCATGTCGCGCTTCAGTTCCTGCATCTGGCTGTGCATGTGGGTGACGGCGCCTTTGATCTGGCCCGACAAGGTGGGGATGTAGTTGCAGATGCGCTTGGCGCGCTCAGCCAGTTGGTCCATGTCGCGGACCAGCTTGCGGATGCGCAGTTCGTCGTTGCTGGGCAGGATGTCGCGCGCGGCGTCGGCGTGCTTGTCCAGCCGTTCGAGACAGTCGCGCAACTCGCGCGGCAAGGCGGGCTCGGCAGAGGCGGCCTGGGCCGCCAGCCGCACGGCGCGTTCGACAAAATAAAAGCGGTGCTGGATTTCGTGTGTGTGCAACATGATGGTCTCCTCCGTGAATCCGGATTCGACCGTGAAGCACCGCCGCGGTTGCAGCGATCAACCACAACACTGACGCACATCAGTCCGCGCCCAAAAACATTCCGGGGTCAGGTCCGTCATTTCTACACGAGCCCTGCCGTAGCGGCCGCTACGGCAGGGCTCGTGTAGAAATGACGGACCTGACCCCGGAGTTTATGGCAGGCGCGCCATGTCGAGGAAGGCGCGCAGGGCGGAGGACATGCGGCGCTGACGCGGGTAATACATCATCAGCCGCGTGCTCGGCGGACACCATTCTTCCATCACCCGCACCAGCCGGCCGGCGTCCAGATGCTCCTGCACGCTGTGCTCGGGCAGGAAGGTCAGCGCCACGCCCTCCAGCGCCGCCCGCAAACCCAGCCGCGTATCGCCGGCCGACAGCCGCCCGGGCACATCCACTTCCATCTGTACCGCGCCGCGCCCCAGTTCCCATTTGTAGACATTCCCGCGCGGGAAGCGGTAGCGCGTGCATTGGTGATGCGCCAGATCGTCAGGATGCCGCGGCACGCCATGCCGCTGCAAATACGCCGGCGACCCCAGTATCACGAAGCGCTGCGCCGGCCACACCGGCACGGCGATCATGTCCTCCGGCACATGCTCCTCGTAGCGGATGCCCAGATCGAAACCACGCTCGACGATGTCCACCATGCCATCGTCGCTGACGATATCCAGGTTGATATGCGGATAAGCTTCCAGATACCTCCGGATCAGCGGCCCGATCACCATCACCGCCACATCGCGCGGGCTGTTGATGCGCAGCGTGCCGGCCGGCGAGGCGCGGAACATATTCATCTCTTCCAGCGTCTGGTGAACACTGCCCAGCGCCGGCTGCAGACGCTCCAGCAAATGCTTGCCGGCCTCGGTCAGGGCGACGCTGCGCGTGGTGCGGTTGAACAGGCCGACGCCCAGCCGGTCTTCCAGCGTCCGCACCGCGTAGCTGACCGCCGACGCCGACAAGGCCAGCTCCGTCGCCGCCTTGCGGAAGCTGCCATGCCGCGCCACTGCGGCAAACACGCCCAGGTGAGAAAGATTATCCAGCTGCATTGTGCAAATTTCCTGTTCAAACCGTGCAGAGGAACGCGCTTGTTCCCAGCATGTGCCGGCAATTATAGTGCAACAACCGATAACAATCGCAGGAGTTCCCCATGTTCCAGGCGCACGGCTATGCCGCCCACGACAAGCATTCCCATCTGGTCCCGTTCAGCTTCGAGCGCCGCGCGCCGAAGGCCAACGACGTGGTGATTGAAATCCTCTACTCCGGCGTCTGCCACTCCGACTTGCACCAGGCGCGCGACGACTGGGGCGGCTCGATTTACCCGATGGTGCCGGGCCACGAAATCATCGGCCGCGTGACCCAGGTCGGCAGCGGCGTGCACAAGTTCAAGGTTGGCGACCTGGCCGGTGTCGGCTGCCTGGTCGACTCCTGCCGCCATTGTTCGGCCTGCGAGGAAGACCTCGAACAGTACTGCGAGAACGGCATGACCGTCACCTACAACGGCCGCGAACGCGAGAGCGGCACCCCCACCTACGGCGGCTACTCAGACCTGATCGTAGTGGACCAGCACTTCGTGGTGAAGGTCTCCGAAAAACTCGACCTGAAAGCCGTGGCGCCGCTGCTGTGCGCCGGCATCACCACCTACTCGCCGCTGCGCCACTGGAAAGTCGGTCCGGGCCAGAAGGTCGGCGTGATCGGTCTCGGCGGCCTCGGCCACATGGGCGTGAAGTTCGCCAAGGCCATGGGCGCCACGGTGGTGATGATCACCACCTCGCCGGACAAGGGCAAGGATGCCCAGCGCCTCGGCGCCGACGAAGTGCTGCTGTCCACCGATGCGGACGCCATGCAGGCGCACGCCAACAGCTTTGATTTCCTGCTCAACACCATTCCGGTGCCGCACGACATCAACCCCTACATCGTGCTGCTGCGCCGCGACCGCACCATGGCCATGGTGGGGGTGCTGACCGAACTCGATCCGCCCCCGGCCGGCTACAACCTCATCCTCGGCCGCAAATCGGTGGCCGGCTCGGCCATCGGCGGCCTCCGGGAAACGCAGGAGATGATGGATTTCTGCGCCGAGCACAACATCGTCAGCGACGTGGAGATGATTGCCATTCAGGACATCAACCAGGCTTACGAGCGTCTGGTCAAAAACGATGTGAAGTACCGCTTCGTGATCGACATGGCCAGCCTCAAGGAACCATCGTGACACAAGCGGGCGACAGGTTTCCATCAGCTTGGTTAGTATCAAGCAAGATCATCTTTAGCCTGGCACTATTCGATGGACACTTTGCCGCCTCCCGCATACAGCCGCGCTCCCGAACGCCGCCGCCCTGCGCGCAGCGGCAGCCGGCAAGCCAGTCCGGCCTTTGACCAGTTGTTCGGGAGCAGTCCCTATTTCGCCTTCACCATCGACGAAGGCGGCAAGTTGCAGTCGTTCAACCGACACGCGGCAAACCTGCTGGGGCCGCTTTCCCTGCATAGCCCCGCCAGCCGGTTGTATGCCACCTGGGTGTTGCCGATGCTGCAAAACGAAGCCCTGCCGGCGGCCCGCGTGCGCGGCTACTGGCGCGGCGAGGTCGAACTGGTGGGCACCAACGGCAGCAGCCATGCGGTGACCCAGACCATCGAATGGCGGCCGCCCAGCTTCCTGTGCCTGGCCTATCCGCTGGACGACTACGATGTCTACGAGTCGCGCCTGCGCTTCAAATACCTGTTCGAAGCCCATCCGCATCCGATGTGGGTGTACGATCTGGAAACGCTGCGCTTCCTGGTGGTGAACGCGGCCGCCGTGGCGCAGTACGGCCACACCGAGGCGGAATTCCTGCAACTGACCATTCGCGATATCCGCCCGCCCGAGCAGCAGGAACGGCTGACGCAGAATCTGGCGGCCGCGCCGCTCAAGGGCGCCGAGCAATCGGGCATCTGGACGCATATGCGGCGCGACGGCAGCCGCATGCAGGTGGATGTTTCCTCGCACTCGGTGACCTTGTCCGGCCGGCCGGCGCGGCTGGTGTTCGCCCACGACATCACCGAGCGCGAACAGCTGAAACTGGCGCTGCAGCTGCGCAGCCGGGCGCTGGAGGCCAGCATCAACGCCATCGCCATCACCACCCACACGGCCGAAGGCGAGCTGATCGAATACGCCAATCCCGCCTTCATCCGCCTGTTCGACCACACGCCCGCCACCGTGCTGGGGCGGCGGCTGGAAACCTTGCTCGACCTGCCGCCGCAGGACGAGCAATACCAGGCGCTGCAGGGGGCCATGCAGTCGCAGCACGAAGAGACCTTGCTGCTGCACCCGCAGCACCGCGACGGCACCCAGTTGTGGACCCAGTTGCACGTGGCGCCGGTGCACGCGGCCGAAGGCGGCATCGGCCACCACGTCTGCGTGCTGACCGACATGACCGCCATCATGGAATACCAGGAACAGCTGGAGCATCAGGCCAACCACGATGCGCTGACCGGCCTGCCCAACCGCGTGCTGCTCAAGGACCGCATGGCGCAGGCCGTCACCTTCTCGCAGCGCTTCAAGCACAGCCTGTGGCTGGTGTATATCGACCTCGATAACTTCAAGATCATCAACGACCATCTGGGGCATCAACTGGGCGACCGGCTGCTGTGCGTCATCGCCAACCGCCTGCGAGGCTGCGCCAACGACGGCGACACGGTGGCGCGCCTGGGCGGCGATGAATTCCTGCTGTTGCTGCCGATCGCCAATCAGCGCCCCATGGCCAGCATCCTGCAGCAGGTGCAGGAAGCGGTGGCGGCGCCGGTGACGCTGGAACAGCAGGTGCTGACCGTCACCTGCAGCATCGGCATCAGCGTGTTCCCGGCCGACGGCGCCGATCCCGAACAACTGCTGCGGCATGCCGACATCGCCATGTACCGCGCCAAGGAAGCGGGCCGCAACCAGGTGCAGTTCTACGAGGAAGACATGCACGCGCGCGTGGCCGAGCGCGCGCTGATCGAATCGGAATTGCGGTACGCGCTGGCGCGCAATCAACTCAGCCTGATGTACCAGCCCAAGCTGGATCTGCACAGTGGCGAGGTGACCGGCATGGAAGCGCTGATCCGCTGGCAGCATCCGACGCTGGGCGCGGTGTCGCCGGCGCGCTTCATCGGCGTGGCCGAAGAGACCGGGCTGATTGTCGCCATCGGCCAGTGGGTGCTGCGCACCGCCTGCGCGCAGAACAAGGCGTGGCAGCTGGCCGGCTTGCCGCCGCTGCGGGTGGCGGTCAATCTGTCGGCGCGGCAGTTCCGCGACCATGTGCTGCTGAGCGAAGTGCGCGCCGTGCTGCACGACTGCGGGCTGCAACCGCAGTACCTCGAACTGGAGCTGACCGAGAGCCTGATGATGCACAACGTCGAGGACGTGGTGGGGCTGGTGCACGACCTCAAGGCGCTGGGCATCGCGCTATCGATCGACGATTTCGGTACCGGCTATTCCAGCCTGGCCTACCTCAAGCAATTCCCGGTGGACTACCTCAAGATCGACCAGTCCTTCACCCGCGAGATGCTGACCGAGCCCAAGGTGGCGGCCATCGTGCGCTCGGTGATTGCGCTGGGCCACAGCCTGGGCTTCAAGGTGATTGCGGAAGGGGTGGAGACGGCGGAAGAACTGGCTTACCTGCGCCAGCACGAATGCGACGAGTTGCAGGGCTATTATTTCAGCCGGCCGCTGACGCCGGACGCGTTTGCCGCGCTTATTTCTCCGCCTGTCCCAGCGGCGCCAGCGTCCGCAGACGCAGCGCGACCAGCAGCGCCAGCGCCAGCGCACTCGCCAGCACCGTCACCACACCCGGCCACGCAGCGCGGCCCCACATGATGCCGGTGGCTGAGCCGATCACGCTGGAACCGAGATAGTAGAAGAACAGGTACAAGGCCGACGCCAGCGCCTTGTTGCTCAGCGCCCGCCGTCCTACCCAGCTGCTGGCCACCGAGTGGGTGGCAAAGAAGCCGTAGGTGAACACCGCCACGCCGGCCAGGATCAGCGGCAGCCGGTGCGACAAGGTCAGCAGCAGACCGCTCAGCATAATCAGCACCATCAGCCACAGCACGTTGCGGCGGCCGTAGCGGTCGGCCAGCTTGCCGGCCCATACCGAGCTGTAGATGCCGAGCAGGTAGAAGAAGGAGACCGCGCCCACCACGCTCTGGCTCAGGCTGAACGGCCCGCCCAGCAGACGGTAAGCGATGTAGTTGTACAGGCTGACAAACGCCCCCATCAGCAGAAAGGCCAGCGCGAACAGCCACGGCAGGCCGGGGTCCGACAGGTGCAGCCTGAAGCCCGCCGGCAGCGTGCGCCAGCCGCCGTGCGCCGGCGCGAAGTGGCGCGACTCCGGCAGGCTGCGCCAGAACTCCACCGCCGCCGCGATGCCGGCCACCCCCACCGCCGCCAGCGCCAGCCGCCACGAGAAATGGTCGCTCAGCACCGAAGTGATCACTCGCCCCGCCATGCCGCCAAAGGCGCTGCCGCTGATGTACAAGCCCATCGACAGGCCCAGCGATTGCGGTTCGATTTCCTCGCCGAGGTAGGCCATGGCGATGGCCGGCATGCCGCCCAGCGCCACGCCCAGCAAGGCGCGCATGACCAGCAGTTGCGGGTAGTTGTGGGCGAAGGCGCATAGCAGCGTCATGACGGCGGCAACCGCCATCGCCGCCACCATCAGCGGCTTGCGGCCGAGCCGTTCGGAAACGGCGCTGGACGCCACCAGCGACAGCGCCAGCGCGCCGGTCGAGATCGACAGCACCATGCTGCTTTGCGCCGCGCTCAGGGCAAACTCGTGCGATAGCAAGGGCATCAGCGGCTGCACGCAGTACAGCAGCGCGAAGGCGGAGAAGCCGCCAAAGAACATGGCGCGGTTGCTGCGTTTGAATTCCGGACTGCCCAGGGCGATGCGGGGGATGGCGGCGACTAGCATGTGGCGAGGTTCCTGCAAGGTGCGATGACCTCATCTTAGGATTGCCACAGTAAGCCGTCCAATATATATTTAAACCATCAGTCATACTTTTTACAGATAATGGAATTACGTCACCTGCGCTACTTTGTGGCCGTTGCCGAGGAGCTGAGCTTTACCCGCGCGGCCGAACGGCTGCACATCGGCCAGCCGCCGCTCAGTCACCAGATCCAGCAGCTGGAGGCGGAAGTGGGCGCGCTGCTGCTGGAGCGCAGCAAGCGCTGGGTACGGCTGACGGAAGCCGGCAAGCTGTTCCTCGACGACGCGCGGCGCGTGCTGGCCTTGTCCGAACAGGCGATGCAGACGGCGCGCCGGGCCGAGCGCGGCGAGGCTGGCGAGCTGCGCGTGGGCTTCACTTTTTCCACGCCGCTGACGCCGCTGTTTGCGGCAGTGATCAACCGTTACCGCCAGCGCTATCCGGGCGTGCAGCTGACTTTGCAGGAGATGTCGACGGTGGGCCAGATCGAGGCGCTGGCCGCGCGCGAGCTCGATCTCGGTCTGGTGCGGCCGCCGGAGCTGAATTTGCCGGAGCCGGTGGAGTTGACGATTTTGCGGCGCGATCCGCTGGTGATGGTGCTGCCGATCCGTCATCCGCTGGCGGCCAAGGATAGCATCGCCATCAGCGATTTGAAGGGCGAGCCGCTGGTGATGTATCCGGAAAGCGCGGGCACCGGCATTCATCCGCAGATCAACCGCCTGTGCCGGGAGGCCGGCTTCAGGCCGACGATTGCGATGGAGGCTGGCGAAGCGTCCACCATCATTGGATTGGTGGCGGCCGGCTGCGGCGTGTCGGTGCTGCCGAGTTCCTTCGACATCATCCGCATGAGCGAGGTGTGCTACCGGCCGATGGCGGATGCCGAGGCCACCACGGCGCTGTATCTGGCCAAACGCAAGGATGCCGTTTCGCCTTTGGTGGCGGCCTTCGTTGCAGTCGCAACGGAGGCCGCGCAGGCTTAGGAGTAGTCCGCGTCCAGCTCGGACCCGGCGTAATTCTCCAGCTCCGCGAACAGCGTTTTCATGGCCGTGCGGCCCTTGATGTTTTGCAGCACGGTGCACGTCCGGCGATAGCTGTCGATGCGGTCCAGCAGCACCGGATGATGCTGCGCCGGCACCTTGGCCACCAGCTCGGCCCAGCCGGCCTCGTAGTCCGGCTTGTTCTTGCGCACCGCTTTCACAAAGCGCTCGAACTCCTTCTGGCCGGTGCGCGCCACGATCATGCCGCCGCCCTCCACCGCAAAGATGACGGCCAGCGCAATCACGCCTTCCGCGTTCAGGTCGGCATCGCTGACCGGGCCTTCGGTGTTGTGGCGGCGCAGCCAGTTGGCCAGCCGCACCACCGCCTGCACTTCCTTGCGCTGCCTGAACTGCAGCGCATAGCGCGCCGTGCCATCCCAGTTCTGGTTCGGATCGGTCTGGCAGATATCGACAAACTTGTCGCGCAGGCGGCGCGCCGCATACACCGGATCGGTATCGTACTCGCCGACCAGCGCGTCTTCCGGCATGCCCGACAACTCCTTAATCATGCGGAAGCCTATCTGGAACGCATGCTCCGCGCCCTCGTCGATCAGCAGGTTCAGCGCGGCCAGGTCGTCCTCGTCCGGCAGCGCGTGGTCCAGCCCCAGCGAGACGCAGCCGACCGTCAGCTGCAAGGCCTTCTGGATGCCTTCCGCAGTGCGGTCGTTGGTGAACTTCTCGGCCACCATGGCGGTGATGCCGGTCAGTTCATCGGCCAGCGTGTAGGCGGCGTCATCGTCGGGATGGGCCGCCAGTTGCTGGATGGCGCGCGTCAGGCGCGGCAGGTTCTCTACTACAAGTGCTGGCAGCATCTATCGGCCACCCATCACGAGAAGATTTTGGTGCCGACCGAGCGGCGCGAGGTCTTCGCGGCGCGCGTGGACGGGACTTGCTTGCGCAGGCGGTACAGCAGTTCCTTGGTCGAACGCTGCAGGATGGTCGGCTCGGCGTCCGGATCGTCCTCGTACTCGGCGTCGGCCAGGTCGGCGCTGTGGCGGAATTCCGGGAACAGCTCGAACAGCGCGCGGTCCCAGCCGTCTTCCGACGCCTGCGCCAGGGCGATCGCCACCGGCACGATGTCGCTGTCGGACGAGGTCTGGCCGGTCAGGTACGGGCCTTTGGAAATCACTTCGCCGGCCACTTCCAGGATTTCTTTCGGCGCCAGCGAGAACAGGATGGCAAACACCGTGGCGCCATGGTCGGTGGCCGAAGCGGCGGCCAGCAACTCGTTGCGGCGCTCTTCGTCGTCGGTGGCAAACGCCACGCCGTGCACATGGGCGAACAGCGATTCGGCGATGCGTTCAGGATCGTCCTCGATCTGGTCGTCCGGCCAGGTGGCGGCGATGAAGGCCAGGCTGTCGGCCCAGGCCTTCGGCGGCACCAGCAGCGTGGTCAGCGACATCTTGCCACCGTCAAAGCCGGCCATGTGCAGCGCGGTCACCTGCGGCGGGATGTTGTTCAGCACTTCCACCACCGCCAGGTCGCCGAACTGGTCGGCCGCTTCGGCGAAGGCTTCCTCGGCGTGGCTCAGCGAGCCGGCCAGCACCAGTTCCGTCACTTGCTTGCTCAATGCGGGCAGATTCGATTTTTCCGACATGCTTACTCTCCATCCTGATCGAACATTTGCGCGAAGTCGTCGCTGGCCATATCTTCATCGTCGAGATCGTCGCCATCGTCGTTGGCCGACAGCTGCTCCAGCGACTGATCGTCATCGTCCCACTTGCGCGGATTCTTGTGCAGGAAGGCGGTGATGATGGCCTGGCGCGCCAGGTCCGGCATGCTGCCGGCAATCGCCTGGTACATGCGCGACGCTTCCTCGCCCTTGCACGACGCCATGGCGAACACGCGCGCGGCGTCGCCGAACTCGTAGTCCTCGGCTTCGGCCAGCAAGCCTTTCGGGTTGTTGAACTCGATGTGGTCGACCAGCGCGAACGCCAGCATATTGACGTCCTCGATGCCGCCGCCATCGGCGTATTCGCCCACCAGCGCGTCAACCATGCGCTGGTAGTTCTTGCGATCCGGCGGATCGCCCAGGATGCCCTCGATCTGGCCTTCCAGTTCGCGCGACTGATAGGCGAACTCCGGGTGTACTTTTCTCATTGCTTACTTTCTTGTAACAGGTATCAGGCCGCCGGCAGCGTGGTGCCGTGCAGCGCGAACAGCGAACGCCACAGCTGGTAGGCCTCGGCTTCGGCATCGATGATGATGCGGTGGTTGAGGCTCTGGTTGTATTCCTCGCGCTTGACCGGGTCCGACAGGATCTCGTAGGCCTTGGTCACCGCCTTGAAGCGCGCGTCCGCGCCGGGTTCGGGATTGCGGTCCGGGTGGAACCGCATGGCCAGCGAGCGATAGACCTTTTTGATCTCATCTTCCGTGGCGTTCGGCGCGATACCCAGTGTGTTGTAATAATTTTCCATTTTGGAAACTCCGGGCCGTGTTGCCATGACAAATTAATCGATCATTATACCGCGCCGCCATATCCCCACTGGCAATACGGTAAAATGCAGCAATATAGAACTTTTGCACAGCCAACTTTCAGATGAGCAACGATAAAAACAGCCCAGCGCCAGCACTACCATCCAATTTCCTGCGCGCCATCGTGGAACACGATCTCGCGGCCGGCACCCACGTCCGCGAAGGCATGCCCAGCGTCATCACCCGCTTCCCGCCCGAGCCGAACGGCTACCTGCACGTCGGCCACGCCAAGTCCATCTGCCTGAATTTTGGGCTGGCGCGCGATTATCAAGGCCGCTGCAACCTGCGTTTCGACGACACCAATCCGGCCAAGGAAGAGCAGGAATACGTCGACACCATCATCGACAGCGTGAAATGGCTGGGCTTTGACTACGATTATCCCAAAGCCGACGGCACGGTCGAGCACCACCTGCACTACGCCTCGGACTACTTCGAGCAGCTGTACCAGATGGCCGAGTGGCTGATCGGGCACGGCTACGCCTACGTCGACAGCCAGTCGGCCGAGGACATGGCGGCCAACCGCGGCAACTTCAGCACGCCGGGCACCAACTCGCCGTTCCGCAACCGTCCTGCCGCCGAATCGCTGCAAATCTTCCGCGACATGAAGGCCGGCAAATATGCCGACGGCGAACACATCCTGCGCGCCAAAATCAGCGAAGACGCCATGTCGTCGCCGAACATGAATATGCGCGACCCGGCCATCTACCGCATCCGCCACGCCCACCACGTGCGCACCGGCGACGCCTGGTGCATCTACCCGATGTACGACTACACGCACCCGATTTCGGACGCGCTGGAAAACATCACCCACTCGATCTGCACGCTGGAATTCCAGGACCACCGCCCGTTCTACGACTGGCTGCTGGAAACCCTGTCCAAGGGCGGCTTCTTCAAGCTGCCGGTGCCGCGCCAGTACGAATTCTCGCGCCTGAACCTGACTTACGTGGTGACCTCCAAGCGCAAGCTGCGCCAGCTGGTGGAAGAAAACATCGTCGACGGCTGGGACGATCCGCGCATGCCCACCATCGTCGGCCTGCGCCGCCGCGGCTACACGCCGGAATCCATCCACCTGTTCTGCGAACGCATCGGCGTGACCAAGGCCGACGGCTGGATCGACATGAGCACGCTGGAAGGCTGCGTGCGCGAAGACCTCGATCCGAAAGCGCCGCGCGCCACTGCTGTGCTGCGTCCGCTCAAGCTGATCATCGACAACTACCCGGAAGGCAAAACGGAAGACTGCACCTCGCCGGTCCACCCGCACCATCCGGAAATGGGCATGCGCACCTTCCCGATCTCGCGCGAGCTGTGGATCGAAGAGGAAGACTTCATGGAAGTGCCGGCCAAGGGCTATTTCCGCTACTACCCGCCGGTCGGCGACAATCCGGGCAGCCGCGTGCGCCTGCGTCACGGCTACGTCACCGAGTGCGTGGGCTACGACAAGGATGAAGACGGCAAGGTCATCGCCGTGCACGTGAAGTACTTCGAGGATTCCAAGTCCGGCACGCCGGGCTCGGACAACTACAAGGTCAAGGGCAACATCCACTGGGTGTCGGCACAAGCAGCGCTGGAAGCCGAAGTACGCCTGTACGACCGCCTGTTCACCGACACCCAGCCTGACGCCGGCGGCAAGGACTTCCTCTCGCTGCTGAACCCGAACGCCAAGGAAGTGGTGAAAGCCTATCTGGAGCCGGGCATGAGCGCGGCCCGGGCCGACCAGCGCTACCAGTTCGAGCGCCACGGCTACTTCGTCGCCGACCGCGTCGATTCGCAGCCAGGCAAGCCGGTGTTCAACCGCATCGTCACCCTGAAAGATAGCTGGGGAGCAGCCAAGTAAGTCCGCCCGGCCCCACCGGAAACGGCACCCCGGCGGTGCCGTTTTTTATTGACACTTCGTCCAGGACAGGTAACATTTTCACAAAATTACTTGACTCCCCGAGGCCTTATTTCCTATAGTCAAAAACCTATGACTACTAAAAGGACAGTAGGTGGTCGCGGTTCTGAGTCTGAAACAACTGCTTTCCTCATCGAGGCCGGTGCTCTGGGCCGGCGTACTGCTATCGCTTGCCGTTGGCAGCCTGTTCCATCTGGCGGCCGATAAAACCATCGAATATGACGCCAGCGAGCGTTTCCTGCACCAGACCCAGAACGCCCAGTACAACATCAACTCGCGCATCAACGCCTACACCGACGTGCTGCGCGGCGCCGCCAGCTTCTTCCATGCGGCCGACCATGTGGACCGGACCAGCTTCCACCGCTACGTCAACGGCCTGCACATCGAACGCCAGTTCCCCGCGCTGGACAATATCAACTACGCCCAGTACGTCCGGGACGAGGAGCGCGCCGCCTTCGAGCACAGCCTGCGCCGCAGCGCCGCCGACGCCGCGCTGGGCTATCCGGAAGCGACGCTGGTATCGCCGCCGCAGGCGCGCGCCGAGTACTGGGTACTGACCATGATCGCGCCGCTGGCCGAATTCCGCGAAAAGATCGGCCGCGACATCGGCTTCCGGGCGCCGGTGGCGCGGGCGCTGGCGCGCGGCCGCGATTACGGCGAGATGAGCGCCTCCGGCACGCCGATCGACAGCGTGCACCAGCCGGTCGGCGCCGGGCTGGCGCTGCGCCTGCCGGTGTACCGCAAGGATCTGCCGCTGGGCAGCGTGGCGCAGCGCCGCGCCGCCTACATCGGCTCGGTGGGCATAGGCTTCAGCGTGCCGCGCCTGGTGCAGGCGGCGCTGGAGCAAATGCAGGTACGCGACACCCGCCTGGTGCTGTACGACAGCGGCGACGCCCAGAATCCGGTCATCCAGCCGCCGCTGCGCCTGTTCGACAGCAAGCCCGACAGCCCAAACTTGCGCCCCAACGAGCAATTCAGCGTCGAATTGCCGATCGACTTCAACAACCGCCACTGGCACGCGCACTTCACCTCGCCCAAGGCCAGCTGGTACAGCCGCTTCGACGTCTGGCTGCCGTGGATGGCCATGGTATCCGGCTTCACCGGTTCGCTGCTGTTCTTCCTGCTGTTCCACACGCTGTCGTCGTCGCGCCAGCGGGCGGTGAAGATGGCCAAGGAAATGACGCGCGAGCTGCGCAACAGCCAGGCCAGCCTGCAACAGTCGCACCACAAGCTGCGCCGGCTGGCCGCCCACGCCGACCAGATCAAGGAAGAGGAGCGCAAGCGCATCGCGCGCGAAATCCACGACGACCTGGGCCAGAATCTGCTGGTGCTGCGCATCGACGTCGACCTGCTGTGCACCCGCACCCGCCATCGCCACCCGCGCCTGCACGCGCGCGCCCGGCAAATGCTGGGCCAGATCGACAGCAGCATGAAGAGCGTGCGCCACATCATCAACGATTTGCGGCCGACGGTGCTGGACCTGGGCCTGAACGCGGCGGTGGAATGGCAGATCGCCCAGTTCCGCGCCCGCTCCGGCATGGTGTGCGAGCTGAACGATCACGATACGGAAATCCGCGTCGACGACCACTGCGCCACCGCCTTCTTCCGCGTGCTGCAGGAATCGCTGAGCAATATCCTGCAGCACGCCCAGGCCAGCCTGGTGCGGGTCGAACTGCGCCAGGTGGACGGCATGCTGAGCATGACCATCAGCGACAACGGCATCGGCGTCGGCGACGCCAGCCGCAACAAGGCCGGCTCATTCGGCCTGGTCGGCATCGAGGAACGGGTCAGCCTGCTGGGCGGTACCTGCTCCATCAGCGGCAGCCCCAACGGCGGCACCGCGGTCGCCATCAGCGTGCCGGTCGATGGCCGCAGCGCGCCCGCCAGCGTGGCGGTCGACTTCGCGCTCTGAATTTCCATTCAAACATTGATTAACATCAAGGAATACCTGTCTCCTGCGGGCAAAATCAAAAGCGTTCGCTGCTTCTTTCAACCCGCATCAATACCGCAAAGGAAAATCCTGATGAATGCCAAAGACATGCACGCCATCGCCGCTCTGGACCTGGAACCGATCAAAGTCAAACTGATGCACGAGGAATCGGGCGAAGGCTGGTCGCTGGAACGCGCCAACGCCGTCGAGTTCGAATACCGCCGCTTCCTGTATCTGATGAAGAAGTTCCCCAACGAACAGACCGCGCCGCTGGTGGATGTCGATACCTTCTGGCACTACCACATCCTGGATACCATGAAATACGCGGCCGATTGCGACACCGTGTTCGGCCACTTCCTGCATCACTTCCCTTACATCGGTCTGCGCGGCGAAGATGACGAGGCGGCCCACATCCGCGTCGGCCTGCGCATGAAAGAGCTGTATGAAGATACTTTCGGCGAAGATTATGTGCGCGAGGCAGCGCCGGCCAAGGCCGCGCACTCGGGCGTGGCAGCGGTGTCGTTTGCCCATTCCGGCGTGGTCGGCGCCCAGTTTGCCCATTCGGGCGTGGTCGGCGCCAAGGTCGCGCATTCCGGTGTAGTGGGCGCGAAAGTTGCGCATTCCGGCGTGGTGGGCGCACCAGTCGCGCACTCGGGCGTGGTCGGCGCGCAGGTGGCGCACTCGGGCGTCGCAGGCGCCCAGATCGCGCATTCCGGCGTGGCAGCCAGCTTTGCCCACTCCGGCGTGATCGGCGCCAGCGCCCTGCAAGCCAGCGCGGCCATCGCAGCCGCCCAGCAATCGAGCTTCTACAGCCAGCGCCCGCGCCTGCCAGCCTGAAGTGCACAGAAACGCGCAGAAAAAACGGCGCGTCACCAAGCGGTGCGCGCCGTTTTTCTATCGCGTGCCCACCATCAGGACGCCATCATTTCGCGCAGTTCGCGAATGCTGAAATCGCTGATCTCGTGCATGCGGATCAGGATGGTGGCGCCGATCGGCAGGGTGTTGTGGCGGATCTTGGAGATGACCGGCGGCGCCACTTCCAGCGCACGCGACAGCGCCGCATCGTTTTTCAGCTGCAGTTTTTCAATGATCGCGTCCAGCACGCGGTTGGGATTGTACGTAGGCGACGCAGTAATTTCTTTCAGGGACATGATAGTTAGCAGGTTTCTTCGCCGTCTTTTGGAAAAAACGACACAAAACCAATAAGAGTGAGAATTGGATAGATTCTAACCCCATTTTTTATGCTATGGCGAACTTTGTTGTAAAAAAAAGTATCAAACCATGTAAAGATCAGCTCGGCCGGCGCACGCCTGCAGCCAGGAAACACCATTCCACGGCCAGCAAGGTGGCCAACTGAGCGATCGTGCTCGGGAGGAACAACGTAGTGGTGGAGAAGTGATCGGAGTGGTCGGAGTGGTCGGCGCTGTAGTGCCAGCCCAACTGGCGGCGGATTTCTTCCGGCAAGGGCGGCGGCCGGCGACAAAACTCCCGCTGTCGCTGGTGCATGTAGGCGCGGACTTGCTCCTTGGTGGGCTGCAAACTGGCTACCATGCGCACACTCCTTAGTCGAAGATGGCTAACCTTATCTTATCACGCGACGCAGGATCTGATCTCCGTCAAACGTCGTACCTTGCAATCTTGTCACATAAAACTGACGCCAGACTTGCAAAATATGAATTCCGCACGTCTCTTTACATTTCTTTACATTCCAACATGGAAACAACCGTTGGATAACGCAAACGCACACCCAGTTCGCGCCGGATGCGGCCATTGTCGAGCCGGCGCGATTCCGACATGAAGGACAGCAAGGCCGGCGTCACCACCTGTTGCAACGCCGCACGCGGCAGACGCGGCGGCCGCGGCAGTTGCAACGCGTCCGCCACGGCATCGAAATATTCCGCCATCTTCATCTCGCTGTCATCCACCGCATGGTAGACACGGTTAGGCAGCGCACGGAACAGAGCACGGGCGATGATGGCCGCCAGATCGTCGGCGTGGATGTGGTTGGTGTAGACGTCGTCGGCCTCAATCAAGGCCGGCGTGCCCTGCTGCAGGCGCTTGAGCGGCAGGCGGTCGCCGGCATAAATCCCCGGCACGCGCAGGATGGACAGCGCGGCCGCGCTGCGCCGCGCCCAGCGCCGCAGGGTGCGCTCGGCATCGACCCGGCGCAGCGCGCGGGCGTTGCGCGGCGCCACCGGACGGCTCTCGTCGAAGCGGGCGCCGCCGCAATCGCCGTAGACGCCGGTGGTACTGACATAAACCAAGCGCCCCCGCTCGGGTAAAATGGCGGTCAAATTGCGGGTGCGGCGGTCCAGCGCGCCTTCGGCAGGCGGCGGCGCCAGGTGAACGATCCATGGCGCCAGCCCGGCCAGGCGCCGCAAACTGGCCGGCTCATCGAGATTGGCCACCAGCGGCACCGCCCCTGCGGCACGCAGTTCGGCGCAGCGTTGCGGCTGGCTGGTGGTGGCAAACACGCGGAAATGGCCGGTCAGCAAGGGCAGCAAGCGCATGCCGACATCGCCGCAGCCGACGATCAAGACGCGCGGCCGGTGGAATTTGTGAATTTTGAAGTTTTTCATCAGAAAGATTGTATGACGTTTCAGATAACTGTACAGCCCAGCGGCCACCAATTCAGCTGCGAGGAAGACGAAACCATCCTGGCGGCCGCCATGCGCGCCGGCATCGGCCTGCCTTACGGCTGCAAAAATGGCGCCTGCAGCTCCTGCAAGGGCAAGGTGATTTCCGGCGCGGTCCGCCATAAGCCGCACCAGGAACGCGCCCTGACCAAGGACGAGGAAGCGGCCGGCTACTCGCTGCTGTGCTGCGCCACCACCCAGGGCGACCTGGTGATCGAGGCGCGCGAAGTGGCGGGCAGCGACGATTACCCGATCCGCAAAATGCCGTCGCGCGTGTCGGCGCTGGAAAAAGTGGCCTCGGACGTGATCGTCATGACGCTGCAGCTGCCGGCCAACGAAACGCTGAAATTCCGCGCCGGCCAGTATATCGAATTCATGCTCAAGGACGGCAAGCGCCGCAGCTACAGCATTGCCACCGCGCCGGACCAGGACCAGCCGCTGAGCCTGCACATCCGCCACATGCCGGGCGGCCTGTTCACCGACCAGGTGTTCAGCACCATGAAGGAACGCGACATCCTGCGCTTTGAAGGCCCGATGGGCACCTTCTTCGTGCGCGACGACAGCGACAAGCCGATGGTGCTGCTGGCCTCGGGCACCGGCTTCGCGCCGATCAAGGCCATCGTCGAACACCTGCGCGCGCAGGGCTCGACCCGCCAGATGACGCTGTACTGGGGCGGCCGCCGCCCGCAGGACTTGTACATGGACGCGCTGTGCCGCGACTGGGCCGCCAAACTGCCGAACTTCAAGTACGTGCCGGTGCTGTCCAACCTGCTGCCGGAAGACCACTGGGCCGGCCGTACCGGCTTCGTGCACCAGGCGGTGATGGCCGACCTGCCGGACCTGTCCGGCCACCAGGTCTACGCCTGCGGCGCGCCCATCATGGTGGAATCGGCCAAGAAAGACTTCGTCGCCCAGTGCGGCCTGCCGGAGGAAGAGTTCTACGCCGACGCCTTCACCACCGAAGCCGACATCCACAACTAACCGTCCCGCCGGGCTTTTCGGGATGCCGCGTCCCGCAAGGCCCGGTGCCTGAAAGCCCCAATGTCAGACAGTCAGTCCCGCAACGGTTTCAGCGTCCTGCGCCACCGTAACTTCACGCTCTACCTCTCCGCCCGTACCCTGGCCACCCTGGCCGTGCAAATGCAGAACGTCGCCATCGGCTGGCAGGTGTACTCGATGACGCACAACCTGTACGACCTGGGCCTGATCGGCCTGGCGCAATTCCTGCCCTTCCTGCTGCTGATCCTGATCGCCGGCCACGCCGCCGACCGCTACGACCGCCGCAACCTGATCGCGCTGGCGTTGGGCGCGCAACTGCTGTGCGGCCTGACGCTGCTGGGCTTTACCTATACCGGCCTGACCGCCGTGTGGCCGGTGTTTGCCGTGCTGGCCGTGTACGGCAGCGCGCGCGCCTTCATGGGGCCGGCCACGCAAGCCATCCTGGTCAACCTGGTGCCGCAGGAAAGCTTCAGCAAGGCGGTGGCGCTCAGCTCCTCCAGCTTCCACGTGGCCGTGATCCTCGGCCCGACCTTGGGCGGCCTGTTTTATCTGGCCGGACCGAAAACGGTTTATATGATTTCCTCCGGCCTGCTGGTGACGGCGGTGGTGATGATGTCGCTGGTGAAATCGGTCAGGCAGGCCAGCGCCAGCGGACCGGCCTCGTGGCACACGGTGCTGGAAGGCTTGCGCTTCGTGTGGTCGAAAAAAGTGGTGCTGGGCGCGATCTCGCTCGACCTGTTTGCCGTGCTGTTCGGCGGCGCCACCGCCCTGCTGCCGGCGCTGGCGCACGACGTGCTGCACATCGGCCCGAGCGGCCTCGGCGCGCTGCGCACCGCGCCCGGCGTCGGCGCCGCCCTGTGCTCGGTGGTACTGGCCTTCTACCCGATCACGCGCCGCGTGGGCGCATGGATGCTGGGCGGGGTGGCGGTGTTTGGCGTCTGCACCATCGTGCTGGGCGCCACCGCCAGTTTCATGATCGCGCTGGCGGCCCTGTTCCTGATGGGCGCGGGCGACATGATCAGCGTCTACGTGCGCCACCTGCTGGTACAGTATGAAACGCCGGACGAGATCCGCGGCCGCGTCAGCGCGGTCAACTCGGTGTTCATCGGCGCCTCGAATGAACTGGGCGAATTCGAGTCCGGCATCACCGCCGGCTGGCTGGGGCTGACGCGCGCCATCTTGTTCGGCGGCGCCGCCACGCTGGGCGTGGTGGGCGCGTGGACCCTGCTGTTCCCGGTATTGTCACGCATGGATCGTTTCCCGCACGAGGATAAACAATGAGTTTGCGCCTGCCGCTGCCTGCCATCGTCCACAGCCGTCCACACCTGAGCACAGCCGTCGCGCTGGCGGCGGCCACCAGCCTGTTCCTGCCGGACGCATGGACGCGGGTCACCCAGGTCCTGGCGTGCTGGAACGTGCTGGTGTGGAGCTACCTGGCCATGATGACATGGATGATGGTGCAGGCCGACCACCATGACATCAAGCGCACCGCCTGCCGGCAGGATGAAAAAGGGCCGGTAATCCTGGCCGTGCTGTCGCTGGCGGTGATGGTGAGCCTGGCCGCCATCGTCTCGCAACTGGCGGCGCGGACGCCGGGCGCACCGCTGCAGCATTACGCGCTGAGCGTGCTGACGCTGATCGGTTCCTGGTTCATGGTGGGCGTGATGTTCTGCTCGCACTACGCCCACCTGTACTACATGGACGACAGCGACGACAAGCCGCTCGGCTTCCCGGACGCCGGCCTCATGCCCAACTACTGGGACTTCCTGTACTTCTCGTTCACCATCAGCGTGGCGGTGCAGACCTCCGACGTCACCGTGCGCAACCGCCGCCTGCGGCAAGCGGTGCTGGGCCAGTCGGTGCTGTGCTTCTTCTACAACCTGGCCATCCTCGGGCTCTCCATCAACATCGCCGCCTCGCTCATCAATGGGTGATATTTAACGTGCACTTAAGGCGGAAAGGAGTAAGATGGTTACGCAGTTCAACAACAGGAGCCAGCGTATGCAAATCCAAATCAATACCGACAAAACCATCGATCGTCATTCCGGTCTTGACGAGCACGTGCAGTCTGTCGTGAGCAATGCCCTCCACCGCTTCGGCGAGCAAATCACCCGCATCGAAGTCCATCTCAGCGATAACCTGGGCCAGAAATCGGCCGACGGCGATAACCGCTGCCTGATGGAAGCACGTCTTACTGGTCTTCAACCCATCGCCGTCAGCGACCATGCCGCCACGCTGCATCAGGCCATCAGCGGCGCCACCGAGAAGCTGAAACGCGCAGTCGACAGCGCGGTCGGCAAACTGCACGATAACAAGCGCCACGCCGCCGGCGTGGCCTCTGCCTCGGCCGCCGTGGTGGCCGAGCAAGACGAGTAAGGAAAGGACGCGGGAGCTAGCGCTGCGCCAGCTCCCGCAAGTATTTCAAGCCCTGCAGCGAACGGCTGCCATACCACGACATCATTTCCCCATCCACCAGCAGCACCGGCTTGCCGATCTGGCGTTCCAGCACATCCGCATGCGCCTCGGTGAAGCGATACGGCTCGCTCGACAGCAGCACGCCATCGATACCGTCGATCAGCTCGCGCGACCAGCGAAACTCGGGATAGCGCGATTCACCCAGCTCCGGCACGCTCCAGCCAATTTCCTCCAGCATGCGGGCGATATAGGTGTCGCGCGAAATGGTCATCCACGGATCTTGCCAGATGCAGTACAGCATATTCTGCGGCCGTCCCTTGGGCGTGGCCTGCAACAGCGCATATTCCGCCTCGAACGCCGCGCACCACGCGGCCGCTTGCTGCTCGCGGCAAAACACGCCGCCCATCAGGCGCGCCAGTTCCAGATTGTCGCGCGGGCGCAGCGGATGCGTGACCACGATGTTGGGCACGAACCCGGCCAGCGCATCGGCAACCGGCTTTTCGTTTTCATCGATGTTGAGCACCACGTGGGTGGGCGCCAGCTTGCGGATTTTTTCCAGGTTCACATCCTTGGTGCCGCCCACCTTGGGAATGGCCTGCACCGCCTCCCACGGATGGATGCAGAAACCAGTGCGCCCGACCACCTGCGCCGCCAGCCCGAGATCGCACAGCAGCTCGGTAACCGACGGCACCAGCGAGACGATGCGCGCGTTCGGATCGGCCTGATGCTCAGTGCCCAGCGCATCGATATAAGCCATGTTGTATCCCGTCAGTTAGCAATGCCGATATTGAAGCACTCCTCGCCGCATTCGTGCAACAATATGATACCTATTGAACCAGCGTTTGCTTTTTTGCATGAAACAAATCAGTACCTTCGGCGCGTCGGACTACCAGATCAGCGATTTGCAGCTGCTGCGCAATTCCGACGATGACGCCGCCGTCGCCCAGCTGCTGGCGCACTGCCCCATCATGCGGCTGGAGGCCGGCGACACCGTCCCCGAGGCCAGCCGCGCCCGGCTCTACATCCTGCTGCGCGGCGCGCTGTCGGTGGCCAACGATACCCGCACCGGCATGGCCGACGGCACCATCAGCAAGATACTGCCGGGCGAAAGCGTGGGCGAACAGTCGGTGCTGGACGAAGAGGCCAACCTGAGCAGCATCACCGCGCTGGAGCCCAGCGAGGTGCTGGTGATCGAGGCCGAGCTGGTGTGGCAATTGATCGATGAATCGAATGTCCTGGCGCGCAACCTGCTGCGCCTGCTATCCTTCCGCATCCGCGCCGCCAATGCGCAGCTGCGCCGGCGCCAGAAGCTGGGCGAGTTCTACCGCCAGCTATCGATGATCGACGGCCTGACCGGCCTGTACAACCGCGCCTGGCTGAACGATCTGCTGCCAACCATGGTGGCCACCGCGCACGGCTCCAACGCGCCGCTGGCGCTGATCATGATCGACCTCGACCACTTCAAGCGGTTCAACGACAGCCACGGTCACCTGGCCGGCGACGAAGCCCTGCGCGCGGCCGCGCAAGTGCTGAGCGGCGCGCTGAGGCCAACCGATTTCGCGGTGCGCTACGGCGGCGAGGAAATGATGGTGCTGCTGCCGGACACCAGCGACAAGGTGGCGCTGGCGGTGGCCGAGCGCCTGTGCGACCGCATGCGGCAGGCCAAGGTATTCGGCGACATGCGCCAGCCGCTGCCGCACATCACGGCCTCGCTGGGGGTGGCGGTCCTGCAGCCGCAGCAGAGCGAGCGCGACCTGATTCAGGCCGCCGACGCGGCGCTGTACCGCGCCAAGGAAATGGGGCGCAATCAGGTTGCGGCCTGAGCCTCTTCCTGCTTCGCTGGCTTCGCTTGATGGGCGGAGACGAAATCGGCAAAGCCCTGCTGCACCAGATCGTAAGTCTTGTCGATATTGCTGGCGATATCGCCGTTCAGCACCTGCAAGCCCTGCAGCACATCGCGCGCTTCCTTGAAGCCCTGGTCCACGCCTTTTTTCAGCGTATCGATGAAATTATTCAGCGTTGTGCTTTCATCATCGCCGGGATGCTGCTGTTTGTAGGCTTCGTAAAATGCGGTGGACAACGATACAATGCGGCTCGCGGTGCCCTGCGGCGTATTGTCCTGCGACATGGCATTTTGGATGGCATTGTCGCCAAAATCATCCTTGAGCGCCTCGTTAATGCCGGTCAGGGCGGTTTTCAGCACCACCGACATCGGGTCATTGGAGGAATTTAACGATACCGTCAAGGAAGCTTGTAGGATAGACACATTTAAGTCCGCCTTGGCGCGGGCAGCCGGCGACAGCGGCCTGTCGTCCTTGCCCTGAACCGGCGCGGCCGTATTACCGGACGTAATGGAGACTGGAGTAGCCATAACGTTGCTCCTTATTGAACATGCTGCAATTATCGGCAGATTTTTAAATTACTGTAGCACCTATGACCAATCAGACCTTTCTCTGGCACGACTACGAAACCTTTGGCGCGGTGCCGCGTCGCGACCGTCCGGCCCAGTTCGCCGCGATCCGCACCGACGCCGAGCTGAACGAGATCGGCGATCCGATCATGTTGTATTGCAAACCCGCCAACGATTTCTTGCCGGATCCGCAATCCTGCCTGATTACCGGCATCACGCCGCAGCAATGCCTGGAATGGGGCGTGGCGGAGCACCAGTTTGCCGCCACCATCGAACAGGCGTTTTCGCAGCCGGGCACCATCGGCGTGGGCTACAACACCATCCGCTTCGACGACGAGATCACCCGCTTCATGTTCTGGCGCAACCTGATCGACCCGTACGCGCGCGAATGGCAAAACGGCTGCGGCCGCTGGGATCTGCTGGACGTGGTGCGCATGACCTACGCCCTGCGTCCCGAGGGCATCCAGTGGCCGCGCAAGGAAGACGGCAAGCCCAGCTTCAAGCTGGAAGACCTGGCCAAGGCCAACGGCCTGCTGCACGAATCGGCGCACGATGCGCTGTCCGACGTGCGCGCGACCATCGCGCTGGCGCGCCTGATCCGCCAGCACCAGCCCAAGCTGTTCGACTTCTGCTTCGCCCTGCACAAGAAAGACCGCGTGGCCGACGAGATCGGCATGCACCTGGCGCCGCAGCTGCGTCAACCGTTCCTGCACGTGAGCGGCATGTTCCCGGCCGAGCGCGGCTGCATGGCGCTGGTGTATCCGATCGGCCTGCATCCAACCAACAAGAACGAAGTGATCGTCTGGGATTGCACCTACGATCCGAGCGAGCTGTACACGCTGGATGCGGACGCCATCCGCACCCGCATCTTCACCCGCGCGGACGCGCTGCCGGAAGGCACGACGCGCTTGCCGGTCAAGAGCATCCACCTGAACAAGTCGCCGATGCTGGTATCCAACCTCAAGACCCTGTCGCCGGCGATGGCGGCGCGCTGGGGCATCGATATCGAGCAGGGCAAGGCGCACGCGGCGATTGCGGCGGCGGGCCGCGACCTGGCGCAGGTGTGGGCAGAAGTGTTCCACCGTCCAGCCGGCGAGCCGCTGGATGTGGACGAGGATTTGTACAACGGCTTCATCAGCAAGGAAGACCGGCGCCTGCTGGACAACTTGCGGCGCGAATCGCCGGCGCGGCTGGCGGTGGCGTCGCCATCCTTCAGCGACGGCCGCCTGGCGGAACTGCTGTTCCGCTACCGCGCGCGCAACTTCCCGGAAACCTTGTCGGAAACCGAGCTGGAGCACTGGGAACAACACCGCGCGGCGCGCTTGTACGAAGGCGCCGGCGGCGCGCGCACCATCGACGACTACTTCGCCCAGATCGCCGCCTGCACTTCGCGCGCCGCCGCGTCGATCTTGCGGTTCAACTCGAATTGCAGGTTCACACGGGTTGAGCCGCTGCCCGATGAAGACGTGACC
>Ga0102587_1000055_pt1 | contig 169479 bp, 202 predicted proteins | sample AraplaF_Col_mTSA_FD_76853 | JGI IMG/M metagenome (GOLD analysis project Ga0102587, IMG submission 76853) | Arabidopsis root microbial communities from the University of North Carolina, USA - plate scrape MF_Col_mTSA (SPADES assembly) (version 2) | ecosystem: Host-associated > Plants > Roots >...
CGCCAGCTTGATGACGCGCCGCCTGGGGGCCATGATGAAACTCCTCGTTTGAATAATCTCAAACTAGGAATCCACCAGGGCACGTCACGTTCCATCAAATGCCGCTTTCATGGAATCGGTGGTCTAGTTCGCTGAATGGCAAAACTGAAGAACGGCAGCTTAGTCTGGTCGGCGCGGCTCCACGGTTAGCCATGCGAAAAATCGCGGGCGGCCCGAATAAACGCACTGAATGCCGCCGGAGGGTTCTTCCGTCCCGGATAGTAGAGCGCTAGTGGGGCCAAGGGCGGGGTCCAATCCTCCAGCACGCGAACCAATCGACCGGCCGCGATGTCTTCGCGCACATCGGCTTCCATGACGTATCCAAGGCCAACACCGTTTTGAGCGGCTATCCTGACGAGGCTGGACTCGTCGAGGGTGATGGCGCCTTGAACATCTATCTGGACGGCTATCCCGTCCTTCTCAAACTTCCACCGGAACAGCGCGTGGTTTGGAAGACGTGCCCGAATGCACCGAAACCGATAAAGGTCAGCGGGAACAGTTGGCATGCCATGGGAACGCAGAAACTCGGGTGATGCCACCACGGCGCTACTGCGCTGCATTCCCAGCGGCACGGCGATCATATCGTTTGGCACAAGGTCTGAAGGCCTTAGGCCGAGGTCGAACCCAGCCGCGACGATGTCTACGAGCCGTCCCTCCGTGACAAGGTCGATATGCACCTGCGGGTAGCGCTGCAGGAACGACAGGATAAGCGGCTCCATCACTTCTCGAGCTGCGGTGGCGAATGCGTTGATGCGCAGCGTCCCGGATGGAACCTCTTGCAGCGACTGGGCCGCCAACATGGCGTCGTGGATGTCGGTCATCGCCGGGCCGACCCGCTCGACAAATGTTTTGCCGGCATCCGTCAGCGAGACGCTCCGCGTCGTGCGGTTGAACAGGCGGATGCCAAGCCGCTGCTCAAGCTTCCCGATGGAATTGCTCAAAGCCGTCGTGGAGATGCCCAGGTCCAGCGCGGCGGCCCGAAACGAACCGAGGCGAGCGATGCTGAGAACGGCATCGAGTTCAGCAAATATGGATCGGGTCATTGTCCCTCATTTCGCAACGTCTCATCCTCCTTTATCCCGCTTATGGCGTCAATGAGTGCGCTCTATCTTTGATGCAGTCGAACTCGAACGGAGCTCGGCGCTTCAGCCGATGAGGCTTGTCCAAGACTGGAGAAAACGAATGACGATCAAACTGCCGCAAGCCATCGAGGACTACTTCGATGCAGACCGGACAGGCAGTCCGGATGCCATCGCAGCCGCTTTCACCGAAACCGGCATCGTGAAGGACAAGGGCAAGACCCATCGCGGACGCAACGCGATCCGAGAGTGGATGGTGGAAGCCGGACAGCTCTACACCTACACGGCGGAGCCCTTCTTTATCGCGACGGAGAACGGCAAAACCCAGGTGACCGCTCATGTCGTCGGCACCTTCCCCGGCAGCCCGATTGATCTGCGGTTCCTCTTTGTGCTGGCGGGCGACAAGGTAGCAGAATTGGAGATAACAGTATGAAAGCGTTTCTGACCCTGGAGGGCCGCAGGGCTCTGATCACCGGCGGCACCTCGGGCGCGGGCGCGGCAACCGTGGCGCTCTTCAACGAGCTTGGAGCTCGCGTACTTACCACTGCCCGCTCGAAGCCGGTGAACTTCTCTGGCGCGGCGTTCGTCGAAGCCGACTTGACGACCAAAGCTGGTGTTCGAACGGTCGTCGATGCGGTCAATCAAGAACTCGGCGGGCTCGACATTCTCGTGAACGTTCTGGGCGGCTCTTCGGCTCCTTCAGGTGGCTTTACCGCGCTCACCGATGAGGAATGGGACAAGGAGTTCAACCTTAACTTTTTTCCGGCGGTCCGGTTGGATCGCGCCCTCATTCCCGGAATGATCGCGCAGGGACACGGCGTTGTCATCCACGTCACATCGATCCAGAATAAACTGCCTCTGCCGCAGGCGACCACGGGCTATGCGTCGGCCAAGGCGGCTCTCAACACCTACAGCAAAAGCCTCTCCAAAGAGGTTTCGCCGAAGGGTGTCCGCGTGGTGCGAGTATCTCCCGGCTGGATCGCCGATCCAGGAACCAATGGTTTGGCTTCGCGCATTGCCGAAGAAGCCGGCATTGACTACGACGCCGCGGCGCAGGTGATCATGAATTCGCTCGGCGGCATACCGCTCGGACGTCCGGCCGCGCCTGAAGAGGTCGCCGACCTGATCGCGTTCCTTGCCTCGGATCGAGCAACCTCCATAACGGGAACGGAGTATGTGATAGACGGTGGGACTATTCCGACTGCTTGACCATCCAGTGTTCTCTCATCCAACGGTAGTACACGCGCCCACGCGGGAGGCGTTGTTTCGCCTGCTGCGTGTCGGAGGCGTTAAACGCCGAACTCCACGTGTTTTTGGTGGTCGGACCGACGATCAGTCTCCGCGTCAGGAAAGAGCCTCGGAATGTTTCAGAGGTTGCAGCACAATATCTACCAACGCGGATTTCCCAATCTCGAACGCGGCCTGATAGTCCGGATCATCGATCATAGCCTTGAAAGCGGATCTACGCGGATACTGCACCAGCAAAACGGCATCCCATCCTTCTACCTCTCCCTCGGTCAGCACCGGCAGACCATCGCCGCGGAACAGGATTTTGGCACCGAAACGAGCCAAAATGGGTTCTGCGATTTTCAGATATTCGACATGTCTTTCCCGACCGCCATCGGGATCGAACCGCAGGAGGTTCAGCATTACGATGGGAGAATCATCGGTGGCAGCTAAAAAGTCGGTGAATGCGGCCTGTGAAAACGAAACCATTCAATTTTTCCTTTGATATTGCGTCAAGAGTAAGTGCGCCATCCATGGTATCTGACCTGCGCGTCAAAAACTGTCAGGATGGACCACCAGTCGCGATCCTGGTCTCGCCAGCGCTTTAAGATTGAAGAGGGTGGTACACGCAACGTCCTCCGAGGGCGTCGCCGCAGTTACGCGGTCTCTCCGCAATTGGCATGAAGCGGCTGACTATGAAGTCCGCTATCGGCCCAGGGGTGCTGTGGTCCAACACACTGAGAGGAACGTCAGCGACGATATTGTGGTATTTTGCTCGTCATTGCTGGGCGCGCAGTCTCAATGACGACCTTGTGCGCCGATTGAGCGAAGTGTCGCTCTGACCATCTTCGATGTCGAGGTAACGTCGTCACGCACTATCTGGAGCCAGTCTGTCGGTCCTGATAATCACGCCATGCTCAACGCGTCGAAACTTCGGCACGTTTCGCTTCGCGACTTTCGACCCAAGGTCACCTCTCCGTCCGCGCATCCTCTTGGCGCGCAGCCGATCAACTCCATGTTTTCCCTATGATATACTTTACAAGCGACACTCATTTCGGTGACACTCGTGTCCTTAGGCTCGACCGCCGCCCGTTCCCCAATATGGTTGCCCACGATGCCGCGTTGATCGAGAGCTGGAACAAGATAGTCGGGCCAGATGACGATGTCTGGCTTCTTGGGGACTTTATGTCGGCACGTGCCGGGGACTGCAGTGAATTGCTGTCGCGCTTGAAAGGTCGCAAGCACCTGATCATCGGCAACAACGATCCAAGAACGACGACGACTGCCACGGGTTGGGCCAGCGTCCAGCACTACGCCGAGATGCGAGCGGACGGTCACCATCTGATCCTATGCCATTATGCATTCAGGACCTGGAACCAGATGGGCAAGAAATCGATCAATCTGCACGGACACTCGCATGGACGCCTGAAACCACTGCCTAGGCAATTCGACGTCGGCGTCGATGCACAGGAACTCCGCCCGGTGACGCTACAGCAGGTTCTGGCCCGAGAACGTTCACTTAAAAGGTGATAGGGCGGCCGACCAATCCTTGCAGACTGTGGCTTCACTGCTTCGGTATGTTCCGAAGCCCATACGCTCGTACTAGGCTTGGGCGACATCGTTTTCGTGTCCGGTAAGGCTTCAATATTCTCAAGCCCGGCTTCGATTGCGGCCACACGGGTGACCTGGAAGCGCTTCCGCCCCGCATCACTTCTTGCTGCGTCCGGATCGACACGGGTGCCAATGATCCCAGCCGACGAGGGGGCGTATGGATTTCCATCAATCGCATAAATCAGCGACTGGACGCCGAGCAGCTTGCCGTTGTCGACCGCGGCAAGCGAGCACCGCATACTTGACGGGTGAGAGATGTAGGGTTCCCGCATAATGCCGACGTCCGCCTTACCGTTCGCCTTCCGGCCGCAACGAGCCCCTTGAGCATCCTGCTCATTCCCGCAGCGTGTTGATCGACAGCAGTTCGCACTCTCATTCGTGCCCCTTCGTACGGGCCTTCTGTATGGCCGGCGCTCGCCTTATCGCGGCATCTCGCATTGCAACGACACGGTTGCCTGCCCCAGAAGATCGGCGTCACCACACTTATCTTCGAGCTCGTGTGCCGCCAACGAGGTCGACCGCTTGACGATTCTAGCACGGTAAGATTGTTGCAAAATCGCAGCACCGCCGACAATCCGTCTTTTTGTCTCTCTCTCTCCGCTTTATGGAATCGATTTGGATGCTACCAATCACCCTAGGTGATTTGCGATGGGGCTGTGGGCTGTGGCATCGAATAATATGGGATTGACTTGCCGCGCGATGTTCTTGGCGGCAGCAGGGATAGCCGGCATCCTCGCCACATCTGGGGCGGCGCATGCGGATGAAAAGATTTTCGACGAATTGCGCTTTGGCGCTTCTGCATCCGTACAGGGCGGTCACAGCCATGAAGATGGCGTCTTCCCGGAGGTCACGGTCTTCTTCGACCCGTTCGGCCAGGATACAGCAATCGACTGGAAGCAAGCGCTCGCCCGCCCGCGCATCAACCTCGGCACGTCCATAGGGACCGCGGGTGAAGCGACGCAAATCTTCGGCGGTCTATCGTGGACGGTCAATTTCAACGAAAAGGTCTTTGCCGAAGCAGGCTTCGGCGGCGTCTGGCACAATGGCAACCTTGACTATGCCAAGGACGGCCCAGAACTCGGCTGTCGCTTCATGTTCCATGAGTATGTCGGTGCGGGTTATCGCTTCGACGCGCATTGGAATGTCATGGCCCAGGTCGCTCACTCCTCGCACGCCAACCTATGCGACGGTCCCAATAGCGGCATGACGCGCGCCGGGGTCCAGGTCGGCTACAAGTTTTAAGCCTTCGGCTTTGCTCAACTGAGATTGGGCAATGACCCCGCGCGATCGTCGTCCGCCTTCGCCACCGTGCCTGTGAGTGCAGACCTGCCTCGCGGTTTTAGACGACTTTCGTGCACCCACGATTTCGTCTTGCTGTCAGTCGGAGTTGAGTTAGCATGTGCCGTCGCTTGGGAGTTTCTGGATACGCTTGAGTGACCGGCGAAGGGCGTGTCTCCCCAAAGCTCGCCCTTCGCCACCTTCCTGTCCACTCAGTGCAGCGTTGGCTCGTCCAGCAAATGAGGATGCCGGGCATGGAATGTCATAATGAGGCTCATCGCGCGCACAGCAATATCTTCGGCAAGAGCGATGTCAGAAGCAGCTAGATCGTCTGCTGCCTCCCGCAACGCCAGTCCAACCGAACGCATGACCATCTCGAGCGCGTCCTCGCCTTCGGAAGCCGCCAGTTCAGCGGTATCCGCAAGCGTAACCGCCAGGCCTTCCAAGACAGCACGCCTTTCGAGCAGTGTAAGCCTGCTGAAGTCTGAAATGGCTCTCATTTTCTACCGAGTTCGGCTTCGACCTTTTTGCGCGAGTTGCCCGCCTTCTTCACCGCACCTTTCACGGCCTCTTTGGAGACCCTTCCTTCTTGGCCTCGTATTTCAATTCGTGGTCCTGACCGGCGGCGACGCGAGCGCGATCCTGCGTCCTGCCTCTTGAAGTCGTTGCCATCTCTTTCCTCCTGTTACGATCACGGTGAAACTCGCAGGGATTCAATCGGTTCCGGGGGAACCCGGTAGTTCAAATGGAGCTGCTATCAGCATTAGCAGCCACTAAAGGAGCCGTTGCGACTTTACTGCCGCGTGCTATCCTCGACTTGTGCACGACCACTAACCTTAAACCCGGCTTCTGCCGGGTTCTCTTTTGAGCCCGAATGATTCCGGCTTCGGAACTCCTGCCCACCGGAACCATTTCATGGGCATGAATACGCGAGCAGCATTCCTCAACATGTCGGAGACCGCCGTTTGGCTGGCGGAACATCGGCTTGTCCTTGCCGGAGCCGCCGCTCTCGTCGCCGCGTGCAATCGGGTTTGCTCTTGGATGGCCGATGGAATGGCATTTTGTCTCGGCAATGATCGGCACGCTTGTGACGCTCTTCCTGCTTCTTATCATGCAACACAGCCAGAACCGGGACATGGCGGCCCCAAGTCAAGGTCGATGATCATGCGGCCCAGCGAGGCAGGAAACCACATAATTGGTGTCGAGCGCCTCGAGGCTGAAGAACGCGCGCGACTGGCGGATAACAGGACGCTCTGACGATCACGGCGTCGTAATACCAAGCACGATCGATCCCGATGCAAAATGTCGCGAGATGCCAAACCAATGGCACGGCCCGGCCGTATCACGGCTAACATCGTTGCCGGGTGTACCCATGCTCAAAGAAATCGCTACAGCAGCTGCATGCGCCATACTTCTACTGGAGGCCATGATTACCCTCCAACTATACGGTTTGAATGCGATCTCAGGCGTGCTGGCCGGAGCAACGGTCGGCACGCTTGGAATTATATTCGCGCGGTTGCGAGGGAGGGCGTTCCGCAGTAAACAGCGGCGTCCAAAAGACCGGCGATAGTTGCTGGCACCACGATGGAATCATGCAGGCTTGCGCTCCCGCTCCTCCGCTTTCTCCTCCGCGACTTCTTCAACGCATTCGGCCTTTTCCGCGAGCTTCCTGCTCATCTCGCGAAGCTCCTGCTCGTCAAGCTTCTCAATGCCGACGAACTTGTTCTGGGCCTGCGAACTCAGGATCAATTCGTCGAGCTTTGCCTGTAGCGCCTTGCCATCGCGGTTCTGCGAATTCTGGAGGACAAAGACCATAAGGAAGGTGATGATCCTAGTGCTCGTATTGATCACCGGCTGCCAGTTTTCGCTGTAGTCGAAGACTGGACCTGACGCAGCCCACGCAATGACGAGCGCGACCGCAAGTACGAAGGTCGCGGGCTTTCCGGAAAGATCCGCGATGGTGGTGGCAAACTTGGAAAAACCTTTGGATAGGACGTTGTCGCTCATTTGAACGTCACTGTTGCTCGGCGAAAGAAAACGCGATCCTGAACACTGCGGTTCCTGGCATGGGACTTCAGTCTGAGGGCGCACAGGCAGATCTTCCCTGTTGTCCGCGCACACTGGTTGCGATCAAGGTTCAATTCGCGGGCTACGCCACACCTCTGGAGTTGGCCGCTATCCAAACGATGGCTGAGGGCTGCGCGAAGAAGGCTGCGCCCTACCGGATTTCAATGGATCGAGCCAGACGATGGCGCATTTACCCGTGTTCCCGCGATCCCGACGTAGTTCGAGATCAATGCGGCGGCCATCAATTCCGCAGAGCGACATCCGTTTTTATAGAGCTCGATTGCCGCGTCGCATAGGAATGAGGACGCATGGTCGTCCCACTCGACGCCATAGTGGCGGTACCAAGCGCTGACTGCTCTCGACATAAGAAGATGGTCCTCCTGAGCCTCGGACATGGACGCCTCGCTGTTAAAGTGATCGCGTGGAAACGTCCGGTGGTGTCGTGAGTTCCCGTCCGGGGTAAGTACGGAACACCAGAAACGAAGATGACCCTGTGGCGAGCTCGCTCACCGGAATCAATCTGTGAGCGCGATTCCGTAAGTCCTTGAAAAATGATTCGTTTCGAGTCGGAACGAATCACCTTCGCACGTCTTGAGTCGCAGGCTAGTGATTCGGAGTAGAGCGTATGGCATCGGGACATCGAGCCCAATGGAAGGGCTTCCTCAAATTTGGCGAAGTGAGTTGCGGCGTGGCGCTATATACGGCGGCGAGCACGTCTGAGCGCATCACCTTCAACACGATCAACAAGGCCACGGGCAACAGGGTCAACCGCGTCTTCATCGACAGCGAGACTGAGGAGCGCGTCGAACGGGAGGCGCAGACCAAGGGCTTCGAGATCGACAACGGCCAATACATCATCATCGACCCCGAGGAAGTCGCGGCTACGATCCCGGAAAGCAACAAGACGCTCGAGATCGACGCCTTTATCCCGTGCTCCGAGGTCGACGACGTCTATTTCGACAAGCCATACTATCTCACACCCGACAAGATGGGCGGAGACGCGTTCGCAGCACTTCGCGATGGCATGAAGAAATCGAACGTCGCGGCAATCGCGCGGGCTGTCCTCTTTCGCCGTGTTCGGACGGTTCTGATACGCCCTCACGGCAAGGGTCTTGTCGCGACGACCATGAACTACGACTACGAGGTTCGGTCGTCGAAGAAAGCCTTCGAGGAGATGCCCAAGCTAAAGATCGAGGGCGAAATGCTCGATCTCGCCAAGCACATCATCGCGACCAAGAAGGGCGAGTTCGACCCGGCCACCTTCGAAGATCGTTACGAAGCCGCTCTTGCCGAGCTTGTGAAGGCGAAGATGGAAGGCAAGTCGCTGCCGAAGCCGAAGAAGGTCGAGGTCTCCAAGCCAAATAACCTGCTCGCGGCTCTTCGCGAGAGCGCGGGGTTGCTCAAGTCTGGCGGTTCGGTCGAGCCCAAAACGAAACGCACTGCCGCCAATGCCAATCAGGGTACTGGTCAGCAGCGCGCCGCGCGCGGCGTGGCGTCGAAGGCCGCCTCCTCCGGAGCCGCTCCGCGTCGCAAGGCAAGTTGAGGAGATCATCCATGGCACCGCGTCACTATTGGAAAGGCTACTTGAAGCTTTCATTGGTCACCTGCCCCGTGGCGATGACCCCGGCAACGTCGGAATCCGAGAAGGTTCGGTTTCACACGCTGAACAAGGACACCGGAAACCGCGTCGTCGCCCAGTACATCGACAGTGTCACCGGAAAGCCAGTCAAGGATGAGAACGAAGCCAAGGGCTATGCCCGCGGCGAGAACGATTATGTCATCCTGACCGACGATGATTTGGATCGCGTCGCATTGGACACCGTTAAGACCATCGACATCGAGAAGTTTGTTCCGGCTAACAGCATCGAGTGGGTATACCTTGAGAAGCCGCATTATCTCACGCCTGACGCCCCGGTCGGAAACGAGGCCTTTGCGGTGATCCGGGATGCCATGAAGTCCGATGGCGTCGTTGGCGTTTCAAAGCTCGTGATGGGCCGCCGGGAACGCGCCGTCATCCTCGAACCGCGCGATGAAGGCATCGTGCTGTGGTCACTGCGTTTCGGCGACGAGGTAAGGCCGGAGCAGAGCTACTTCGAAGACATTGAGGATGAGAGCGATCCCGAACTCGTGCCGTTGGTTCAAAAGCTCATCAAGAAGAAGTCCGCGCACTGGTCGCCGGACATGGTCAGCGATCCGATCCAGACCAGCCTTCTCAAGCTGATCGAAGAGAAGAAAAAGGCGCTGAAGCCGAAGAAGGCGGCAAAGGGCGGAAAAGCAGAAGCCGCGCCGAAGAGCAACGTCGTCAACATTATGGATGCGTTGAAGAAGTCAGTCGCGGCCGAACTGAAGGGCCGAAAGGCAGGGTGAGACACGCAAAGCATGATGGGCGAGCATCAAGGCTCCGCATTGCGACCTACAGCCCTTTACGCCACTACGCCTTCACCCCCCGCCAGGCTTATCCTCCAAGGACTAAGTTGACTCGCCGACGCCCGGCGGGAATGCCATGGAACTTCTGGAGCTTAAGCTTCCAGCTCGAATTCCACCGGGTACCCAGAGATGTGAACCCGTCAAAATTCGCCGGAAAGCCCCTCCCCAGGTCAATCCGATGTGACAGTTACCACGAACCTCATCGCGGAATTCGTGCGGGCAGCGAACCAGATCCCAAAGTTGCCGCAGGAAGCGCAAACGGCTACTCAGGCGTGGCATCACCGCATCCGTTGCGCTCCGCGGTCTTCGAGTGAAAGTGGAAAGATGGCGCCATTCGATGATCCCGCCGAAGAGGTCATAGACAACATCGAGCCAGCTTGAATGTCCAGGCTCACCCGCATCACCCGTTAACGCAGGAGAAATTCTGCTCTGCCGGGTAGATCGCATGCTAACTCTGGGAAACCAGCCGGGCTCACCGAGACGCCAAGATGCACATGCTGACGTCTCATTCTCAATGAAAAATGCCTCTCGCCGCAGCGACCATAGACATCAGCTGGTGCGGCTCACGGACGCCTTGTCTGTAGAGATCGACGACGATCCTCGCGATGCGGTCCGATTCCTCCGACCCCTTCGAAATCTTCCCTTCCTCAAGGATCCGGTCGAAGACAGGCTGACAGACTTTTAGATCGTGTTGGTCGAAGCCAACGGGCTTCTGAACGTTGATGTGACGCATACTCGATACCGACGGTGGAGTGCGCGCAGCCCTCCACCGTGCTCCCTACCATGTTATCAGGCGACCTTTTTCTCGGCTGCGATCTGCAGCGGAGCCTGCGTCTCCGTGCTGTTGCCGATGGCGATCTTCCGCGGCTTCATCGCCTCAGGGATTTCGCGCCGCAATTCGACATTCAGCAAGCCATTCTTCAGAGACGCCTGTTCGACACGGACATGGTCGGCGAGTTCAAACTTTCGCTCGAAGGACCGTCCAGCAATGCCGCGATGCAGGTACTCGCCCCCGGATGCGTCGTCTTTCCTACCCTTCACCACGAGCACGTTGCGCTCCTGGGTGATGTCGAGATCGGCCTCGGCAAAGCCTGCAACCGCCATCGTGATGAGATAGTCGTTGTCGCCGGACTTGACGATGTCGTACGGCGGCCATGCATCGACCGCCTGAAGCCGCTGCGAATTGTTAAGTAGGTTCAATACTCGGTCGAAACCGATGCTGGATCGATAGAATGGGGCGAAGTCGAATTCGTTTCTCATAGCCAAATCCTCCGTAAAGCGAGATGGATTGGAGACGCCTCCTGGCACCTCCGGGTATCGCCAGTCCCTTTGTGGCGACTGGCCGGAAAAAATCTGGTTTCGGCGTTTTTGCGATTCAAGAGCCTTCGTGAAATTTTTCAGATGCAGAAAGGACGGCGCACGAGCCCAATCTCCATGGGGTGCCGGGCTCATAAAATAGCCGACGGCTGGCTCGTCTCGCTATGCTTTCTGGAAACGGGCTTTTCCCTGGATCGAAAAGCCTGCTCGGGCGTTCATGTTTTCCAGAAGCAATGGAGTACGTGATGGCTGACGACCGGGTACCTTTCGCGCTAGTGGCCGACGACGACGCGCTCATCCGCATGGACGCGGCCGATATTTTGCAAGCAGCGGGCTTTCGCACCCATGAGGCCGCCGACGTCGAAGAAGCTATCGCGATTTTGGAACACAGTGCTGAGAGCATCCAACTCCTGTTCAGCGACGTCCAAATGCCGCCAGGCGAGCTTAACGGCTTCGACCTCGCGCGCATGTGCGCTGAACGTTGGCCGCATATCGGAATTCTTGTGGCATCAGGTCAGATCCGACCGGAAGATGGCGAATTGCCGAAGGGAGCGATCTTTATCGGCAAGCCGTTCAGTGCGGACGTCGTCCATTCGCGGCTACAGGAACTGCTTCCCGACGACATGAAGCCAGAACCATTGAAGAAAGCCGTTCGGGACTAGGGCCCTCTCACGCGCATATGCTGCTCGTCCTGGCGCCGACAGGGGTGAGCGGGCCCGTCTGCCACCTTCCGACCTCAGCTGGACGGCCAGTCGTTGGACGGCTCTTCAATGGTGAGGCTCGACGCGTCCTTGGCAGGATCGGGATCGCGTTCGTATGCCGCCTTTAGCGCGTCGATTTCGCGCTTGATTGCCTCGCAGACCTCGCTTTACTTCGGCCCTTTTACGACCAAACTCTCCACGAAGTCTTCAAGCTTGAGCGGAAGGTCTACAAGCCAAGTCTCGCTCACGACAAAGCCTCCGTTTGAAGGCGCACGCCGCGACACAGCACTCCCCATGTCGGCAGTGAGCTGCCGTACGGATCATGGGATCGACTGGTTCATTGCGGATCGGGTGGTGGCGCTTCACCAGGAATGCGGTCGGGATCGCGAGGAAGCCCGTCTCCAGGCACGGGCGATTTGGGCGGGACAATTGGTTCGTTGGGAACGGAAATGGGAACTCCTCCTCGCTGGTCAAACGTTGGAGTGGCAAGTTCCCATGAGGCTGCAAGCATGTTGGTCGTTCCAAGGAGGTTGCCCTTCTCGCGCGAGGGATCGGTTCGCAGGCCGACCTGCCAGACTGCTATTTGGAAGCTACACGTCTTGTGCAAGCACCGCTTCGATCTCGCAAACGACGCCCTTGGGATCGTACGAGATGGACGACTGACCGTTGATCTCGGCGGCCAGAAGCCGTTCGATGAGGCGGCTCCCGAAACCTTTGCGGGTCGGATGCTCCACCGCAGGGCCGTCCCGCTCCGCCCACTTGAATTGCAGCCGACCACTGGCTTCCGAATATGTCCAGGAGATCGAGACCCTACCTTGTGGTACAGACAAGGCCCCATATTTTGATGCATTTGTCGCGAGTTCGTGGATTGCGAGCGAGAACGACACCACGGCTTTCTGCGGCAGAAGCACTGGGCAGCCTTCGATCTCGAACTTCTCAGGAGGATAGGGGTTCAAGACCTGCTTCACCAGGTCGGCTAGATCGGCACGCTGCCAATCATTGTGTGTCAGAAGATCATGCGCATGGGCCATCGACCTCAATCGGGCGTTGAACGAGGCTACACTGTCGCGTCCGTCACCATCGCGATCCAGGGTCTGGCGCGAGATCGCTATCACCGTCGCAAAAACGTTCTTAACGCGATGATTGAGTTCACCGATCAGCACTCGCTGCAAGCGCTCAGCCTCTCTCCGCGCCGTAATGTCTTGAGACATCTTCGATGCACCGATTGCGCGGCCACTGCTGTCGTAGATCGGCGATACGCTGAGCTGAACATCGACCGGACGCCCACCCTTGCGAAGCCGCTGGGTCTCATAGCGATGGATGGTCTCGCCTGCGCTGATCTTGCTCAGGATCTCGGACTCTTCGTTGCGCCTGTCTTCCGGAACGAGCATGAGCACTGACCGCCCGATCGCCTCCTCACGAGAGTAGCCGTACAGCTTTTCTGCGGCAGCGTTCCAGTTGATAATGTTCATGTCCATGTCGATGCTGAGGATTGCATCGTTTGACGACGCGACTATCGAAGCAAGCTGTCGTTCGGACTCCTGCGCGGTCTTGCTCGCCGATATATCGATGGCAATAAAGCCGACCTGCCGGACCGCTCCATGCTGGTCTCTGAGAGCAGAGACCGAGATGGCCGTCCAAACGAGATTACCATCCTTGCGAACGCACCGCTTCTCCATGTCGAAGCTTGCGCCCTCTGAGACCAGCTGCTCGAACCGTCGTTCAGCCTCGGGCAGATCGTCAGGGTGCGTAATGTCCTGGAACCTGATGCCGACCAACTCTTCGCCTTCATAGCCCAGCATTTCGGCAAAGCGCCTGTTGACGAAGACCATTCGACCCGAGAGATCAGTCTGTCCGATCCCCGCAGCCGATTGAGAGAAGAGAGCTCGCAGACGCTCTTCGCTATCCTTCAGGGCAAGCTGCGATCGAACGCGGTCGGTCGTCTCACTTACAATGCAGAAGACACCGCGAACCTTGCCGCCTTCATCCCTGATAGGCGAATAGGAGATGTCGAAATAGACGTTCTCTGGGTGACCGTGTCGTTCGATGTAGAACGGCCGATCTTTGGCAGAGACGGTTTCGCCTTTGTGTAGCACCCGACTGAGCAAGGGCTCCAGATCATGCCAGAGCTCGGACCAGTTCTCCTGTGCTGGCCGCCCGAAAGCTCGTGGATGGCGCATGCCGATGCTGGGTGCATAAGCGTCATTGTACAGCGCAACATACTGCTCGCCCCAGAACATCACGATCTGCGCGTGCGACGGGAGCATGATATCGACTGCGGATCTCAGGCAGGCAGGCCATTCGCTTTGCGGCCCCAGGATGGAGTCGTCCCATGCGCCGCTCTCGATCATGCGAGCGATGCCGCGGTCTACACCTTGCCAAGCTAGCCTTACGTCCGACACCCCTACTCTTCCGACGTTTGAGCAAATACACCTGCCGCAAAAAGGTAAGTCATTTCTGATAGATCGCAAGAGGTGGCCTCCAAAAGAAAGGCAGTTTCATGCTGCAGACAAAGGGTGCCTCTGCGGTGGGACCACCGTAGACCCACATTCTTTAATGATGGATTTGGGAGCGGGGCCTCGTAGTGACGACTCCAGGGCCGAAAGGCTGCTCCCGCCTCGCAATAAAACCGGGCGCAATAAGCTCGCTTGATGTCGTCCTCGCCATCGAAAGCCCTGCCCCCGCCTTCCGATGCGCGCAGATCCGCCAGCATGGTCCAAACCCCGTGACGTGCCGGATTTCACGATGCCGTGACGGATCAAGGCGGCTTTGCTTCGCGCCGATTGGCGTGTAGCGCCGAATCAGCCAAGGTCACCATCGCCGGTATCGTCGCCGAGATCACCGCAGGCAATGAGGAAGAGTTGCCGCACGCGGCTGTGCTTTCCTTGCGATCCATGGCGAAGACTTGCCAAATTGGACAGCCTGAAGCAGATTTCATTGATGACCGATATCGATGCAAGATCAGCGCTTCTGACGCTGCTGAAAGAGATGAAACTCGAACCAGGCGTGTCGATCAGCCTCTATGAGATCGGCCCGCCCCTCGTCGGCCAGGGCATCAGTCAGGATGCCATCGTCAACGCGCTGTACGGCCTCAAGGATGAGGGTGTGATCGATCTGCCAAGCGGCAACCGTCTGGTGCTGCTGAAAGACTTGTGATTGTCTGGAGCAAAGATGGTGGACCGGGAAGAGGAAATAGAACGGGAGCTCGGCCGCAAGAAGCTGATGATGCGGTTGCCAGCATTGCGGGACCAACTGCGAAGCGCTTCGGGCGCTGAGATAGAAGCTATTTTCATAGCGTACGAACGGGCCTCCGCCTATCAAGACTGGATCCGCGGGGAAAGAAGCATCCCTGGTCAATGGACGGCTTATCACGACAAGTTGGTCGCAGACCTCGAAGAAGCCGTACGACAGCACCTGACTGCCCAAAGATGGCAGGACTTTAGTTAGATCACGGAACGCGCCAGCCTCCACGCACGTTAGCCGAGAGGTTACGCGATGGTTCATCGCCGAGCAATCTTCAGCACCGCAGCCGAAGGTGGGGAGTTTCCAACCTGGTCCTCTCCACTGGAAACTTTTAGCGAAGGCGCCAGATATGCAGAAACAGAGATATACAGTCCACACTTCCGTGACAGTTGACGCCGAAACGCCCCAAGCAGCTGCACAGCAAGCATCGGAATTTTTCTCGAAATCTCCGCCGGAACGGTTCAACGTTGTGGATGAAAGTGGATCGACATTCCACGTCACCCATGACCATCCGGAAAGATCGATTGACACGATCGAGAGCGAGGTCGTTCAGTATCCGGAGTTCATGGAGAATGACGCTCCTCCCGGTGCCGGCGGCTAACTTGAGGCTGAAAGATCATTGGCCGGAGGCGGCCTTTTCTGGGGCTGCTCGAGACAGGACAGGAACGCCGAGAGAACAGAACCTGCCTCGTCGGAACTCTCGCGCTCACCCATGTTCTTCCCCGCCGAGATAGTCTCCCAAGTCTTGCTCGGCGCGTGGAGGGCCTTGAGACCCCTAACTCTCTTGGCTCTCCACATCCCCAGTCCCTCCGGAAGATATAGACTTCTGGCTCGTTTCCATCTGACCGCGCTTGCTAGTTTTGCCGGCTTTGCCCTGACGCGGTTGAACGGTGGGGAGGCTTCCTGGGTCTCCCCATTACCAACCGGAGAGACCGCGAGCATCCTGCATGACGAACTACGGCCCGACCGTTGGCCTCGTCCTGCTGTTGCATCACCTGGAAACAGATCAGTTCAAACCGCTGCCCGCCCATGTCGGGCTTAAGACGGTCAATGTTGCCGAGCAAGCGGGATTTGTTAAGCTTTCGAGACACATTACGATATCGGCAAAAGGGTTCGCCGGACCTACAGCGTGGGTTGAACCCGAGCGTGTTCCGCAGATCGTTGGCCACCAATGTCCGCACCTGGAAGCTCTTGCAACAACCGGCAATAGTGCTATTGTTGAGCCACCACCTCCATCTCCAATCAACCCGGCGCTATCGCCGGGTCTTTTTTTATCCCGCTTCCGGATCTCGGCCATCTCGTCAGGAAGGATGTGCATGCCGGCGGCGTGGGCAGCGTCGAGAAGGGCTTGTCAAGGATGCACCTTGGGCCCTGTCGCCTTACGCGCATGGGCACCTTTGCATCCTCTGGTGCTGCAGGTTGCATTTTTTGATAAGGGCAGATCCAAGGTGCCGCCTAACCCGTGTAAATCAACAGTTGCCATTATTATCGAGATGGATGGACTGATGAAACCAGCAAATGGGAAACAAGAAGGCTCCGATATCAACTATGTGTTAGGGAAGCGGATCAGGACTGTTCGGAAATCCCTTGGGTTGAGCCAGACCCATATCGCAAAATCGCTCGGAGTATCGTTTCAACAGGTGGGAAAGTACGAGAGCGGCCAGAACACAATGTCTGTTCAAACTTTCATGACGATATGTCGTGCTCTTCGCCTGAAGCCATCGTCGCTCCTCGACGAGTATCTCGGGCGGGAGAGTTGATCGAAGTGACCACGAGGCGGATCGCTCCGAGTCAAATCTGGGATTGGTAAAGGCTGCTGTCTCGTGTTGAACCTTCCTTCTGAGACTTGGCGCTTCAACGTGTCGCGGGATCGTCAGGACAGCACGAGGCATGAAGATGATGGCCGAAGATCAGATCCCGGATTTTGTCCAGGACGTCACTGAAACCGGCTGCGATATCGTCGCTGTGATGGGAGGGGCTCGCTTCCTCTTCGGAGACGCCGACCTGTCACCCGAGGGTTATAGAGCTGTCGAACCGCAGATCCTCGCCATCGGCGAAAAATACGGCCGACGTGATCACCTGATATCGGAGATAGCTGAGTACCTCGTTTCCATTGGCCGATATGCGCCGCCAAGGCAGAGCCTAGGCGAGGGTACTCAATTGAAATTGTCGCGAGGCTGGGAACTTCCATGAGCTTTGCAGGTTCGACCTTCAGCCACGTCACATGTCCCCGTGGTTAACCTCCCTCATTGTCCCCTGGCTCACGCCGGGGGATTTTTTTGTGGAACCTTGGCGAGGGTTTCGACGTTTTATGGCCACTCTAAATCTGCGCTATTGCCCCGCCATCGTGCGGGGCTTTTTTATCAGTCGATATCTTGCGGTCACCAAAAGCTTGGCTAACTTATGGCTGTCGCTTGGGAGTTTCTGGATTCACTTGAGTGACAGGCGAAGGGCGTGGTTCCCCAATACCACTCCTTCGCCGCCCTCTCTTGCAGTCTCCCAAGGATCCGCGATGCTGAAGCCTAAAGCCCTCCTATCAGCGTACCTGATCGTCTATGTAGGCCTCTATCTCAGCGCTGGTGAAATCCGGCACCGGGCTATCCATCTGATCCAGACGGTATCGGCTGGGCCGGATCGCTCGGCGTGATCGTGAACTTGATCGGCGGCGAGACGACGTGAATCGGGCCTATCGAGCTTTGCAACGGATTGCAGATGTAGTCGAGCGTGACCTCGTAGCGGGCCGGCCCGGGTGTCGCGGCCGTCGGCACGGTGATCGACCGCTTATAGGTCTCCCTCCCCGCCAACAGCCTGAGACCTGTCGTAAACTGAGGGATGGATTGCCGCTCGCCGGCGGCATCATACAGCCATCGCTTGGTGACGAGCGGGCAGATCCGTTTCCTGAAGACAGGGAACTCGATCTCGAGCGCCCCACCCTGCGGAACGGTCGGCGACAAGGCGACAGCGCTCTCGTACTCGATCGGGGTTCACGATCGACAACCCAGAGCCCGAGGTTCACAAATCCGAGGATGGCAAGCGAGAACGCGACGGCGCCGACAAATTTCCACAGGTCCGCTTCATTGAGCTGGCCCTCCACGTGTCTATCCGATCACCTTGATGATGTTCTCGTAGAGCACCACCGCTCCCAGAAAGATGCCTATGAACGTTATCCCCAGCCATTTCGTGACCGCCCGACTGTTCGAATATCATGCACCATCTTGAATGCCTGCCTGACGTCATCTGCAGGAAGCTCGACGACCGCCTGAAGCGTCTTCAGTTCGTCCGGCCGGAGATCGGCTAGCCAATCCCTGGTGCCCGGTGGAAGCTCTTCGGGCCGTTGTGGAGTGTGTTCCGCCATATCGATGTTCCCTAGCGACCCCGTATGCCCTTTCGATCGCATGCCATGCTTGACCGGTGTCATCCGATCGACTAAATCCCCGCCGCCGTGCTTCCTGTCTCATCTAAGGCGGCAACGGGAGGGTCCGGCTTTAGTGGATGGTCGGGCCCTCGCTCTACGAGTAGCCGTGAGAGGCTCCGAAGCGATTGTGGGAAATGACCTGATCAGCGAACGGTCGGTCCGTCTTCAGGATCGTCACCGTCGTTTCCAGGCTCGGCCGCAGCTTCTCGAACCCGTAGCACGCACGCTGCTTCCTCGTCTGCTGACAGGCCGTAAGAGCCGCAAAGAGCGGCAGCATCAGAAGCCGAGACTTCATCATTGATCTGGTTCCTCTCTCGGAGAACGCGCACCGAGTTTCGAGCGCGACGGTGGCCGACGCCTGCTTGGCGTCGTGGTGACCGATGAAATAGGCGGGGCGAAGATCAGGACGGCCCCAACGATCGCCCCTGCCCCCATGCTGAGCTTGTCGACGATCATTCTTCCACCGCCTGGCGGATCTCCTTGATCGCACTGATCACCCACTTGCGAGCGGCGAGAACGCCGATCGTCAAGGAGACAGCAAAACCTATGATCACGATGAGTGCCTTCCAATCGAAGCCAGCGAATGCAGTGAGGCCGAGGCCACCGCCGCCGAACGCACCCGAAAGCCACCCGAGGACGTTGAACTTCTTCTTGACGGTCCGGTCGACCGCAACGGGAACGACTTCCTTCTCGTCGACTACGGGTGCCGCGGCGAATGCCGCCATCTTCGTCGAGACACCGGAGAGCGCCAGCAGCGCCTTGTGCAGAGCTGAGCGGGTCTTCGGCCCGGGGTCACCATCAGCGTCAAGCCTTGCGCTCTGCTGGAACGGCGCAACGGTGTTCGGCGCATAGCCACGACTACAAGCGAAAGGCGAACGAACCGGCCGACGCGATCGGCGAAGCTATTCATGCCGCCGTCCCACTTCTTTGTGATCGTCTCGATGTCGCCTTAGTCGGCCCAACGATTGAGGTTGCGGCTCTGCCAGTACCAGGTCGGCACGAGACCTTCCCACGGATCGTTGTTGAGGAGATCAGGCTTAGCAACGAAGTCGGGAGGATTGAGCTTCCGGGTGACGCACCAGTCGCAAAACGCCTGGTAATTCCCCTTTCCCGTGAGTTGGCCGGAGGTGCGCCCCAAGTAGAGCTTGCCGTCGCCGTCGACCTGGGGTGTGTTGCCGAGATCCGTGCGTGTGTCGTAGCGCTTCTGGGCGTCTGTCGGCCCCAAATCTTCCGGTCGAAGTTGAAGTCGCCGCTCTCGTGCGATAGCTGGGCAAGGCACTGCAACGATCGGTGAGGACGATCCAGGCCATATCGAGCCCCGTAACGATCTAGCGCCACGGGCACAGAGTTCATGTTCCGGGGGTTCACAGCCCCTTTCGCAGCCGCGCGCAGATGCGCAGTTACGTGCACGTTCAGTGATGTCTCCTGGACTTATTGATGGTTCGGTTGCGAAAGGTTCACGCAAGCTACGGTATGCTACGGGCTTCGAAGCTTAAATGACGCGAGCATTCTTTCGCGGGTGATCATGAGGATCTTCGATGACATACGACTGGAAAGGCGTCCGTACTCGGCGCATTCGACGTTTCAAACTGGGGCTATCGACTTTGATAGCTTTCGCTGTCGTGGCGCTGCCATTTGTTTGGCCAGCTGTGATCTGACCGGTCGCATTTCTTGATACAATAGAGGCCCGCCAATACCACGGCGGGCCCTTCGCATGTGGATAGTAACGGTCTGCTAACTACGCCGTGCCCATCGCGATGGACCATGTTTTAATTCAGTGATCAGGTCTCAGGGTGTCGTACACCCCAAACGCATGCGGCGCATGAGATCCGGTGAGCGGACCCACGAGGAAAACAGCCGGATCTCAACTGTCGCCCATCCCCATACTTGTGATGCAGTGAGCGAGGCGCCGAACAACGAGGTTCGAACGGTCGCGAAAGATCGCGATCGGTCCGATAGAGATGACCGGACACAGCGGCGCGCGGATGCGCGGCAGTCATCTCGCGTCTAGCTCTTTTCGCTGCACAGCACTTCCCGCCATGTTCTCGTCTCGGTCAGTATGGGTGCGCCGCCCTTGCCGGTGTGATCGTGGTGCTCGACGAACATGCCAAGGTCCTTGCCGAGCTTGAGCTTGATCCCGCCGGTCGAGTTCTGGCTGATCTCGGCAATCGCGCCGGTCGTGTCATCGTCGATCTCGTCGCTGGCGATCAGCTGCACATTTGTTGTTGACAACGTTCTTGATGACCAGCGTGTCACCACCGTCGGGATTGTCTCCCCCGGTCACCAGCGTGCCCTGCCACTTGATCACCTTGCGGATGTCAGCAAAGCCGATCTTGGCCGGCTTAGCCAGAACGCGCTCCTTGGTGATCGCAAGCTTGTCGATGGCCTTCGCGGGTGCCTTGCCCTCGGCAACCTGCTCCCATTCTAAAAGCTCGGTCACGCGTTGTACGATGTTCTCTTTGTGCGGTAAGCGAGATGCATTCCCACGGTCAGGTTTGAAGCCAGCAGCAGCATATGCGTCATCTGCAGTCTTGCCTTTCGCCAACTCTTGCGCAGATTTCTCATGCCGTGCATTTTTTAGGACTGGCACTAAGCTTACCTCAGGAGACACAATGATCTGGGCTTCGATAATTCTAGGAGCTTTTTCGGCGGCCGCGTGGCTGGGATCCGCAGTGATATCACCCGTTCTGACCGAGACTTATTGGGACGGGGCTCCGGCATGTCTGATCAAGCGTTTAAAGCTTGGGTCGGCGCTAAATGCTGCAGGAGCGTTTTTCGCGGCACTATCGATCAGCCTGCAAACATACGCCCTCTACCCGGTGAGCTGACTACAGCGCCCGCCAAAGATCTCGGCCTGGTGGCTCGTAGTGAGCACAGCCGATAATAGAGACAGCGATAAACGCGCCAGCGACAATGGCAGCAATGATGAGGAGCGGCCGTCGACCTTTCGAATCAACGCAGAACATGGCTTGGACGGACATTCGTCTTCTCCTCTATTTGTCCGGACTGCCGAACGGGGGAACGAAAAACCCCGCCATTTCTGACGGGGTTGTATACTGAAGCGAGAGACCCATTAGCGGATGTAGAGCTGGAACACCGAACGCGGGTAGTAGTACCCGTCGCTGTGGCGACGATAGCCCTGACGGTAGTCTCGATATCCGCGATGGCCGTTCCAGTAGCCGCGACGGTCGCGCCTTTGTTCATAACGGTCTCGGTGGTCCCGGCGATCGTGACGATATTCACGGCGGCGGTCATCGCGGTGATACTGGGCAAGCTCGACGCTCGACGCGACCGGTGGATGCTGCAAAGAGACGGGAGCGGCAGAGGCGGCGCCAAAGCTTGTTACCGTCATGAAAACTGCAACTACCGCAGCGCCGATCGGAGAGATAATTCTATTCATGGTTACGCCTTTCCAGTGAGAATGTGCGCGACCATGCCCTTACCGGGATGAACGTTGTATGAACTTGCCATTCATATTTGAGCCCGCCTCGGCGAACCGGCGGGCTTAATGGCGGTCAATCCCTAGTTGCCCCCGCAGTTCTGGGTCAACCTACGTCCTTGAACGTTACGGCTTGCTTGGGGCGGAATGCCCCAACAGCTCTACACACAGCTTCGCATCGAACTCAAAACCGGTTTCCGCGTTTTATGTGCAGAAAACCTCTTTAGCCGGAGAGAGACCATGAGGCTCGTGCAATTCACCTTGATTGGACAAGCTGCAATGCCTGTCTTTATCAATCCCGATCAGGTTGTGTCATTGGTTGCGTTACCTGATCGAACGCAGATCATCACGACGGGGACTGCTGCTCACGCCGCGTCGATCGTCTATGATGTTACCGAACTAGCTGGGGAGGTCGTGCGATTATTGACGACCAATCCCGTTGTTGCAGCACCGGGACGTGCTTGAAAAGTCCGAGCGTCCAGACAGCGAGGTGTGACCCCGCTTTTGCCGCTCAAGGCCAAGATACCGCTTGCGTTCTCTCCTGCGCTGGTAGGTAATGAGCTATTATAGCAAACAGGAGGAATTAATGGCCAAGGGTCAAGCGAAGAGCAACAAAGAAGTCCGTAAACCCAAGAAGGACAAGGCCGCTCCTGCCGCTGCGCCTGCTACCCTTGGAGCCAGGGCCGTAGAGTCGAGCAAACAGAAGAAACCCTGAACAACCTCGGCCTCCTCGATATGATCTGGGAGGCCTCTGCCTCACTCTGGAGTGGGATGACTGATAGCGCTATCTCTCTGAACAAGGAAAGCCAATGAATTCCGACATGATCCGTGACCGCCTGGTGGCGGTGCTGGTCGAAACTCTCGCGATCGATGCTGGCGAAATCAGCGACGCCACGCTCTTAAGCGACATCTCCGACGACTCCCTTGAGATCACTGAGGCCGTCATGGAAATTGAAGCCGCTTTCAAGGTCGAGATACCCGATGATGTGGCAGAAAACCTCGGTACGGTCGGCGAGATAATAGCTTATCTGGCTGCTCACGAGAAAGAACCCTGAGGCAGCCCGCCACTGAAACGAAAAAGACCGCCCGGAAGCGCTCTTGGGTGTTGATCGCCCTATGCAAATCGCCAAAATAATCACTACATATCGCGCAAAGTTTACCTTGGAAACACACCGAATGCCATTTCGGTGGTGTTTTTCGCTTCTGGAAGCCCCAATGCACGGCCAAATCCTCTAAGGCGTCTTTGAGGTAGTCGGCGAGCGTATGTCGGGCGCGCTTTGAGGTACCGATCTCGGCTATGGTGCGACCCTAGCCTGCTGCCGACGGCTGAGCAGGTCGCGGCATCCTTAGAGCTGGATGCGGGCGTCGATCTGCCGGTCTGAGATAGGCTCACGCGCGCCGCCGCCGTCTACAGGCTCCCGACTGTAGTCGAACGACCCCGCTCCAGACCCGCCGAGCGCCTATTCTCGTTCCCTCGTATCGAGCCGCCGCTCATTATTGAAACTTCAGGTGCGGACCCGCGCGAGGATCATGTCCATGGCGACAATGTTGTTGATGTGTTGAGACCGGCCGATGTCGACGTAGGCTTGCACCCCACTCGGCGTGTGCGTGACCCTCACGCCGGAGCAGGTCTCGACATGCTGACCGCCCCGACTGTGAATGCCGGGAATGGGCCATACCTCGATCTTGATCTGGTCGGCCGGGATGTCGCAGCGAAGACAGCTCGGCTGCGCGAACTGCGTTTGCAGATGGAGGCCAGTGCAACCGCTGGGCCTCTTGAAAAGCGCAGGAAGACTTAAACATTAGGACATTGCTATATATCTACATCGGCCTGTAATTGCGTGTCCAGTTCGGCGGCACGTTTTGAAATTTTCCGAAGCGCGTACGCCACAGCCGTCCAACTGGATCAGAGGTCCGCTGCGCTTTGATGACGTCGCATCGGAGCGATGGTTTTCGTTGAGTGCCGCGGGATTCGCGCGCCGAGTTTTTCCAATCATCGGAAATCTTCTATCGCACGTGAACCGCTACCTCGTCCGCGGTTCTCAGAACATGAATTGCGACAGTGATGCCACCGCCGCAAGGAAGCTGCAAATCGAAGAACGGCGAGCCTTTACCCAGTAGCAGCGTGCGTTCACCCGCCGCCGCGATCGCCTTCCTGGCTTCCGTCGCGACCCCCGCCTCGACGCATCCACCGGAGAGATAGCCGCAGTATCCGCCATCCTCGCGGATCGCCATTTGCGCGCCAAGACGCCGGGCTGCCCGGCCACCTATTTCCACGAGGGTGGCCAACGCGGCGCGATGCCCCTGAGCGATGCCGTCCACCACACCGCAGGACATCGGCCGGCTGGTCCGTAGTCAGAAGTCGCACGAGCGCGTTGACGTCGTTGTCGATGACATTGAGCACTGGCCGAACTCCAGGCTAAGGGATTGCGTTCGGTTTCATACCAGCCCGGAATTCACCTGATCTTGTATAAACTTAACAGAACCTGCAGGCGCTCGACCGCTAGTGAAGCACCCTGGCTTCAGGTCGAGAAACTCCATCGCCATCTTCGTCCTCGTCGACATCAGCCGACTGGTTGTATTTGTTAGAGAGCGCGGCCACGTAGCTGATCCCCTGCTCAAGCAGTATCTCTGTCGCCTTGAGGTCGGCTGAGTGAACCCCGCATCCCCGGAGCGTACGAGCCAGGTAGTTGGCGTTTCCGGCCGATACCTTATCGCCCCGGTCCTCGGCATCTTCGGCCAAGTCATCCAGTGTCTGCGCCACCAAAGATATCATGCTCGACCGCTCGTGCCGCGTCATCTCATTGAGCGTTCTCGCTGTCATCGTATTCCCTCCATTGGCTGGCATGGCCGTAACTCGGCAAAGGGGGCGGCTCAGAAAAGTCTATTGAGGTCAGGAGCAAGACTGGTTGCCCGGTAGCACGTAGGTAACTTCCATGACCAGGCGAAACAAGGCGTTAAGCTATGCGTTTCACGTATTGCTGAAATACGACTTCACGGCTTGTAGGGGTAGCCTGCAAATCTAGGTGTTTAGTCCCGGCATTTGATGGTGCATTATTCGACCAGAAATGGAGGGATGCGCTATGGGTCAGATTTTACACGGGAGCGCCCGCACGACAGAGGCAGTCCGTCGAGCGATACAACATAGTCAAGAGAGCTTGAGGGTTCTGGCGAAGCGCTATGGGATCAACCAGAAGACTGTAGCGAAGTGGAAGCGACGCACAGCGGTGAGGGACCTACCAACCGGTCCGAAGGACGTGCGCTCGACGACGCTTTCAATCGAAGAAGAGGCGATTATCATTGCCTTCCGCAGACACACCCTATTGCCGCTCGATGACTGCCTCTATGCTCTGCAGGCAACGATCCCGCATCTGACGCGCTCGTCCCTGCATCGCTGCCTGCAACGGCATGAGATCAGCCGATTGCCAGAAGTGACGGGCGACAAGGAACCCAAAAGGAAGTTCAAGACCTACCCGATCGGTTACTTCCACATAGATATTGCTGAAGTGCGTACAGCGGAAGGCAAACTCTATCTTTATGTGGCAATCGACCGGACCAGCAAGTTCGCCTTCGTCCAATTGGTCACCAAAACAGGCAGGACATCAGCGTCCGCCTTTCTGGTCGCGCTGATCGCGGCCGTGCCCTACAAAATCCATACCGTCCTGACGGATAATGGCATCCAGTTCACCTTCCCACCGCGTTATGCCGATGGCCCCACGGCCACCTACATGATGCACATGTTCGATATGCGTTGTCGTGAGAACGGAATCGAGCACAGGCTCACCAAAATCAAACATCCCTGGACCAACGGCCAGGTCGAGCGGATGAACCGAACGATCAAGGAAGCGACTGTCAAACGTTACCATTACGACAGCCACGCCCAGCTAACCGCCCACCTCCACGACTTTATCGACGCCTACAATTACGGCCGCCGACTGAAGACACTGCGAGGGCTCACTCCGTACGAATACATCTGCAAAATCTGGGCAAGCGAGCCAGAAAGGTTTACACTTGACCCGCACCATCAAATGCCGGGACTAAACACCTAGGCGGAAGAGGTCAGTGTCTGATGCCAGCGGGATACCAATGCCCGGCGCGCCGGGGTTTCGATGCATTCGTAGCTGATCCAGGCGATCAGCAGGGCGGCGACGAGTGCCGCCGGCACGACGATGTAAAGCGGCAGCGTTGACGACAGCGCATTGCCCATCAAGAACATCACCGGAACGTGAAAGAGATAGAGCGAGAAGCTGATCTTGCCGAGAAAGCGCATCGGCGCGGCGGCGAAGACGGCTGCTGAAATCCGATGCTCCTGCGCCACCAATAGAATGGCGAGCGCGCCCGCGAAGGCGGGTGCCAGTCCCCAGGCATTGTCCGCGTTGGGAAACAAGTGGTTCGAGATCAGGATGAAGAAAGGCAACGTCAGCGCCATCACTCCCGTCGCAGTGTCCTGTAAGTGGTCGCTCAGCAACGATTGAAGTCTTCCGACCGCAGCGCCGAAGAGGAAGAAAGCGAGTTTGGAAACAAGCATGATGCCTGGACCTGGGAACCCGACGAGCGCATCGACCGCAAGATAAGCGGCGAGCATGACGCCGATTGCCTGGTATCGCCTCATGTCGCTCAAGAAGAGCCAGATCACCGGGAAGAGAAGGTAGAACTGTATCTCCGGCGGCACCGACCACAGGACTCCGGTCGAGCCGAGGAGCACGACGTGGCGGAGGATTTCCTTGCCGCCATGGATCGGGTTGATGAAATCGAAGCCCGGAATACTCGATAGAGCCGCGACGGCTAGCACCGCCACCAAATAGACCGGATAGATGCGCGAGAAGCGGCTGACCAGGAAGTCGGCCACCGCCTTGCGGCTGATCGGCCGATCACCATACAGATAAGCCATCAGGAAGCCGCTGAGGGCGAAGAAGATGGCCACCGCCCGGCCGCCGACGCCTGTTATCATGACGGGCGCGAGCGAGGGGAAGATTTGATAGAGGTGCGAGAAGACCACTGCCGCGGCGGCCATACCGCGCAAGCCGTCGAGACTGGCTATGTGCTTCTTTTCCTGCATCGATGGCACCTTGGCCTGATGGCTTATCGAATCATGGCTCCACAGCGTAAATCTACGGCCTTTGCAGACCTCTTTTCAAACGATCATTCCAAGCGCATTTCATGTCCTGAGATGCGTGTTAGGACGCTCGTGAGCAATCTGGGGGCCGAATGAGCGACCAACTTTCCGCACTTCGCCTGTTTGTCCGTGCTGCGGCGACGGGAAGCTTTTCACAGGCCGCCGGCGAACATAACCTACCCAGCCGACGGCCTCACGGACGATTGCGTTGCTCGAAGAACCTTGCCTAGGCGGTCATCCGAAACTCGCTTCTCCCGGTCAGCTCGCTGACCTTTGCGGCGATGACGTCAAGCCTGTAGGGCTTGGGGATAAAAATGGCGTCGTTTGGCAACTCGTCGGCAGTAAACCGATTCCCACCCGACGCAATGATGACTGGCACGTCCATGTGAGTGGACGAAATCATCCATGCTAGATCAAGACCGCTCAGTCCTCCGGGCATGTCGACGTCTGTGACAACCGCGTCGACCTTACGCTGTCCCAGGACGGCTACGGCCTCCAGGACGTTTCCAGCTTCGACGACGTCATAGCCCTCGTCGGCAAGGGTGTCGGCAAGTACCATTCTGATCAAAAATTCGTCTTCGACGATGAGAACCGTACGCTGATACATGGCAGTCTCCTTCGTGGTCACGAGATGAACTCGCTTCTCCAGATTTCGATCGCCCCTCGGCACCGAGTATTCGCCAACATATTTAATAAAATGCGAATGATCGGGATTATCTAGATCGACGGGCACAGACGGATGACCAGTCCGAGCCGATAAGTGCTAACCCCGGGTTGTTCGCCTCGACCAGACGATGCCGTTTAGGAGACATCTGCCGGATGACTAGCAAGCCGAGTATCTCCAATTCGCGAAAGCAACCGTCCCATTCGGAGGATAGGCGTAGCGTTCGACGATCTTTCACGTACACCAACCTTGCCCGTCAACCCGGGAGATCGTGCAAGATATGCCAAGGAACGATGATCTGGTGAACGGGAACTCCATCGCCCCGGAGCCCCAGTGAGCCTCTCGCCTCTGGATCTAGAAAGGCCTTCGAAAGACCAGTGAGATGATCTCTCGTCAGGTAGGGGCCTGTCGGCGAGACAGATGATCAGACCCGGCGCTCCAACACCAATCGCTGTGCGCACGCCTGCGACGATCGAAGTCGACATCCGGCCGGGATAGAGAGGGGTTGGACGACTTGTACGGGAAGATCATTCCTCTATGTAAATTCGCTCTTCACGATGCCCGGCGACGACGAACACTGGATTGCATCCCGATCCGACGACAAGAAGTGTCGATCAGCGAACCATTGAGACCCATCGAATTCTACAGGAATCTCACGGGCTTCTCTAATGCGGCTCGAAAACTCCCGCGACAACAACCATCGCGGCGATCAGGGGCGTTGACCGTTGGCCGCGACGTCACGCATAGGCGGCAAGTCTTGAGGCGGCGACGTCGGCCAGTATGGACAGGGCTAGCGACGTCGAATCCTTGGTCGGCCCGAACATTCCGATCGGCGCCTTTATGCGGTCTATCTGGCCGTCGACGAATCCCGCATGTCTCAGACGCTCGACGCGACTTCGATGCGTGCGTGTGCTGCCGAGCGCGCCTATGTAGAACGCACTCGATTGCAACGCCATGCCAAGGGTTCGCCCTTCGGCGTCCAGGTCGTGATGCAATAGTACCACCGCCGTATGCTGATCAACAACTGAAGGCGTGAGATCGCCGCCAGATGCTCCCAGGACCACGACGTCATGTCTGGCCGCCTCGGCAATCCGTTCCAGCGCGACCGCCTCGGAAGACTGCCCCGAAATGACGACGCGTGTCCGCGGCCGGTAAACCGTTTCGAAGCTCCCGTTTCCCCACCCGCATCGCAAAGGCGGCGCGATGCTATTGATGGCTTCCTGGGTCGGTGAATATGAAAGCCCGGCCGTCCGACGCTCTCGCACCGCGGTGACGACGGCTTCCAAATTCTCGACGTCGACGTCGCGCAGGACATGAATGGCGATCGTGATGCCGCCTCCACAAGGAAGGACGACATCGAAAAAGGGCGAGCCGTCGCCGAAGTAAACGGTTCGATCGCGGCCCGCCTCCATAGCCAGCAGCGCCTCAGAAGCGACCGCCGCCTCGACGCATCCGCCGGAGACGTAGCCGAAGAAGCTGCCATCGGCCGCGCTGGCGAGATGTGAACCTAGGGCGCGGGCCGCGCCGCCGCGGATATCGACAAGGGTTGCGAGCGTCGCCCCGCCGTTCTTGAAGGAAGCGATGGCATACTGCAGAATGTCCAAAGGGTCGTCGCTGGTGGACGACCGCTTCGGCACATTCAGCTCCATCGTGTTCAGCACCAGGTTCATACGTCTTGTCCTGTTGGAACCATCATGCGACCTCTGGAAGCCCACTGATGAGCTTGTCGAGGGTCATGGGATAGTTTCGAAGACGGATGCCAGTTGCATTATGGATCGCGTTGGCAATCGCGGCCGAGACACCACACAATCCTAACTCGCCAATCCCCTTTGCTTTCATCGGCGAGGAAATGGGATCGGTCTCGTCCATGAAGACGACCTCCTGATGCGGAATGTCGGCGTGCACCGGCACCTCGTATCCGGCAAGGTCGTGGTTGACGAAGAAGCCACGGCGGCTATCAACGGCGAGCTCTTCGGTAAGCGCGAGCCCCGCTCCCATCGTCATGGCACCGATCACCTGGCTTCGGGCCGTGATCGGGTTGAGGATCCGTCCGGCCGCGCATACCGCGAGCATGCGGCGAATGCGGGTTTCCCCGGTCGCCACATCGACGCCGACCTCGACGAAGTGCGCGCCGAAGGTCGACTGCTGATGGCTGTCGGAAAGCTTCTCCCATTCAACCTTGTCCTCGGCCACAAGTCCTTGGGAGCCTGCCACTTCTGCAAGGGAAACCGAGCGCGTGCCTGAGCGAACCTGACCATCTTCGAAGACGACGTCCTTTTCATTGAAACCGAGTTTCTGGACAATAGCCTCGCGGAGCTTGACGCAGGCGGCATAGACGCCCGTCGTCGAACAGTTGGCGCCGAACTGGCCACCGGAGCCCGCCGATATGGGAAAGCGGGAATCTCCAAGCTGGACAGCGACCTTGTCGATCGGCAGTCCCATCATCTCTGCCGCGGTCTGCGCGATAATCGTATAGCTGCCCGTTCCAATATCCGTCATGTCAGTCTCGACGGTAACGACGCCTTCGTTGTCGAGGCGGACCCGCGCACCCGACGGGATCAGCAGATTGTTACGGAATGCGGCTGCAACCCCAACACCGATCAACCAGTTTCCTTCGCGACGTGATCCGGGGCGAGTTCGGCCCTCCCAGCCGAAACGCTCCGCTCCGAGCTTGAGGCAACCAACGAGGTCGCGATGCGAAAATGGCCTGTCTGGCTTTTCGGGATCAACCTGGGTGTCGTTCAGGATACGAAATTGCACAGGGTCGATGCCGAGCTTTTCCGCCACCTCGTCCATAGCTATCTCGAGCGCCATCAGTCCCGGCGCCTCTCCCGGCGCACGCATGGCGTTGCCTTCGGGAAGATGGAGCGTTGCCAGCCGCATGGCGGTCATCCGGTTCTCGCCCGCATAGAGAAGCCGCGTTTGCATCGCCGCCGTTTCGAGCTGACCATCGGGCTGGTCGCCCGACCAGCTTTCGTGAGCGATCGCCGTGATCTTGCCGTCACGGCTGGCGCCGATCCGAATTCGCTGAATGGTCGCCGGACGGTGCGTCGTGTTGTTGACCAGAAACGGCCTCGGCAGTGCCACCTTGACGGGACGCTTGGCGGTCTTTGCTCCAAAAGCCGCAAGGACTGCGTCGGCACGGAGAAAGAGCTTGCCTCCAAAGCCCCCGCCGATGAAAGGAGACATGAGGTGGATCTTCTCCTTGTCGACGCCAAGCGTCGTCGCGAGGTCAGAGCGCCACCAATCGATCATCTGGCTTGATGTCCAAACGGTCAGCTCGTCGCCGTCCCAAGCGGCAATGGACGCATGCGGTTCCATCATCGAATGCGACTGATCCGGGGTGGTATAGGTCTCGTCCAACGTCACCTCGGCAGACTTGAACGCCCCCTCGAAATCGCCGACAGCGGTGTCTGGCGGCGCGCCGCCGGCATCCTTCGGCTTCACTGCCGTGTCCTTCGCATCGGCGAGGTTATAGACGCCCTCTTCCTCAGCGTAGTCGACCTTCACGAGAGCGGCGGCGGCGCGGGCTTGCTCGAACGTCTCGGCCACGACCACCGCAATCGCCTGATGATAATGCACGATCTCATCGCCACCGAAAAGTTTTGCGGTATTGAACTTGCCTTTTTCCCGCTTGCCGACATCTAGCGTCGTGACCACGGCAAGAACGCCGGGTGCACGCTTTGCGGCGTCGACATTCATTGACGAAATCCGGCCTTTGGCGATCGTAGAACCTACGGGATAGCCGTAGGCATACGGCATGTTGGGATCATGCCACTCGTAGGCATACATCGCCCGGCCCGTCGTCTTGAGCTGGCCGTCAATGCGATGGATCGGCTGGCCGACCACCTTGAGCTGGTCGATCGGATTGGTGGTTGCTGGGGTGTCGAACTTCATGACGGTCAGCCTCTGGCTTCGGCGATCACTGCGCCGAGCGTACGCTCGACGAGATCGACCTTGAATTTGTTCTGCTCGGTCGGACGGGCATCGGCAAGGAGAGCTCCCGCGGCGGCTTTCGCCCCTTTGGTAAGCTCGGTGTCGGCGGCTTCGACGCGCCATGGTTTGTGCGCGACACCACCGACTGCCACTCGACCCGTTCCGTCCGGCTGAATCACGGCTCCGACGGAGACAAGGGCGAACGCGTAGGACGCCCGGTCACGGACCTTGCGATAGATATGCGTGCCGCCAATCGGGGGCGGAAGCACGAGCGAAACAATGATCTCGCCCTTTTCCAGGGCTGTTTCGATTTCAGGCGTGTCGCCCGGCAGGCGATGGAAATCGGCGATCTGGATCGAGCGGCGGCTCCCGTCCGGCTTGACGGTCTCGACAACTGCATCGAGTGCCCGCATGGCAATCGCCATGTCGCTTGGATGCGTCGCGATGCAGGCGTCGCTGCCCCCGACTACGGCATGCTGACGACTGAAGCCCCCAATGGCGGAACAGCCGCTTCCGGGCACCCGTTTGTTGCAGGGTTGTGCCGTATCATAGAAATACGGACAGCGCGTCCGTTGAAGCAGATTTCCCGCGGTCGTCGCCTTGTTACGAAGCTGGCCGGAAGCGCCTGCCAGCAAGGCTCGCGACAAAAGCCCGTAATCACGCCGGACGATTGCGTCGGCTGCAAGGTCGGTGTTGCGGACCAGCGCTCCGATCCGAAGACCACCCTCTGCCGTCTTCTCAATCTTGTCGAGGCCCAGGCCATTGACATCAATCAAATGCGTTGGCGTTTCGATCTCAAGCTTCATGAGATCAATAAGATTGGTGCCGCCAGCGATGAACTTTGCATCGGAGCGCGACACGGCAGCTTTCGCTGCAGCCTCGACCGAGGAGGCTTTTTCGTAGGTGAAGGCTTTCATGGTTTTGTCCCCGCGACTTCGACGATGGCCTCGACGATGTTGGAGTAGGCACCGCAGCGACAGATGTTGCCGCTCATGCGTTCGCGGATTTCAGCCTCGCTGAGTAACGTCTGTGCGTTCAGGTCGCCGGTGACGTGGCTCGGGATGTTCGCCTTGATTTCTTCGAGCACCGCCACGGAGGAACAGATCTGTCCAGGCGTACAGTATCCGCACTGGAAGCCATCGTGCTTGACGAAGGCAGCCTGCATGGGATGCAGCCTGCCGGGCTCGCCTAAGCCTTCGATGGTCGTCACTTCGTCGCCGTCATGCATGACGGCCAAAGAAAGACACGAGTTGATGCGGCGTCCATCGACCAAGACCGTGCATGCTCCACATTGACCGTGATCGCACCCCTTCTTGGTACCTGTCAGGTGTAGATGCTCGCGCAGAGCGTCGAGAAGCGTCGTTCGATTATCAATTTCCAGGTCTCGAACCTGTCCGTTAACCTTTAATGACAGGGTTGAAGCTTGGGTCATGAGGTCTCCTGCAGATTGTGCTGTCGCATCGCCGACGACAGTGGTGGCCGCTAGTGTCGCGGCTGAGGAGATAAGTAATTTGCGGCGTGAAAGTTCAAATTGATTGATGCTTGGCATCGTCGCCTCCACAGTTGGTAGCTACCTCCTCTTAGTGAGGATCGGCGCTTGGTCTTAAAACAAGCGCCTGCTACCGATAACGTTAGGGGCATCCGATTGTTCGGGAGATCGACGCAGCTTGGAGATGGGTGCTTCCGATTTTGAATAAAGTTTGGGAGGCGCTGATCAGAATGTTGGAGTTCCCTCGTACCTTGGTGCTTGGCCCCTTGGTCCATCAGATCGCCGGGTGCGGCATTGATGCCTCTCGCGGAGAAAAAGTCACAAGCTCAGTGCAGCTCAAGCATATCAGCGCATTTCGGATTGCAGCGCCCGAAGCACCATTTTCGGGACGCACCAGCTATCGGGCGCCAAGAGGGTTGGACCGCGGCGATCTCGTGGTCGGTGTATTTCCAGTAAAATTTTTTTGGCTTGCCATGCAGCCGCACATATTTCGGACGCCTGTCCAAATTTTCTACCGGATACGCAGCGCAGGATCGGCCAAAACCCAGCCGATCGCAATATCTTGGGCAGATCCAGTGCCTCGGCCGACGCTCAGCTCTCGTGACGTACCCCGATGACGATAGGCCCGTCAACGCCATCCGGCATCGTTTGGAATGCCGTCTGGAGCACGTCGGCATATCTCTGACGAAAGTGTCGAACAAATCGGCGACAGGAGTCAAACAGCTCATGGGCCGTCATTTCGACACTACACACGCCCGCACGCATGGCACATTCGCTAATGTTCGGTCGCGGCTTCTGCAGTCGCGTCAGTTTTTGGGAACTGAATCACGTGGCGTCCGTTGCGAGTGTTCACCGAAGGAGGAAATTATGAGCGACGTCAAAGCAATTTCGAGCCTCGACCTGAAACGCTATCTCGGACGCTGGTATGAAATTGCTCGGCTTCCGATCAAATACGAGGACGAACATGCTTCCGACGTCACTGCGAATTATTCCATCAATCCCAATGGAAAAGTTCGTGTCGACAATAGGTGCTTCGACGAACATGACAAGCCGACCAACGCGGTTGGCGAAGCAGATCCTGTCGACGGAACCAAGGCCAAGTTGAAGGTTAGCTTTCTACCCGCTGCTCTTCGCTGGATCCCATTCACTGATGGCGATTATTGGGTGCTTAAGATCGACCTTGACTATCAGATCGCTCTGGTAGGAACTCCGGACCATAAGTTTCTATGGGTCCTCGCGAGAGAGAGCTCTATCTCCGAAGCCTCGCTCGACGAATATCTAGCTGAGGCTCGTCGACAGGGCTTCGACCTTCAAAAGCTTATCAGAACCCCACACACTGGACGTGAAGTAAGCGACACGATGCTGGAGAGTGGTTGACCGGCGCGACTGTCTTCCTCTGGCGATAAATTAGATGTTGAAAATGCCGTCCTGTTCGAGCCCGCCAGCGCAAGCTATCCGTCAGTCTTTGCCCGGAACTCCTCCGGGCCCCTTGCGTGGCAAGGCAGCTCGGCTAGGACCTCGAGGTAGTGGGTGCGACACTTCATGAGCTCCGCGGGATCGGCAACGGCCGGAAAGCCTTAAAATGACGTTCACTGCTCGGACGGCGGGGCCGCTTTTCTTAGGCTGCGACAGCTTCGAACGAGCCCGTAGCTCCGCAAGCACAACGCATTTCCTTGTCGATGGAGTTTCCGCCAGATCCCCTTCTGAAGAAACAACCAAAATCAGGGGGGTTCATTTCGGCTTATACTGAGAAAAAACTAAGGGGCCGTCCTCGTGGTCAAGCGCATCCACAGACGAAGGTGAGAGGAGCACAAAGTCGTACGATGATCGAAAATGCTGAGTCGACGATTTTGAAGTGCGTTGCAGGCCGGCATCTCGGTACCACGTGTCCGAGCGAGGTGGCGCGCATCCTAGCGACGGGTCACAACATCCCACGCGAATGGCGTAAATTCATGCCGGTGGTGCATGAAGCAGTGGATGTCTTGTTAGCGCGCGGCGAAATTACTCTGACCTGGAAATCTGTCGTAATGAGCAAGCGCGCGGGTCCCTATCGCATAAGCGGTCCCAAGCATAAAAGCTGAGGCTTGAAGCTATCGACGCCGATGCGACGCAGCGCATCGGGCCGCACCTCAATCTTTGCGCGCGGGCAGTCTTCACTCTGCGCAGACCCTTCAAAAGCCCGTTTTAAAAGGGTTTGCACGTCCCATCGCGTTATTCGACGAGCTGTTTACAGCAATCGTTAAGACGATCAAGGTCTCCTCCCGTCCCGCCGCTGTAATGCAGTCCAGAACGGCGCGACGCGGAGCGTCAAATGAAAATAATGGAACTTTGATACTCTTACCGAGGCTGCGAATCCCTTACCATCCAGCCACTCAGGAATGCTAGGACGGCAACGCTGATGACAAGACCGGTGGTCGCGCGAGGATAGTCTCGGGCCGCTGCTAGCGCCATTTCAGCATCGTTACGCCATTGCTGCATCGTTGCCGGGTCGCGGCTGCGATCTTTACTTATGGAATTGTCGTGTCGGGACATCAGCTTCTCCTTTGATCGGATAAGTCGTCGATGCGGCAAAGGTTCCCAGCGTGAGATCTGCCTTACGATGTTGCATCTTCCACGAGACCTCCACAATGGGTCATGGATCGCGACATCAGCATCGATTTCACGTTGAAGTAGATCACAGATCATATTCCGAGACCGGCCAATCGCACTCCTATGATTCGCCATTGCTCCGCTCTTTCGCTGAGGGACCGCGAGCGAAATCGACCTTCCTTCGCCGTGGCGATACCCCACCTATTAGACTTGAAAATGGCCCAGGAAGGTCAATATCGGCAGACTTGACTACCCCTTTAGTGATCTTCGTCGCCACCGTTTCCGAGGGGCCCGCACCGCACAGACCAAATCCGCGAGGGATCGAATTGAGCACGAACGATATAAAATCTTGGCTGACCGATATGGACGGGGTTTTGGTCCATGAGAATAAGGCGCTGCCAGGCGCTGTCGAACTTATCCAGCAATGGCAAGCCCGCAAGACGCCTTTTCTGGTCCTGACCAATAACTCCATTTACACGCCTCGCGATCTTAGCGCTCGGCTGCGCAACAGCGGTCTCGACGTCCCCGAGGACCGAATTTGGACCTCGGCGTTGGCGACGGCTGCCTTCCTTAAGGATCAGACCCCAGCTGGCAAGGCCTTTGTGATTGGCGAGGCGGGCCTCACCACAGCGATACACGAGGCTGGCTTTATCATGACGGATGCCGACCCCGATTATGTCGTGCTCGGAGAGACCCGCTCCTATTCGTTCGATGCCATTACCAGAGCCATCAGGCTGATTGGAAAAGGCGCCCGCTTCATCGCGACCAATCCAGACGCGACCGGCCCAAGCGCAGAAGGCCCGCTGCCTGCAACAGGTGCCGTCGCCGCACTGATCATGCGCGCGACTAACCGCGAGCCTTATGTCGTTGGCAAGCCAAACCCAATGATGTTCCGCTCCGCGCTGAACAAACTTGGGGTACATTCGGAAGGCACGGGGATGATTGGCGACCGCATGGACACCGATATTGTGGCGGGAATTGAAGCAGGCCTGCACACAGTATTGGTGCTTAGCGGCATTGCCGACCGTGCCGAAATCGAGCGCTACCCTTTCCGACCAAAGACGGTGATCGATTCAGTTGCCGATCTGCTTGAATAGGCGCTGTCCTCAGTGCGAACATCGGCAAGCGGCGACGACGTTTGCCTGCTGGCCGCTGTAGCACCATCTCGCGCATCGTCATCAACGAATATGAGGATCCCTATCCCGGCGGCGGTGAGATGCGAGCAATATCTCGGCATCCGACGCAAGCAGATCGTGTTTTTCGGCGAAGGCGGCGAACAGCCCGCGTACGGTTTCCGCTTCGATTTCGCCGCGCAACGCCGCACCACATGCCTTTAACGCAATAGAATGGGCGATGTCCCTCGACGCAGCGGGCCACTCGCACAGGTGCCGATAGGCATCAAGCACGCTACGGATTTCAGCCGGGAAACCCAGGCCGATCAGGATGGAAACTGGCTCTTTGAACATATCCGTTTTCATGACGCTCTCCTTTCCAATTCCGAATGTCACGGGGCGCCGTCGCCACTGCGCCCTCCACCATAACAGCCGAGGACTATGCGACGTTCTTCTGCCCCTCGATCTGTACCGGGGCGCACGGCTGCGCCCGAGCCGGGTTGGTCTGGATTTCGATCTTCCGTGGTTTCAGGGCCTCGGGGATCTCTCGAACCAGATCGATCGACAGCAGTCCGTTCTTCAGACCCGCTCCGGTGACCCGAACATGGTCGGCGAGCTCGAAACGATGTTCGAACGGCCGGCCGGCGATGCCACGATGCAGATAGCCGTCGTTGTCGGTCTCCTGCTTCTTGCCGGTGACGGTCACAAGATTGGACTGAAAGGTGACGTCGAGATCGGCCTGTTCGAAGCCAGCCACCGCTATCGAGATGCGATAACTGTCATCGCCGGTCTTGGCGATGTCATAGGGCGGCCAGTCGCTGACAGAGCGGGCGCGCTGAGCGTTTTCCAGAAGGCCGAATACGCGGTCGAAACCGACACTCGAACGGAAGAGTGGTGCATAGTCGTAAGATGTTACCATAGCCATATCCTCCTTGAAGCAACATGGGTACGGAAGCGCCAAAGTCGATGCTCCCAAGTAGTCCAGCCCTTGTCTTCAGCGGCTGGCGGCAACGATTTGGTTTTGGCGCTTTCGGGATTCAAGAACGAAGAAGAAAAAATCTTGCGATGCCTTTACGCGGCGGCCATCGAGCGTCTGCATAGATACTCCGGTGCGAAGACGACGGCTTGCCAGAGGCTTCAGTGGGATCAATCCAAAGCATGCTACCTATCGTGTTTCGTTTGAAACCGGCAACCTCGGGCGGAGAGCCCGAGAAAACTACCGGTTGACTTTCGGTGGAAAGCCTCTATTTTCAGTTTATCGATCTTTTGCTTGCCGAGCTTTGTCTACCGCGCGATTGGCACCGCGCTCTATTCGAACCTTCTCTTTCAAAAATAGTCGTATCACTGTCCGCGAAGCATCGCTTCCGCGGTCCCTCACTCTATGCTTTGAAAGGGTTCATCATGACCACAGGCACAGTAAAATGGTTCAATTCCACCAAGGGCTTCGGCTTCATTCAGCCAGATAACGGCGGCGCTGACGCATTCGTTCATATCTCTGCGGTCGAGCGTGCAGGAATGCGCGAAATCGTTGAAGGCCAGAAGATTGGCTACGACCTCGAGCGCGACGCGAAGTCCGGCAAAATGTCCGCCTGCAACCTGCAGGCAGCATAATTGAATGCGGTCTCATTGACCACGGATGTACTGGCAATGGGACAGCGCGTTTGAAGGGCCGGGCAATGCTGTCCGGCCTTTTCGATTTTTTAGCCTCGAAATCCATGGAGGTTTCATGACCCAGAGCAAATCCAGGCAGAGCGCTGAAATCGCGTTCGACCGGGTCCAATCTCGCTTCTTCGCTCACGGCCGAGCCGTCGAGGAACTTCAGACCGAAGAACAGGCTCGGCAGGCTAAGACCCAACGGCTTCGGGAGGCACGGCTCGCTCGTGATGAGGCGAAGATTGCTGAGTTGGCCCGGTCTTGATCCACAGCGATGAACCGGGAACGCCCAAGAGGTTGGGACACCATCCGACTGTACGATCTTGGACCTTGTCCCATGGCCCGAATTCCAGTTATGGTCGCGGATAGCAGGGGACCTATCAATGTCACAAGAAAAGCAATCACTATCCGTAGTCGTTCGATCCGATGACAAGGGCCATTGGGTAGAATGGAACAACGACGGTGCCACCGGATCGTTGGGACCATACCAGACGGAGAAGATGTCCGGTGACGTGCGCAACGCGAAAGAACGCGAGTTCACTGAAAACGCGGGTCACATCGACGACGCTTAACTGCGCCTGAACAGCGCCCTTGGCGTGATCGTTTCGCCGATCGCCAAAGCCATATCAATCCGCCAATAGCTCACGGATTATTGTCACGACTTCGGAAGAGATTTAGGGCTTTTTCAGGAAGGGCGAACCTTTGAGGAGCTGCTCGACTTCAGGCTGACGGTAGCCGGACGTTACGATGATTTTGATCGGCGGCCAGCGATCGCGAACAAATGCTGCAAGTTTCAGCCCGTCCATACTTCCCGGCATGTCAACGCCCGTGAAGACAGGATTGATTCCGGCATGCAATTTAAGGACCGCGATCCGCCTCGTCAGCGGTGCCAGCTTAAAACGCGACGAAGCCCTCGTCCTCCAACTCCGCTGTGATCGACAGAAGAATACGTGGCTCGACAACGAGCACGACTATCGGTCACTGGGCATGCGGAGTTTGCTTGTGCAAACAGAGGTGTGCTCCCGAGCCCTAGCCCGAGCTTGGTACGATATCGTACATAATTGTCCCCTCGTCTCAAAATTCTAGTCGCCGAAGTTTCATGAAGGTCGCCACCGTCTAAGTCAGTGACTGCGACTGTCGGATAGATATCCCACGGCGAAGAAACGGCGCTTCCTGAGCGCCTTCGATGCTATCAACGAGCATTCGACGACGCGCTTCCACTACCGCACCAGACGTCGCGCCGTATTTCTTTGATAAATCTTTGACAGGCTCCTCAATGAGGTCCGCGCATCCATTAATTCAACGAGCCCTATTTGCGCGCATCGATCGCGGAGCTCTCGATCACGCCGCACTTCATTGTCGTGGATCGAGTACGTGGCAGGGCACCATTCAGCGCCCCGCCGCGTTTAGACTACTTGTTGTCAGGGCAAGCGTCACTCACGGAAGCGCCGCTGTTGCCACCCTGTGTGTCGACAGCACCGGGTGCCGCGCGGTCAGTGCACTTGCTGCGGTCGACGGTTCCAGTCGTGTTCGTGTTGCCCATCGTGCTATTTGTGGCACTCGGGTCAACCACGACAGGCTCATTCGTGCCCGTTCGGGTCTGGATGTCACCATTCGCGCCCCCACCCGCGTCCTCACCGGCCGTCTTGTCACCTGCCATGTTGTTGGGTGTAGGGTTGGACTGCGCGTAAGAGGTCGAGGTCATCAAGCCTAGCGCGAGGATCGAGGCGGCTGCGAGTTTCATGCGCATGGTATTCTCCTACTTTCATTAAAGTTTTTCTCAAGTTGCAGTTAGGAACCTCGGTTGTCGCGACTTGTTCCAACACAGTTCGCTCTCCCGAAATTGTTTTACACCCCGCCCGCGGTAACTCTGGGCAGATCGGCTGGCAGGGCTCGGGATTCATTTGCCCGATCTTTTCGCCCTTCGAGGACGCTGCAGGATGAGCGCGTCGGCGGTAGGTTCGGACTTCGCTCTCAAGTCGAATGTGGGCGCGCGCTCTGACACCACATCATTGGCACGACCTGCAGGCCATCGGCGCTGGAATAGCCCCGCAATACGCAAACCATGGAACGTAACTTGGCATGCTACGTTTTTCTTGTGTTACGTTGCATGCCATGCAACGTAATGAGCAATGACAATTATCAGCCATCCCGACGATTGGGCCCCGGCTCTCGTAGACAACAAAACACCGAAGGAGTTCCAACCGATCTTGCCAAGTGGCAAGGCGAAAGATGTTCATGCTCGGTAACGCTTCTGCACTAATTTGCTAGCTCCTCCGGGCAACAAGTTGGAAAAGCTGAAAAAAGACCGCGCAGGCCAACATGCAATCCGGATCAACGACCAGTGGCGAATATGCCCGTCGGACCGACGTCGGGCCAGAGGATGTGGAGATTGTCGATTACCACTGACGAACTTGCTGCAAGGGGAAAACTACAATGGCAACTCGCTTCCATCCGCCGATTCATCCCGGCGAAATACTCCGCGAAGAGTTCATGGAACCCAACGGCCTAAAAGCCTACACGCTGGCCAAGCTTCTGAACGTCCAGCGCGCCCGCATCGAGCGGATTGTTGCTGAAAAGAACCCGATTACCACCGATACGGCTTTGCGCTTGGCCAAGCTGTTCAACACTACCCCGGAGTTCTGGATCAACATGCAAACTGCGTTCGACCTATCGACTGCCGAGGAAAGCGTGGGTGCTGAATTGGAAGCAATCATTCCGCTGAAAGCAAAAGCGGCTTGAAGACGACGCCCATCAACAAATAGGGGGGTGCGCGTGGCGCGCAAGGATAGGGGCAAATATGAACACCGTTTTTGCAGCGTTGCCATTCTCATTCCTGGGATACGCGCCGCGCAAACCCTATCTCGACAACGACGCCGAGCGTCGGGAGCGCATCCGCCTGTGGCGTGATCTTGGCACCGGCAACGCGATGCTTTTCCTTTCTATCCGCGCGAGTGGGAGACACAGAACAACTCCATCGCCGAGCTTCCGGAGCTTGGCGGGACGTTGCTGGGCCTGAAAGCCTGGTGATTGGTCAAACGGCCGCGCGGGCGGGACAAAGGTACTCGCCCGCCACAGTGATGACCCCAAATCGCGCTTTGTTGCCATCAACTTCCAGCGGTAGCTTTGGGCCGGTCGACCGCGGTTGGTCAGCGTGCGAAGAAAACACCGCTTACTCCGTGTTCGCCGGCGAGAGCCACAGACCCCGCTGGTCTCGCTGGGGTGCCCTGACCTCGCCGCTCTATTAAGACCGACCAAGTGAGGAGCACGACGTGGCTGGTGCCAAAAAGTCAACCAGACAGGCGCCTCAGTCGATCGCTAGCGGGGCAGCTTCGCCAGGCCCTTGGCAAGAATTGGTCCTGTTGGCCTCCCGGTTGGCGAGCCCCCTGCCTGTTCGAGGGTCAGTTCATAGAGCTGATCCAGTTGTGGAGCGGGAAGTTCCGGACCGGAAAGTCGAGCCGAGTGCACTCCCTTCAAGAGCCCAAGGGATACCGGACCCATTTCGCGCGACGGCAAGGTCCAGACCTGGATCGTCTTGTCGTTTGGAACATCAAAATCGGAGAGCACGCGCACGGCTGCGTTTTCGTTGCCAAAATCCTCGACGATCGCCCGGATTTCACCAGTCTCGCTTACGAGAACTGCTACGACGACTGGTTCCACGTTTCGCATCAAGCTGAATGCCAACCCGATCGCAAGCAGGATGGTGGCGGCAAGCGCACCGACAGCAGTGTTTCGCCATACAAGTGGGCGGTTCTTATTGGCAGGCCGGATTAGGGCCGGAGTGCCAGCGATTTGATGGTCAGGCAAAGCGGATTTGATACGCTGCCAGAGCGACTCCCCGACGACAGCGGGTTCAAGCGCCATGTCGAGCGGGAGAAGACGATCACGGCTGATTGCCACGGCTGCACGTAGGTTTGGATCGCGGTCCATCGCTTCCTCGATTTCGGCCATATCGCCTGGATCGAGCAGACCCAGCACGTATTCGTCGGCGATCCGAGGTATGTCTGCATGCTCATATCTCATCCCATGCACTCCCTGAGCGCCGTCAGGCCACGCCTGATCCAGGACTTGACGGTACCGAGTGGCATGCGCAGCCGGCCGGCGATTTCGCCATGTGTATAGCCTTTGACGTAGGCCATTAGAATGCTGCGCCGCTTGGTTTCGTCGAGTGTTGCGAGGCACTCATATAGTCGCGAGTTGCGATCCAATGACTGCCAGGCTGCGATCACCTCGCTGGCGTCTTCTTCATCGCGGAGCACGCCGACGTCTTTGACTGTCAGTTCGCGCCTGCCATCACGAAGGAGATTGAGAGCCCGGTTGCGGACAATCGCGAAAATCCAACCTCGGGCAGAGCCACAGGCCGGATTATATTGATGAGCATGGGTCCAGATGCGGATGAAGGCGTCCTGTACAACCTCTTCGGCAAGGTCGCGCCGCCGCACGATACGTTCGGCAATCGCGACAAGTCGGCCCGCCTCCTGATCGTAAATACTCCGCAACGCGTTGCGATCGCCATTCGCGCAAGCTGCAAGCGCTCCTCCAAGATCATCCGGCCTGACGCCCATCAGCATGCAAAAGGTCCCCCATACCGGCCGTGTCGAAGAACACGATCAACTTCCTATACCCACGGCGCGTCGGAATGGATGCGTCCGGCAACATTTTTTCGCCGCCTGCATCCAGATGGGCCTGCTGCCGTGTCCTGATAGTGGGAGCATTTCGGGCAGAACCCTGATCGCCCCGCAGACCAACAACGGGAGAAAGACATGTCCATCATTCGTGCCACACTGATAACCTCCTCCTTATTCGCCTTGACCGCAAGCGCCGCCGCCGCCGCCCCGGTGCTCGGTCTGACGGGCGACAAGACGCTCGTCATGTTCGACACGGAAAAGCCTGCGGTCTCCAAAACGATGGAGGTCACAGGCGTCGACAAGCTGATCGGTATCGATTTCCGTCCAGGCACCAAGACCGTCATCGGTGTCACAGCTGACCATCGCGTCGTCTCGATCAACCCCGAAACCGGGGCTGCGAGTGAGGCCGCAAAGATGGACAAGACCCTGAGCCTAACCAACGCGCCCGTGGTCGTGGACTTCAACCCGATGGCCGACCGCCTGCGTTTCATGACCGGGACAACCAACCATCGTGTCCATCCAGACACGGGTGCGGTCACGGTCGACGGTGTACTGTCCTACGAGGATGGTGACATGCACAAGGGAGAAACGCCAAACATCGTCGCTGCAGCCTACACCAATTCGTTTGGCAAGCCCGAGAAGACGGCAATGTACAACATCGATGCCACGATCGGCGCTCTGATCCAGCAAACCAAGCCCAACGACGGCACGCTGAAGGCGATCGGAAAGCTCGGCATCAAGGACACCCCCGCTACATATGCCTTCGACATCCAGACAACGGAAGACGGCAAAAACACAGCCTATCTTGCTGCGGGCAAGATGCTCTACACGGTCAGCCTTGAGACGGGTGCTGCAACTGAAGTCGGTTCGATCGAGGGGCTTGACGGCGAGGTACGCGACATCGCCGTATTGACTCCCAGCTGATATTTGCTTCGACTTGGGTAAGCAGGCCGGCGACCGGCTGGCCTGCGTACCCCGCGAGCCAGTCCAAAACCGCGTTCTGGCGTGCCGGTCATTAAATCATGAAATTGCAGACAACCTACGCGGCTTTTAAGGCGGCGCATTCAGTCTTGTAGAGATGCTTCTATAGCACAGGTCTGATCACCTAATCTGTCCGTGAGAGAATGGGATCGCAGCAACTGCCAGGGACCGCGGATCCTCGGAAAAACCACGAGTAACTCGTCTCGATCGAACGGTATCCGCCAAAGCCGCCTGATATCAGCGTCGACCCACCATTGATCTTCTCCGGCGATGACTTATGTTATCCCTTGCTCTTCGAAGGATGGTTGTCACCTATCTCCTCGTCAGTTTTTCGGACAGCGCACCCCTAGGGAGCGGCCCATGTCTGGAACCATCGAGTTTTCCAAAATGTCTGTCAAACAGCGCGAGGTCTACCTTGAAACGCTGGCACATCGCCTGCACGTATCTGCGTCAATCGCTCAGCACGACGGCGATAAACTCTGGATGCTCCTCGAGGAATTGGCGGACAAACTTGATCTAAACCAGTTTGCTATAGCCGAAGACTACTCGGCTTCAGCGAACGATGTCATAGAGAAAGCAACGCTTCTGCTGGCTAAGTTTGAGTGGGATATCCCCAACGGCACACTTCACTGAGCATCCGTAGCACGAGACTTCCGCGTCCATCGCAGATCCATCGATCCACCGTCGTGCACATTGATGCAGACCCCCTCCCTCACTGTCCCTCGCGTGCGCGAGTGGAAATTTCTCTGAATACCAGCCACTTGTCATCGCTGTTCGTTCAGGCACGATAATTCGTTCGCTTGGAAGTTTCTGGATACGGTAGAGGGATCGGCGAAGGGTTGCTCCCTACACGGTTCGACGCAGTTGGCCACTCCAAAGTTGTGAGCTGGGCGCATGTTCGACCTGTTGGTCAATGCGAGCCGCATGCTTGACCGGTATCATCTGATCGACTAAATCCGCCGCCGCCGCACTCATCAGCCATGAGGCGACGACGCGGGGATCCTGCTTTAGTGGAATGGTCGGATCCCCGCTACTTTTTTACCATAGACCGGACTTGTGCTTCAGGTCGCTGTGATAATCGGCAACCAATCGGCTCTCGCATATCGCCGTAATAACGCGCCTCTCCCAGTTCTGGGCGAGCTAAGCCCCGGTTTTTGCGCAAATGTGCGTTAGCCTCTTTCTTCGGCAGCCTAGCCGGTAATTGAGCGGCTAACGTTTGCATGCGCGCGGTCACAGACCCCGACCGCGGCGCTCATGGTGGACACTTGGCCCTGCAGCCACTCACGACGACGGAAATCACAGGCGGCAGCGGTAGCGTCAGACAGTCTCGCTGCTTGTTCCACGACTTCGCTTTACGATCATTGCTGGATTTTTGCCCTCACCGGCCTCGGCGCGACGAAAAATCTGAATTCGCTGCCAGCGATCTTGCGCTCCAGGATTGATAGCGAAGGCGCAGAGAAAGCCCCGAGAAATCGAACGACAGTCGGCAAAGGATGGCAACGATTGATTTTCAGGGACGCTCGGTGAGACCGGCGCCGGAGGCCGGATTGTTCTTCGACTGAGCCCGGTGTTCCCGCCACATGGTGAACAGACCAGCGCCAACGACGATCACGGAGCCGATGAGCATGTTCCAACTCAAGGTCTCGCCAAAGAACATCACTGCAATCACAGCCCCCACGACCAGTTGCAGATAGGCAAGCGGCTGCACCTCGGAGGCCTGGAGTGAATCGTAGGCCCGGATCAGGCAATAGTGGCTGACGGTACCGCAAACGCAAAGGGCTGCAACCATCGGCCAATCAGAAACGGCAATCGGCGTCCAGTAGAAGGGCCCCAGCAGCGAGATCGAGACCGCGCCGCCAACGGCGGTATAGGCCAGGCTGGTAAAGCTTGAATCCTTGCGGCTGACAGCCTTCGTCGCGACGCTATAAAGCGCAAACATGGTCGCGCACGCGAGCGGAAGCAGAAGATAAAGGCTGAACGTCCCGCCTGTCGGATTAATGATCAAAAGGACACCGAACAGGCCGGCGGTAACGGCTATCCAACGCCGCCAGCCGACATGTTCCCCGAGGAACGGGATCGACAGGATGGTCACGATCAGCGGCGTCGACTGGAAGATCGCCTGCGTGATCGCAAGCCCTGTATGCGCCAGGCCGAACACGAAGAGTGCGATCTCTGCCACCAGAAGCACACCGCGCATCACCTGGATCAGCGGATGTTTCGTCACAAAAGCGCCCCGCATGCCGCCTGGCTTACGCATGGCAAGCAGCATCACAAAGGCTGCAAACGCCCAGAAGCGGATCATGGTGATCAGAATCGGCGAGTATCGTTCGCCAAGGTATTTCGAGAAGCTGTCCTGAACCGCAAAGATGAACACTGCCGCCAAGGTGAACATGTAGCCCTGCAGCTTCGGGCTGGTAGTGTTGGAAATTGTCGTGCTCTCCGCTGTCGCTTTGCCCAAGGGACTAGTCCAGCGAGCCTGATTGCTCAAGCCACGGAATCGTTTGAATTCGATCTATTTCGACGTTTATTTTATGTGCGGCCGCAGAAAACGGATCAAATCCGAGCGCGACCTCTTTCAGTTCATCGTCAAACGACGGTCTCACCGCCATCGACGACGAGGATCTGGCCGGTCATGTAGGAGGAGCGGTCGGAGACGAGAAACAGGATGGGCTCGGCGATTTCGGAGACATCGGCCCAACGCCCGAGCGGCACCTTGTCGGCGATATAGCTTTCGATCGCATCCCTACCACCCATCTGGGCGATGAACGGCTCGTTGAACGGGGTGTCGACCCAGCCGGGGCAGAGCGCATTGACCCGCACGCCGAACTTCGCATAGTCGCCGGCCATTTGCCGGGTCATGGCGATGACCGCGTGTTTCGTCGTGGTGTAGGCAATCATCTCGCGGTCGTAGAGCACGCCCGACGACGACGATGTGTTGAGGATGACCCCTTTTCCTGCCCGCGTCATCAGCGGCATGACCAGCCTGGCCGCCATGAAATGGGCGCGCACGTTCAAGGCCCAGGACTTGTCGAAGCCAGCGACCGCGACCTGCTCGAGATCGCCGGCAACTTGAGCGCCAGCATGATTGTGGAGGATATCAATGCGGCCGTGCCTGGCAGCGATTGCCGCAATCCCATCTTCGAGCGCCCTGTCGTCAGTGACATCGAGCACCAGGGGCTCGGCACTACCGCCTGAGGCAACGATCTCGCGGACGGTCTCGTCGGCATTCATGACATTGATATCCGCGACGACGACATGGGCGCCTTCGCGCGCCATGATCGACGCCCCTGCCCGGCCAATGCCTGAACCGGCGCCAGTCACGATTGCAACGCGATTTTCGAGAATCATGGTGTTTATCCTACGGTCTTTTGTTGTTTTTCGCGCATCAGGAACCGTGCGATGAGGATCATCGCGAGCGAGGCGACCAGCACCATGGTGGCGATTGCGTTGATCTCGGGCGTCACACCGCGGCGGATCGATGCAAACACATAGATCGGCAGCGTCGTGTTGGAGCCGGCAACGAAGAAGGCGATGATGAAGTCGTCGAACGAGAAGGTGAAGGCGAGCAAAAACCCGGCCAAGATGGATGGCAGGATCTGCGGCAGAACGATCTCGCGAAACGTCGTGAACGGCGTGGCGTAAAGATCGTTCGATGCCTCGACGATGTCGCGGCCAAGGCTGGCGATCCGGGCTTTGACGATCATCGTCACCAGCGCCATCGTAAAAAGGCCGTGCGCGGCGATGATCGAGCCGAAGCCGAGCTGGAGCCTGGGCGGCTGTTCGCCAGGCCAGACGGCTGCCAAAAGTGGATTGAGGATACCGAAGACCTCGACCAGTGCCACCAGCGTTGCAATACCGATGACCACACCAGGAACGACGATCGCTGCGGCAAAAAGTCCATCGAACACCGCGCGGGCCCGCGGCCCGAGGCGCTCCATGCCAAGGGCAGCCATCGTTCCGAAGATCGCAGCCAGCGTTGCGCTGGTAAAGGCGATGATGAGGCTGTTTCCAAGTGCCTGCATCAGGAAGGTGTTGGAGAGCGCCTTACCGTACCACTGCGTGGAAAATCCCGTGAAATCAGAGGCATTGCGGCCGGCATTAAAGGAAAACAGCACGACGAGAGCGATCGGCGTATACAAGAACAGGTAGACGGCGGTGACGAGGCTGCGCATCAGACGAGATCCACCTGGCGGGTTCCGGCAACGCGCCATGCGATGCGCATGGCGACAAGAAGCACAATCACGACCACAACGACGAGAGTGACTGCGATCGCCGACCCAAATGGCCAGTTGCGCGACTGCAGGAAGAGATCGACAAGTGCGTTGCCGATGAAGAACACCTTGCCGCCGCCAAGCAGCTGCGGGATCAGGTATTCGCCAAGTAGAAGGATCGTGACCAGTGCCACACCGGTCATGACACCGGGCAGTGACAACGGCAAAGTGATGCCGAAGAAGGTTGAAAGTGGCCTGGCGCCGAGATCGGCGGAGGCTTCCAGCAGGCGTCGGTCGAGCTTTTCCAAACTCACATAGATCGGCATGATCATCAGCGGCAGATAGCCATAGACGATGCCGAGCAGCACGGCGCCCGGCGTGTTCAAGAGCCTCACATTTTCGATGCCGACGAATTCAAGCAGGTGCGGAATACCGCGTGCGCCCAGAATATACATCCAGGCATAGGTGCGCACCAGAAGACTGGTCCAGAACGGCACCACGACCAGTGACACCAGGAGAAGACGATGCCGCGGGCTTGCCTTGACGGCCAGATAATAGGCCACTGGATAGGCAACGAGCAGACAGGCGAAAGCACCGATCGGCGCCAGTACCAGCGTGTTTTTGAAGGCGGCCGCGCGCGATCCGAGATTGGCGAACTGTGCGAAAGTGAACGCTGCCTGATAACCGCCCTCCGGCGCCCGTTCGCCGAAGGAAAAGACGACGATCGCGATAAACGGCAGTACCAGGAAGACGAACAACCATGCGCTCGCCGGCGCGACCAGCGCGGCAGTGACCAGGCGTTTCTTAGTATCCGGTGTCAGGGTCATCTTGGTCCAGACAAGCGTTTGCGCGAAGAACGGTAGAAATCCTGAAGAGCACGCCTCCCCTTCGGGCGGCGTGCTCCTCACGACCGATCAGGCGGACTTGAAGCGCGCCATCAGTTCGGCACGACTTGGGTCGGTGAGCGTCACGGCAGCACCGAACTCGAGCGGCGTCAGCGACGCCTCTTCGGGATAGACTATTTTGTTGGAGGTAATCTCCTGCGGCAAAAGCGCGATGACGCGGCTGTCGGTTGCCGGCGCCCCGTTGGCGATGTGCTCCTTGGCGGCGTTGGCGGGATCCATCAGGAAGTTGAGGAGTGCATAACCTGCAGCCTTGTTCGGGGCATCCTTCGGGATCGCATAGTAATCTGTCCAGATTTCACCGCCATCCTTGCCGAGCACGAAGGCAAGTTCCGGCATGTCGCGGTTAAGCTGGGCGCCGTCATTGGTCCAGCACATGGTCATCCAGGCGTCGCCGGCGCGCATACCGGGCTGGTAGTCGCTGTTGATCGCAAAGAGATGTGGCTTGACCTTGATCAGGAGCTCCTCGGCCTTGGCGAGCTCGTCGGCCTTGATCGAGTTGAAGTCGTAGCCGAGCGACACGAGCGCACTGCCGATTGTCGTCAGCTGGTAGTCGTGCACCATGGCGCGGCCATCGGCCTCGGTCTGGGCGATCTCGAAGAAATCCTTCCAGCTGGCAAGCTTGGTCTTGACCTTTGACGTATTGACCGAGAACCCGGTCGTGCCCCAGTTCTTCGGCACGGCATAGGTCTTTCCGTCGATCTGCCCTTCCTTGGTAAAGCGCGGGTTCTCGGTCGCCTGGCTGAAGTTCGGGATCTTGGAGAGATCGAGCTCATCGATCAGGCCGAGCTTGTGATGGGTCGAGATGGTGTAGTTGGTCGGCACGAAGAGCGACCAGCCAGAGGCGCCTGCCTGCAGCTTGGCCAGCATTTCTTCGTTGGAGCCGAAGACATTGACTTCGACATCAACGCCGGTGGCAGCTTTGAAGTTTTCGAAAGTCGCAGGGTCGTGATAGTTCGGCCAGGTGGCGATCGACATCTGCGTGCCGAGTTCACCGGCAGCATAGGCGGGTGTCGAAAGTGCGCCCGGGAAGCGCGACATGACGGCTGTCGCAAGACCAAGACCGGTAATACCGAGGAAATGACGGCGGCTGATGGAGCCGCGCTTCAGGCGCATGAACTCGTCCATGAAGCCTTCGGCGGAAATGGGGAGATTATCCTTGTAGTCTTTGCTCATGATGCTGTTCCCTTGTTGTGGTTATGCTGCATTGAAAGCTGGAAAGACATGCGCCCCGGCCGGATCGAAGCCGAGGAAGACCGTCTCGCCGGGTTCGACGAGATCGCTTTGGCTGTCACGACGATCCGCCGTGACCAGGAAGTCGCCAAGACCGGGGACCGAAACGGCATATTCTGCCGAAGAACCCAAGAAGATGCGGTGGGTGACCGTGCCCTTGAAGCTTGCGCCATTGCCCGCCTGAACGCGCGTGAGCCTGATCGCCTCGGGGCGGATTGCAACGATCGCCGAGCCCGACAGGAAGCCCTGACCCTTTACAATCGGGATGGCCGACCCGTCGCCCAACCTCAATGTACGGCCGTCGGTCTCGACAGTTGCATCGACCCGGTTGGTCTTGCCGACGAAATCGGCGACGAAGAGATCAGCCGGCCGATCGTAGACTTCCTGCGGCGAGCCGAGTTGGCGGATGCGGCCGGCACTCATCACGCAGACGATATCGGCCATGGAAAGCGCTTCTTCCTGATCGTGCGTGACCAGAACAAAGGTGATGCCGAGTTCGCGCTGCAGCGTCTGCAGTTCGATCTGCATGGCCGAGCGCAGCTTCTTGTCGAGGGCAGCCAGCGGTTCGTCGAGGAGCAGCACGGAGGGGCGATTGACGATGGCGCGCGCCAGCGCCACGCGCTGTTGCTGGCCACCGGACATCTCGTGGATCCGTCGTTTTGCAAAGCCACCCAGGCGCACCATCTCGAGCGCCTCGCCGACCCGGCGATTGATCTCGGCGGCATCAAGCTTTGGTCGCATCTGCCTTAGCCCGTAGGCGACGTTCTGCTCGACATTGAAGTGGGGAAACAGGGCATACTGCTGAAACACCATGTTGACCGGCCGCCGATAGGCCGGCACGCCGTTCATCTCACGTCCGTCGATCAGCACCGTGCCTTCACTCGGCTGCTCGAAGCCGCCGATCATGCGCAGGCATGTCGTCTTGCCGCAGCCAGACGGGCCGAGCAGCGCCAGGAACGCGCCCTTGGGCACGTTGAGGTTGATGTCCGTTACGGCGGTCACGGAGCCATAATTCTTGGTGACCGAACGGAATTCGATATCGTTCGTCGAAGCGGATGCCACGTCTGTTCCCTGCGGTTGGTTTGGCGGCAGTCTACGCTGCCTTTTGCCACCGGCGTTGCAAAAAGAGTAAGCCCGCTCGTCATTGACGGTATATACCCCAAGAGTGGTATTTAAGGCCTTTCGGCTTCGTGGAAGGTATATACAGGGGTATGCTGATCTTTGTGCCCGATCGGGAGGTTTTCGCCATGAGCACGGATGTGGAGGCGCTGCTGCAGGCCTTTAAGGCGACCGTCGGCAAGCCTGTCATGAGCAATGCCGAGTTTGGCGAGACATTTCGCCAGATGATGGCAGCCCTGGTGCGCTTCGACTACGTCGTCGTCTTCGCCTATCGCGGTCAGGAGCGACCGATCGATCTCTACAGCACCTTCGATCCGATGGAGCACATCATCTTCGTCACGCTCTACCAGGCTGGTCCCTATCTGCTGGACCCATTCTACCACACCGCCCGTGCCCGCCGCAGCGGGTTTTTCCGTATGCGCGAGTTGGTGCCGGACCGCTTTTTCTCCAGCGAATACTACCGAACCTATTACGTTCAGACGGGCCTGGCCGAAGAGATCGGCTTCTTTGTCGAACAGGATGACGGTATCACCGTCGTTCTGTCGTTAATGCGCCGAGAGGCGACCGGCGTCTTTCCACCGGCCGAAATCGCACTTTTGAAGAAAGCCGAACCTCTCGTGACCCGATTGACGCAGCACTACCTATCAGGCCTTGCCGAGCGCTTCGATGGCCAGGCGCAATCGAAGAGCCGCACGCGCAAGCGCGGCGAGGAAAAGATCGATATTCAGCCCGCTGATGCCGTGTGGCAGGATCTCAATCTTACCAGCCGCGAAACAGCAATCGTCGATCTGGTGCTGCAGGGTCACTCGTCGGAATCGGTTGGCCTGAAACTGAATATCTCCACCGGCACCGTGAAAGTGCATCGTCGCAACGTCTACCGCAAACTTGGGATCTCCTCGCAGACGCAGCTGCTAGCGATCTATCTCAAGGCATTCGGCGGTCTTAGCCAGTAGAGGGCTGGCCGCCAACAAGAGAAGTCTCGCTACGGCAACAGGCGTTGATGACATGCGACTTCAATGACATAGTGCGCGCCGCGCATCCATTTTCTAAGCAGAGACATGAGCATGACCAATTCTGTCGCCTCGCCTTCCCAAACCACATCGAAGTCCTCGCGTCCTCTGTCCAAGATCAGCCTCAAATGGTCGATGATCGAAGAGGATGGCCTCTCCATCCTCGAAAAGTTTCAGCTGCTACGGGATCTCGGCTTCGACGGTGTCGAACTCGATTCTCCAAGCGACCTGCCGTCACGCGAAGTGCTGGCTGCCCGCGACAAGACCGGCGTGGCCATTCCGGGGCTTGTAAACTCCATGCACTGGAAGAGCCCGCTCACCGATGCTGATCCGGCGGTCCGTCAGGCGTGCGTGGATTCGATGATCACGGCACTGAATGATGCCAAGCTTTACGGCGCCGATACCGTGCTTCTGGTTCCAGGCGTTGTTCGAAATAGCCCAACGACCTACAAGACGGCCTATAGCCGCGCTCTGGAGGAAATTGCCAAGATCACCCCTTACGCTGAAGAGACGGGTGTCTCGATCGCACTCGAAAACGTGTGGAACGACTTTCTGTTGAGCCCGCTCGAGGCCGCGAGCTTCGTCGATGCCTGCAACCATCCGAAGGTCGGCTGGTATTTCGATGTTGGCAATGTGCTGCGCTACGGGCGGCCTGTCGACTGGATCGAAGCGCTCGGCACTCGAATCCTGAAAATCGACGTCAAGGAATACAGCCTCGACAAGATGAACAGCGAAGGTCCATGGAAGGGCTTCGACGTCGAGATCGGCGACGGCGACTGCGATTGGCCGGCCGTCAACCGCGCGCTTTCCGAGGTCGGCTATTCCGGATGGGCCTCCGTCGAGGTGCCCGGCGGCGATCGCCATCGCCTGGTGGCAATCAAAGAGCGCGTCGACCACATTGCTTCGCCGGGAGCCCTGCCATCGCGTTGATCCGCTGAAAATGCGGGCGACTAATGACGACTGTATAAGGGAGGGAAGTCATCTTCCGGGCAATCTGGAAAGAGCGTCCTCCTTGTCTTCCGGATTGCTTCGGCTTCTTGCCTTTGCCTAGCAAGCATGACAGCTGTCACATCATCGAAGGCGGCCCCGTCTTTGGCCGCAACCTTCACTGCCCCGCCGCCCGCCAGGAAGGCGCAGAATGCTTCAACCGATCTGAGCCGGGTTGTCAGTTCCACATATCGGTCTTCATATCCGCGAAGCATGACTACCTCCGATCTGTAGTCTCTTTTATAGGTTCGGCGACAAGATGGCAAAAAAAGCACACATATGCTGACAAGCGCAATATCGGCCGCTCACCGAGCTTGAAACAGCAACGCTCGGGATCATGGCATCGCATGGCGTATTTGCAATCGCATAGGCGCAACTTGGCTAAGCGCTTCTACGCCTGCATGTGGCCACATTAGCATGCCAATGGCGGCTACTTAACCGGATATCTCCATGACAAGAAAAACGATTTTGTGCTTTGCCATGGGTGTACTATGCGCCGCGGTGCTTGTGGCCTGCACGCATACTGACCCACTTGAGACGTCGCTTGTCGCTCCCAGCGCTACAAAGTCCGCGCCTGTGTCGGACCAATCCGTCATCGCGCAGGCTGTCGGCAATGCGCCGGCAGATGCTGGCCCACTCGCGTGGGCTAATCCATCGACCGGCAGCGCGGGAGTGATCGAGAAAATTGTCAACGACAACCGGGAAGGCTGCCGCGGTTTCGTCTCCAGCAACCAGGGCTTGGAGGGTGCCACAAAATTCGGTGGCCTGGCATGCCCTTCAGATGGGATCTGGAAGATCGCAAGCACGCCCGGACTACATTAAACATCAACTGTAGGTCAGACCTGACCAAACGGTCCTCGGCCTTTTGAAGACGGCGCTACCAGCAGTCACATGATCATCGCCCGCAATAATTTGTAATGATCATCAACCGCTCCTTGGCGGGCACAGATAGCCTACATCGATTACGGACGGCATGACTAGGCGCACCTCGAGGCACACACCACGAACCAGCGTCTAAACCTAACCGCCTCCACAGCTTCGCAGAAGTGCTGTCGATGGATATTCATATTGCCTCCGAATACACAGAACGACACGTATCGGCAGAGGGCCTGAGGAAATGTAAATGGTTCAAATGGTCACGGCTTCGCCATTGGATCGATACGTGCTGGGTCGAGCTCCCCTTTACATAGGATAGGCTAACGGACTTGCGCTCTACTCGGCAGTATGTGGTGCCTCCAGTGTCAACCCTTCAAATGGCGGTCGCGTGGGCGCCCACTGAGGCCGGCCCTTCCCAACGCACATCAAGGACGGCCTCGCCAATCTTCGCGTGCATTGCCGAGGTGGCGAAAAGGGCGCCATCGTCGATTTCATGAAACGGGACGACTTGGCGCCTGGCTGTTATCACCGGCAACGCCAGCGCAAGCAACTTCATCATGGCAGCTCGTACAAACAATCGTTCGAATATGCCGAACAACAGTATCGGCGCCAGGCGACTAATCCGGACGCTTCAATCGTAGTACATCATTATCGACAGTCAAAGTCCGGTGGCCGATGGGCGGCCGCACGACCAACACAGGTACAGGAGGTGGCATGAAAGAGGCCGCGCCCGTTGAGAGAACGGATCAGTGAGATGCAGGTAATGATCGAGGGACAGTCACACTTCCAGCCTTTCGGCTTATCCTGTTGGGGTTTCGCAGATCTCAACAAGGGAGTTGGAAGCATGACTGCCTCTTATGATTACCATATCGGCGTTGATTACCACAAATCCTACAGCCACCTGGTGGTCCAGGACAGTAGCGGCAAGACGCTGCGCTCCGGCCGGGTCAAGAACGATCGCCAGTCGCTTGGCGGGTTCCTCGAACGCTACCGCGAGAACTCGCATGCGGTCATCGAGGCGACGCGCAACTGGATGGTGATGTATGATTGGCTCGACGACATTTGTGATGATGTCGTTCTCGCCCACCCGTTGAAGGTCAAGGCGATCGCCGACGCCAAGATCAAGACCGACAAGATCGATGCGACGGTACTGGCGCATCTGCTGCGGGCCGACCTGGTGCCGGAGGCTTGGGCACCCAGCGAAAAATCTCGGGAGCTTCGCGTCGCGCTGCGCGAACGGATGTTTTACGTACGGCTGCGCACGATGACCAAGAACCGGATCGTCACGGTGTTTGACCGGTATCCGGAGCAAACAGCCCAGCTGAAGAAGCTCGGCGACCTGTTTGGCAAGGCCGGCCGCATCCAGCTTGCCGAAGTGAACGTCTCGGACATTGACCGTATCCAGATCGACCGCGGCCTCGCGTTCATCGGCGACATCAACGAGCGGATCAAGCAGTCGGAAACGACGATCCGGGCGATGACCAAGGCCAATGCCAATGTGAAGCTGTTGAAGACGATCCCCGGCATTGGCGAGTTCTTCGCCCGGCTGATCGATGCCGAGATCGACGACGTCAGCCGCTTCCGCAATGCCAAGAAGTTTGCTGCCTACGCCGGGCTTGTGCCATCGACCTATTCCTCCGGTGGCAAGACTTATCACGGCAAGATCATCAAGCAGGGCAACAAGTGGCTGCGCTGGGCCTTCGTCGAGGCGGTCGCGCCTGCCATCGCGAGCGATGCGCAGCTTCGCGCCCAGTATGAACAATTGAAGATCAGAGGAACAAACAAGGCGCGGGTTGCCATCGCGCGCAAGCTTTTGACGATCGCCTTCCAGATTCTGCGTGACCAGCGCGCTTACGAGCCGCGCGGCACCACCACCACGGAAGGCGCGTCGACGATATCCCGGTTGTCCTGATGATTTGCTAGCGAGCCCGGCAACGCCGGACTGCGCTCTTACAGGAGAATGGGAAACCGGGAGCCGAACGCCACTCTGTGACCGAAGCCAAGAAGGCATCAGGGTCACGAATTGGAGAATGGTTCGAGAACCGAAGGACACCTTTGTCCTGCGGAAAAAAAGACTTTGCCGATCGGCGCCAACGCCGGTCAAAACACAACCAGAACCCAAGGAAACGCCGCCAACGCTGGTGTTTTATCCCTTGTATTCTTTCATTGGAGCAAAAAATGCAAATTGATCTCACAGGCAAGACAGCTCTGGTATCCGGCTCAACGGAGGGGATCGGATATGCGATTGCGCGACAGCTCTCCAGAGCCGGCGCGGACGTTGTGGTGAATGGCCGATCGCAAGAGAAAACCGCTGCCGCAGCCGAGCGTCTCAAAGGCGAAGGCGCTAAGGGCAACGTCCTTGCCGCTTTTGCGGATTTGGCCACCGCTGAAGGCTGCGCCACCTTGTTCTCCAAGGTCCCTCAGGTTGATATCCTGATCAACAACGCAGGCATTTTCCAGCCCATCGATTTCTTTGAGACAAGCGACGAGGTCTGGGACCGCCATTGGCAGGTCAACGTCATGTCCGCAGTTAGATTGTCTCGGGCGTATCTCCCGGGCATGCAAAAACGCAACTGGGGACGGGTCATATTCATCGCGTCGGAATCGGGCTTCAATATCCCGGTCGAGATGATCCACTACGGCGTGAGCAAAACGGCCGACATCGCGGTTGCGCGAGGATTGGCCAAACGCATGGCCGGAACGGGTGTTACCGTGAATTCGGTCCTTCCTGGGCCGACGCTCTCTGAAGGTGTCGAGGCGATGCTCGCCGAGGAACGTGAAAAGACGGGCAAGCCGATCGAAGAGATTGCCGCCGAGTTCGTCAAGCAGCACCGCAGCAGTTCTATCATCCAACGCGCCGCGAGCGTCGATGAGATCGCGAACCTTGTCACCTATCTGGCGTCGCCGTTGGCATCAGCTACAACCGGCGCATCCGTCCGTGTCGACGGCGGGGTAATCGATACGCTCTAACTCATGATCTGAACAAGTTTGATGAGCGGTCCAGGCTGGGCCGCCCATCAACTTCCAGCAACTAAGTCTAACGGCTAACGCCTTGATCCTCGCCCTGCACTCTCGCGATACACAGCTTGTCAGCTCTGGAGTCCCGCCGAAGTCTGTTGTGTGCAAGATAATTTCACGCCAGTGCCAGGCAAGACTGTGGCAGCATCTACCGACTTGCCTACCCTCGAGCGGCACAGTTCCCGCGGCCAATGTATCTTGAACCAGTGGCTAACGAGACGCTGCTGCGCTATAGGGATATCGCCATACCCCTGTCGCGAGCAAGAAACGCGAAACGTGGCTCGGCGAGTGCCAAGCCACGTCAAAGATTTCCCATTAAAACGAACGACTTCAATCCTTATGTTCGGGCATCGCTTTGAGCTGGTCCTTTGTCCATGTCGTAACGGCGTGGACGTCGCCACCCTCGTCACGCATCCAATCGAGATCTGTGAACGGTACCGCGACAGGTTTCGCTCCGATGCCAAGGAAGCCGCCGACGTCGATCACGACGCTATTCGAACCATGAACGTGGTCGACAGAGCCGACCTTGTGGTCGTCGGCACCATAAACTGTTGCCCCTTCAAGGTTTGCAGCGGTAAGTTCGGTGGCGGTAAGACGGACGTGGTTGGCATGATCCATGACGTTCTCCTTGATCTTCTACCCCTTACAACCTTAGGCAACGACGTTTGTTCCATTGAAGACTGGCCCGTAAGTCCCCGAACCAAAGCAAATTCGTTAGATCGCAGCCCTTCCCTGGATGGGGGGGGGCGCAGCAAACCGGGGCCACTGACACCGGCATGCTTCTCCATCCACGCTGACAAGTGAGAGCTCTATCGACCGACCTGCGTCCCGCCAAGTCGTCTTGGTAATGTCCTCTTGGCAATGTCCTCTGAGCATCCTCTGCTCCAATCACGGATGGGCCCGTACTGGCGCCTCCCGTCGAGGGGTCTACGGCGGACGCCGTGCCTTTCCGCCCGATTTTATTCGTTACGCCGGCGTCCAGTTGCAATGGCCTGTCAGTCCCATGTATCTGTTTAGCGAACGCTGCTGATCAAGATGGAAAAATTTCGTGGAAGAAGAACTCAAAGCAGATATCGCGGCCGTCCAGGCGATACCCGCCATACCCAGCATCCTTGACGTCGTGTGCAGATTGACCGGAATGGGTTTTGCAGCCGTTGCCCGTGTCACCGAGGATCGATGGATTGCCTGCCAGGTTTTAGACCATGTCAGCTTTGGACTTCCAGCCGGCGGCGAATTGAAAATTGAGACCACAATTTGCAACGAAATACGCGATCACCGCGAGGTCGTTGCAATCGACAACGTGGCCGAAGATGCAAAATACTGCAATCACCACACCCCCATAACATACGGCCTACAAAGCTACATTTCGGTTCCAATCATCTTGGCGGACGGCCGCTTCTTCGGAACGCTATGCGCAATAGACAGCAAGCCGGCAAAGGTAGACAACCCGGCCACCATAGGCACCTTCAAGCTTTTCGCCGATTTGATAGCCCAACATCTGGAAGCCAACGACAAACTCAGACAAGCGCAGGATGATCTTCTCGATGAGCGCCAGATTTCCGAGTTGAGAGAGCAGTTCGTCGCTGTTCTCGGGCACGACCTCCGCAATCCTATCGCGGCACTCAACGGTGGAGTTGACCGGTTGCTAAGAGGGGGCTGGACTGAGAATTCGCCGACCGTTCTGCGGATGATGAAGTCCAGCTTGAACCGAATGGCGGGATTGGTCGAGAACGTCATGGATCTTGCCCGCGCTCGCCTAGGTGGCGGGATCAATCTGCAACTCGATCCACGAAGTCTGCAAGACACAATCGATCATGTCGTTTCGGAGTTCAGGACGTCTCAGCCAGATCACCCTATCGAGGCGGAGTATCTTCTGCCACCATCCGGCGTCTCCGTTGACCACCAACGGTTGGCACAGATGTTCGCGAACCTGCTCGCCAATGCGCTTACGCACGGATCGAAAGACCATCCCGTCGTCGTCAAGGCTGCGTTTGCGGGAGATGAGTTGACATTGGAAGTAGCCAATCGCGGTATACCGATCCCGCCTGAAAAGCTGCCTGGGCTGTTCCAGCCTTTCAAAAGAGGCAAAGACGGTCGTGAGGGATTGGGACTTGGCCTCTATATCGCCGCGGAGATCGCCAAATCGCACGGTGGCGAGATACTCGTGTCCTCTACCGAGGCTGAAACGAAATTCACCTTCAAAATGAAAGTCTGAGCTTTGCCTAAGCCACGGATTTCCGCGAGCTCAAGGCAGCGAGAACCCACAGGTCTACCTTCGGCTATGTGCATGGCGACGCCAGCAAAGGGCGTTCTCAGTGTTGGGATGGCTCCTTGGCAAAATTTGACGACCGGCTGTACGTCGCCGGAGCACAGCTGCGCGACAACCATTCCGCCTGATGCATGGCTGCGCCTGCATTTAGACGTCTAGGCTCAAGGCCTTGTGCTTGGCGGCAATCGACTGGTCCATCTCCTTTGCTGGGCTGGCAGCTAGCTCCGCGGTCGCGGGCACTTCGATCCATGTGAACCGCTGGATCGAATATTGGGTCTTCCCTCACATCGCAGGCGTCGGTTACCGCCAGATGTCGTCGCCGAGCGCAGAAGTCGGTTCGGTCCGTCGTGCGAACTTCCGACGTTTCGGATTTGTGAACAAAGACACGATCATTGTTCAAAGTAAAATTGCGTCGCCACGAAAGGAAGATGCACACAAATCCAGGGTGATGTCGACGAACTGCCTGAGCACAGGAAGAATTATGACAGCCCGCGGAGATCTATCGCAGATGCGGGTCCTAAGCCATCTGGTCTCCCGACGGCATCCTGCTGCCGACACTTTGGACATCAAACGACAAATATCATTTCTTCAGTTCGGCAAAGAGCTTGCGGGCGTTCGCGAGACCAATTTGGCAGCCGTAGTGCGTTGGTTCGTTGCCTTCGTATTCAAGGGAGATGAAGCCATCATAGCCGGAATCCACGATGGATTTCACAAGCGACTTCACCGGCAGGTCGCCGAAGCCAAACACCGAACCGCGGATAAACTGCCCGTTGAGCGTCTCCAGCCAGCCCGGCCCCGGGTTTTCGGCGCGAACGTAGAAATCTTTGACATGTACGAAGCTCGCATGGGCGATCGACGCCCTTGTGCCCGTTACAGGGTTTTCGTCGAGGCAAAGAAAGTTACCGACATCGAGCGTCATCTTGAAATTCGGGCTATCGACGGCGTTGAGCAGGCGCTTGACGCGCTCGCTGGAGTTCATGAAGAAGCCGTGGTCCTCGATGCTGGCGGTGACACCCAGACGCTCCGCATGCTCAGCAACCTCCCGGCAGGCATCGACGATCATCGGAAATGCCGCTTCGAACTGCGCGGCATTCGTCGCACGCAACGACCACGGCACGACATCGTGGCGCAGGAAGCGAACGTCGAGACGGTCGCAGAGTTCGACATATCTCTTTACCCGGTCGATCTGCGCGCGTCGGTCATCGCCGATGAAGTTCCCGGCAATGCAGAGGCCAGAAAGTGGTATAGCGGTCTCGGTTGACGCCTTGCGCAGGCGCTCGAGGCTGTCTTCATCCTTGATCAGTTCGTAGTTGAGGTCATCACCGCCAGGGGCGATTGACAGTGTCGCGAGCTCGAGGTGTTCGCCGCCATTATCCCTGATCCAGGTGAAGAGATCTTCGATCTGCATCGAACCGTCCAACATCAAAGGGCGGAAACTATAGGAACTCAGGCCGAACTTCATGGGTACTCTCCTCGCTACGACAACGACACCATCGGAAACGCGGTTGAGACTGTCAACATCGAGATTGACAATCACCGCGATACATCCTTGTTTGTTATCAAAGAGATGAAGTGCGTGGAGCATGCAGGAATGGTAATAAAGTCCGCAGATGTCGTGATTGTGGGTAGTGGTCCGACCGGCTCGGCCTATGCCAGGATCATTCGCAACAACTGGCCAGAGGCCCGGATCGTGATGGTGGAGGCCGGACCTCAGATTCTGCCAAAGACCGGCGCTCACCTCGACAACGTAGCCGACCTCGACGAGCGTAACGCGCTCGAAGTGCTGGCCCAAGGCGGCGATCGCAGTCCTCGCATGCCGATCAATAAGGAAGAATGGGAAGCACGCCGTGCCGGTGGCTTTGACGGATCGCTTCTACGCCGGTCAGGCCTCTTCATCGCCAATGACGGCGACCCCCAGGATGAAAACCTGTTTGCCGGCTTTTCTGCCGCCAATGTCGGCGGCATGGGTACCAAATGGTCCACCGGCACACCAATCCCCTCGCAAATCGAGCTCGTGCCCTTCATCCCCGCTGATGAGATACAGGCAGCACTTGCCACCTCAGCAAAGCTTCTCGGCACCAACACCGATCCGAATGCCGGTGACCCGGCCGCCATTGCGCTTCGCGAACGCCTAGGCGAAGTCTTCAACCCGGGCCGCACGCCGGACCGCTTCGTCCAGCCAATGCCACTTGCCGCCACACCGGGTCCCGATGGGTTGTATTATCATGGAACCGACGTGGTGCTTGGTGATCTGGTCGAAGAGCCTGCCGAACGCTTTACCATTGTGAAGGAGACGGCCTGCCGCCGGATCATTCATGATGGCCAAACCGTCACCGGCGTCGAGCTCGCCAGCACGGGCTCGCGCGAAACCTACGTCGTTGGTGCCGGCACTGTCGTCGTCGCCTGCGACGCTCTTCATTCGCCGCAGCTTCTGTACGCATCAGGCATTCGCCCGGAGGCACTCGGCCGCAACCTCAATGACCACTACATTGTCTCACAGATTTCCGAGATGGACACCGATGTGCCGATGAAAGCCATGAACTGGATCCCGGCCACCAAGGAACTTCCCTACTCCGTGACCATCGCGCCTGCCAGCCTGCACAGTATGCCGCGTTCTGGCGATATCGTTGGACAGCCGATCGGGATGGGTGTCTTTGTCTCCTCCGACATCAGCCCCGACAACCGCGTGATCTTTGACGATACGCGCAGCGACTGGCTCGGCCTGCCCGCCATCTCGATCAATTGGCATCAGTCCGAAGGCGACAAGGCGCGCTTGGAAGACGCTAAGGAATACGCGCTGAAGATCTCCAACATCATCGGCCGGCCGGCGCCGGGCTTTGCCACCTTCGTTCAGCCTGTCGGATCATCGCTGCATTTCCAGGGCACCATCCGCATGGGTGAGGCCGATGATGGCACCAGCGTCTGCGACAAGACGTCGAAGGTCTGGGGCTTCAACAATCTTTATGTCGCCGGCAACGGTGTCATCCCCACTGCGACCGCGACCAATCCCACCCTGTTTTCGGTTGCACTTGCCAGCATCGGCGCCAAGGCGATCGCTGATGCGCGCAGGACTGCGGCGTGAACAACGAGGCGAATGTCATGACTAGTCAAAAACTCAAGGTGCTCGTGGTCGGCCTTGGCCAGATGGGCAAGAGCCATGCGCTTGCTTACCACACGCATCCCGGCTTCGAGATTGTCGGTCTCGTCAACCGCTCGACACCAACGCTTCCGCAAGAGCTCTCCGACTATCCTGTGCGCACCGATTTTGCCGCCGCACTCGCGGAATTCTCGCCCGATGTCGTCTCCGTCGCCACGCACACCAACACTCATGCCGACATGGCGGTTGCGGCGCTTGAAAGCGGCGCCCACGTATTCGTCGAAAAGCCATTGGCAGCCAATGTTGCAGATGCGGAGCGCGTCGTCGCGGCCGCCAAGGCCAATGGCCGAAAGCTCGTCATCGGCTACATCTTGCGTCATCATCCGTCCTGGATGCGCATGATTGAAGAATCGCGCAATCTCGGCGGCCCATATGTGTTTCGAATGAACCTCAATCAGCAATCGAGTGGTGCGGCCTGGGACATTCATCGTTCCATCATGCAAACCACCTCCCCAATCGTCGATTGTGGCGTGCATTATGTTGATGTGATGTGCCAGATCACCGATGCCAAGCCGGTTGAGGTTCGCGGCATGGGCGTTGGGTTGGCGCAGGGCCTGCCCAAGGGCATGTATAATTACGGCCACTTCCAAGTGCTGTTCGACGATGGCAGCGTCGGCTGGTACGAGGCTGGATGGGGACCGATGATGTCGGAGACGGCGTTTTTCGTCAAAGACGTGATCTCGCCCAACGGCTCGGTCTCGATCGTCATGGACGAAGGTGCGAGCTCAGCCAGTCTCGACGCCCATACCAAAACATCGCGGCTTCGGGTCCATCATGCGACAACTGATGCCGCGGGCAGCTTTACCCGATCCGACGACTGGCTCGACATGCATGACGAGCCCGACCATCAGATGCTGTGCGACCGCGAGCAGGAGTTCGTCTATCGCGCCATAACGGATGATATCGATCTCACCCGCCACATGGACGACGCCGTCACCTCGCTGAAGATCTGCCTTGCCGCAGATGAAAGCGTGCGCACCGGTCAGGCCGTCAAGATCTAGGACCGGCACTGACGGTGAGAGGTAGTCGATGGTCTTGCTGACTTCTGGCGTCGGAGCCCGACCCGAACGTCTTTCCGTTCAGCGTATCGGGTGGCTAGTTTAGCCGGTAGCTTTGGTTCGTTCCGAAGGTTCAGTGCAGTCATTTGCATCAAGACGCTGTCGATTTTCTTTCAAGACACACTTTTGTCTTGGTCTTCGGATGGCCGGATCTCTTCCCTCCCCAACGGCGAGGCAACCGCGTTTTTTATGGCTAGCACTCCAAACTTGCTCTCGATGGAACCCATACTGGTCTACGAGGTTTCGTTTCAAGAAGGAGACAAACAATGTCGAACGATGCGATTCCAAGTTCCGCTAAGCTTCCCCCCAAATCCTTGACTGAGGACACGCAGGATGGCGAGCTCCCCGAGACCAACGCGGACGACCAGCGCGCCCCGCCTGTCAACATGGGAAACAGCCGCGAAGCTGGCGATGGCGTCACCGATGCCGACACTCGGACTGGTAGGGCCGACGCAAAACATCATATCCCGCCCCTGCAGACTGCGAACCGCGAGTGAGAGGATGGATGACCGCCAAGGTTTCATGAAAACCGACATGCAGGCGGATGACGAGATTTCCCTAGGCCGGCCCATCACAAAGATGCTGCCGGCCCCTGCTGAAACTGGAATGACGCCGATAGCAAACTCCGTCGCCACGGAACTTGGCACCAGCAGCCTGTCCAACGACTTCGCCCCTGCCCTGTCTATTAATCGTCACAACAGCTCGCAAACGACCGCATTCTTCTTGCCACGTGTTTTTGCCTGATACAGACACCGATCGGCCTGAAGCATCAGGTCTTCAAGCGATGCGCTAGCAGAGTGAGTCCATGCACCGCCGACACTACCTTCGGCAAGCACGAGGCCATCAGCAAGTTCGATCGGTATGGCAAGCGCCTCGACGATGCGCCCCGCGATAAGATCTGCGATGCAACCCTCTCCGCTCATGACGACGAGGAACTCGTCGCCACCCAGCCGGCTCACAGCATCGTGGGGTCGGACTGCCGCCTTCAGGCGCTGGGCCGTCTCGATCAGCACAAGGTCGCCCGCGGAATGACCGAACTGATCGTTGATTTCCTTAAAGCCGTCGAGGTCGACGGTCACAACAACGACACCATTTGTCCTGTCGAGCTTTTGAAACTTCTTCTGCATCCCGCGCCGGTTATAGAGCGTGGTCAGTTGATCCGTGTCAGCATCCATCTCCAGGGTCTGCCGACGCAGATGTTCTTCCGTAAAATCGATGACAACGCCGATGACGCGGATCGGGTTCCCGGCGCCATCGCGTAGCAAGCGACGGTCGCAGCGCATCCAGCGTTCGCCCGCAACAGTATGCAGTCTGTATTCCGCTACGGACTTGTCGATCTCACCTTCCAACAGTGGCGTTAGATTGGTTGCCTCATGGTCCTCAGGGTTCACCTTCGCCAGATACGCGTTGAGATCCATGTGCGCCGCCTCGGGACCTCCAATAAAATGTGCGAGCCGCTCAGAGGTCCGAAACGATCTTGTCGTAACGTCCATGTCCCAGAAGCCTCCTCGCAGCGCCTCCATTGCAAGCTCGAGCTGTGTCGCCCTCTCAACGAGGGCTCGTTCAACTTGTCGAAGCTGCGTGACATCCTCGATTTGGCAGAGAACTCTGGCCAGTACTCCATCCTCTCGACGCATGGCCGTGACGGTGAGCACGGTCTCGATCGCCGACCCATCAGGTCGTAGGTACCGCTTGTCGATCCGGTAGGCGTCGCGGCGGCCAGCAAGGACCTCCTCGAACAACGCTAAGCTGGGAGCTACGTCACCGGGATGTGTTAGTTCTGGGAAAGGCGTGCCTTTGAGCGAAGTGCGCCCCACGATTTCACCAAATTTTCTGTTCGATTTAAAAATGCAACCATCGGCGCCCACCAAAGTCAGCCCGAAGATCGCCGTTTCGAACGCATAGTCGAACAGCCTTACCCGCTCCTCCGGCGATGTTTCCGAAGAGCCGTCGGGCGGCGATACGCTATCCGGTCTTGTCATGCCGACCTTCCCTTATGCACAAGCGGCAACGTTCAGGAGACGGAGGTCGTTCCAGCTGCAACGAAGCCCGGCATAAGCCAAAGCGATTGTCGAAGCTAGGATAACCGCATCTTCGCATGTCGAGACATCCACAACCTCCGGCAGAGCCAGATCCCAACGGTCAATCGCTGATGGCCCATACGAGGCCGCGCCGCGCCCTGCGGCTTCGACGCTGATGCACTCTACCGCATCCGACCTTCGTTTTCGTCAGCCGGATCGAAATTAATGTCCCAGTCTTTGACTGGCTTCCTGCCTGGGGGCGCCTTGTGCTCAGTCGCATCCTCGGAGCCGGTGATCACGGTCGGCTTCGCGCTGTGGACGCCGGTAGACTTCCGGTCGGCGACCGACTTCGCAAACTGGCCTTCAGCATCTTTTTCGACTTTGGACATTTCACTCGCCTTTTTGCTTGAAGCCGTCTGAGACCTTCTTGACCTCGGGATCGCCTTTCGTTTCATCTTTAGCGTCCCGTGCGCTGTCGGGATCGTCTTTTGCCGGCATGTAGCCCCGCGGGGTATTTTCCTGAGGACCTTCCCAACGTGGCGACTGGTCCGTGGTGCCAGGTGCACCGTCTTTTGGCTTGTTCATTCCCATGATACTTCTCCCTACCATTCAAGAGGTAACCTCGGGAACGGGCGGTAGTTCCGTGTCGACGGAGATCGCGGACGTCGATCGGAATTATGTCACACGATCGATACTCCCTTCTTCAAGTGCGGACCGTAGCAACGGGGCACGACGGGGTTGGTAAGATCTCTGTTTTTTCCGGTTTCAATGGCCAACGAAGGATCGTGCCCCGTAGCGTGGTGTAAGTCGACGGTAGCAAAGCCGCTCGCGAGCGCGCCCTTAGCGCGCTTTAGCGAGTGAGCGGCTTTGCGGGCGGTCATCGATAATCTCCGGTATGGTTGGGTTGCTGACACTCAACCAGATACGAAGGATACATCGATGACCAATGACAAATGGACCTACGCGAGCTCGTGGATAAGACCCCGGACGCGGATATTCTGCGCGACATGATCGGTTTTGCTGCCGAGCGACTGATGGAATTGGAAGTTAGCGCTGCAACTGGCGCGGCCCACGGTGACAGAGCCCATCGCGATTGGCTCAGCGCAACGGTTATCGCGACCGTGACTGGGAGACGCGTGCAGGTACGGTAGAGCTTCGTATCCCAAAGCTGCGTAAAGGTCTTACTTCCCAACCTTCCTCGAGCCCCGTCGCATGGCGTATAGGAGAACCAAGAACGTCACGACGTATCGTCTTTGCGGAAAGGCAACCTGTGCCAAGCCCTAAAGTCAAGCCCGACGTGCCAACCAAGAGGCCTGCGTTCCGGGAGGGGTTCGATGCCAGATCGCTCGTCGGACTAGTCGATAGCTGGGACCCAAAGGAGAGCGTATTTTGGATCGCTTTCGCCGCGGGGTGCCCGTGGATGACAAGGAGAGCGGGTCGACCAACGGACTGTCGCACCTGCCCTTTCAGCGAGCTTTCGCGGCGCGTGTAGCTCCACATATCTTGGGAGATGATCGGCCACTCCCTGTGTGCGAATCCGCGGCAGTCCAGGAAACCCCGCGCCGTTCTTCTGTGGCACAGGCAGAGGTCTCGCCGCCTGCGGGCTTCGCAATATTTGCTCGATGGTACGGCAACGTACACAGTTTAACATTGTGAATCAATTGTTCGGAGATAAGAAAGGATGTGGCTTAGCAGCCGCTTCTAACTTCATGGTTGAGTTTTTTGCCCCGCTTCCGAGCGGGGCCCTTTTTGTTTGCAGGCACAGGGTGCTGGTCATCAAAAAGCGCGAACACGCCCTGGGGCGGAATGCGCGACAAACAGTCACGAGGCCGCTGGCCAGTCGTTGGATGGTTCGTCTATAACATCTGGATCATCGGCCGGATCCGGGTCACGGTCATAGCGCGTTTTCATATTCTCAATTTCAGCTTCGATCATGGATAGCACTTCCGGTGGCCTGGCCCCCGTTAGGATAAACTCATCGACGAGCTGCTCCAGTTTCAGTCGCAATTTTCCAGCAAGCTCATTCATAGAAACCTCCTGTAGCTGCCGTTGATATCTAACGCTGCAAAGAGAAAATGGATGCATAATGGGGTGACCGCTGCTCAACCGCGGAACCGAAGAACCTCTCGCCAGATCCCTGGCGATACGCCCGCCTGTAGTTCCAGAGCTCATCGGGACTGGGCCGCACGCCGGTCCCTACACCCTGTCAATTGTCGAAGGTGTTCTTGAAGGCGCCCGCTGAGCGCGCCGGCAATCGCATGTTCCGGGTGCAGCACCGGTGGAGCAACTACATACCAACAAAATGCACTAGAAGGTTCAAGCACGGCTGGTGATTGCAGCCACGCACTGATTAGCTTTCAAGCAGCGTCCCTCCCTCACCTCTTCTCACAGACCAGACTTCGCCTTCGCTGTCCTCATTGATAACGCGCGCGAACGTTGCTCCCTCTGTATTCAAGATCTCTCGCGCAAGAACTTGGGCGGCGTGCCGATGTTCAATACCTGTTTGGACGGCAATAAGGCCGCTAGTCTCATGGTTATACTCTACGCGATAGGTCATCCCGCCTCCACTATTTTGGAAGTTCGAAACATAGGGTCATGCGGGCGGTTCGCCAACCGATAAACCACACGATCGCGCTACGCTTCGCCGATGTTTCGGGCATGCTTGGGATCGAGCTTGCCGGGTCGCCGATCTATCTCGATCACAGCGTTGGTGGTCAAAAAAGCAGGCTTTTTTAATCGTCGGAATAGTGCAGAGGGGTCGCTTAATTTTGATTTTTCAATGGCGCTTGAAATTCTGATCGACGCGTCCAGATATGTCGTCGAAATCGCTCGCATGTTCAGGGTTAACACTATGACATTTCAACTGAATAGGACTTTCGGCTCCGTAGAACTGAACGTTATAGAGGCAGTCCTTCGAGACTGGTGCGTCAAGCATAACGTCGAACCGTCGTCGGCGGACGGCGTCTTGGCAGGTGCTGTGCTTGTCAGCCTCTTTCAAGCCGGCAACGTCACTATTCCGGCGCTGGAGAAGGCAGCGGCGAAGCATAAGTGGCTGTCTGAGTTCAATGGATAATTTGCATGGCGGCAACAGTGCTGTCTAGCAGCCCCACTGCATTTCTCTGTCAACTGCAGTTGGCCCTAGAGGCGTCGACTTTTCCCGAACATCAGCGATCGGGTCGGAGACCCGACGACTTAGCATTTTCGCATGAAAGGCGAGTCTCAAGCGGCTCTCATGATCGCCTGGTGGCCGAGCTAACGGAGCCGCGCTGATCAGTCCTTTGTGCGAGAGCTGACAGTCGCGAGATAGCGGACGCCATTACGCGGGTTTAAGTTGAGAAAATATCGCTTGGTGAACGGGTGGCTCTGTGTTGGAACGACGGCGCTCCCGACTACAATAGCTATCTCACCCGCAGCACCCGTACGCTGACTGGTATGCCGAGCGGAAAGATCGCGAAGACCGCACGAAACAATCCCCCGATTTGAAACGTTAGTTGGCGCAATGGGTTAGTCAACGCCGATTGAGCTGCCATTGGAAGCGTCGAGTGAAAGCACGGTCAACGCGCAATACCCTGGCGCGCTGTAGTAGACACTGTGGTGTGGAGGACGGAATTTGCCGAAATATTTCTTTCATTTGCGGACCGACGGCATCCTGGAATTGGATGAGGTCGGCGCGGATTTTCAGTCGGACGACTTAGCAATGCTCGATGCTTCCAACGCCGTTCGCGAGATGGTCCTCGACGCCGTTGTGTCGGGAGAGACTCCGCTTGTTCAGCAGTTTGAAATCACACGCGAAGACGGCTTGATAGTCAGCATTCTTCCGTTCAAAGCCGTAATTCGCCTTGGCTGAACGGATTTGATCGTCTCGCGTCGTCAGAGAACGCCACTTCGGACAGATCACCGCGACACACCGTGAGAAGGGTAAGCGCAGTAATTTCAGTGAATTCGAAATCGAGCAGGCAGGGCTGGTTGCCCCACCTGCTCGCGAAGATCAGCGGCGGGCAGTAAGCTTCAGACGCGACACGCCTGCGGCAACATTGAGACCCGTGCCCGCTTCGCCGCTCAACGGCTGCAGGGCGAAGTTCTTGGAGTTTCCGCCCACCAGCGCGTTTGCGCCCAAGCCGACGCCGACAGATGCTGCAGCGGATGCGCCGACGTATGTTCCCGCCAGCGCTCCATCGCCGACACGCGTCGGCGCAGTGTTGACGACGATCCAGCTGAGGTAGGATTTGCCCGTGATGCCGACATCGACGCCGAGCTTTCCGATCGTTCCGGTATAACGCTCGATCTTGCCCGTACGCTGCTTGAAGCTGCAAGTGACGGCTTTACTCGATCCGATGATCATTCCCATCCCGCCCGCGACTTCACATGAAAGCGTGCCCAGGCGTTCCTTCGGCTCGGTCGCGGTGATGTGTTTGGCGGGATGCTTGGCCTGTTTGTGCATGGATGCCGCTTCCACCTGCGACACAAGGGCGAGCGATGCTGCTGCGGTGATTAGAAATGCGCTTTTCATTTTGAGGTCCTTTGTTGAGTCCGTACTAGAAACGCCATGCCTGACTATTCGTTCAAACCGCGCGTCGTTTTCAAGCTTAGCCAATGTTCAACAATCAGCCCCTACAACTAGAGAGACCTCAGTCGGGCGGCCGGGGGGTCATGACGCTCGACACTTTTGTGTATTACAGTGCGGTGTTGTAGTGATTACTCACTCTCTTTTGCAAGAATGGCGCCGATACTATCGCCCTCGCCAGCGACCGCCTCAGCCTGGACGTTATCGTCAAACGAAGCGAGCTGTACCATCATCGCCCTAGCGCGAAGAATGGAACTTCTTTCATTGAGCTCTTGATCCGCGGCCATTCGAACTGTGATGAGTTCGTTTCCTTCACCGTGGAATTCGACCGTGACTGTGCCCGGCGTGGTATTGGCAACATTCGTGTGCTTCAAGTTCATCTTCGTCCTCGGGTTTCTCTATAATTGAAAGTGCTCGGCTAGGAAGCGCAGTGCTTTTGCAGCTTCCTCTGAAGATATTGTGTGACCCACGCCTGGCACCACCTCCAGGGTCACATCGAAACCAGCGGATTTCAGCTGGTTCGCCGCAGAGACCGACGCCGTCGCCGGGATTCTCCGGTCCGCGCCCCCATGCAAGAGAAGTACCGCAGTTTCGCGCGCGGAGGCCGCTGGCGGAAGTGGTAGAAGCCCGGCGAAACTGACGACCGCCCCTACTTTCCATCGACCGGACGCGACAGCATCGAGTCCCATGATCGCGCCTTGCGACACACCAACAAAGGCGACCTTATCGAGGTCATTCTCGAAACCCTCTCGCTCAACGATAGCTCCGACAAGATCATCGAAAGCCTGTCGAGCGCCTGCGATGCGGTTGGGGCGGAGCACCTGATCGTTCACATCAAACCACTCCCGGCCGCCACCGCGATGGCGAAATGGAGCATCGGGAGAGACGAACTTCGTCGCGCCTAGAATTTTCTGCCAGGAGGTCCCGAACGGTGCCATCACTGAGCCAGAGCCTCGCAAGCCGTGCAGGAAGATGACGAGATGGGTAGGCCTGACGGCCGGTCGTTGCACCGGAGCGCCCGAGGTAGCCGCGCGACCCGGGGGCGCCTGCTGCCCAACCGGCTGCTCGGCGTTGGCGGTTGCGCACCCCAACGCGACTGTGAGCGCGACTGCGACTTGGCATGTGGATTTCGATCTGCTGCTCGTCATGCGGTTCTCGATTTGGGCGAAGTGATATCTCTAACGATGCGTTGCCCGGGGCTGAGCCGCACGATCAGAGTTGTCGGCCTTGATCCTGAGCTTGCAGTCGCGCGATGCGTTGCCGACCGGCGATAGCGTCCCGTCGACGTCGTTCCTCTATCAAGTAATCGCGCGGGGAGAGCTGTGGCAGCTTTACTGTGCCAGTGATTGCCTTCTCAGGTCGAAGGCCGCTTGCCGAATTCTTAGTCATGAATGCTTCCTTGATTGCGCCAAGAAAACGTCCAGAGTCGGAAAAAGATGCAGCGTCGCCGCATTTTCTTGACCCCTCGGTTTTGGGCTCCGCACACGATGGCTTAGGCTTGCCCTTCCCTTGCCTGAAGCATCATCAGTGTAAGGTCCTCGACCTCAAAGTTGTCAAGATCAACGTCGGCTCGGGCCTTTGAGTGGCCAAATCCCAGATTGCCACCTTGAACCAACCCAATGTTCAAAGGCTTGGGTTCGATCGTAGTCGTTTGAGTGCTGCCACTGCTATTACGGGACTTTGTCAAGCTCCTAGGGCGCGATTTGGAATCTAGATGCCAGATGGCGATACGACCAAATTGTTTCCGCCTGAGGAAGTTTGATCAGGGCTGGAGCGATTCCGCCCGTCTGCGTATTCGGATTTCAATGCGCCGACGCTCTTGGACATCCCCTGCTTGTCCCGCGGTTAGCTTATCACCTGGGATGACAAGCTGGGCCGCCGACATCGGCAACACCGTGACGTCCTTGAGCTTTGCATTGGCCTTCAAGACATTCGCAACCGCGATCGCACGGGAAAGCCCAAGTCCGGCGTTGTCCGCCGGCTGGAGAGCGTCGACCGGAAGCCGGCCGTCTATCACACCGAGCGAAGCGTCGTCGAGGTTAGACGTGCTTCTTGCGACGCGTTGCTCATCAGTGTGGCCGATCACCTCGACCACGTCGACTTTATAGCGTTCGAGATTGTCGGCTATCTGGTTCGCGATCGAAGTCTCGAGCTTGCTCTCGAACGCGGGTGTCAACGCCGCACTACCCGAGGTGAAGTAGTAGCCTCCAGCTTCAGAGAGATTGATGATCGGCGGCCACTCGTGTGGCTGGATGTTGCCCTTGAGCATCTCCTCGAGTTTGCCTGGTGCCTGGTCCAGCGGAACGTTGTTTCTGGCGAATACTTTCGAAACTGCAGCGAGCTTTTCAAGATCGGCGGGGCTCGCGTCGTTCATTTTCAGCCTGTCTATGACCTGGCGAGTAGAGACCAGTTCGCGCCATTCGCTCTCGAATTTTGCTCGGTCAGCCGAGGTCACGGTACCTGCGACCTTCCCCTGCGCCTCGACAAGCTGTGCCGACAACTCCTTGTTCTGCTGCTCTAGTCGGACCAGCCGCTGCTCCGCGTCCATGCGATGTCTTCGCTCGGCGGTAATCATGGCGGCTGCGACCAAAAGCAGACAGAACACCAACAACAGCATGGATTCGGCCATCGTGAGGCCGAGAATGAGGCCGCGGTTATAGCCCTTGTGTTCAAGCTTCGGACTGACCTCCGCTCTTGTCACCATCTGAACAGCCGCCGTTTCGGCTCAGGACCCGAACCCGTTGGCGTGGACCCAGCCTCGTCCAACGTGTCGCTTGTGGTTTCCGCCGCTGAGTCCTCACTCACACTGGGGTCATTGATGTTCATAGCCGAAGGAGCCACAGCTGGGGGCCGCGTTTCGCTCTGCCGTTCGATCGCTTCGGCAATGCGATCAAGTTTGCTGTCTATGCTGTTGAGCGGCTTCAGCGCCTCGTCGAACTTAATGGCCTGAGAACGGGTCTCAGCGATCCCCTCCTCCATCCTCCGCAAATGTGCGTCGGTTATGCCCGTGATTGCGTCAACTGCGGGGGTTAGCTCCAATCGGATCACGTCCTCCGGCTTCCTGATTTCCCCAAGGCGCGCACCGACGCCCTCAACGGCAACACCAAACTTGTCGATGATCGTCGAGAGCTTGTCGGTCGTCTCGGTGAGCCTCCTTGTCGCTCCCGCTGCTTGGTCGGTGACCGATCTGTTGTGGTCCTCGATAATGGACGAGAGTTTGGTTGCGGCTTCCTGTATCGGAATGATTGCTTGCTTGGAGATCGCCTCGATCACCTTCCGGATTTCCTCGCCGTTTTTCTCCGCCTGGCGGCCGATTTCTTCGAAACCTTCCGTCAGCATCTGGTTGCTCACGCGGCGGTAGTTCGAGAACTCGCGAGCCGAAGTATCGAGCTCGGTGCGCACCCGTCTCGTCATCTCCGCAAGCTCGTGGCGGGCGCTGCGTTCGATGTCGATCGGATCGCGGCGCATCTGGTTGAACAGGATGCGCAATGTCACGCCTGCGATCGTCGACGTCACCGCAATACCGAAGTTGCGGACAATCGTCTCGATCGAGGTTTCTCCCGCGAATAGGTACAGGGATACGCCAAGGCTGCAGAGTGTGAAGAGGAACCCCATGTAATAGAGGTTGTCGCCGGCCTGCTCGTTGTGCAGTCGGAAGCCCGCAAACGCTATCGAGGCCAGGAAGTAGATGGCCATCAGCGCCAGTGGAACTGCAGTCACGACAAGGGTGGACCAAGCGGCCAGCTTCGCCGACCAGATGAATGCCATGCCTCCGACCGTCACGGCCGCGAACAGCACAATGGGAGCCCAGTCTCGAAATGTAGTCCTTCGGGTATCGCTTGTCGCCATTATTGCAACCCCTCCAAGCGGGTGAAGCCTGCAAACTCCCCGTTGTTCTTCTCAACCCAGGATTTCCAGAATGTGGCGAGATCCTCCATCTTGAACTTCTGGCCCGGCCGCTGGAAGGCAAGGATTTTGACCTGAACTCCATCCAGGGAAGTCCGGAACTTTTCCCTCGCCGGGCTAGCTTCGAATTTGGTGACCGAAACCCCGTCACGGTAGCTGGAGAAGTCGGCGGTATGCTCAACCATATCCGAGGCTATGAACAAGGTCTTATTTATCGCGGCAGGCAAAGGCTGAAAGGCCTCAAGGCTTATCCGTTGGATGCCGGCCATAATCGGAGAGAACTCGCCCGAAGCACCGGACCCGATCTTGCCCGCAATGTCGTCCAGGGGTTTCTGGAAACCCTTCTCCCAACGTTGCTGTACGAGCTTGGGATTGCTTGTCCATTCGTTGGCCAGGTCGCCGCTGCCAGGATTGCAGCCATGGAAGGTCCGCTCGAGCTTACCCTCCTTAGCGGTCAAAGCATAAACGTCGATCGCGCCGTTCACGGGTACGCTTGAAACCAATCGCTCGAACTGGTTCTTGAGATCGATGGACGTCGCGTCCGATATGGGATCGGTCACATCCAGCAGGATCGCTGTCTCGCTCGTCGGCCCCGTTGTTGGGCAAAGAGACACTTTGTCCAGTGAGATCGTCGACATTGCTTGGTATTTGAGCCACCCGAAGGCCGCAACCATTCCGAGGGCCACGGCCGAAAGTGCGATCGTTCCGATTACAGCGCCCGTCGAGAAGCCGCCTTTTCTTGACCGATTGCTACGCCGCCTGTTCCGAGCCAACACCTGCCTCCGGGAATAGATTGTCTAGTTTGTGGTATTGCGCGACGGCGGCTTCGAAGGCGGCGCCTATCTTGCTGATTTGATCGCTGAGTTCTGCTTGGGCGAGCTGAATTCGTTCGGTCAGAACGCGATCGTCCCAATCTTCGCTCGTCTTTATGACCGGGGTGATCCGCTCGAGCTTGTAAGCGGCCGCGAAGTACTGCGGCTCGGCGTCCGTTCTTGCAGCACGGTTGGCTTCTCGATATGCAGTCAGGACGGAATTCGCGGTCCGCTCGAGATGACTTTGGTATTCGGCGAACAGTCCCATGGTCCGCGTACGATGGGCGATGATCGCAGCAGATTCCTGACGACGTGAACTCAGGTCCCTGACGATCGCCTCGATCTTGCCGTTGTGCTCATCACGGATTTCGCGAAGGTTGTCGATGAGATCGAGCTTCCCCGAGATGTAGTGTTGCCGCGCCTCGTCCAGTCGCCGTTGGACCCCCGCGAAACCAGGATATGGGTCGGTCAGCATACACCCGTCGATGAACGCCAAAATCGAGAAGAAAATCCCGATAGCGAACAGCATCCAAGAATTCAGCTCCACCAACCCGAGCGGATTTTCCCGAATGCGGCGGATGACCTCAGTCCCTGCCCCCTCGAGAATGGTTGCCGACACCTCGCGATAGTGGGCTAAAGCGAGGTTCACCGCAAGCGCAACGCCGACGTATGCCGCCAAGCCGAGCAATCCTACAACCTTCATCAGCCAGGAACGATGGACGAGATTTCGAACGCAGAAGATGGCGAACAACAGTGCCGCGCCGATGTTCAGGACACCGAAGACAACGGCCTCGGTGATGCCACCGATGATGCCCTGTTCGCTCCCCTTGGCGAGAAAGTTGCCGTTCATGACGATTTCAACGAGGACGAGGACCACAAGCAGGGCGATTTTGACACTTGTTGCGCCTGCACTGGGAACCTTCGCCGCGCGATCGAGCCGATGCCGCCGCTTGAACGATGTCATCTCGTCTTCCGCGATCTTGAGGTCGCGGCGCAGGCCATGCAGTTCGTCGACCCCGCTGGCGATCTCGGCTTTGAAGTCTGAAAGACTGGACGCGTTAGCCTGACGTATCAATCCAAACTGCCCCTCGAAGTCCAGGTTCCGCAACCTGCCTTCGAATGTCTGAAACTGGTCTTCGAGAACTTGATAGGCCGATACCTTCTCCTGCTCGATGCGACCGACGACCCGCTGCTCCACTTCATCCAAGGACTGTGCCGCAGTTGCGGGGCGGTTCGCTCTTCCATTTGCCTCGCCCTTTTCAAGGACGTTCAGCGTCTGGACAAGCTTGTCCCTGTCGATCTGGGGGAAAATCTCAGTAGAGGCGCGGAAGTCGTGGCTGGATTCGCGAACGCCGGACCAGAGTTTGTTCAGTGCTTCAAACGGCACGTCATCCTCGCCAGAAACATGGTTGCGTTTATCTTAATGCGCAATGCGTACCCCACAGGTTGTAGGCGGTCCAGTAGTAACAGTGATTAACTAATTTAATCGCCGACCACGGTTAATCTGTGTCACGCCCCTTCATCAAGACCATCCGCTTTCCAAAACCATATCAGTGGAAGAACACCGCTAGTTATGATCACCGCCACAGCAAATGGATCGTCAAACGTCCAGTCCAGCTCCGGCATGAATAGAAGCGGAAGCGGTTCCACTTTCTTGTCTTTCTTGGATCACGCTTTCGACTGTGGCGATCGCCACCAGTGCATTATATGGTTTTGGCAGGAATTTCGCGGCCGAAGGTAGGCGCGATCGATTGACATCTGTCCTCCCCGAAGTGACGACAACGCCCGTCTGCGGGAAGACGCTTGCCACCATGTTTGCAAGGTCTATGCCGCTTGGCCCACCGGGCATATCAACGTCGGTGAAGATCGCGTCGACATCCGATCTCATACCAAGAATGCCAACGGCTTCCAGCACCGATCCGGCTTCCAAAACAGCAAACCCAGCTTCTTCCAATGCATCTGCAAGAAACAGTCGGATGAGCAGTTCGTCTTCAACCACAAGCACAATCCGGGATGTCAGTTCCATATCGGTTTCCCCTGTTGTCAGGGATGTAACGCGGTGACCGAGCCAATGGCCTTAGCTCATACACTGCGAAACGGAAACATATTTAATAAAATGCGAAGATACCTTTGGAGTGAGGGCTTCGTGTGGAAGGCACTGCATTCGTTGCTTCGCTTTCCTCGGGCATGCCCAAAGCCCGCGCGGCAGTTTTCCCGCTTCAGTGCAGGGTCGAAGTGATGCTACGGATTGAAAGGACCTTCCGAACGGCACCGACGACGGGTGCGGTGGACATCACAGCCTCACCTGCCACGTCTGCATCGCACTCAGCTACGTCTGCAGCGAGCACTCATCGACGTGGCAGCATCGCTAACCAGTTCCGCTGAACCCTCGTTGTCTTCACGTAGTTGCCGAGCAAGTCCAGCCAAGACCCTACCGAATTGAAGAAGCACTGACCTTATCTACTCGGCCGTCAATGGCCCGCGGCAACGATCCCCACATCCGCTGGCTCCATGAGGCTTCAGATACAAAAAGGTCGGGTGGCTGTTGGCACCCGACCTTTTGGCTGTCTCTACGACCGGCAGCCCGACCTCCTTGGCTGGCGTCGGAAACGCATGTAATGCAATCACTTATCGCGCCAGCACCCTAATTCAATAGCGGGCGAACGGGATTTGGTAGGTGGTCAGTAGCTCAATTCGAGTTTTGGACGGGCGTGGGGGTTGACACGTGTCCGGAGCCCGCCGACCCGCCGGGTGTCGGTGACGTTGGACTCTGAGGCGTGAACACAAGAAAAGCAACAACCACCCCAAGGAAAACGACGGCGGCGGCCAACCCGAACCGTGACCTATCCCTGAGCCGCCGTGACACAGCTGGCTTGGTCGCCTCATACGTCGTGTCCTGATCGACAGAACCGTCGGGATCGTCTGGTCTGATAGCCATACCTGCCTCCGCTACGCTAACGCCGTTAAAGGACCGCAGTTCCCTTGGAGCCGCATACCTCCCAGGCAACCACTGCGACGCCGGCTGAGCGACACAAATGTAGTCTGGCATCGCTGGGCTGAAGTCTACACAGTCCGTCAGTTGGGAAAGATGCAAATAATTTTTCTGGTAGTCGTGACATCTTTTCTTCGGAAGCTCCCGAAATTCTTGTTGTGCACATTCAAATGACCTAATTGTCGGATCAGCGAATTGTAATATTTTTGTGAACTCAACAAGGTCTCGCTCGTTGACCGCACTCCATCCATAGGAACAGTGCAGGCATGCCGTACGAAGCTGGAATGCAGATCGTGTTCGACCTCGTCGACAGGACGATCGTCGTTGCTTTCCGTGGCGAGGTTAAGATGCTCGGGCCGTTCCTAGACCAGAAGACAGCCGTGCGCGCTGGCGAGCAATTTTGCCGTGATCGCGGTTGGGATGATGCTGAGACGGCGTCGGCGACCGCATCAAGTGGTACGGCAGCGTACCGGGAACAGAACGCGGAAAAAAGAGAGTACACTAACTTCACGGTCTCCACGCGGTAGTGGCCGCTTGGGAGTAAACCCAGCTTCTCCCGCCCAATTGCAGGAGCATCATGATGTTGCAATCCTTGATTTCCTTATCTGACGCCGAAATCGAATTGGTCACGGACGCCGTCAACGAGTGGTGCCTAGCAAACCATTGCGTGGTCGGCAGTAGCGCCGGTCATCGCGCCCTCACGACTGCAATCGATCTTGTCCAACACAGGAATAACGCATCACTCCTCTCGGAGGAGCTGACCTCACGATTGCTTCCGCCAAGTTAGGCAGCTTCACAATAAGACGGTGCATGACGCAAGCCGAGCGTCGCGATAATTCCGACTGACACACGAGATCGCGACCGAGACCATCAAGTCTCAGCGCGCCGCTCGAGATACCAAGACGGCTCGGCTACGCGATCTGCGTTTGCAAATGGACGCCAAGGCGGGAGGGCCGACGTACTTGAAGAGCAGCAGGTACTAGATCGTGTTCGCCTTGGACCGACTGTCACACGGCTTGTCCCCTCACGGGCCACGATTATAGAGAAGCGCTTGCGCCGCACTCGCGAGGGTTTTCGTCTGGGGACATGGGTGGCCTCCGATTGAGCTCGCGAAAAGCTTCTTTACAATCGTTTAACAGAGAAACACCGGGGTCCATCCCGGAGCACCAAAATTGGTCAGGCAGGACATTGATCGTCAGTCTGCTGGTCGCAGCCTAGTCCGCCGAGTACCCTCATGCAGCTGACTTTGGCGTGGCTACCTCGAAGGTAGTAGCGCTGCTTTTGAAACTTAATGAGCGGATCGGAGTATTCCATCTGCCGAACCCCAACGTCCGCATCCTGTTCGGACGTTCGGCCTGACGAAGAGGAGAGCTCGACAGCTCTCCTCTTTCTTCGTAGCAGCGAACCGCCCATTTCGCCCGGGCTACATGAGCGAACTCGGAACATGAACCGTTGTAGACGAACTGACCGTCTCTTTCTCAGACTGAACCTTGGCGAATTGCCTGCTGTTTCTATTTAGGAAAGCGATGAACATAACGTCCAACTTCAGATCCCTCGAACGACTGTCGGCTCTCAAGCATTCCGGGCTTCTCGACCGGGCTGGGAGGGAGCAGTTCGGCGTCTTGACCGATCATGTCCGGACCATGCTTGGGGTCCCGGTGGCGATTGTGTCCATCGTCGATGAAAACAGGCAGGTCTTCGCCGGTCACTGTGGGCTCCCCGAACCGTGGGCTTCCCAAGGCGAGACACCGATGACGCACTCATTCTGCCAGCACGTCGTGGAAGCCAACGACATCCTGATCGTTCACAATGCAAATGCCCACGAACTTGTGAGGGACAACCACGCCATCGGCGACCTCGGCGTGGTGGCCTACCTTGGTGTGCCCGTGCGGCTACCGTCGGGCGACATCGCGGGTGCCTTAGCAGCCATCGACACCGAACCGCACGATTGGAGCGATCGAGACGTCGCATGCCTGCGCTCGTTGGCCCGGGTGGTGGAACGAGAGATCGCTGTTGTCGCGTCGGAGTTTCGCTACCGTTCTTTCTTCGAGGAGATGCAGGAAGGTTACTACGTCGCGAGCGCCGTGCGCGACACGAAAGGCGTGCTCGTCGATGTTGTATTCGAGGAGGTCAATCCGGCATTTGAACGGATTACCGGGTTCAAAGAAGCAGAAGTTGTGGGAACGTCGCTTTCAAATCTCGTGCCGGAAGCACTTAACGACATGATCCCCGCATATGACCATGTGCTGCGTACAGGCGAGCTTCTTGAGCATTCCAATGCCGTATCGACGCTGGGCGGCCGCTGGTTCGAGAACCGTATCCGTCGTCTTGACCCGAACCGCGTCGCCTCGCTTGTGACAGAGGTGACTGCCCGCAAGCGGGCTGAGCTCGCCCTGCGAGAAAGCGAAGCTTACTGGCGAGGCCTGTTCGAGCAGATGGCCGAAGGTTTCATCCTGGGTTCTGTGGTCAGGGACAAGAACGGAGCCGTCGTTGACTGGCGCTACAAGGAGGTGAACCGAGCCTGGGGAGACCTCGTCGGCATTCCGGCGCAGCACGCCACTGGTCAGACTTTACGAGAGCTCTTTCCCGGCATCGAGGAGGAATGGATTTCGGACATCGCGGAGGTGGTGCAGAGTGGTAAGCCCATCATGTTTGTCCGGGAGATAGGAGCGATCGGTCGCTGGTACGAGGGCCACGTCCAGCCGGTTGGGGGCGACGACTTCGTGATCATATTCCTTGAGGTCACCGCGCGTCTCGGAATGGAAGCGGAAATCCGCAATCGAGAGAAGGAGCTTCAGACCGTCGTCGAATCCATGCCTGTCGGCGTCCTCCTTGCAGAAGCTCCGTCAGGACGCATCGTGATGCAGAACAGGCGGCTCGCGGAGTTGCTCGGCCATGACGCTCTTGGAGCCCAGTCAACCGCGGAGTATGCCATGTTTTCGGCCTGGCATGCCGACGGTTCGCCCGTAAGGCCCGAGGAATATCCGCTGGCGATGATCACGTCGGGCAAGGCAGGCGGACACTATCTTGAAATGCGCTATCGCCGGCCAGACGGGTCCGACATCTGGATTGCGGCCGACGGCGCGGCCGTGAGGGACACGGACGGAAAACTGACCGGCGCGGTTGTCGCGGTCACAGATATCTCACATCGCAAAGCCGAAGAGGAAATGCAGAGCGTGATCAACCGGGAGATGAGCCATCGCCTAAAGAACACGCTCGCGATGGTCCAGGCTATCGCCATGCAGACTTTGAAGCCAGTGGTTGACCGAGAGCCGGTCAAAGCGCTTGAGAAACGACTGCACGCGTTTAGCTCGGCGCACGACATCTTGTTCGACAAGTATTGGCACACCGCGCCGATCAAGTCCCTGGTCGCGTCTTCTCTTCAGCGGCTCGTTCCCAGCGAGCGCCTCGAAACCAGCGGTCCAGATATCCAGATTGGCCCTAAAGGCGCGCTATCCCTGTCCCTCGTGCTGCACGAGCTAGCGACAAATGCGCTAAAATATGGCGCTCTCTCCAATGATGTCGGCCGGGTCATGCTAGACTGGACCGTGGTGGGGAGCGAAGCTCATCCCGTATTTACGCTCAAGTGGGAGGAAACCGGCGGTCCGCCAGTTCGAGAACCGTCCAAGAAGGGCTTTGGCTCCAAACTCATTCAGATGGGACTTATCGGAACAGGCGGCGTTGAGACGAGTTATCAGCCAACTGGCTTCAAGGCCGTCATGACGGCCGGGCTCTCGCAGATACAGCATACGGAATAAGGCCGATGGGACAGTTCAAGCAGCCCGACCGCAAGGCTGTCCTCGTCGTCGAGGACGAGCCGCTTCTTCGAATGATGGCCATTGAGATGGTCGAAGACGGCGGGTTCCACGCCGTTGAAGCCCGCGACGCCGATGAGGCGATCGCGATCCTAGAAGCCCGCACGGACATCACCATCGTCTTCACGGACGTCGACATGCCTGGATCGATGAACGGCTTGCGGCTGGCCGCAGCCATCCGGGACAGGTGGCCCCCGATCGAAATCGTTATTACGTCAGGTCATTTCCGCCTCGACGACAGTATCATCCCGGCACGAACTGTCTTCTTTCCAAAGCCGTATGATCACGAGCAAGTCGTTTCAACCCTCAGGATGATGGCCTCAGGTGGCTCCGTTTCAGGGCGCACCCCATCATGAGCTGACGGACCGCTCAGGAAGCTCCTCGGCGACGCTCTTGCGACAGCCGCCGCGGCCGCAACGAGGCAGGCTGACATCTCGAGGAGCTCGATGGCGCTTCAGGATCGGCGTCGCCCCCACCCGCAAAAAGGCGTGGGCGTATCCGAAGCCCTCCGCGGCCCCTTACAAACACTGGCAAGGTTGCCCCGATGGACGAGGCAGCCGAGCGCGTGATCGAGGAAACCGCCGAGCGCATCAAGGAGATATCCGACGAGACCGTAGCAAGTGCGTTGTTGGCGTTGACAAGTCAAATGCTTATATCGTGGCCTTCAAACCGGGAGAGGGCCTAATGCTGGTCAGGCTTCCGCCACAGTTCGCCGCGGCCTAATTTGGGTCATACCTCGATCGACCGAGGCCAACTTATCGCGGAACAACCCCGTCTCATTGTGGTTTCTGCTCTGCTCAACGCGCATAGGAGACGACACATGAAGGCAGTCGGCATTGCTTATATCGCGACCCTCGGTTCTTTTCTCCTCATCGATGCGGCGTGGCTGGGCCTGATGGCCAAGGGTTTTTACCGTGACCAGCTAGGCGACCTCATGCTCCCCTCCCCAAACCTCGGTGTTGCCGCTGCCTTTTACGTCGTCTTTGCGATCGCTATCGTGGTACTTGCGGTACGGCCGGGCCTCGGTGCGGGTTCGGTGTGGGCCGCGGTCGGATATGGTGCCGTCCTTGGGCTTGCCGCCTACGGCACCTACGACATGACGAACCTTTCAACGTTGAAGGGATGGCCCATTAGCCTGAGCATCGTCGATATGATCTGGGGTACCGTCCTTACTAGCGTTGCAAGCGCCTGCGGTTATGCCGCTGCCCGGGCCATCGCCTAGCAACGAGTGCGTACCGCATTGACGAGAAACGGAACCTACACCATCTATTCGGCATGCCCAAAAAGAATAAAAACGACGTCGAACTTATCAGGGGATGGACGCTACCCGCGTCTTCTACTTTAGGGTCCGCGGTGCGCGCCAAGGGCATCCTCCAGGAAATCCAGGCTCGTCTCCCCGCCGCTTCAAAGAAGGCCATCACGTTGGATGGCGTTGAGCTGACTTTGGCGATGTCGGCGAGCGAAAAGACTGCTTTCAACGCCGCCGCGTCGATCATCGCGAATACAGTCGCCGAAGCCGACACACTTCCGGTAATCCCGCGCGAGATCCAGGATATCCTAACGATCAAAGCTACCGAGAGGCACCGATGGCTGGCGGACGGTCGTCTTCCAAGCGCGGGGACACGAACCGTCCGATTGAATGGACGCGCTCGGCAGATCACCTTTCACGTCTTCGATCCCAAGATCGTGGAAGACTTGCTCGACCGGGGTGTTGTGGATGAGTGGCGCGTTCAAGACGCCGAAGCCAAAGCTGAGAAGCGTCAGACAAAGGCTTACGAGGCGAAATTGAAGAAGTCCCTCAGGAACCGTGCCAAGACAAAGAAGGTCGAAAAAAAGAAGACAGATGACGGGGCATCGCAACTACGTGGCTGGGACGAATTCGACATCGACGGCCTGCTTCGTTGAGCGCAATAGCAGCTGTACCTCGCGCGTCGCCATTTGATGAGATAGCTGAAGTCGAGTCCGTAAAATCCCGCCAACGAACAAGCCGGTCAGCGTCAATCAACTTTCGTCCGGGTCATGACCGTTGGAAACCCTCTCTAAAGCCTCGCTGTGGTAGCTTGTCGCGGCCACCAGAGACAGAAAGAAACCGGGCGCCCGAGTGACGTTGAGAGCTTTCCGCTAGGTTCACGACCATCCGCATATTGGCCTGTGCAAGCGCGATCACCAGTTCTATGATGCTTTCATAAGACCCCACCACGTGCCTAGTTACCGGGAGTCTCAGCTCAATGAGGATACGTTACGAAAAGTTGTCACCGCCCCCTCGCCTCTGTTGTGATCGTAACGGCCTGCCCCGTAGATGATGTCGCCGGGCCCAGCAGTAACGGTGCCGTCGCGCGTTGAAACCGATAGCCGCCCTTCCAACACGATCATGGTCTCATCGACAGCCATTGTCTCGAGGGCGTATTTACCGTTGCCGATCGCAATTGGGCTGCCGCTCGTCTCATCCACGAGGATCCCGACATAGATATCGCCATCCTGGCCGTGGAGAACTGATCAAGTCAGCGCAGATAATTCATCGATGCCTCTTTCGCCCCGACGGAAGATAGCGCGGGAAACCATGCCGCCAGTCTCTTCGTGACGGTTGCGAGCGGGCGTCAACATTGCGGCAAAGCAGGTGAGGCCACAGAGCGGCCGCAGTGGGGTCGACACGTATCGCTGCCGCATCAAGTGTTACCTGTCTAGGTGATCTAATAAACAACCAAATCATTGGCAAATAGATGAAACCATGCCAACGCGACCGCGTTAACGAGCAGAAAATTCACCATGTCGCCTTATGGTCGCGCGCCGTCAAACAATACTGGAAATCGGAGGGTTCAATCGTGACGAAATCGCCGCTACTTATGATAACTGCGCTTGCCACAGTGCTTGCCGTTCTGGTCGCCATCAACCCATTCGGCCGAAATTTGGTGTCGCCACATCCGGCGGAGACGGCAACTCCCCGGACCTAGATCGGTCTGATTAAACTGCAATATCTCGAGCCGACGACGCTTGCAGCGATGTCTGAGATTTGAGATAGGCAACTCCTGGGCGCTTCCCCCTCCAGTACGATAACTCCGCAATCATCGACGACCGTTATCCTGGCATCGGTTAGTTCGATTGCATAAGCCAAAGCGGATGAGAGTGTAGCGGCGGCTCCAGCGAGGCCGGACAAGGGGCTGACGATGCTTGGTACGTTGGCCTGAAACATATCGCATTTTCCTTTTGCCTGAAAGAAACGCGTAGCCCACAAATATGTTCATCGTGCGTTCATCTTGAGCAACAGAACCGAGTTCGCAGCTAGAAGCTACGTCCAAGTTAGCGGCGTAGCTTCGCCCTATTGGCCAGTTGAGCGACAAGAAAGCAGAAGAGACGCCTTTGCCTCGTTGCTTCTTCCCTTCATCGATTGGAACTTCATCGTGCTTTGCGTTGCAAAGCGGAAATGATCAGCGGCAAAACAGCCGACCCTACTGCCGCCAGTGGAAGGGCGCGCAGCGCTTTCGTCGCTACGAAGCTCGCGGCCGTGGCCGCCGCCAACTTAGCCCAAGGGTAGTCACCAAGCTGCGCGTGTGCACTCGCGTCCGCCCATTCCATGCGAGCGTGAACGATTTGCGCGATATCTTCCTTTATACGTGCGAGGCGGTCCCGCAAAATTTCGAGTTCGACCCGTGTGTCGCCGTAGCGAAGACGCAGATCCACGCTCGCGGGACGGTAGTCTAAAGGAGCGCTATCCTCTACTTCATCGCTGATATCCTGGGATATCTCGTCAAACGTTCCGGTCGGTTGGCCCAGAGATCCAGCGTCTACATTCTGAGGGTTTTGAAGCTCCTCATTCAATGAACCAATATTGAAACCAGACGTCCCATCTTCGCGCTTATGCATGAGTGCTCTCCCTAATGCGTGGATAACGCCGAAAGAGGTCTCGGGTTCAGCCTTGTTCGGGACTTTGAAGAGCTCAGACACCGGTTGCCACGGCGGGCTTGGCCTAGAGGATGTCGAGAACAGAGGGATTGTCCTGAAATATCCGCAGGACGCACGCCGAGCTTGCCGTCGTCCGTACACGCGCTACGCTCGATCTCAGCGATCAAAGTTGGCTTTGTCCACACAACGGACTTGCGACGGCCGTTTTACTCGACCGCCGGCTGGTTGGTTGTGAGCTCATCCAAAGCCACGCGCAATCGAACCGCGTCGTTGTAGTCACCCTTGTGCGTCGCGAGCAGCAGGCTTCCTAGACCACTTCCGGCTGTCGATGACCGTTCGTAGCTGACAACGAAGAAGCTTCCAGCGGCAAAGCACTTACTTTAATCCAGTCGGCGGTTCGCCCCGATCCGTATCTGCTGTCCGCAAGATGACACCCTCGAGGCCATGTATCCCTGTCGCGTCACATGCAGCACGAAGCTCCAGCTCATGAGCTGGTTTGCGACTCAGCCGATTGCCACCTTTCTGGTCTTCTGCCCGCATGCTGTCTATCCATCGTGTCTCGCTCCGATTACCTGATCGAGAACGAACGATGGTCGAAGGCGCAAGGCTTTACAGATCGTCAGAAACACCGGGACAGACATGGCGTTTTGTCCGTTCTCGTATTTCCCAACCTGCTGGAAACTTACTCCCAGTGATTTCGCAACCTGCGTCTGGCTAAGCCCTTGGGCTTTTCGAGCCGACCGCAATCGCTTACCGAGTTCCTCATTAACATCCGAGGCGTCCGAACTCATATACTTGCCTTCAACTCCGTGTTGGGTGCGACAGATATTAAACGCAACGGAGAGTTGGTTGGATCACCGCGGTGTGAAGAACCTCGGTCTTCTTTCGATCGGCAGCGAAGGACTGCGCGGTGAATGGCAAGCTCGTGCTTAGCCCGATGGGTGAAGCACACAACTCGTACAGGCGCACGCCCTCACCCTTGCTCTAGAAACAGTCGTGCCTCGGCGCGTTCAGCCACTACCAGCTCAGACAGTTTGCTCGTGACATGAGCTGCCGTTGAAGACGACACCTGCTTGTGGACGTCGTGCAGCTCTGGCGATATCGTCGTCGCTAGGACCGATCCGCTTTCGCAAAACCTGAGGCACTCCCTAATCGGCGGGGGAACAACCCAGCCTTCGAAAAGACCATCAGTCCGTCGACATATGCGCCGGTGGCAGATCGATATACAAGAAACTTTGGTTCACCGGGGAAATTGGCGTCGGCCGCAGACGTCGCCTACGCCACGGATCCAGATGAAACTCAGACTGCTTTTTCCTACCGGTCCTCGCAAGCGCATCGGGTTGGAGATCTACAAGTGCGGGCCGATATCAACTCACTCTTAAGAAGGAGCGATGAGATCGAACTCGTGCGGTTTGAGAGCCATTAACATTATATTGGAAACCGCACCCTGCTTCATCCTCGCCAACCCCGCCCACGCGTAAACGTTCGCAACCGCCTGCTACTCGACGTTTTTAGAGCCCAACGACCTGTGTATTTGACTTTCGCAACCAAAACTTCGAGGAAACGTTCTCGCGGGATGCGATACTATTTCCACATCCGCGATGGCCTTGATATCGAAATCGACCCGGAGGGTACCGAGTTGCCATCGGTCAATGCGGCCCAACAGGAGGCGCGCGAAGCAGCACTGGAAATAGTTGCTGAGATGGTTCTTCGACATGAACGGATCGCGGGGAAGACATTTCAGGTGACGGACGAGACAGGCGTGGTGATAACGCTGATACCATTGGCGTCCGTCTTGCGTCTCGATTGTTGACAGTCTCCTGCGTTCTTCGGTCATCTCGGTGAGGCAGCGCTAGCGCAGCCCTGGTGCAAGCAGAGCCTGCGCCCGTCGTGAATGGTCGCCATTAAGAAACCCCTCTCAGTTGCGGGAATGCCACGTCACCTGAGTAAGCGGGCGTAATCGATGCCGCGAGGCCGATTATTGATTGTGGAGATGGTTGTGGCCGCTAAGACTTGCAGGCAGGTAAGGTGGACTGAAAATGTTTCAACAATGGAATATGCGACTAATACTCCGGACGTTCTTCCATGGGGCGGGAACTTGCATCTCGGCTTTTTTACTCACGGGCGCGGACGTGCGTGCCCAAGCCGTTACTCAGGTCGCACCTTTCTCACTCATCGCAGCAGAACTGGACTTGTTGGTAAGCGAAAAGACGAGAGCGGCAAAGGTCGACGGCGTGGGCTACTTTGTGATCGATGACCGCGGAGCTGTGGTACGCGGGCCCGTCGTCATTGTGAAGGGGTCACCGGCCACTGCTCGGGAAGCATTCGAGAGAGATTTTCGTGCTGCAATCTTAAAGGCGGCCCCTTTTGATCCACTCAAGGAGTTAGTCGGCAAGGTCCTCGTGCTGCGCCTATCGACCTGCGGCTCTGGCGCGTACGCCTCTTGTGGTCATCGTCTCCAATCGATTCCGCCGAAGCTGGTGCAAAGCTGGCGACCGCGGCGATAGGAGCCTCTTTGGCCAATGGAGACTGCCGGGACTACAGCACACCTGTCAGCGCCGGCCATTCGACAAACCGCGTCCAACCAATCTTAGCGCGACATGCTCATAATGACATGGATCGGTACGTCGCGGAACGGCCAGCTATCGCCGTTGAATCGATCTTGGAGCACCGGAACCCAACACGCTGTTTACGCGTTCCTTTTCGCATTTTGACAGGAGTTTAAGCAACGCATGTCCACAGGTAATAACGCTCGCCGCCGCATGTACGCATTTGTAGCGGTGATTTTCGCAGCAGGGATTATGATCGCGGGGGCGTATGTCCTCCTGGCGAAGCCCGGCGAGAGTGCGGACAAGTCGGTCTCCGAGGTCGTCAATCCAAACAGCTAGCGGGTGGGAGCGCTGCCTTGGGAAAGGTCCATCACGGGTCGACTGATCGTCTAGGCCTCGCCGCCGGCAACGCTTGAAGCGTGCCGGACCTGAAGTGGTCCTGCACGCACCATTCGAGAAAGGGCTAATGCGGTTTTCCACCTCCTCCCCGACGCTCGTCACGTCGTCATTTGCGGTCGCTTGCATTGCAGGTGGACTATATCGGCCGCGTGAACGCCGTCATCCAGAGCGGGGATGTTTTTCATCCGTCGGGTCTCGGCAAAACGCCAGACTGGCGCCGAACCCTCGAATTGGGCACTCACCCCCTCGCCATATGGGCTAGCATTGCTATTTCACAGCCTAGCTGCTGTCTCAAGTGCAGAACGAATTGTTTCCGAATCTGCGGCGAGAATCACACGCCGATCGAACGCGCGCGAGCTGTGACACGCTGGTTTGGTCCAATCCGGCGACACACCGCATTGTTTTTTTGCACCTCTGCAACGGAGAGGATCGAATGTAACAAGTTGGAACGATCTCCCATTATTCTTTAACTGCTTTGCGCCCATTGTCCGCTTTCGCAACGATGGAGACCGCGTTGACAGATGGATCGCTGGCCCGACAAGGGACCACGCCTGCATTTCCGGCGAATGAAGAAGCGGCGCCGTCTAGGGCTGAGTTGCTCATTGCACTCGGACACGGGCGAGCAGGCACTCACCTGCTGATGGTCGCGTTTGACCAAGGCGTGTCGTGGGACATGCTCAGCGACGAAATGGTTGATCGTGTCGAGTCGACCGTTCTTGCCAGACTGCGTCGCGTAGTTGGGCGGCAAGGAGTTTATCGCAGCTCCCGAAATACCTTCATCGTTGTTTTGAACGAACTTGACGACACGTCTGCGATCTCAACCGCGGAACACCTCGTGGAGGTCGTCAACCGCGCAATGCTTCTAAGCGGCCAAGCAGTACATGTGCGCAGCGCGGTCGGAGTGACGACCATTGACTCCAACACTCCTGCCGAAACGAACCTTCGACATGCGAGGATCGCCCTGATGGCGGCATGCCAAGTATCAAAGGGCAGCGTGTCCATCTTCACGTCCGCAATGCTAGAGGTGGCGGAGGAGCGTCGTGCATTGGAAGCGGACCTTCGCCAGACAGCTTCTTTAAACGAATTTTCAGTTGTCTTCCAGCCGCAATTCAACATCCTAAACGGAAGCTTGGTTGGATTTGAGGCACTAGTCCGGTGGGCGCACGAGAGACGAGGACATGTTTCGCCCGCGGTGTTCATCCCTCTTGCAGAAGATCTCGGATTGATATCAAACATTGGCGAATGGGTCCTTCGACAAGCGTGTCAAGTCGCCAGCGAGTGGCCTTCCTGGGTGTCGGTCTCGGTTAACGTATCTCCCGCCCAGCTTGAGGATCGCAATTTTGAGAGGATCGTGAAGAGCGCTTTAGAGGACGCCAAGATCGAACCCAGACGGCTGGAGCTTGAGGTGACGGAAGGTGTCCTGCTACCTAACGACACGAAGGTGATGGCTCTAATTGATGGCTTACGCCGATTGGGCGTCCGTCTAGCACTGGACGATTTCGGAACTGGCTATTCCTCACTGGCTTACTTGCAGCGCTTTTCGTTTGACAAGCTAAAGATCGACCAGGCTTTCGTGCGGTCCGAACCTTCGAAGGCAAACATGGCCATCCTCCGGGCGGCCATCGGGATTGCGCAGGCGTTGAATATGGAAGCAATTGCCGAAGGTGTGGAGACCGAAGAACAGCTCGCGCTTGTGCGCGATGCGGGCTGTTTCCTCGTCCAAGGATATTTAACAGGGCGTCCAGTGTCTGCTCAGGATGCTACACGGATCGCGAACAGCACAGAGGCCACGAGTGACTTTTAGGCTCGTCTATTACAGCAAAAATTCTAGGCCCGATTTTGGTCGTGCAGAGATCGACGCGATCTTGCGCGTCAGCCAGTGCAATAATCAAAAAGTAGGGATTACTGGCGCACTGATGTTCGATGAAGGTTATTTCGCACAAGTACTCGAGGGCTCACAATCTGCCATCGAAGAAACTTTCGAGAGAATCCAGATGGACCCGAGACACCGTGATGTACGGATCGTCGATTTCTCGCCCGTGGTCGAACGGGCGTTTTCCCAGTGGGCGATGACGTATGCCGAAAGCAGTTTCGCGACATCGGCTAGCGAGATGACTGAAGCGAGCGGTTTCGATCCTCGATCTTTCTCTGGGCGGGAGTTGTTCCAAAAAGTGGCGACTTTAGTTTTCAAGGCCGCCAGGCCTGACCATACTCTTGTAAAATCGACAATAATGTTGGCTCACAGCTGAGCCTCGCGCCCTGCCGATAATTGTCGCTAACGGCGGACGAAACAACCTGTGTTGGTACTGCCGTTTGCATCGGATCATCGGATCATCGGATCATCGGATCATCGGATGGTGTACAGTCGGTTTTCTTAATAAGCACTTGCGTTTCCATCTTCAACTTCGGGTCTGCAGATCGTGAAACTGTTAGCGGCGGTGCCAAGGTGGGCCCACTACGCTTTTGTGATCTCTGTGAAACAGTTTTCAGCGAGACGAAGAAGCTTCCAATACAACTCGCAGTTCTTCGGGCGGCGTCGTTGGCTCCTTCTGACGTCCGGATTTCGGTATTTGCTGTCGATACGATGGAACTTCGAACGAAGGTCAGACTTCTTCCAAAAACAGAGGACGACCATGGCAAACCGTAGGGACGCTGCCTATCTGATTGCCAAACAACTGGAGAGAAAAACATGTCGGCGCAGGGCCTCAAAGCAGGCATGTTCGCTTCTCTCTTGGGTGCGTGCGCAGCCACTGGATTCCTTGGAAGTTAATGGCGTTTATCGCATAGGCGAAGCGCTAGACGCTACGCCACACGAAGCATCGTTTTGAACACGGAGTTGACTTTGGAAGCGCCTCCCCTTCGGCGAAAGCTCGCCGCCATTCTCGCCGCCGACATTGAGGGCTACTCCCGCCTCATGCACTCCGACGAGGAACGAACTTTGGCAATGTTGACTGGTCATCGCGCGAAGGTCGACGCCCTGATTGAGGCTGCGAACGGGCAAATTTTTGGTACCGCCGGCGATAGCGTCCTAGCTGAATTTCCAAGCGTGGTGCAGGCCTTTAACTGCGCGATTGCCATCCAGTTGGCTATCAACGCTGCCAATCAAGATGTTGATGTCGAACATCAAATGAGATTTCGCATCGGGATTAACGTTGGCGACGTGATGGTGAAGAACGGAGACATCTTCGGCGACGGCGTCAACATCGCAGCGCGACTAGAGTCACTCGCGGACGCAGGCGGAATATGCGTGACGCGAGGCGTGCGAGACCATATCCGCGACCGGGTTGAAGCAACGTTCGAGGACATGGGAGAGCAGAGCGTTAAAAATATCGCCCGTCCAGTCCGCGTGTTCAAGGTTATTTTTAGCGACGATTATAAACCTGACTTATCTGGTTCTCCTTCTTCAGTCGACTTCGTTGACGATACGCAATCAGCTAGTCGCGATCACGCTGACGCGGAAGAGGTCGCGTTTTGGGAGTCCATTCGTGACGACGATGACGGTTCGGAAGTCCGCCTCTACCTTGAACGATACCCAAATGGCGCTTTTGTCGCGCTTGCGAAGGTGCGCCTCGATCGCGAGCCGATCGCTCATGAAGATCCTGCAGTCGAAGTTGCATTCTGGGAAAGCGTTAGAGACAGCAGCAAGGCCTCGATGATCGAGGCATATTTAAATCGCTACCCAGCAGGCAAATTTGCCGAACTCGCGAAAATTCTACTGGACGAGCAGAACAGTTAACGCCCGATAAACACCTGCGACGATTGAGATCAAGGTGCTTTTCCTCTCATCAGGCTTGAACAGCAAGAACGGCCGAGCGTTCAAGTTTGGAGCTCTTTCAACCAGGAGATTTAGAACGCGAGCACTCTTCTGATAATCGTCATTGTTCTCGTACTGCTCGGCGTGGCGGCGGCTGTTATGCCAACAATCGCTATGGGGCCCGCGGCTTAGGTGGCGTTTTGGGATTGATCGTGGTGTTGATCGCCCTGTGTATGCTTGGTGCCTTGCACAGTGGAGCCGCTCCACCGGTTTCAGCGCCGACAACTAGATCGGGACAGACCCCGCGCCTCATGGCGTTTCTTTTTTTGTGAGCTGAGCGCATTGCTAGCAAACACTCCGCGTTGCGATGAACTTGAAGTATTTCAACCAAGCAAACGACGTTCTTTAGGTTGTAAATTCGATTGTTGTGCGATAGCCGGTTCGAGGAGATTGAACTTGTCGCCTGGTGCACTATGTGCGCGAGGCTGCAATTCGACATCAACTATCACTTCTCCGCGCTCGTCTCAGAGGATTTCATGCCGCATAATCGACCGCAAGACCATTCCAAGCGGGGGCTCGGACTCGACCCAATCATAGCTTTTAGCCTTGCTGGCGCGATCGTCTTTTTCCTGATCAGCGGCGTCTTCGCATACATGAACCTGAAGACATTACGTCAGAACACCGATGCGATCGTCCATTCCCATGAGGTGATCATTTCTCTGGATGAGCTGCTTTCCACGACCCAGGACGCTGAAACTGGCCAAAGGGGTTTCCTGCTGACGAACAGCGAGAGATATCTCGAGCCATACAACAGGGCTCTAAATACGATCCCCACTCAGTTGAAGACAATTGCCGACCTCACGAGTGATAATCCCGCACAGGTTCGCCGTCTCCCGACATTGAGGCAGCATGTGGACGCAAAACTTTCGGAGTTGAAACAGACCATCGAGCTGCGGCAAGCCCAAGGGACGGAATCGGCCCTCGCCATTGTCAACTCAGACCGTGGCAAGGCGGAGATGGATGCAATTCGCAGTCAACTCTCGGCCATGAGCCAGGAGGAATCGAACCTGCGCATGCGTCGTCTGAACGAGATGAACGACGCCTACGGAACCGCTTTGACCAGTAGCGTCCTCGCCGGCACTCTGGGCATCCTGCTGACCGTCGCCATTGGCGTTCTCATCCGCCGATCGACGCTGGCCCGTCGCCGCGACGAATGGCTCCAGGCAAGTAGCCTCGGCTTGGCCGCAGCGCTCATGGGTGATCAGCGCACCGAAAAGCTCGGTGAAAATATTCTTGGCTATCTGGCGAACCATCTCGGAGCTATCGCCGGTGCGATATTCGTCGGAACCCCGGATCTATATCGCCGTGCTTCGACATACGGCGTTCCTACCGACGCCAAGATGCCGGAGCAGATCAAGCCGCGCGAAGGGTTGCTGGGACAGGCGGTCGTCGAAGGGAAGCCCATCATCGTCGACGACGTGCCGGAAGACTATCTTGTGTTTGGCTCTGCGTTGGGACGCAACAAGCCGCGGCAACTGGTCATCGCACCTGCCGCAATCGACGCCCATGTCAATACAGTACTGGAGCTGGGATTTCTGCGACCGGTCGACGAACAGGTTTTGGAGTTCCTCCGCCAAGCATCTTCCACCATTGCAACTGCCATCCGATCAGCAAATTATCGCAGCGAGCTGCAGAATTTCCTGGAAGAAACCCAGCGTCAGTCCGAAGAGCTGCAGGTCCAGAGTGAAGAACTGCGCGTTTCCAACGAGGAGCTTGAGGAGCAAAGCCGCGCGCTGAAAGAATCGCAAGCACGTCTCGAACAGCAGCAGGTCGAGTTGGAGCAAACGAACTCCCAGCTCGAAGAACAGGCTCAGCAGCTTGAATCTCAGCGGGACGATCTTGAGCGTGCCAATTCTTCGAGCCTGCTGAAGGCCCGCGAATTGGAGCAGGCGAGCCGCTATAAGTCGGACTTCCTCGCCAACATGTCGCACGAGTTGCGCACACCGTTGAATTCGTCTCTGATTTTGGCAAAGCTGCTTGCCGACAATCCTGACGACAACCTTACTGCTGAGCAGGTGAAATACGCCCAGACGATCCAGTCGTCGGGCAACGACCTTCTCAACCTCATCAACGATATTCTCGATCTTTCAAAGATCGAGGCGGGTCATGTCGACGTCAGGCCAGAACCAGTGTCGGTCGAGCGTTTGGCCAACAACCTGCGTCAGGTCTTCGAACCGATCGCCACCAACAAGGCCCTCGCCTTCCAGGTCGAAATCGCAAATGAATGCCCTCCGGTCATTGAGACGGACCTGCAGCGGCTGGAACAAATCCTCAAGAACCTTCTTTCCAACGCCTTCAAGTTCACGGAGCGGGGTAAGGTATCGCTGTCGATGAACCGGACGGGCGATGGTCAGGTCGCGTTTGCGGTAACAGATACCGGGATCGGTATTGCCGACGAGCAGCAGAAGCGGATCTTCGAGGCGTTCCACCAAGCCGACGGCACAATCAGCCGCAAGTACGGGGGTACGGGCCTTGGCCTGTCGATTTCCCGCGAGCTTGTGAGGTTGCTGGGAGGAACCATCCATATTGACAGTCGGGAAGGTAAGGGGAGTACCTTCTCCATCACACTCCCACAATCCTATGATCCGTCGATCGTCGTCCCACGAGCCCCGGTTGGCAATGCCCTGCCCATGGCCGATAGCATCCCGGTGTCGACGGCAAATTCCGCAATTCCGACCTCTCGCTCAATCGTGGAGGACGATCGTGCCCTTCCCTTGGACGACCGCCGTATCCTGCTGGTCGTCGAAGACGACGACACCTTTGCGGGCATCCTGCGCGACCTTGCACGCGAGATGGGGTTCCGATCGCTCGTTGCGGGCACCGCACAGGATGCCTTGGACCTTGCCCACCAATTCATGCCAAGCGCCATTGTTCTGGATGTCGGTCTTCCCGACCAATCGGGACTTTCGGTCCTCGATCGATTGAAACGCGACGTTCGTACACGGCACATCCCAATCCATATTGTTTCGGCTGACGACTATACGGAAACCGCACTCTCCCTGGGCGCGGTGGGCTACATGCTCAAGCCCGTCCAACGCGATCAACTGGTGGAGGTGCTTCGAACGCTCGAAGCAAAGTTGGCGCAAGATGTTCGCCGCATCCTTATCGTCGAGGATAACGAGGTCCAGCGCGACGCCGTCGCCAAACTGCTGACCTCACATGACGTTGAGACGATCAGTGCCGGCACCGCTGCAGAAACCCTCGCGCTTCTGAAGGACCAGACCTTCGATTGCATGGTGCTCGATCTCTCTCTCCCAGACGCTTCCGGCTATTCGCTTCTTGAAACGATTAGCAAGGACAGCGCCCATTCTTTCCCCCCTGTGATCGTCTACACGGGTCGCGTCCTGTCGGCTGACGAAGAGCAAAAGCTCCGACGTTACTCGAAGTCCATCATCATCAAGGGTGCAAAGTCACCGGAACGCTTGCTCGACGAAGTCTCGCTCTTCCTGCATCAGGTTGTCTCCGAACTGCCTGATGAACAGCAGAAAATGATCCGCAAGGCGCGGCACAGAGACGCGCTTCTAGAAGGCCGCCGTATCCTGATCGTGGAAGACGATGTTCGCAACGTCTACGCCCTCACCAACATCCTGGAGCCTCGCGGAGCCGTCGTACAGATCGCACGGAATGGCCAAGAGGCGCTCGATGCTCTTGAGAAGTCCTCCGGGGACCAGACGTCGAAGATTGATCTGGTGTTAATGGACGTTATGATGCCAGTTATGGACGGACTTACTGCTACGCGGACGATACGTCGGAACGCCGATTGGAAGAAGCTGCCCATTATCACCTTGACTGCGAAAGCGATGCCCGACGATCAGCAGCGGTGCATTGATGCCGGCGCTAACGACTACATGGCGAAGCCGCTGGACGTCGAGAAACTTTTGTCCCTCGTGCGCGTGTGGATGCCTCGGTGAGCGACACATTTGAGAAAGTTGAGGACATAGAGATCCGACTGCTGCTGGAAGCGCTCTATGTCCGCTATCATTATGATTTCCGCAATTACGCAATGGCGTCAGTGAAACGTCGCCTGCGGCAGGCGCGCGAACAGCTTGGCTTCGCGACAATTTCGGCTCTGCAAGAGGCGATCCTCCATGAACCCGCTATGCTCCCTCGCCTGCTTGGCTATTTGACCGTCCAGGTAAGCGAGATGTTTCGGGATCCGCAGTATTTCCGATCCATACGGGACAAGGTCGTCCCGCATCTGAAGACCTACCCTTCACTTAAGATTTGGATCGCCGGCTGCAGCTGCGGTGAGGAGCTTTACTCCTTCGTGATCCTTTTTCGCGAGGAAGGTCTGGAGGATCGAACAATCTTTTATGCGACTGATATCAATCAAGATGCGCTTCAGATCGCGGAAAGCGGCGTCTATGATCTCGACCGAATCCAGCTATTCACTGAAAACCATCGCAAGTCGGGCGGCAAGACTTCGCTTTCGGACTATTACTCCACCGGGTATGGAAGGGCGTCGTTTGACAAGACGCTGCGCCGGCATGTGGTCTTTTCCGATCATAGTCTGGTGACCGACGCAGTGTTTGGCGAGATGAACCTGATCTCTTGCCGCAATGTTATGATCTATTTCGATCGTCCGCTACAGGACAGGGCGATCGGGTTGTTCAAGGATTCACTGGCACGAAAGGGCTTTCTTGGACTGGGTTCGAAGGAAAGCCTTCGTTTCTCCAAACATGGCCCATCGTTCACCGATTTCGTGCGTGAAGAGAAGATCTATCAGAGGTCTGGCCGATGAACGGAGCCGCACCAGAGGCAGTTGTCATCGGCGCATCAGCGGGCGCGCTGGAGGCGCTTTCGGCCATTCTGCCTGCGCTGCCGGCGGCGTTCAAACTGCCGATCATCGTGGTTGTACATATTCCGCCCGACAAAAGCAGCGTGCTTGCCGAGCTCTTCAATGCCAAATGCGCGCTTAAGGTGGTGGAGGCTGAGGACAAAGAGCCACTTATGGCAGGTACCGTCTACTTTGCTCCGCCCGACTATCATTTGCTTGTTGAGGCCGACAAGTCGCTCGCGTTATCGAGCGACGAAGCCGTGCTTTTCTCCCGCCCGTCCATCGACGTATTGTTCGAGTCGGCCGCCGACGCATACGGCCCCGCCTTGGTCGGCATCATTCTCACTGGTGCAAATCAGGATGGGGCGGCGGGTCTCAAGGCGGTCGCCGACGCCGGCGGCATTACACTCGTGCAAAATCCGAATGAGGCCTTTCAAGATGCCATGCCGCAGGCGGCGATTGACGCCGTGCCAAACGCCCTAATGCTGTCGCTTAGTTCTATAACTTCTTTTTTACAAAAGGTTTGACCCATGACTCCCGTCAATTTTTTGCTGGTCGACGATCTGGAAGAAAACCTCCTCTCTCTTGAGGCTCTGCTTCGCCGCGAGAACCTTTCGCTTTTAAAAGCGCGGTCCGGCGATCAGGCACTGGAGCTTCTTTTGGAGCATGATGTGGCGCTGGCCCTGATTGACGTTCAGATGCCCGGTCTCAACGGCTTTGAGCTCGCCGAGCTGATGCGCGGAAACGAGCGAACGCGCAGAATCCCGATAATCTTTGTCACCGCCGGCAGCACCGACGATCGTCGCCGTTTCGCGGGCTACGAGGCGGGCGCGGTGGATTTCATTCAAAAGCCTATCGAGCCGGATGTGTTGCGTCACAAGGCTGAGGTTTTCTTCGAACTGCACCGTCAGCGCCAACAGATCGAGATCCAGCGAGACCAACTGCATTTCCAGGCCGAGGCGCTGCGCGAGGCCGACCGAAGAAAAGACGAATTTCTGGCGACCCTTGCACACGAACTTCGCAATCCACTTGCCCCTCTTCGAAACGGCCTCGACCTGCTGCGTCGCAATCCTGACGGGCAAAAGGCCACTGAAATTAAGGACATGATGGACCGGCAGCTCGATCACCTTGTACGACTGGTCGACGATCTCATGGACGTCGCGCGAGTCAGCCAGGGTAAGATCGAGCTCCGAAAAGAGAAAATCAAAATTGCAGATGCTATCCACTCGGCGGTCGAAGCAAGCCGTCCGCTCATCGACAGTGCCGGCCACGCATTCGAACTCGATGTTCCGAACGTTGACTTATGGATCGATGCAGACGCGACGCGCGTGTCACAAGTCGTCTCTAACCTTCTTACAAACGCTGCAAAATATACGCCGTCTGGAGGACGTATCCGTCTCTCAGTTGCCGCTGATGGCAGCAAAGTGCTAATTGGCGTCACGGACAACGGAATTGGTATCCCCGCCGAGATGCAGGACGACGTCTTTCGTCTGTTTGCGCAGATCGGGGACCATCGCGAGCGATCTCAAGGGGGGATGGGGATTGGTCTGGCTCTGGTCAAGCAGTTGGTTGAAATGCATGGCGGCTCTGTCAGCGCCTCGAGCGATGGTGTCGATCGGGGTAGCGCGTTCACGATCCGTCTGCCTTTGACCGCACCGCCGGAGACTACCTCGCCCTCCGAACCAGTAGCCGAAACGGCGGAAAAACCTCCTCGGCCGCTGCGAGTTCTGGTCGTCGACGACAACCCCATCATCGCGGACACGATGGGCATGTTGCTGGAAGACATTGGCCACGAATTCGAGGCTGTCCATGATGGGAGAGAGGCGCTGGACGCCGCCAGGAGCTATCTCCCTGACGCGATACTGCTTGATATCGGGTTGCCGGGAATGGACGGATACGAGGTCTGCAGAGCCTTCCGTCGGGATATGTTATTCGAGGACACCATAATAATCGCGCAGACCGGCTGGGGTCAGGACAAGGATAAACAACTAGCGAAGGAGGCCGGGTTTGATTTCCATCTCACCAAGCCAGTTCCTCTCTCGGATCTCCAAACCATACTAATGAGCGTGACCCGGAGAAACTGAAGGGTGTTGGAGGCGTCTTTTGCGAAGCTAAGAAGCTCATAGTTGGCAATGGGAAATTTGACACGCGGCAACGCGGATCACACGCGGCGTGTCCCACGTCGCGGGCTATGCGCCTTCCGCGTTGATACCATCTCGGCATTTTCGCAACGCGCTTCTCGTCTATTTTATCCACTTCGTGTACTGCCCGGCGTGCAACCACGTCACTAGAAACGCGCAAAAATGGTTTCGATACTGCGGGCAAAGTCCTGATCGGAGACGGGCCGAAAACTTGGAGTCACTGAGGATGCGAAAAGACCGTTTCGGCAGTCCCGATCGTCGTCCCAACCTGGATGGTCCAAGATCGGGTAGAGACAAACGCCTTCGAGTGGAACGCCGGCAGCGATTGCCGCTGAAGCTTCCACAACAACGTACTGGATCCACGATGCCCTGCGATCGCCTTCTATACCGGTTTCGGCTATTAGAATAGGACGACCGTAACGGGCGTACGTCTCCACAAGAATATTTCGAAGTGGTTTGTATTGTTGGTGCCCGACATCGATCGGAGACCCTCCGTGGATCCATTGATTGTTGAAGTAATAGTTGACACCAACGATATCCAGGTAGTCAGCTCGGCCTCCGATCTGTGGCCAAATCCTGCCTTCGATCAAATCCCAACCTTGAAACTGTGCGAGCCGGTGGCCTTCGGCGGCGGCAGTTTCCCACGGGCGTGCGCGATCCGCGACGACGTTGATAACCGGATCGCAGTGGACAAACCGGGCGCGCGCATCGACCTCTCGAATCGCGTCCATGGCTGCGATTGAGGCGCGTGCTAACTGAACCTTCAACTCAAACCCACGATGTCTCGAGAAAGGATTTAAGTACGCGGCGTCGCCTCCACCCCATGCAAAGAACGAGATCTCGTTTACCGGGCAGTAGAACGGAACCAGGTCGGTTTCATCTCGCACGACATCGGCGCATGCTCCGGCAAATTTTGCGAAACGCTCGACGAATTTCGGCGACCAGATGTCCAGATCGTCGGGCCAACCATAGTGGAGCAGATCCCAAATGACCTGCGTGCCTGAGAGTGATGCCGCCCTCAGCATTGAGCGAACGCTCGACCAATCGTAGCTACCTGCTCTATCAATCAGGTGCCACCGGAACCCGTCGCGAACTGTTCTTATGCCGAACTCTTGTAGGCGCAGATAGTCTTGATAAGTGTGGTCATCATGCTGCGTGGCGTGGATGACATCCAGACGACGCCCGTGCTGTTCCCCTTCTCTTTGCCGCAGACGATGGGTCGAGCATTCGAAGCCGCCTTGCAAGAAGGATTTGAAAATCTTTTTGGGACGCCCGGCCTGCCGTTCGAGCAGAACGTCCGAGAACAATTTCTCCCACAGCGGTATTACAGCCGCAACGCTGTAGCGCTCCTCGATCTTCAGCCTCAGCTGCTGACCGAGGCGTTTGCGCTCATCTCTATCTACGATCAATTTTTGAATGCCTACGGCAACTGCTCCCACATCTGCGTACGGAACCAAAAGGCCGGAGACTCCATCCTCAATTTGCTGCAGAGCACCGTTGTCAGGCGTTGCGATGACCGGAAGAGATGCAGCGCCTGCCTCTGCGATCACGTGGGGCATTCCCTCGCCCTTGGAAAGCCAGACGAAGATATCCATTGCTGACAGGAGATCCGGGACGTCAGTCCGGTCTCCAAGGAAGGTCAACCTTGTGCCGAGACCGAGCGCGGTTGCACGCTGACGGAGCTCAACAGCGTAATCGGGGTGAAAGGCGTCAGGGCCGCCGACGACGACGAATTTTGCAGTTGGACAACTTCCCTGAAGTGACGCCGCCGCATCGATGAAGTCCTCGACGTTCTTTTTGGGGTCCAGTCTTCCCACCCACCCGATAAGGACCTCACTTTCGTCGATCCCGAGCTCCGATCGAACCGCGCTACGTCGACCGTTTCCGAACTCGCTGAGATCGACCATCGAGGGAATTTCGACTGCATGGGACTCGCGTCCAGGCATTCGGGCTGCAGCCGCCTCGGTAATTGCGCGACACACACCAACGTAACGCGAAGTGAAATGCTTTGGCCCTGCTTCGGCTTCAGATACCAGCCCCCCATGCTCGATTAGCGGCGGGCGCAGCTTAAGCCTTTCCAAGGCAGGGTATATGTCGGCGACGTTCTGGCACGAGACGACGAGGTCATATGCCGGCACCTTCCCGGCGAGGTAAGCAACCGTGTCATCGAATGAGAGATCGTAAGGTGTTGTGTCGACGTGTACGCCGAGCGCTTTAAGTTGCTGGTGTGTTTGTTCCGGCATCCCAGGTTTACGAAAGCACGCGACGACATCTATCTTGTACCGATCAGGATCCAGGTTGGCTGCAAGAAGACGAACCTCCGTCTCCTCGCCGCCGACGACGAGCCAGGCGAATACAAACAAAATTCGAGTAGGCGATTTATCGTCCCCGATCATAGGTCAGCCTGAAAGACGATCTGGATAAAGTCTGGTCGATTGTCGATCAGACTTCGCAGGAACACGGGGCCCTGCGACATCGGTACAATATCGGTTATGATATGTTCTCTGATAGCCTGGCCATCTCTGCGGAGTAGTTCGACCGTTTCCGCTGCCAGTCGGCGCCTGTCCCAGCTCGCAGAGAGCCCCCGTGGCACTCTGTTAATCTGAGCGCATTTGATGCTTAAACCGTTGTGATGGAATTCCTCCCCAAGTCGTAGCTCGGGAGAACCGCCCTGATAGAACGCAAGATCAATGACGACGCCTTGAGGTCGCAGTGCTTTCATTGCGAGATGCAGGCTTTCAGTGCTGGCTCTGGTCTGGAACACAATGTCGGCGCCCCGACCCATAATCCCGTCGTGCCATCGCGCCTTAGTGTACTGCCACGCCTCGTCATCGGTGACGGCGACGAATCCTAAAGCCTCAGCCCTTGCGCGTCGAAATGACGATGGGTCGGTGATCACCACTTCGGAAGCGCCCGCTTTCCGGGCAAACAGAGCGGTCATAAATCCGACGGGTCCTCCGCCGCAAACGAGCACAGGTCGTCCGGCGATGCTCGCGCCGAGCGATGGAACATGGGATCCGAAGACTTCGGCATCGGCGTGCAGGATACCGTTGGCAGCAATGGGACCCATCTGAGCTGCAAAGATCCCAAGGATCGGGTCGACATCATCCGGGAGCGGGATGAGTGTTTCGTGGTAAGGGTCGGCTGTATGCCCGCTTTTATGGCCATAGGTCGCAGATACAATCTGTCCATCCTGAAAACCCGCCGCCCTGGATTCGACGATCCTCCCCACTTCCATGTAGCCAAGGAAGGGGACCGGATAATGAAGATCGGGCTCGTTTCGCACGAAGACGCCGCGCTGACCGTCGAAGCGGGAATGGAAGTACGGATTGGTATTCTTGAGGAACGTTAGTTCCGTCCCCGCTGACAGTCCCGTGTACAGCGTCTCCAGCCTGACTTGTCCGTCAGGCGTTGGTCCTTCCTCATATTCAAACAAATAGGCTTCCGACGGGCCGTGAACGCCAAGAGATCGGACTAACCGGTGACCAGCCGGCAAAGGCTGGTCAAGATCGACGTGTTGCGATTGAAGCGGCCGCAAGGTGTTTCTATCGAATGACGCAGGCTCCAATCTCACAGGATCGCCGCTGTTGGCCGACGCAATAACGGCGAGTGCAAGCCGGTGCGTAACAAGCGCGTCGCCGTAAGGGCAACGAATGTTGTTCGGGCCCCCTGCTACCGCATCGATGAAATCCCTATCTTCCCTCCACACCGGGTCACCAACAGCTGCGCGAACTGGGCGACCCCGACCGACATCAACCATGATCTCATGATCGTTAAGCTCGATCGCCAATTTGTCAGCGAAGATGTGGAGACCGACCCGATGGCTCCAACCAAGCAGACAGGTCGATGAGATGTTGGCTAACACGCCAGTCTCGAAAGTCAGGTTGGCTGTGGTTACAGTTGGAACGTCAAGGCCAGGGAAATCCCCGCGGTCCACATGGCCTGTCCTGCCGTAAACCTCAGTTACTTCGCCGACAAGAAACCGGGCAAGATCAAGAAGGTGCGTCGTTTGCTCGACCATCTGCCCGCCGGACTGCTCCTCCTTCCACCACCACTGAGGAGGCGGTGTCGAATCGAGCCAATACCCGGAAAGGAGCTGCGCTGGATTGTCTTGAAGTAACTCGCGCGCTTCATCGACAGTATCAAGGTATCGCCAGTGGTAGCCAACGCCTGTGACCAGGTCTGCGGCACTGACCTTGTTAGCGATTTCTTCTGCAAGCTCGATGTCCCTCGTCAGTGGCTTCTCGACGAAAAACGGAATGCCCCGCTCAATCAAGTCAAACTCCGGCTCGCCATGAGCAAACGGTGGAATGCAGATATAGACCGCATCCAACTCCTCGGCGTCGAGCATCTCTTTATGCGATGTATAGGATCTGGCGCCAAAGCGGGAGGCGGCCGCGTCCGCTCGACCAAGGTCCGGATCGCAAAAGGCGACAAGTTCAACGTCGTTGAAAGTCGCAAGAATGTTCAGGTGGCGTTGCGCGATACCGCCAACACCAATGAAACCGAGGCGCGTCTTCGTCATCGTGTTACCCTTCGAGCTTTGAGAGCTTACGTGGCGGCCGTAAACCCCGGCCGTCTCACTAACCATACGGGAGGCGGTGAAATGGCGTCGGTACCTTTCAAGCCCAGCTTCGCTGGCAGCCTTTAGTCGGTCAGCATCCTGGAGCGCCCGGATGACGACCTCGGCAATGGAAGTATCTTTTCCGGGCTCAGCGAAATACGCATGTTCTTCTCCCAAAGCCTCGACGCTTCCGCCAATTCGGGTCGCAACAACCGGCAATCCGACCGACATGGCTTCGAGGACCGCTAGAGGGAGCCCCTCGAACTGCGATGGGAGAATGAAGACATCCGCCGCCAGCATCAGATCAGCGACGTCAGCTCTCGATCCAAGAAAACGCACAAGCGAAGTGAGACCGAGATCCTCGACGAGAGCTTCCAAATTTGACTGCTCCTCCCCAGTTCCCACGAGCAGAAGAATGGCGGACGGGACCGCTTGCAATATCGTGGGGAAAGCCTTGATGAGGGAGGCGTGATCCTTTTGCGGGGACAGACGCGCAACTGTCAGCAGAACAATCTTTCCCGCGATCGCAAGTTCTTCATCAATCGAGCCCGAGGGCGTGGTCGGTGTCATCGGCTGAACGCCGTTCCTGACGACGGTGATGCGATCGCTAGAGACCCCTTCCGCTAGGTAGCTTGCCTTGGAAGCTGCGGAGACTACGATGTGTTGAGAAATACGTTCCGTGGCTGAGCGGTAACGCCGTTTTTGCTCGGGATCGGTCAGCAAATATGGAAGGTGCTCGGTCCGGATAACGGGGACGTTGCAATCGATCCCGGCCGAGGAAAGTTCATGGCCTTCCCAGCCTATTCCAGCGTGGACGTGCAAAAGATCAACGCCGGCACCCTGCAACCAGCCGCGGAACTCTACGTCATCTCTCGCCAACTTTACTTTCAGGCCGCGGCGAGCCGCCCGCGGGAGCAAGCCAGTCCGGTCGTCGCCAACGACCGCGAATGTTACGTCAAACGTCTCTTGCAAGCCTTGTCCGAGGTCGAGCATGTGCTCCCCCAACCCCGACGGCTCTAGGCTGTCTGTGGCGATAACCACGCGCTTGGCGTCAGACATGGAGTTCTTCTCGTGCGACCGCGTGTTCCACCAAGGCGCTCATCTTTGCGAAAGTCTTGTCCCAAGACGACTCGGAAAGCTTTTCATCGATCACGGCACGCCAGGCCGGATCGCCGTGATCCATTCGACAAGCCTCGTCACAGGCTGCAGCGAAATGTTCCGCTCCATCCACGAGAAACACGCCCGGTATATTGCCGTAACCTGCCACGACATCCGCGATACGCGTGCTAACGACCGGAACGCCGGCAGCAAGATATTCAGGGGTCTTTGTGGGACTGATATAGCGGGTGGCATCGTTGTGCGCGAATGGCATCAAAGCTGCTCGCCAGCCGCTTAGAAATGCTGGAAGCTCATGGTAGCTTTTTCGACCGAGATAATGCAGATTCGCTCGTTTAGGCAGGTCCGATGGTGAAATCTTCACGACGGGACCCACGAAGACGAACGAAAAGTTCGGCCGCGTTCTCGCGACTTCATCTACTAACTCTAGGTCAATCCGCTCATCGATGACGCCAATATAGCCGAGGCGCGGCAAGTCGATCGATGTCTGGTCGTTGGGCGTGTCATTGAGGGCTCTCGCCGAGCCAAAGTGTGTGACATCGACACTCGACGGAAAACAGTGGACGTTGGTGTGACGATTGCTTTTGGCTTCGAAAAGGCTCTTTCCGCCAGTAAATACCACATCCGCCCGGCTCAATAGCGCACCCTCGGCATCCTTCAGGTCGGGTGGTGCAAACTTGAAATTTGCGAGTTCATCCATGCAGTCGTAGACAACCGCATCCGCGTCGACATGACGGGCAAAAGAGAACATCAAAGGGGTGTAAAACCACATAATCGGCTTGGCTCCGCAAAACGAAGCGATAACCTCATCGAGCAGCCGCGACAAAGCAGCTTGTCGCTCAGCTTCGGACCACCAATGAGGGACCCGCGGTCGGACCGCTTTAACCGCTGTTCCCTCGAAGCTATGCACTTCGAAGTATGCCAAATGGTGGTCGGTTGGAATGAACTCTTCGAAAAAAATGACCAGCCGATCGCAAGAGAATCGTTCCATCAGATGCTGCGGTCGTTGAACCACAAAGTCCCAACGGAGGTGGGAGAAACAAATTATCGGTGAGCGATGATCAAGCGCCTTGAAAGCCGTCACAAGATTCATGCCAAATCCCCACGCTGTGTTGCGTTAGTGAACCTGCATTTATGACGATGGTTCCTTGCTCCCAAAAATAAGATGCCCCCTCGGATTTGACCGGATGGCGTGTGCAAGCTTGTCAATCGAGGCGGGCCAAAGCCAGTTTTCACAGACGGTCTGTCTTGGCGAAAAATCACTCAGTCTCGCGAGCATTTCGACGATGCCTTGGGCGAACAGAGCACTGTCGACAGCCAAGCCAGTGTCACGCGTGATGTACTGCAGTCCGCAGGCAAGTTCGTTGTTCGCTAGCACGGGAATCCCTGCGAGCATGTATTCTGTGAGAATGGCCGGCGCGCCGTCATCCACGCCGCAGACCACCCCAATCTTCGATTGGCTCATGTATCTATTGACTTCGTCATAGCCCACGCCTGGAGGCCCAATGAATTCAACGTTCAGGCCGAGCTCCGTTGTTCGAGCTTTGAACGTGTCGACCAAATCTCCATAGCCGCAGACACAGAGGGCTTTGAGCGGCGCGGTAATTTTTGCCAATGCCTCGAAGAGGATGTCGTGACGCTTGTAGGGTTGCGCTGCGGCTACATAGATGACGTCATACACCTTCTCCAAGCCCAGTGGCCTGAACATGGTCTCGGAGGCGAATTCAGGCCCAATTGGTAGCACCAATGTTGCCAAGCCTGGATGGACGCGCTGCACTTCCGCAGACTGCCAATCGGCGCCGGTTAGGATAAGATCGAAATGTCGGCTGACTTCAGGCGGAATACGTAGCGCTGGCGCATCGATCGAATTGTAGATCTTAAAGCTTCCGCTGCATGCGCGCATGATTTCTTCGTCAACGCCGAGCCCCCATACACATAAAATTTCTGGTGCTCTAAAGGCGGCGATGTGGCCCAACATGTCGTTTGAGGAGAAGGGAGGCACTGGACCGTTCATTCTGAATGACCTGCGCGTCAGCGGGTCGTTGTCTCGACTGACAATAGCTGGCTCGGGATTGCGACTGTGGGTCCAAATCTCGGCGCTGTCGACAAGCCTAGATCGTAAGAACGCAAGCGGGAGACGCTCCATGTAGCTGCCTGCCACTTCGAACGCCTCCTTGTACTCCCTTCCAAACGCGGATCCCCCAATGCCACGTGCCTCCCACATAGCTTGAAATTCGGCGGCTAGCGGGAGCGCCACATCCTGGAAACATCCTTCCTGGTAGTCACTGATAACTACAAGCCGCCTTTTAGCATGACCAACAATCTCATCCATTGCTTCTGCCTACGTTGTCCCAACCGGCGGCAGTCGCGAAAAGAGTTTCAAGAAACGGCAGGCGCTCATCGGTCTCGGTACTCAAGTCAAACAGAACCCGTTTCCCTTTCGCGTTTGCTCGTGCCGACTTTCTCCACTTCTCCAGTATCGAAGCATCTGGGCGCTTGTGAAATTCGATTGCGGTTCCGTCTGGCCCTGCAAGAACCGATGCTATACCCAGGTGGCCCGCTCGCGCTCGTATGCGCATAGCTCGAAGCAAGACCACCACTGGGTCGGCGAGTTCGCCGAAGCGATCCAACATCTCCTCCTCCAACTCGTCAAACTCTTCCATCAACGTCATCTTTTGAAGACGGGTATAAAAGCTCAGTCGCACTGTTGGATCGGGAACGTAATCGGACGGGATAAAGCCCGCTACGCCGATCTCGAAATTGGGAAGTTCAAACGAAGCTGAGACTTCTCCACGAAGCAAGCGTACCGCGTTTGCAAGAAGCTCTTGATAGAGACCAGTTCCGAGAACCTTGATGTGTCCCGCCTGCTCCTCGCCTGCCACGCTACCACCGCCACGCAGCTCAAGGTCGTTCATCGCCACGTCGGTACCCGATCCCAGACGATCGAACTTGAGCAGTGCGGATAGACGCTGGCGGCTATCATCGCTTGCCTTCCCATCCGTCTCGGTCAACATGTACGCCAGCCCTTGCGATCTGCCTCTTCCAACGCGGCCGCGCAATTGATGAAGCTGTGCCAGACCAAATCGGTCGGAACGCCAGACGAAGATCGTGTTCGCGCGGGGTACATCGAGACCGCTCTCAACGATGTTGGTTGAAAGTAGAATGTCGGCCTCGCCTTCGGAAAAGCGGACAACTGCATCTTCCATCTTATCTACCGCCATCTTGCCGTGCGCCACCAGAACCTCAAGCTCTGGCGCTATCTCCATAAGCATTGCTTGGAGCGGAGCGATGTCGGCGACCCGTGGGGCGACAAAAAAGGACTGTCCGCCTCGACGTCTCTCGCGCAGCAAAGCTGCCCGGATCGTCGCCGTGTCGGTTTGTAGGATGGAGGTCCTGACGGGGCGGCGACGCGCTGGTGGTGTTGTGAGCAAGCTCACATCTTGAACCCCGATGAGAGCGGATTGCAGGGTGCGGGGAATAGGCGTCGCAGAGAGGGCCAATACATGGATGTTTGGCGAAAGAGCCCGTATAGCGGCTTTGTCAGCAGCGCCGAAACGGTGCTCCTCGTCGATAACAACCAGCCCCAGCCTCTGAAAGCTCAGGTCCTTCCTCAGGATTGCATGGGTTGCGATTACAATATCGACGGTCCCATCATTTATCGCATCGAGCGTTTGCTTGACCTCGCCGTCTTTCACTGCGCGCGACAGCAGGCCGACTTTGAGACCGGATCTTTCAAATCGCTTTTTAAACACATCGTAGTGTTGCCTGGCCAGAATAGTTGTCGGCGCTACCACTGCCACCTGCATGGTGGACATTGCAGCAGCCGCCGCAGCCCTCAGAGCAATTTCGGTCTTTCCAAATCCGACATCCGCGCAAATCAGACGATCCATAGGACGGCCACTGGCCATATCGGCCAGACATTCATCGATGGCGTTCATTTGGTCGGTCGTGAGAGTGTAGGGGAAGCGCGCAGCGAATTTTTGGTACCGGTCTTGCGGTGGCGATAGCGGCTCTGATTTTGTCTCGGACCGTCGACGAGCAACTTCCACGAGATGTCTTGCTGCGAGCTTGATATCCTGCTCAAGGTCATCTCGCTTCTTCGCCCATCCTTTCGTGTTGAGCCGGTCCAAGGTGACGGAAGAGGCTTCGGCCCCGTATCGCCAAAGGAGGCCAAAATCCTTCATCGGAACGATGATCGAAGCACCCCCATGATATTCGAGCCGCACGGTGTCAAATTCTACGCCCTCGACAACGGTGGTTTCGATTGCGCGCAAAATTGCGACCCCATGGTCTTCATGGACGATGACGTCTCCAATCTGGAGATCCGGAGCACGGAGCGTCGACGCTGCGAGGTTGCGTTGGTGGCCGATCGGCGGACCAATAATGTCCTGGCAAGCCACCACCACCAAATTTCGCTTACGATCTATGAACCCTTCTGTCCACGGGACCATTCCGCTTCGGACACTCGGTCCTGCCTCCAAGAGTTCTTGCCAAGTTCTGGTAGGCGCCACTTTTGTGGTCAGCGATTTGCTCAGGCGATCCGTCAATCGGGTCAACTGAGGTTCGTCCCCCACTATAGCGAGGGAGGCTCCGTCGGCGGCCGCGTTGTTGGCAATCTCCATTAGGGCTCTGAACCCTTTCCCTCCTGTTTCTAGCGGTAAATAGCCCTCCGTATCGAGCCTCGACCAGCCGGGCGACGTGCGCGTGTTTTCCCAGGTTTCGCGATCGAGATAGAGCGAGCGCTGCGTCAAAGGCGCCCCGGCCGCTATTCGCGCGTCCTCTATAATCTCGAGATATTCGTCGACCCTTTCGTCTACCTCGTCCTCTACCAAAAAAGCAGCGGGTCTCAACAAGTCGAATACCGTTTGGAGTGTGCCATAGTTTGCAAGAATCTGGGCGTAAATGGCCTGCCCACTCGGTGGTTCTACAAGATTCTCGGGGCGGAGGACGACTTCGGAAGCTGGTCCAAACAACATCGTTTGAACGCTTGCTTGCGTGCGTTGTGTCGCCGCATCATAAAACCAGAGTTCCTCGACAATACCGTTTCCGTTCAGATAGCATCGCATTGGTTGGTTACCACCGGCAGGAAATATATCAACGACGTCCTTTAGGATCGCGACCTCACCAGGTTCATCGACGACACCGTCGACCGCGTAGCCTGTCTGCGAGAGGAAAGCTTCGAACGATGAGAGATCAAACCGGCTGCCGACGGCTACTTTGAAATAGGTCGACTGGATAACATCCGCAGGTGGGACCCGCTGCAGCATTGCCTCAAGTGATGTCACGCATAGTCGTCCGCCCCGCTCCGTCGCCAGCCAGTCGCGCAGGGCATCCATTCGCATTCCCATTGAAGCTCTCGATGGCGGTACCCTATCGTATGGAAGACAATCCCACGCGGGCAGATATATGAGTTTGCTCCCGAGCGAGATGCAGTCGCATGCCTCGACGATGCGCTTTGCACGCCCGTCCGAGCGTGCGACGAAGACAATATCTTCACTGCGGCTGGCTTCGACATGGCGCGCCAGCTCACTGGCGACAAAGGCTGAATTTGCAGCGCAAACTTGGTTTTGGGGATCTACTGACATCAAGCTGAACCATGTATCGGGGAAACGGGCAAACTGGCGGTAGTCAACGACAGTCATGTGACTAGGTTCCGGACAGCTGCCCATAAGATCGATGGGCGGAGAAATGCGGCACACGCCACACACAGTCGTCCAATGGCCTCTGATCGAGTTCACCAAACAAAGGCTCAGTGGGCCATTTTCAGGTGCAAGCCTGAGCGCCCAAAGTCAGCCACCGATCCCTCGTTTGGCCGCTCAACGCCACGTTATCTGCTTTAGGGTAGCTCGTACCAAGCCAACCCGCGTTTCACGCTACCCGGAACTCTCTCGATAAACGCAAGTTAGAGCAGGATCGCCACGGTTTTGTCCCTTGTCCGCCTTGGCGACCGGCGAAGGGTTGGTGTTCGCTGATCCTTCGCCGCCCCTCGCTCCTCCCACGGGGGCTTCTCAAAGGGATTGGCTCCATGCGCATATTTTTTTGACAAATCACATTAGCTTGGCTTTCGCTTCAAATTCAGAGGCTTGGAACCAATTGGCGTGGCGGTAGTCGTTGTGGTCAATCACGCGCCGGTGGTGAAGGAGCATCTGGGGCGAGCTCCAAAGGTGGGGTCACAAGCTTTTCTTGCCTGCAGCAGATGTCAAGATTGCGCCCGTAGTGAATGTCCCTATGTGCAGCTTAACATCACAGCTCCTTCCCAGTCTCGACCCTTCTCGTGACCGATTTACTACGCATATTCGCTGGCAGTCGTGAGAGTACGGGTCGGTCCAGATCGGCGTGTTGCCGACGCGACGCCGGGTTCGCGACAAATAGGTTGTGCCGAAGTGACCGCTCGTCCTGGCGATGTCCAACCCTCCCCAGTTTTGCCATGGACGCAAGCCTCCTATCAAGCTCGAGTTGGATGCTTTCTTAGAGTAAGCCAAATCTGAAATCGCGTACGATTATCTTCCAGGACGACCGGTCCCCAATCCCGATCGTTCGTTATCGGAAAAGTCCCCCCCGTCGACCAGATAGGTAACCCAGGTGTGTGCCTTGCCTAGTCGGAAGCCAGAAACGCTGCAACGAGGCAAACGTCTTTTCGACGGTGTCTACGGTCAGTGTGCTTTGCCACCGGCCTCGCCAACGGCGTCGACAAAGAATACCCGTGCGTCATCCGCACTCAGGCGACCATCGAGCGCGGCTTTGCAAGCCATGCGGGCACGTAAAAACTTCAGGCCACTCATATTGGGCCACCTGTCAGTGAGGCAGGTCATGGCCTCAAACGGACCACCGATAACCTTCTGTTCCTGATGCGGGAAATTCACAGCTACTGGGGCATTCCAAGCATTATTCGCCATCATATCCTCCCAACGACGCAATATCCTCGTCATCGACAATATTTAGGGTGCATCATCAATTAGCAAAGCTCCTAATTTCGTTGGTACGGTTCCAGACGGAAAACTTTACCTAAGCGCGCTGGCGAAGCGGAGACCGCCAAACCGCCTCGTCGTCGATACAACTGAGCTGATCGGGAATCTCCATTTGACGGCCGCCTGCGCGGCGCTATCGACCTCAGTTTAGGGCGCTGGATGGAAGCCGGGAAGTTTGCCATCGCAGCCGCAGTGACCATCGCGTTAAACCTCGCGAGCACTCAAATGTCTGCGGCGCTCCATGCCAAAGGCAAATTCACTCTTCGGCGATCATGGCGATCATGGCGATCGAAATCTTGAGCCCCGGGACCTTTACGGGGAGTTTTGCCCCCTGGCGCGCCGGAGGGCGCGCTGGAAACCACCTTAGCCACTCCTCATTCATGCCCGCAAAATCCTCTTCTTCAGCGAGGATGACCGTAGCACTCACGGCCCTGTCTAGATCCGTGCCGGCTGCCTCCAGGATGGCGGCAATGTTGCGAAGCGCTTGGGCGGTCTGCTCCTGGATAGATATCCCCACAAGCTCACCCGTCTCTGGCGAGTACGGCGCCGTGCCCGAGACAAATACTAGGCCCCCAGCCTTTACAGCATGGCTAAAGTACGGAGATGCTTTTGGCAGCGCCGTAGACGAGACAATCTCACGAGACATCCACTCCTCCGGGTTCGACTGCAGAGCGAAAGATTACGATGTTGAGTGCGTCTGAATGTCCGCCTCAGGTCAACCCCAGTCAAGGTCTTACGGCCACACGATTTCACTGGCTTCTCGAGCCGTCGTGCTTTCGCCCGCTTTAGCAGGGTGCAATCTGCGGCGATTCAGCGCGTCATATCATCTTATCAGCGGCATACATAGGCGGTGACCTGCATCTCCGCCAAGCAGCCGTGACAGGCTTACGACTTGTTGACTCACCAAAGGGCGAACAATACCCTGCGAGTTCAGTCGTTAGGCTTGTCCTCAGATGACAGATCCATCTCTTCAGCGGCGTCTTGCCGCCATTGTCGTTGCCGATGTGGTGGGATATTCTCGCCTGATGGAGGCTGATGAAGTCGCGACGGTGGAGAACCTCCGGGCGCTCCGTTCCGGCGTTATCGAGCCCGCCGTGACGTTCCACAACGGTCGAATCTTCAAGATCGTAGGCGACGGCTTCCTAATCGAATTCGCTAGCGCATTGGATGCGGTCAAGGCAGCGCTGGAAATACAACGGGCCACCACTGCCACCGAGACCTCGGGAGACCGACGTCTGCTTTTACGCGTCGGCGTCAATGTGGGAGATGTCATCGGCGACGGCTCTGACATCCTCGGCGACGGCGTAAACGTCGCCGCGCGCCTTCAGACGCAAGCCGCATCGGGAGGCATCTGCATTTCAGCCGGCGTCCACGGCGAAATCGTCGGCAAGATCAACGAGCGGTTCTTCGATGCAGGCGAGCGCTACCTGAAGAACCTGACCCGGCCGGTCCACGTGTGGCATTGGCCGGATGCGCTGCAGAGCATATTGCAGTTGCCCGAAGGTCCCTCGATCGCCGTCTTGCCATTCACCAATATGAGCGGGGATGAAGCGGACACGCATTTTGTCGACGGCTTGACCGAAGACCTGATTACCGACCTGTCCCGTACGGCTGGCCTGTTCGTCATCGCGCGCAATTCCGTCTACGTTTACAAGGGCAAAGCGGTCGACGTACGGCTGGTCGCCCAGGAACTCGGCGTCCGCTACGTCCTCGAGGGGAGCGCCAGACGCGCGATGGGGCGTGTCCGCATCAATGCGCAATTGTTCGACGCGCTTGGCGGCAAACACCTGTGGGCCGACCGGTTTGACAGGACGGTGGAAGATGTTTTCGAGCTGCAGGACGAAGTCAACGCCAAGATCGTCGAAGCCCTCGTTGGCCGGCTGACCGCCCCGGCGCAACGCAATCGTCCGAAGAACGTCGAGGCATACGATCTGTGTGTCCGCGCCCGCCTCCTGACGGAAGAGTCACCTCAGACTGAACGCGAGGCACATATGCTGCTCCAGCGCGCCGTTCAACTTGAGCCGTCATATGCCGAGGCGCTCGGTCTTCTCGCATATAACCGTTGGCTCGCCTGGACTCATTTCGGCGAGCCCGAAGATCCAAACCGGGCGATGGCAGTGACTTTGGCGCAGAAAGCGGTCGACCTGGATCCCAACGATGCAGGCTGCCGATACATTCTGGGGACCATCATGGCTTATGAGCGGCGATGGGAGCAATCGGAGGAAGCCTTCGCCAAGGCCCTGGAGCTGGACCCCAACCACGCCGACACCTGGGCTGCCATGTCGGACATGTCCGTGCTTGATGGCAAGGTTGCGGCCGGCCTGGCGCAGATCGAAAAAGCCTTGCGGCTCAATCCCTACCCAGCCTGCTGGTACCTTTGTCATCTCGGGCAGGCACAGTACGCCGCGAACGACTATAAGGCGGCGAAGGTTACCCTGCGCAGGGAGGAGACCTATCGTACAAACTCACGCAAATTCCTGGCTGCGACGCTTGCGCAGTTGGGCGATGACGAGGAAGCGCACCGAGAAGCAGAATTGTTCCTGATCGCCCATCCCCATTTCACGATCGACCATTGGCTCAACTCCCAGCCGCTCCGCGACACAAATGTGGGAGACCACTTCGCCGATGGCTTCCGGAAAGCCGGCTTGCCGGAGAGGTGAACGCAGGGGCGTCAACGCCCCATGGCGACGTCGCGATAACTCCATACTTTGATCGCCGCCCCTGATCGCTACGGCGCTCGCGGAACACCGCTCTGGGCCGACTGCGTCCTGCCCATTCGCCACCTCGCAGCCGGTCATGGGAAATTCAGAGACGTAGCGCTCTACCCATGTTGCGCATGACGCGCTGTGGCGACCATTACATCTTTGGCGTTCCGCGCGGTGATGCCCCGACGTCGATCGTGGCGATCTTCCATGAGCGTAATGGATTGGATGGTGCGACCGCCGACAGGCAAAACAAATGAGGTCCAGCGCCGGGAGTAAAACCCGGTTGCTGACTTCAGAAGGTCTCGAAACACACAAGAATGGTATTGTGAGATCAAGTCGACGCAGTTTCCGGAACCGCATTTCGCCCGAAGATGGGCGTGACGTTCGATGGTTCGTCTGGGACATGTCGCGCGCTTTGAGCGCGGCGTCGCCAGAAGTCGTCCATTTCCCGGATCTTATCGACGAAATCGCTTCTAGGATTGTAGTAGTCCGGGCGGGTCGGCAATGGCAGGAGATGCTCAGCACAGATACGCTCTACCAGCTCCATCGCCCTCAAGCCGAGGCGAGCATAATCGTCTTGCCTGTGCTCAAAAAGGTCATTGAATTCGGGTGGCTCAATTTCGATGGACTCCAAACCATCTTGCACGTTTCGTAGACGATTGGGCAGCCATCTGATTTCATCAGCAAGCTCGCGACCGAGCAGCGACCAGTTCGCGTCTTTCGGAAGTACGATCACCGGATCGTCGGAATGCAGGAAGAAATTTTCAGGGTCACCGACATCGTATTCGGGGAAATCGTGCGCTGCGATGTAACAGGCCCCAACGAAGTCATCGATGGCCAACACAGACTGCATTGCGAGATCACGTGCTGCATCATCGGTATTCGGCCCTGCCCGTCGTCGTAGGATTTCTCCCCTGAGCCAGACGTACACACCAAGAGAAAGCGCGCCGGTAGCGGCTCCACTTGCAAATGTTACTGCAGCTAGATCGAACGGGCTCATAAGGCGTCCTTTGAATGTTAGCTGTGGTGAAACAATACCAGCACGATTCTCTAAAACTGCAAATCCCAAAGGGCGACTTGCTACGACAAATGGATGTGCATCACGAAATATAAGGTGAAAAGCCAGGCAAGAGACGTCAAAGACGCCAAGGAAAGCAAAACTAACCGCATAAAAATTCCAATCCCTACATGCTTGGCAAAACGAGCGAGACACGAAATCGTTCAGAGGGGACAAGATTTCCGGTCTGGATCGAGTGACGCAGCGAGTGGACGGATCCCGGGCCAATCCAAACAGAGCCCGTAATGGATTTCCTCAACGCAAAGCAGCGCCTGCAGTAATCGGCAAAGCATCCATCGAGACCGATGGTCGAAGTTCGATAAAATCGCCTGGCTGTTGCCGCAGCGATAGGGGAACTCGATATTAAAGCGCCCAATGTGAAGCGCGCTGCAACTCTCACGCCGGAGATATTCTTGTCAAAAGCCCCGCCAGCGCTATCCTCTTGAGTATGAGCCATAAGCGCTATCACTCTGGCAAAAACACATCGGATCAGTACTGGTCCGTCATCGACCTGTTTACCGGCAGCCCGCCGATTTTTTCGGCGCGATACTCGACACGCTGGAAGCGTACGAGGTCGAACGTCTCGTGGGCGTCTTGAACGACCGGGACCGAATACGACGTAGCCAGCTTGGCGTCGCGCACTGATCCAAGACTTTAGCATGTTAATTCAAGCCGTTGCTTAACCGGTATTTTTTCGATCTCGTAGCAGAACTTTCATGCGTCAACCGCTCACAAAGTTCGCCTTTCAGGGGAGGGTTTTTTGGGTAAGATTTTCATCACGGGCTCGGCAGATGGACTTGGCCTCGCGGCCGCGCAGAACCTGGCACGCGCCGGACATGACGTCATCCTGCATGCTCGATCTCGCGAACGCAGCCAGACCATTTCCAGCACTCTTGCTGGCTCGCATCATATCGTCATTGGTGACCTGAGCAGCGCGGATGACATCCGATCACTTGCAAAGCAAGTAAACGAAATTGGACGCATGGATGCGATCATTCACAATGCGGGCGTCTATCTCCAATCTGAGCGAGGCAGCACGAGAGAGGGGCATGCGACGACGCTGGCCGTGAACACGCTTGCCCCTTACATGCTGACCGCGCTCATCGAGCGGCCCGATCGGCTGGTATACCTTAGCAGCGGAATGCACCGAAGCGCGGATAGCGCGTTGGCCGACATTGATTGGCAAGCCCGGAGCTGGCAGGCAAGCACGGCCTATTCGGAAAGCAAGCTGCATGTGGCTGCACTAGCGTGCGCCGTGGCGCGATTGTGGCCGGAAACGTTGAGCAACGCCGTCGATCCTGGTTGGGTACCCACGAAAATGGGTGGGCCGAACGCGTCGGACGACCTCGAGATGGGTCACCAGACCCAGGTGTGGCTGGCAGTCGAGAACGATCGTGAGGCGATGACATCTGGAGGGTATTGGTACCACCGACAACGCCAACGGCCCTCACCCGCGGTCGAAGACGTGCGGTTCCAGGACAGCCTGATAGCGCGCCTTGCCGAAATGACGGGAGTTTACCTCTAGCTGCATCGCAGCGCCCATGCACGACCTCACTGCAGACCCAGCCTCACCTTCGAAGCTGACCTTTCCCTACCACTGCCCTCGACATTCCTCCTTGAGAACACATAGTTTTGACTTGATGAACCGGCCGAAAGACTAGAAGCGGTGGGCGGGGAATGAACACGCCAGCCACCGGATCGTCTCAATGGTCATCAGCCGCCGCCACCTCCTGCAATTTGCGGGCATCACCCCGCTCTCAGCCGTGTTCAACAATGCCGTAAAGGCCGAACCGGGCGCAATGCCTGTAGCGGCCACGTTGCCGTATGGGGTAACCACTGCCGCGCATATCAAGAGCGCTTGCCTGCGCGTGCGCGATCTCGCCGGCATGAGCCGATACTATCAAGACACGCTGCGCCTTAAGGTGCTTGCACAAAGCGCCGAGGAAGTCGTGCTTGGCGTTGCCAACGAGCCGCTGCTTTACTTGACCAGCATCCCGGACGCTGGCTTCGAGGATCCGACGTCGGCCGGCCTCTTCCATATCGCCTATCTAATGCCGTCCAGGGTCGATCTCGCGCGCTGGCTGGTGCACGCCGCAGTGGCCAAAATCCCGCTCGATGGGTTTGCAGATCACAGTGTCAGTGAAGCCATCTATCTGACCGATCCCGAAGGCAATGGGATCGAGGTCTATTCCGACCGGCCACGAGATCAGTGGCAATGGAAGGACGGTATCGTCACCATGGGCACAAAGGAACTCGATATCGATGCGATCGCCGGTTTGACCGACATGTCAAAGGATACCTATAACACTGCACCCGCGGGGCTGCGCATCGGCCACATTCATCTGCGCGTCGGCGACATCGATGAGGCAAACGGCTTCTATCGCGATCTGCTGTGCCTCGCCACTACCAGCGCCGAGCGTGACAACGCTGCCTTCCTGTCGTCGGGTGGTTATCACCATCACGTGGCGGTCAATACATGGCGCAGCGCTGGCGCAGGTGGCCGGGACAGCTCAAAAACCGGGCTTGGCTGGTTTTCGCTGACGATATCCGAACCCCTGCTCTACGAAAAGCAGATCAAGCGCTTCAACACGGCCGGCATCGGCGGCCATGTTCCCGACGGCTATATTGCAATGGATCCCTGGGGAACTGAAGTGCGGCTGATCAAGGCTTGAGCGTGCAGGTCGCGACGGCTTGCGTCAGACCGGGTCACCTAGCCAGCAGGATGCTCGTAGAGGATCGATGAGCCGAGAATGATCAGTGCGACGCCAGCGACGCCCACGGCGTAGCGCCCGAAGCGCTCACCGATCAGGCGACCGACGGGCAAACCGCCCGATGCCATCAGGAAGGTTGCAGCACCGATCGCAACCGCGATGACCAGAATGTTGACCTCAAGGAACGCCAGGGAAACGCCCACCGCCATGGCATCGAGGCCGGCGCCGATTGCGGTTGCGATCAGCATGGCAAAGGACATCCCGGCTTTCTTGTCTTCCTCCTGCTCACTGCTCATCGATGCGCGCAGCATGTTGATACCGACAGCGGCAAGCAGACCAAATGCGATCCAGTGATCGACCGCCGTCACGAACTTGGCCGCGGCAACACCGGCTGCCCAGCCGATAAGCGGCGTGATCGCCTCGACGATCCCAAAGACAACACCGGTGCGCAGCGTCTCGGCCAAGCGCGGTCAGTAGCGCGGATCGCTCGAGTCCTTGAGGGTCGCTTTCTTTTTCGAGAAATCAAGCTTCTCCGACACTATAGGGACGCCGAGACGCTCCGCCAAGTCGGCGATCTGCGCCGCAGCCTGACGGATTGAGTCCTTGGCCTGATCGGAAGACCTTCCATAAGTGACACAGGGGATATCGAAGGATTCGACCGGGTTCCCCGAAGCGTCGACATGGGCAATGGATACATGCCCAGCGTTTAGATCCACGCCGATTGAGCCGTGCGAATAATCGCTAGCCTTCTGCTCTACAGCGTCGTCGACGGTTACCGATACCTTCCACGACTTCTCGTCGCGCGCAAACTTCACGCAAACGGGCGTGCCGCTTGCGATGGCGCGCTCGATGACCGCATGACCATGGAGGAAGGACAAGTCATGTAAGTCGACGCAATGGATAAGCTTGCACTTCAGAAAGGCGACGATTCGGTCAAGAAGTTCGCACAGCAGATGATCACCGATCACGAGAAGACCTCGGCGGAACTGAAGGCATTGATCGACAGCGGCAAGGTCAAGGGTGCGCCAGTCGCCGCACTGACTGAAGATGACAAAAAGAGGGTGGACGACCTCGGCAAACTCGAGGCGGCCGACTTCATCAAAGAATATGTCGATGAGCAGGTCGACGCGCATGAAGATGCAGTCGATCTCTTCAAGCGCTATTCCGAAGAAGGTGAGAATGCTGACCTTAAGGCTTGGGCAGCCAAGACTCTTCCTGCTTTGCAGCATCATTATATGATGGCGCAGGATCTCGACAAGAAGTAGGTCGACGCCCCCCTCCTCATCGTAGACAGAGGGCCTCGCTCATACGAGGCCCTTACAATTGCGGAGTATGACACCTATCGCTGCGTATCCCGAGACGTAGGACGGCAGTTATTCGGTTATAAGGGCCGTCTCTGGCGCAAGTTCAATCCCGCGCTCAACGAAGCAGTGAGGGTGCTGTTAGTCCGTGATCTCACGTCTGGCCCATGGGCAGTACGCGACGCTCGGGTCAAAGCCGCACCGCAACCAAGGTCGCGCTTGGCGAGCACGGAGCTGTTTGGTGGGAACGCGCTTCGGATTACATCGCCATTTTTGTTGGACGACGCCTTCCGCAAGCTGGTTCGCTGGCATTTCGAATGGTGGTGGTCGGCTCCTGCCCGCTGCGCCTAGGCCGCCATTTTGATCAATGTTTCCGACATCTTCCGGATGTCGTAGGGCTTTGAGAAAAACAAGCTGTGCTCCGGCATGTCCGACGCGAGCGGGCGCTGTTTCCCGGAGACCACCACGATCTTAATCGGGGGCCATCTGTCCCGGACAGCGGCGGCAAGCTTCAGTCCGTTCATACTTCCGGGCATGTCGATGTCTGTCATCAATATTCGGATTTCGGGCACTCGCTCAAGGATGACGATGGCCTCATCAGCGTCTGAAGCCTCGATGGCTTCGAATCCGGCATCCTCTATGAGATCGACAGCAAGCATGCGGACCAGAGGTTCGTCTTCGACGATCAGTATTTTAATCTTGGTCATCATGCTTCCTCGGAATAGAGCGAAACTCTTGGCACTGATGCTGGTTCCACGGAAAAGGACATTTCAAATACGAGACCATCTGGCCTGTACTCGGCGTGGCTTTCTGCCTTTGCCTTTGCGGGAAAAGCCCGGCTGATCAGCACGGTGCCAAAGCCTGTCCTCTCCGGAGCCTTCACTGGCGGCCCATCAAGCTCCTGCCACACCAGTCGAACCCTGTCTTCCGACAGCTTCCAGTGGAGCGACACGCGCCCGTCCTCCGCACCAAGGCTTCCGTACTTGGTCGCATTCGTCGCGAGTTCGTGGATGATCAGCGATAGGGGTAGGGCAAGTTCCGGCGACAGTTGCACCTCCACGCCCTCGAGAACGATCCGGTCTGGCACCGATAGATGCGCGCGAAGGGCGGCCGACACGACATCGCGCAGCGACGAGGCCGATCCTTCCCTGGACAGGATCAAGTCGTACGTGCTGGCGAGGGCCGTTAGTCTCTCAGAAAAGGAGTGATAGCGCTCCGGCTCTGCCTTGGCGAAGGCCTGACGCGCTATCGCCTGCACCAACGCAAATCCGTTCTTCACCCTGTGGGCAAGCTCCCTGACCAGAAGCTCCCGCGTTTCCTCGGCCTTCTCGTTTTCATGCCGCCGGGCATCGAGTTCGTCGAGCAATTTGTCCAGCGTCGCCCCGACGGCATGCAGTTCATCGATGGGCTTCATTTGCGTTCTAGCCCTGGTTTTCCCATCCCTCCAGTTCTGCATGACCTCCGAGATTCTTGAGATCGGTGCCACCAGGAAGCGGTTGCCGATAAACGTGGAAAGCAGCAGGGACACAAGTGCGCCCATCGCGATGCCGATCGAGTTCGTCAATGTGGCCCTGTTGATCGGCGCGAAGGCCTCGGCGGTAGAAAGCCCGGCGCTGACGTACAGCGGCGTCCCCGGCAGTGAGATAGGCCTGTATCCTAGCACGCGTTCAGTGCCGTCCTGGCTCATCACCTGCACGACACCTGGCTCCCCGGCATGTACCAACTTCAGGTATTCGTCGGGAATAACAGTGCCGACGAATTTTTCCGGGAGCGGTACGCGGGCAACGATACGGCCGTCGCTGTCTGCGAGAGTGACGGCGTTTCCGCGAGCCACGCCTCGTTCCGTGATGCGGTTCTGCAGCCAGTCGAGAAGCATCCCGCTGACCACCACTGAGGTCACCCTGTTACCGTCCATCACGGGCATCGCCAGCGGCAGTACGGCGCGGCCCGTAATCCGGCTTTTGGTGTATGTGCCGACAACGAAATCGCGCGTTTCGACGGCATGTTTGAAGTAGTCCCGGTCGCCGAACGTCGCTCCGGCGGGGATTTCGATACTACCGCACGCGGGGGTTCCATCGAGCCGCACCACGAAAATCGTCTGTATGTTTGGGACGTTACCCGCGAGCGATCGCAAGGCATCGTTGCAGTTAGCCACATCGAGATGCCTGACCGACGGCATGGAAGTCACGGCTGTGAGGAGGGAGTGAAGGCCCTCGACGATGCGTTCGGCTTCAGAAGAGGCCTGACGGGCGGACTGTGCGGCTTGGAGGCGCACCTCCGCCGCCCGCTGCTGACGCACTGCGAATTCGTTGTATCCCAGCATCGCCACGACGGGCACCAGGGCCGCGACCGCGACTGCAACCAGCTTCTTTCTCATTGTGAGTCCCTCAACTTCAGCAATCGGTAGCATGGGCCGTCTGGTCTGGCTATCGAAGGGAATGAACAGAAATTGCTGCACTGCGGAACATACTCGCATCGTCGATGTTTTGAGAGCACCTGAACGGAGAACCACCGCCATGTCGGACACAAATATTGGAATGCCGATCCCACTAGGCCGGATCGAAACCAGCCCGAAAGTTGCGTTGGCGCTTCCGGTGCCGCAGTCAGACGGTTCGAATGAAGAGAGGCTTGTGGGGTCGGAGCAGATTGCAGACCTCATCTTCCTCGCTCCGATGAAGATCGCTCTGGCAACGTGGCTCGCGACGGCGGCATTCGCCTTCAATCCATTCTTTTTCATCTCGAGCCACAAGCTTGGCGAGGAAGAAGGCCAGCAATTCACCCGGCGGACGTCGACCAGCTGACAATCATATGACTTCGGTATTACTAACCGCAATCTGACGCGCGAACTTGCGCTTCTCAAGAGTTAGGGCATCGAGCGCAATGTCGGGAAGGTTCCCGTTTGAACAGGAATGGCCAGCTTTCGTAGATCTGTACGAACTCCCTTGGCAGATCGAGCGAGGCCGACACCAAGGCGCGGTTGTCTAATCGCAATCCATTAGTCAAGTTGGTTTGGCCATTCAGTATCGCACCGTATTGCAGCACGCAAAACGGCGTATCAATTCGATAGATCGGGCCTCAGCGTCGTTTTTTTCTTTACAGCCATCCGGTGCCAGGGGCAGGGTTGTCTTCGCGGTCGACATAGGATCGCCGCATAATGGGTCTTCGCAGGGTGGACCTTCCTTTGTTCAAAACGCAAGTCTCAACGAGCTGCAGCCGCAACATACGGAATGATCCAACCCACGTCCGTGGCACGGACGCTGAGTACGCCTCAAATCAGATTTGACGCGTTGAGGTTTAAGGCAGGTACTTTCGCTTTATACGGGAGCGCCAGCCAATGCGTTGAACATTTCTCCTGTTTTGAGCATACTATGCATGATGACGGCAAGCTTTCGGGCGACCGCCACCGCAGCGCGCTTGAAGCCAAGCCGGTCACGCAGCTTGAGCCCCCAATTCTTCAGACTGCATTCGGTCCTAGCACTGGTTCTTGTAAGAAGCACCATCGCCGCTTCGTAAAGCAGCCCACGCAGACGGTTGTCGCCTCGTCGCGAGATATGGCCGTCATAATCGACCTCTCCTGATTGATAACGCCGCGTTGTCAATCCAAGCCAGGCGCCAACGGAGCGCGACTTTTTAAAGTTGTCTGGGTCTTCGATTGCGGCGACATACGAGATGGCGGTGACCGCGCCGACCCCTGGGATCGTCATCAAAAGCTTGGTCTCCTGACTTCCCCGTGCTGCCGCGAGCAACTGGTGATCAAGACCGGCAGCGCGTCTTCGTATGTCGCACCAGGCGTCGAGCAGAGGCAATATGATCTTAGCCAAGGCGTCATTCCCATCCAGGAATTGTCTCACGTTCCCGTCAAATATTCGCCCCCTCCCTTTCGGGACAATGAGACCGAAAGTCTTCATCAGACCGCGAATTTGATTGCTGAGCTGGGTCGAGATGCTGAGCAACTGATTGCGAGCGGTCACCAGCGTGCGTGTCAGCATGCTGTCGAATGCCTTTACCCGAACCGTCTTGTAGAATCCGGCTTCGGCCAAATGAGCTAAGCCATCCGCGTCATTGGCATCCGTCTTGTTGAGCGTCTCATCCAAAATCCTTTGGGCGTGCCGCGCTTCGATGCAGATCGCCGGCACTCCTTCGGCCGTGAGCGCATGATAGAACCACGTAGATAACGGACCCGTCTCGAATACAACGCGCTTGGCGTGAGGGGCGTGCCTGCGGATCATCTCCGACAAAAGTTTTGGGTCGGATGGGCACTTTCCCCGCCAGATCCGCTTCCCCTCCTGTCGGATCGAGATTGCAGTTTCTTTCAATGAAACGTCCAGCCCTATATATTGGTCCACGGTTGCCTCCATTTGATGTTTGGGCCCGGTTCCAATCGTGAGCCCGTATTTCCATCTTATCGGGGGCAACCACCCCCGCCAGTAGACATTTCGTGCCTAGCATCGGGTGACGCGCGCCGCGATTACCCCATGTTCAATATCGCTCCCACCCAATCTGGTATTATGGTGCACAATGTTGCTGAGGTGCGCAGGTAGCCGAGGAAGCTCGTTGGTAGCTGGTGCCATTCTGGGCAAAGGAGATGCCCAGGCCATGTTCAAAGCCCGCATCGAGACGGTCGACACAGCTCCGGCCTTCCGGGAAGCGTTTAAGAGCAAGCGCTGCCTGATCCCCGCCTCAGCCTTCTACGAATGGACACTCAACGAGAGTGATGGCAAGAAGGATCCATGGCACATCCACCTTCCGGGCGACACGCCCTTCTCTTTTGCTGGGATCTGGGCGCGGAACGACAAGCTTGGCGTCACGAGCTGCTCGATCGTCACGATGCCAGCTGGGGAACCGATGTCGAAGCTCCATGACAGACAGCCCGTCATTCTTGATCCCACCGCCTACAAGGAATGGTTGGATCCAACGACACCGAGCAGAAGTGCCAAGGAACTCCTGAAGAAGAACCTCGACCACCAACTGGAATTCCATCGGGTATCCAGGGATGTGAACTCGTCGAAGTTCACTGGAAAGCCGCTCCCGGAGGTCAATTCGCAGTGACGGTGACCACCAACCTCATCGTCGAATTCGTGCGGGCAGCGAACAGTATTCCGAAACTGCCGCAGGCCGAGCGCCGCCGGCTGCTGGAGCGTGGCGTCACTGTCTCTGGTGCGCTCCGCGGTCTTCTCGTGAAGACTGGCAAGGTGGCGCCATTCGACGAGGCCGCCGAGCGGGTAATAGACGACATTGCAAGGAACATCGATCAGATGTCGGACGAGACGGTATCGAAAGCGCTACTTGCGCTGGCTGACCAGATAAGGACATTGAGGATCCTAAATCGGGAACCTGCGTAATTCGCTGTCATCAGCCTTGGGATGATGCCGGCCAATCATTAGATGGCTCCTCGACCTCGGCCTTGGGATCGTCCTCTGCAGGATCCGGATCCCGCCATACGCCGCCTTAAGACTTTCGATCTCGTCCTTGATGGCTTGATATACCTCGGATTGTCTGGCGCCGTTGACAACAAGGCTGTCCACGAAATCTTCAAGCTCGAGCCGAAGGTCGTCCCCCAGTGGTTGCCCATCCTCAATCCCCCGGCTGCAAGCGAACGCCACGGCAAAGAAGACCCCACGTCGGACAGTGAGTGGCCGTACGAACGAAAGGATTAGCGGGTTCGTCCGGTTCGGGATCGGGAAACGGCTCTTCATCGGGAACACGATCGGGATCGCCGGGTGGCTTGTCGATGGGTGGCGTGTACGGCGGGGCACTATGGGTTCGCTGGGAACAGACATCTAGCAGGGTGTTGAAGAAGTCAGTCGCGTTCGCACACGAAGCCGGAATCGTCTCCGTTGTGGATATAGATATGCCCGACAAGGCGTCCAGCGGAGCCAAGTGCTGCCCATCCGCGACCACAGACCGGGTCATTCTCGTCTTGTCCTTCCCACGAGAACTCCGCACAGGCTGATCCACTGCGCGTGCTGTAGCGGACATCGAGAAAGCCCTTGAGAGCAACGAATGCGATTTCGCCGTCGGCCGGGCCCTGGAATGTTAGATGCGCCTCTTCGACGAGATCGAGGGCGTCATTGTCCCAGTTGTCCATCTCGACGATGCGCCAACGACCGGCGAAGGCCTTGGCGAAAGCAGGAACTCTCGCCATCAGCCTGTCTCCGTCATGAGCTTCGGCAGCCGCACAAGATTGAAGGCGGCGGCCGCGAAGGTGAAAGCCCATCCGACGCGGTCGAGTCCACGGAACTTCGTCTTGTCCTGTCCCGCGACGGTTTTGATCCAACCAAACGCCTCTTCAATGCGCTTGCGAATACGGAGGCTGACCCCGTAACCAGGATGGCGTGTTGTGCGTCCGTCGATAGCCGAGCGGCGACCATTGACGTTCTGCGCCACATGCGGTGTCACCTTCATCGACCGCAGATCTTTAACGAAGTCCTTTGTGTCATAGGCCTTGTCGGCACCCAGCGTGATCGCTTGTGTCCCCTCGGTGAAGGGCCCGATCATGTGCAGCGCCGCTACCCGTTCAGCATATCCGTTGGCCTCTGTCAGGTGGGCATCGACCAGCAGGCCATGGCGGTTTTCCATCAGTCCGTGCCCCATGAAGCACAGCTTGGCCTCCTTGCCTTTGCCTTTCTTACAAAGCCTTGCATCTGGATCCGTCGTTGAAGCATGCGTCTCGTTGGAACGCCTTTCGCCATGAAAGTCTGCTTCCACATTCCGACCGCCGCCATCCGATGGTGGGTCGCCCGAGCCATTCCTTGGCCTGAAGCTCTTGATCGACGCCCAGGCTTCGATCAGCGTGCCATCGACAGAGAAATGGTCTGTGGACAGCAGCCGCTTTACCTTAGGTTGGGAAAGGATCGCGACCAGGAACTTCGCGGCGATGTCGCCTTCCAGCAACCGGTCGCGGTTCTTTGAAAACACCGAATGATCCCATGCTGGATCGTCAATGCCAATGTCGACGAACCAACGGAACAGAAGGTCGTATTCCAGCCGTTCCATCAAAAGCCGTTCGGAACGGATCGAATAGAAGGCTTGCAGAAGCATTGCCCGCAGAAACTTCTCAGGAGCGATCGATGGCCGTCCGATCGGCGAATAGAGTGCCGCGAACTCGCGTTCTAACGAAACGAGCGCTTCGTTCACGATCTGACGGATGGCCCGTAGAGGATGATTCTTTCGAACACGAGCCTCCAGATCCACATAGCTGAAGAGTTCGCCTGTCCTCACATCGCCGCCGCGCATCCATCATCTCCACATCGCCAGACAGCGAGTGAATCACGACAACAGCATATGTGCCAGCGCCTTTTTCAAGGGCCTGCTCTCATGATCGCTGTCAAGCCTTTGTTTCATAGGAAATGTTCCGGCAATGTGCCGGGCGCAAAGTGATGTGGATGCGCAAGGTAGGAGACGGAACTGAGACGACGGTTGAGCAAGCTCTCATGCGCGGGTTGGTTACCGCATGACCGTGGTTTCGTCCTGGGGCTGCCTCGTTCTAGGGGCGAGCGTCGATCCGATCGGCTCATAACAGGCACGAGGGTTCCCCACCGCGTTCCGTCCCCAACCTTGTGCATCGGCAGGGTCTGGGCGCTCCTTGTCAGCCTCGGAGCAGGCTTGTCATGCTGGAGACGCCGTCACTGCTCTGGCGATGGCCCAGATGAAGCCGACCATCTCGCGGGCGATGGCGGTCGTGACCACGACCTTCGCCTTGCCAGCGGCTACCAGATGCCTGTAGCGCTGGCACATCCGCAACTGTCCCTTCCAAGCGATGTCGCGGATGGCCTTTGGCAGGGCGGTCGTGCAGCTTCCGGCTGACCCGCGCTTGCATCCGGTAGCTCCAGGCCCCTTCGATCAATGCCCGCCGCGCAAGTCCGCTGCCGGCCTTCGTAATCCCGCCTCGGCGCACAGTTGCCCCGCTGGAATGCTCGGTCGGTGTAAGGCCGAGATAGGCCATGAGCTGGCGGGGATTGTCGAAGCGGTGGAAGTCACCGACCTCAGCGACCACCGTCACAGCGACGATGAAGGCAACGCCACGCATGGCCTGCACCGCCTCCACCACCGGTGCCAGGTTCCAGGTCGGAAGCAATTCTGCAATCTGCCCGGTCAATCGCTCGACCCGGGCCTCGGCATCGGCAACGGCATCGACATAGTCTTGGAATACGATCTGTTGCGCGGGGTGCTGGAAGCGCACCGTCGTCAGCCAGCGCCGATAGGCTACCGTCCAGCCCTTCTTCCCCGCATAGATGCGGCCATGGCGTAGCAGGAATCCTTGCAGGTGTTGCCGCGCCTTGCCAACGACGCGCACCGCCGTCGCCCTTGCCCGGACCAGATCCCGCATCGCCTCATGAGCCGTATCGGGCACCCAGACCGCCGTCAGCTCTCCCGCCCGGTGTAGCTTCGCCAGCATCACCGCATCGCGGCGGTCGGTCTTCACGCGATCACCGGCTTTCATTGGAATGAGCGAGGGCGCGACCACGATGCAGTCGTGTCCCAGTTCGACGAGTTGACGGTGCAGGCCGTATCCGCAGGGTCCCGCTTCATAGCAGAAATACAGCTGGCACCCATCTGCCCCCAGCCCTTCGGCCAGCTTCCGCACATGGTCAGGACGATGCGGGATCGCCCCCCAGTGACGAACCTCACCGCCACGCTCTCCTCCCGCGACCGCGACGGAAATCGTCGCCTTGTGGACATCCAACCCGATGAAGATGGTATGCTGCATTTGGTCTCTCCCCCATTCTTGAGGCTCGGCGCCAGCCAACCTGGCGTAACCCTCGAACACAGAATGTCACGGGAGAGGCCGCCAACCCAGTCAGCTCACAGCCCGATAATGGGGTCTAGATGTTGCTCCCGCTCAATTCGAGCGGACAACCATAGGACTCGCATCCCCCCTCGGCGTGAGCGTGGCTCTGATCTGGTCAATCTTTCCTTCGGCGTCACCGACACCGAGAATAGATTTGGCCTTTTCGAGAGCGGCCGGGCTAACCTCCCCAGTTTTTGTCGCCAATGCCAGCGCGACCTCCAGGGCTTGGCCACCCAAGATAGGGTCGTCCTCAGATGGCTCGACACCGTTATCGAGTTCGTACTGGGCGTAGGCCACAGAGTAGGCCGAAATAGCCGCCATTCGAGGATCAGACGTGTGCAGATAGGCCTTGTAGCTGCGATTGAGTGAGTTCAAACCAGCAACCTCAGCAGAGGCCTTGCGCTCTGTCGAGGTAACATTTGTCGTCCGCTCGGCCTTCCTGGACTGCGACCGACCAAAAGCTTCGCCTGACTTACCTCTCGCGGCCTTGCCCTGAGACTGTGAATTATCATGAGTGGAGCTGCTGCCTTTGCCACCGCTATTGCCATGACCACCGCCACCATTGCCGCCGCCGCTTCCCCCTCCATTACCACCACCGTTTCCGCCTTTCGCCGTGGCCGCGAAGTTAAAACCAGCGACGGCGAGGGGACTTGCGGCGAGTGCAAGCGATAGGGCAGCAATGGAAGCTAAGGTGGTGATGCGCATCGTTTCCTCCAGATAGAGCCGCCAACGAGACGGACTTATGGCGTTCAAGATGATTCCGAGGGTATCGAAAGATCGCCGATCCGACATCGGACGGAGGTCTGATACGGTTTGAGATAGGAACGACAAGACCGTTTAGCGTTAACCGCTGGCGCCGAAATGATGAGTTTTTTTCCTCGATAAGCCAAATTGGAGCGGAATGCGCATCTGCCGTCGTCCTCTATGGCGCTGGCGCCTCGCAGTGGCTTAGAAGCGCTGGCTAAACAGATGGTAGCTCGTTCCGTGAAGGATGCTTTTTTAGAGCAGTTCGCCATCACGCGGCGGCAAGACTATACGGGTAGGACTGCACAGTTTACAAAAGAGCGAGCGGATCGCCTTTTCTTTCGTTCGCTCTTTGGCCTCAGAAGACATTCACGTGATCTTGCTCAAATCTAACCCGGATCCGTGCGGTAACGGAGGTGACGATGGGTAGTCACGGGTGTCAGCCTACATTCCCCTCCGTTGACCGACTTGCATGCGCCAGTAAAGCACAGCTGCCGCAAAGGCAAACCCTGCGGCCCATCGCCAGTAGCTGCGAACAGCAGGTTGCACTGCCTTATCGGCCTGATCACCACCGAGGGCGACATGGAGTTGAGAACGGAGATCCGAGATTTCTTTTCGAAGCCAAGCAGCCTCCCGTTCAAGATCTTGAAGATCGACTTTTTGGTCTTCGCTGAAGTGGACCTTCGCCGTTTGATCGTGGATCTCGGCAAGTTGCTCCTCAAGTTCCACTCGGCTCTTGAACCCTCTTGTCCGCGTGTCCGTCATTGCCATCGTCCTCCGGTCAACTCTCAATAAAATGGAACGTGCGGCTTTTGCTAAAAGATGCGCCCTATTGTGCGTTAGTTAGGCCTGCATGGTTTAGCAGAGTTGCTTGATATCGCTTCGCCGCTCGCGCTTCTGATGCCTTTGTTCGAACCCTGGACTTCAGTCGAGGGGACCACAGGATCTACCGTCGCAGGCAGCGAAAACGCGCGCCTAATAACTCTAGAAACGGCTCAACATTCGATCGTGTACGTTCTCGAACCCGACGACCATCGCAGCAATAGCTATCGCTTTGTTACGATGGGTCGCATGCGATATGTAACCCTCCAATACCGCGACAGGACCAGTCATCTGGACCGTGATCGCACTACTGTCCATATCAGGGTCGGCGGACAGTGCTGCCTGGATCGTTGCTATCGTGGAAGCAGCACTGTGGCCTTGCGAGCAGCATTCTTCGTGCGTGAAGCTATCGGAACCAAACTTCATAACGGCACTCCTTCCGGTCCTCGCTTTGGAGAACCCAATCGGTGAATGCCACACTAATCTAGCTGCAGCCCCTTTGGTTCCGCTGGTACGACTTAGGTCCCTCCTTGCCGATGCCGGCGCAGGAGCATAAGTCGTTCCAACGGATCGCACATCGACAGGCTCTTGGAAGATTGCGCGACCTTGTTTGTCAGTGTTGCCAGTGCGCGCTCTTGGACGATGGCGCACCGCGGAGCTTCGTGCAATCGTAGTTGTTTTTGATATTGCATCGGGCTCATCGTAGTAAGCGACCGGAAATGGTGATGAAATGTCGATCCACCCATGCCCGCGAATCTCGCAAGTTGCTCGATACGTAGTGGCTCATTGAAGTGCTCTCTAATCCATTGAATGGCCTTGGAGACCCGGCGCATCGCAATCCAGGCGATCTTGATTGCTGCAATATGCGCCGCCGAATGGAGCTTGTCTCGTCCGGCATTGATGAGAGCTGAACCGACGACTACGTCTTTTCTTTCAGTGCATTGAGCTCAAAAAAACGAACCCATCAATGCGATAGACGAGAAGGGACTGTTGGTGCTATCAAGATGTTTGGCCCCAGAATTTCAGTGCCGTTTCATCGCATCTCAATGTCTGCGCGGTGATCAACGCGGTATAGCGGTCAGAACGACAGTTGAACCTTCATCGATCTGCTCCTGTCGCCGGCCGTTTCGAAAGCCGTGATCACATCCTCCAGCGGGAACGTGCCCGTCAGAAGTGGCTTGAGGTCAACCCGCCGCTTGTTGATGAGTGCGACGGCAAGGCCGAATTCCTCATGAAAGCGGAAGGTGCCCTTCATCTCGATTTCCTTGGACACGACCATGTTCTGGGGAATGGAGACATCGCCGCCAAGTCCGAGCTGCACCAGAGTTGAGCGCGGGCGCAACACTTCGAGACCGGAGCGCACGGCGCGCTCATTGCCCGAAGCCTCGAACTGCACGTCAAAATACCCCCTGTTAGCAGAATAGGACGACAATTCCTCCGAGCTAATGGCGACATTGATGACCCGGTCGGCGCCGATCTCAAGCGCCTTTCTCAAGACTGTGTCCATCACGTCGGTGGCCACAATCTCGCGGGCGCCATGGGCACGCGCCGCGATGATGGCGAGTGCCCCGATCGGGCCGCAGCCGGTCACCAAAACCCGCTTGTCGGTCAGTGCGCCAGCGCGGTTGACGCCATGCAGGGTGACCGCGAACGGCTCAGCCATTGCCGCCTCGTTGATCGACACCCCTTCCGCGACCTTGTGGCACTGATAGGCTTCGGCAACGAGACGCTCACGGAACGCACCCTGAATATGCGGCATGGGCATGGCCGAGCCATAGAAGCGCATGTTCAGGCAATGGTTCTGCTGGCCCTTGAGGCAGTATTCGCAGGCATTGCAAGGACGCGACGGCGATACCGCGACCCGATCGCCGATAGCGAGGCCGGATACGCCCTCGCCCAGTGCCTTGACCGTACCGGCCACCTCGTGGCCCAGGATCATCGGCTCGCGCACGCGGATCGTTCCGAACCCGCCGTGCTGGTAATAGTGTAGGTCGGAACCGCAGATACCGCCGGCTTCGATCGCAACCTCGACCTGTCCCGGTCGAAGCGCTTCGACCTCGCGGTCCTCGATGCGAAGGTCCTTGGCGGCGTGGATGACGACGGCTTTCATGGGATTTCCTTACAATACCGGGGTCAGAAGGTCGACACCTGCAAAATGAGCGGCGAGGTTGTCGCGCACCAGTTTGCCCATCGCCTTTCTGGTTTCGATCGTACCAGACGCATGGTGCGGTTGCAGGAGAACATTGTCGAGCGTCAGAAAGCGCGGGTTGAGCTTCGGCTCGCTCTCGAAGACATCGAGTGCCGCCGAGCCGAGCTTGCCAGCTTCCAGCGCGTCAAGCAGGGCGTCTTCATCGATGTTGGAAGCACGCGAGATGTTGATCAGCATGCCTTCCGGCCCGAGCGCCTCGATCACCGGCTTGGACACAACGTGGCGTGTCACGGCCGAGGCGGCGAGCGTCACGAAGAGGAAGTCGGCATGCCTTGCCAATTCGACCGGATCGGCGATGAAGGTAATGTCCTTGGCAAAATCCTTGGCTGAAACGTCGCTGTAGGCGATATCCATATCGAAGCCCTTGAGGCGCTTGGCGACTTCGAAGCCAATGCGGCCAAGGCCAAGCACGCCGGCCTTGCGGCCCCAGACGCGACGCTTCAACGGATAAAGGCCTTTTGATGCCCAGCTTCCGTCCTTGACCCAGGTCTCCGCTCCGATCATGCCGCGCGACTGAGCCAGCATCATGGCGACGCCGAGATCGGCAACGTCATTGGTGAGGACGTCGGGCGTATTGGTGACGCGGATGCCGCGGGCGCGGGCCGCATCTAGGTTTACCGCATCATGACCGACGCCGTAGACCGAGATCACTTCTAGTTTCGGCAGCTGGCCGATCAGTTCCGCCGAGGCGCCAAGCTCGCCGCGTGTGGCGATGCCACGGATATCGGCGCCGTGCTGCGCCAGGAAGGCCTCGCGATCGGCCGCCTCGTAAAGCTTATGGACTTCGAACTGCGCTTCCAACTCAACCATATCCCATTCCGGATAGGGTCCGATCATCAAGATGTTCGGCTTGCTCATTGTTTCCTCCGTCTGTTTTGAACCCGGTCTCAAGGACACCTTGACGACGCCAGATATTCCAGCGCCGCCTCGACGATCGCCTCCAGCGGTTGATTGATCTCGATCGTGACCACCCGGTCCTCGCCATGAGGAGGCTCAAGCGTCGCGAGCTGGCTGTCGAGCAGCGATAACGGCATGTAATCGTGACTGCGGGCCGCCATTCGCGCGGCCAATACCTCGCGATCCCCATGCAGATAGACGAACACAACGGGCCTGCCGGCCAATGCCCGAAGCCGATCGCGATATGACCGCTTCAGCGCCGAACAGGACACGACGACATCGCCGTCGCCACCCAGCATCCGGCCGAGCGCATCGAGCCAGGGCCCGCGGTCGGCATCGTCCAATGGCGTACCTGTCCGCATCTTTTCGACATTCGCCGCGGGATGAAGGCTGTCGCCTTCGATGAAATCGGCGCCGATGCGGTGGGCGAGATCTTCTCCCACCGAGGACTTGCCGCAACCGGAGACGCCCATGACCACGACGTGGCCGACGCCAGCCCACTTATCAGAGGCTGATTGTGATGCCGCCATCGACATAAAGCGTGTGTCCATTCACGAAAGATGAGGCTTTGGACGACAGAAAGACTGCCGCACCGACAAGCTCCTCGACATCGCCCCAGCGACCGGCCGGCGTGCGTTTCTCTAGCCAGGCCGTAAATTCAGGGTTGTCGCCTAGCGCCTGATTGAGCGGTGTCTTGAAGTAGCCGGGCGCCAGCGCGTTGATCTGCAGGCCGTGTTTTGCCCAGTCGGTCGCCATGCCACGCGTCAAGTTTTTCACGGCGCCCTTGGTGGCCGTATAGGGCGCGATCCCGGGGCGTGCGAGTTCGCTCTGTACCGAGGCGATATTTACGATCTTGCCGCGGCCGCGACCGATCATGAAGCTCGCGACCGCCTGCCCGACGTAAAAGGCGCTGGAGATGTTGGTCTTCAACAGCTGCTCCCAGCGATCTACCGGGAACGCTTCCAGCGGACTGCGAAACTGCATGCCGGCATTGTTGACCAGGATATCAATCGGACCAACGTCTCTTTCGATCGCATCGACGCCGCGATTGACCGCGTCTGCATCCGTCACATCGAAATCGCTGGCCGAAACCCGGACGCCGATGTCTGCCAGTTCGCGGACTGCGACATCAAGCTTGCCGCGATCCCGACCGTTGAGCACGACCTCGGCACCATGCTCGGCAAGACCGCGCGCAAGCGCGAACCCGATCCCCTGTGACGAGCCCGTGACGAGCGCTCGCAGACCACCAAGGTCGAAAAGCGGGAACGTCATCGCGCTCAATCCTGCGCCGAGAGATCGTGGATCGCGGCACTCGTGACGCGGTGATAGACCTTGCCGTCGAACATGCTCAGCAGGTGCTGTGTCTGTTCGCGTGACTGGAAACGTGCGTCACAAGCCATGGCGCGCTCAAGCGCTGCGTGATCCGGATAGGTGATGGCCAGAAGCAGGGGCATGGACGGCGCACCCTCGTCGCGCTCGAGCTCGAGGCAGACGGCAACGCTCACCGCGCCGTCAAATTTGGTCCATAGCGGCGTCAGCGTTTTCTCTACGAAACTGTAGAATTCGTCCTCCTTGCCGGCCTTGATCGTTCCAACGAATTCTGCGTAACGGATCAGCATGTCATTCCTCCTCATTAGGCCTTCGGGCCATCGTAAAACTTCATCAGGGCGGCATTGTCCGCTGCACCGAGCCCCGCGGAGACCATCAGCCGGTGGATCTCCATGCAGAGCGATGTCATGGGCATTGCCGTGCCGGTGTGGACCGCCAGCGACTGCGCGGCGGAGAGATCCTTCACCATGTTGTCGATCCTGCCGGTGGGCGAGTAATCGTTGCGCGCCATCTTGCCCATGAACTCCTGCAGGATCGCGCTGTCGGCGCGGCCGCCACTCAGCGCCGCAGGGATCCGCTGCGCATCGACACCGGAATCGATTGCCAGCTTGGTCGCTTCGGCCACGGCAACGAAATTGAGCGCGCACAGGACCTGATTGATAAGCTTGGTCGTCTGCCCCGCGCCGCTCGGGCCCATCAGGGTCAAGTTCTGGCAAAGATCGTCGAGGATCGGCTTCGCCTCGGCAAAATCGGCGGGGTTACCACCGGCCATCACCGTGAGCTTGCCTTCGTAAGCTTTTGGCGCCCCGCCGGAGAGCGGGCAGTCCAGCCACTTCAGGTCGGCCGCCGCGGCGTCCGCATTGAACTGCCTTGTCAGGATCGGGTCGATCGACGACATGTCGATCACCACAGTTCCGGCCGCAGCGCCCTTGACGACGCCGGTGGAACCGAACACCGCTTCGCGGACGATCGTTGCGGAGTTGAGGCTGAGGACGACGGCGTCGGATCGCGACGCGGCGTCGGAAGCGGTAGAGGCTGCCTCCGCGCCCTGGGCGGTCATCTGCGCCACCTTGGCCGGATCCACATCAAAGGCGATGACGGTATGACCGGTTTTCAGGAGACGCGAGCCGATTGCGTGACCCATGACGCCGCAACCGATCAAAGCAATTTTCCGTTTTTTCGACACAGCTTTTCCTCTCCTCCCGACCAGGGGGCTCAATGTGATAGCCAAAACGAGTTACGAGGCGGTCAGCCGATCTCTGATCTAAGGAAGGCTTGCAGCTCGGGCGTTCTGGGATTTGTGAAAAATTCGGCGGACGGCCCCTCTTCGTGGATGATGCCATCCTTCATGAAAATTGTCCGGTTTGCGACCCGGCGCGCGAAACCCATTTCGTGGGTCACGAGCAGCATGGTCATGCCCTGGCGAGCGAGATTCTCGATGACGGCAAGAACCTCGCCGGTCAGCTCAGGATCGAGTGCCGAAGTCACCTCGTCGAACAGCAGGACCTTGGGGCGCATGGCAAGAGAGCGGGCAATTGCCACGCGCTGCTGCTGGCCGCCCGAAAGCATATCAGGATAGGCATCGAAGCGATCGCCGAGCCCGACCATCGACAGGCAACGCTGCGCTTCGTCTCGGGCGGCCGCCTTGGTCTCGCCTTTCACCCGAACGGGGGCGAGCATGATGTTTTCGCCTGCGGTCAGATGCGGGAAGAGATTATAGCTCTGGAAAACGATGCCGACGTCGCGCCGGAGCTCCCGCAAGGCCGCTGGCTTGCGCGACATGGCGTGACCGGCAATCTGGATACGGCCGCTATCGACCGTTTCCAATCCGTTGAGACAACGCAGAAACGTGCTCTTTCCCGAGCCGCTCCGCCCGATCAGTGCAACGACCTCACCGGCCTCGACATTCAGGGACACGCCCTTCAGCACTTCGAGCGGGCCAAAGCTCTTGCGGATATCATTTGCGATTACGACAGACATGTTCACCTCACGATGGGAATGCCGGGGCAGCGACCTATGCTGCCCCCTGCTTCCATTGGGCTTAGAAGGACGGCAGTTCGGGCATCGGCGTCTTCATCCACTTTTCGTAGATCTGGCCGAGCTCGCCGCTCTGCTTGTGGACGAAGAGAACCGTGTTAAGCCAATGCAGTAGATCCGGGTCGCCACGGCGCAGACCCACACCGTAGAAGCTCTGCAGATAGGTCGTCTTTTCCTCGAACTTGTCGGGATAGCGCTGCTGAAGCTGCGCGCCGATATAGTTCACGGTCCCGATCGCGTCCACCTGGCCGGCGACCAGCGCGTTCAGCGTTGTGCTGTCATCGTCGAAGCGGACCAGCTCCATTCCCGGAATATTGGCCGCCGACAGCACCTTCTCATGCGCGGTTCCGCGCGGCACGCCAACTTTCTTGCCTTTCAGGTCATCCAGGCTTTTGATCTCGGTGCCCTTCGGCGCGATGATGACCGACTTGTGGCCGCCATAGGGGTTCGAGAAGGCGACTGACAGCGCGCGCTCGGTATAGATGCCGAAGCTCGCGACGACGAAATCGACCTTGCCGGTTTGCAGCGACGGAATACGGCTCTGGCCCGTGACCGGGACCAGTTCCAGCTGGACGCCAAGATCCTTGGCGAGCAGCTTGGCAACATCGACGTCGAGACCGTCAGGCTGCATTTCAGCGTTCGTGATGCCGAACGGCGGAACCGAAAGGTCGACACCGATCAGTACTTTCTTGCGGGCGATAATATCGTCAAGAGAGGCGGCGGAGGCCGCAGTTGCGCCCAGAGCGATGGCGAGACCGATCAGGGGCATGAATAGGGATTTCAGGCGCATGTTGTATCCTCTCAGTTTTGGGTTCCGGTTTTGATCAGCGACCTTCTTCGTGTCGTTGATGATGATATTGCCTAGGTGCGGGCTCCGCGCTTTGCAGAGCGGCTTTCGAGCCAGAGGCTGAGCTGGGTAAGCGGGAAACACACCGCGAAGTAGAATGCAGCCACGGCCAGGAAAGATTTCAGCGGCTCGAATGTCGCATTGCTGACAAGCTGGCCGGCTCGGGTGATCTCGACGAAGCCGATGATCGAGGCAATCGAAGTCTGCTTGATGATCTGCACAAGAAAGCCGACGGTCGAGGGCATGGCCAAACGGATGGCCTGGGGTGCAATTACATACCGAAGGACCTGGTAAGGCGGCAATGCCAGGGCATCGGCACTTTCCCACTGCGCCTTCGGAATGGCCCGCAGCGCGCTTTCCCAGATGGCGCCGAGAAAGGCGCTGGAGTTGATGGTCAAGGCCACGGCGGCAGCCGAGATGGCGCTGACCTCGAAGCCGAACAGCGATGGGGCGTAGTAGCAGATGAACATCAGGATGAGCAGCGGCAGCCCTTGGATGAACTGCATATAGGCGGAGGTCGCTGCGCGCAGAGCTTTCGAAGACGAGATCCGCATCACGGCGAGCGCGATACCGACCAGCCCTCCGCCCACGAATGCAATCGCAGTCAGCGTCAATGTCCAGCGCAGCGCGTAGAAGATGAAGAAGAATTCCGGCGAGCCAAAGGTGCGCATGTCAGATCCCCCGGAATAGATTGCGGCGTGAGCGGCGGAAGATCAGCAACCCGGCAAGATTCAGGATGGCGCGGAAGACGAAGTTCATCAGGACGTAGACAGCGGCGATGACGAGATAGACTTCCATCGTCCGGAAGGTCTCCGAACTGGCGATCATCGCAGCTCCGGTCAGGTCCTCGACGCCGATCGCCGACACGAGGCTGGTCGAGAGCATCAGCAGGACGCATTGCGATACGACCGGGGTGAAGACCTTCTCGAGCGCCGGCGGCAGGATGACGAAGCGCAGCGTCTGGAAATAGGTCATCCCGAGGCTTTCGGCCGCCTCCAGCTGACTGCGATGCGTCGCCTGGATCCCACCGCGGACGATCTCGGCGATGTAACCGCCATTGTTGAGAACCAGAGCGATGAAGACCGAGGTCAGCGGCGACATGCGCACGCCGATATTCGGAAGGCCGAAGAAGATAACGAAGATCTGCACCAAAAGCGGCGTGTTACGCATCGCCTCCACGTAACAGCGCACGAGGAAGCGCGGCAGCCAACCCGGCAAGGTGGAGGCGACGGCACAGCCGACGCCGACCGCAATGCCCCCGAAAATACCCACGAATGCCAACAGCATCGTCAGCCAGAAGCCGCTGATGAACTGTGGTAGGTAGTTTAGTAATGGGCCGAATTGGAAAGTGTAATCCATGCTAACCTCGGCTTTCGCGCCTTACAGTTCCAGTCTTCACTCGGTTCCCAGCGGCCGCACGCGGATATTCTTGCCCGCCTGCGCGATCGTATCGGGATGGCAAAGATCGAGTGCTGCCGCAACCAGCCACCACGTGTGGTCGGCCTGCCGGATGATGAAGCATTCGGTGCTGTGACCAATCTGACCGAATTCCATCGCGTGGCCCATGCAGATATGACCGATTTCGTCGGGAAGGCCGACGGACAGGCAGACATGCGCGCCATAGGCGGAATGGCGGTAAGTCGGGTCGCCATAGCGATCGCCGCGTTCAGCGGAACGCTTCAGCTTGACCGGATCGAATTCCCAGGTCTTGCCGATGTCGTGGCAGAGGCCGCCCGCCAGAATGATATCGCGATCGACCTTGGCCTCGGGGTAGGTGGCCTTGAACTCCTCGTAGATCGACAGAGCCAGACGGGTGACGCCGCGCAGATGCGCATCCTGTGTGCCGCGCTTTAAGGAAAAGATGTTCGGGCTGCCCTCGCCCTGAATGTCGATGACACGATCGAACGACGAGCGCTCGAGAGCGAACACCCAGGCGTCGATAACCTTCTCGCGCAATTCGGCCGACTGGATATCCGCTATCTCCGGCAAATCTTCGAGGATGTGCGCACGGGAAATGGTCTTGTACATTTTTTGAACACCTGGATGAACTGCTTATTGAGTGAGCTTATGAGTGATTGAATTCAAAATCCAATTAGGATATTGCCGGGTATCGATCGAATTTTTCTATGGATTGACATGGCTCTCAGCTTTTCGGCAGTCGAGGCTTTCTACTGGGCATCGCAATTGCGCAGCTTCAACGCCGCCGCGGAGAAGCTAAGCATTACCCAACCGACAGTGTCCTATCGGATCAAGGAATTGGAGGAGCAACTCGGTGTGGCGCTGTTCATCCGGCAGAAGCGCCAGCTGCAATTGACCAGCGAGGGCGAGGCTCTCAAGCATTATGCCGAGGCTATGATCGGCATTGCCAGGGACATCGAATCCAACATCAAGACGCGCAACACCCGCCTCCCGACGCTCAGAGTGGGCGTGATGGACAGCTTCGCCGTGGTTTGCCTACCGGCCTTGCTTGATGAGCTCGACGGCCGCTTCCCCGAAACCCGCGTTGCAGCTACCGTCGACACCAGCCACAACCTTGCCCGACAGCTTTCCGAAGGGCTCCTCGATATCGCAGTCCTGTCGACACCACCCGAACACGGCAACGTTGCGCTGGAACTGCTTGGCCGCCAGACGGTGGAATGGTTCGCGAGCCCCAAACTTGATATGCCGCGCGAATTCGTCTCGGATGCGATGCTTCTTCGACAGCGGATATTCTCCACGCCCGCCCCGTCCAATTTGCATGCCCTGACGACTAGTGCCTTGAGCGGCAATCGCGAGCTCGGGCTTCGCCTGAACGTCTGCAACAGCCTTGGAGCCATTCTCAATCTGGTCGAAGCCGGTACGGGCATCAGTATCCTGCCGGGCAGGTTGCTTCATACGCAGCTGAAGGCAGGAACAGTGCATTTGCTGCGAACGCACTCCCGCCTCCCGATGCAGGATGTGTTCATCGGCACCAACAAGGGCGCCGTCGTGCGGGCTTTACCGCAAGTGGCGAAAATGATCCGCAAGGTCAGCGTCGACGTTGCCTTCTGCGGGTGAGACGCGTCACACCGCCTGAAAGCCCTCGAACCCGGCCGCGACCTCCTTTGTCAGCGCAACGAAAATCTTGGCCGCAGCGCTTCGGTACGCGTCCTTGCGTTGCATCAGGACGGCGGTCCGCTGCAGGCGCACCGGATCAAGCGCAATCGCGATCAGGTCCTGATGGGCAAATGCGATCGTTGCAGGCAGGAGCGTCGAAAGCCGCGTCCTGCGGACGATCTCGACCACAGCGCTTATGGAATTGGCCTCTATCCGAACACGCGGCTGAATACCGTGCTGCCGACAGAACCGGTCGATCTGATCGCGGGTGGCGAACTCCGCGCTTAGCAGCACCAATGACTCGGCGCTCAAGGTCTCAAGCCCGATCGATGTTTCACAGGCGAGAGCATGATCCCTGCTGACAACCAAGGCAAGGGTCTCCACCAGCAGCGGATCCAGATCAAGGTCAGGTGCCATGGTGGCAGAAAACGCGAGGACCGTGGCCGAAGGCACCGAAACAGGCGGCAGTCGTCCCCCTGGTCGGCCAGGGTGGAGGTAAGCCAAAAGGGATATTGATCATGGGGCTGAACTTCCACCGTGCTGTCGGTGAAGAGTATCTCGATTTCCTGAAGCTAATCGCAGGGCAGATCGCCTCGCGGCTGCAAGCGCTGAGGCATATGAGACGGAACGTCAACGGGCGGCGGCCTTGGCGGAAGCCGCTGGAATGCGCGAGCAAGCTGCCGTTGCGCTAGAGCAACTCAATCGTCAGCTCTCCTCGGAGGTTGAACTTCGAACCGCCGAGCGAGACCGGATGCGGGACCTGTTCCAGCAGGCGCCAAGCTTCATGTGTATCCTGAGCGGACCGGATCACATCTTCGAGTTCGTCAACGACGCCTACCTGCAACTGGTCGGAAACCGTCAACTTCTCGGTTTGAGCGTGAGGAAAGCTTTGCCTGAAGTGGAAGGCGAAGGGTTCTTCGAATTGCTGGATGGGGTGTTTCGGTCGGGCAAGCCCTACATTGGCCGGAACCTCCAGGTGTTACTGCAGCGCGAGGGCGACGCGGAGCCCGACGAACGATTTATCAACCTAATCTACCAGCCGATATTCGATATAGGCGGCAACGTCACTGGCATCTTTGTCGACGGGTTCGACGTCACGCATCAGAAGCGGGCGGAAGATCAGCTTCAGAGCCTCAATCATACCCTTGAGCAACGCGTCGAGCAGCGCACCCACGAACTGCGCTCCGCGCTCCTCCAGCTGGAAAAGGAAACCGTCGAGCGCGAAACTGCCCAAATAGCTCTGCGGCAGGCTCAGGAAATGGAGGCACTCGGCAATCTTACCGGCGGCGTCGCACACGACTTCAACAACCTTCTGCAGGTCGTGAGCGGCAATCTGCAACTTTTGTCCAAGGACATCGACGGCAACGCAAGGGCGGAGCAGCGCCTGGAGAACGCTTTGGCCGGCGTCGCCCGAGGTGCGAAACTGGCGTCGCAACTTTTGGCCTTCGGGCGTCGCCAGGCGCTGGAGCCCAAGGTCGTCAATTGCCGCAAGTTGATCCAGAATATGGATGACATGCTTCGCCGCGCCTTGGGAGAAGAGATTGAGCTCGAAACCGTTGTGTCCGGTGGGTTGTGGAACACGCTGATCGATCCCAGTCAGCTGGAAAACGCAATCCTCAATCTTGCAATCAATGCCCGGGATGCGATGGATGGCCGCGGACGGCTGACGATCGAGACAGCGAACGCTGTACTCGACGATGACTACGCCCGCATGCATGAGGACGTTCGTCCTGGTCAATACGTCTTGGTCGCCGTAACGGACACGGGATCAGGGATACCATCCGATATTATCGATCACGTGCTCGAACCATTCTTCAGCACCAAGTCCGAAGGCAAAGGAACGGGTCTAGGACTTTCCATGGTCTACGGATTCCTGAAGCAGTCCGGCGGCCACCTCAAGATCTACTCAGAGGTTGGCCATGGCACGACGATGAAACTCTATATGCCGCGCACCATGCAAATCGAGGACGGGCTGGCGAACTCGAATGCTATCCCGGTCAAGGGTGGCACCTAGACCGTTCTCGTGGTCGAAGACGACGACGGAGTTCGGGATACCTCGGTCGCACTTTTGACCGATCTCGGGTATCGCGTCCTCAAAGCCCACGATGCCCAGTCCGCCTTTGCTATCGTCAATAGCGGCATACCGATCGATCTTTTGTTCACCGACGTCGTGATGCCCGGCCCTATGCGCAGTACGGAGCTTGCCAGAAGGGCAAAGGCGCTCTTTCCTAACATGGCAGTGCTCTACACGTCGGGCTACACTGAAAACTCGATCGTGCACGGTGGCAGGCTAGACGCCGGCGTGGAACTCCTCTCCAAGCCCTATACCCGCGAAACACTCGCCCGGAAAATTCGGCACGTCCTGAGCAACGCGCGCCAGCATCAGATTGCCGTGGAGCGATTGGAACGGCAGGAGCAAGTGCCTCCCTTCACACGGAAGGTCGGTCGAACGGAAAGTGCGAGAGTACTCGTGGTGGAAGACGAGCCATTGATCCTGATGTCGACGGTCGATATGGTCAGCGAGCTCGGCCATACGGCTCACGAAGCCGGCTCAGCAGAAGATGCGCTTGCGTTGCTCGAAACCCATGACGTTGATGTCCTGCTTACCGATATTGGCCTGCCCGGCATGTCGGGGACCGATCTGGCCCGACAGGTCCGGGAGCGTTGGCCTTCCGTGCGCATCGCGTTTGCAAGTGGTGACGATATCGCCAAGTCGGCCTCTGGTACAGACAACGCACTTCATCTGCCAAAGCCATTCACGATCGACGGATTGGCCGAGATCCTGTCGAACTCAGCGGAAAACATGTGAATGAGATCCGATGCCCGTGGTGTGGCAGATCGAATTGCTGACGGAAGGCATGGTGTTCATTTGCGCAACAGGTGGCTGCGAGGGTTGATCTATCGTACTGGTTGTCTTGGCGGAACTGCATTCGTAAACGAACAAAAAGTCTTTAGATGGATCCGCTGTCATTAGCTCGTAATCTCTTAACACGCCTTCTCCAACCTGGTCCGGCGGCTCCAATGGACGCTCGATCAATATCTCAAGCAGGCACGTGAGGACGAAGTTGCAAAAGTCAATCGGCGCCACGGTTAGGGAAAGCCAATCAATCTCCGGAGGAAAGTGAACAGTTTTGAGGCGAGGAGGCCGCAATCTATCTTAGGAAGGCGGCGCTAGAGACCCGAGGCCAATCCGGATACGTGCGAGTGGCGTTGCGAACTTCCAGACGACCAGTCCGCCATCAAAACTCCATGTCGCCTGACCTGAAAGAGCGGTTGGCACCAGCTTTGAGAGGACAAGAGCCCCATAGCCTTCTTCGTGCGCCAATAAATCTGCATAAGCCACGGCTTGCTCAGACCAAATAAGCTCGAACATATCGACGCCTTCTTCACTGGTCATTCGCCACGTGATGGATATGCCGCCGACATCCTCAACGCCGAAGCGCATCGCATTCATGATCAGTTCGTGGAAGGCCATTCCAAGATTGAGAACGGCATTGGCGTCAAGAACGATCTCCGGGCCGATAATCTGAACCGGCTGCAGAGCTTCGAAGGGTTTGAGCTGATGAGCCACCAGATCGGCAAGGCTGACGCCGGCCCAATCGACCTGCGAGAGAAGATCATGCGAATGTGACAGCGCCATGATGCGCTCCCGGACCCGCTTCTCAAAATCTTGGATTGAGCGAGACCGTATTGCCGTCTGCCGGATGACAGCCAGGACGACAGCATACTGATTTTTAACGCGGTGATTGATCTCGCGCATCAAAAGGCGGAGGCGGCGGTCGCTCTCGCGCGTCTCCGAGATGTCCCGGGCGATGCTGGATGCACCGACGAGCTGGCCAGCGCGGCCTTTGATGGGGGAGATGGTGATCGAGATCGGGACCATCCGTCCGTCCCGATGGCGCCGGGTCGTCTGGAACGGCTCGATCCGCTCTCCCAGCTTTAGCCGGCGCAGGATATCCGCTTCCTCATCCCGTTTGTCATCAGGAATGATCAGATAGATCGGCTTTCCGACTGCCTCGCTTTCCGGAAAACCGAACATCCGCTCGGCAGCCTTGTTCCAACTAACGATCGTACCGAAAAGATCCTTGCTGATGATTGCGTCGAAAGAAGACTCGACGATGGCTGCGAGGCGTTCTGCGCTATGCTCTTCCATGTACGACCGCTTGGCTTATTGCTATTTCGCTGGGGTGATCTAGGCAGGCGCCCGACAGATCAACCCGGCACACCGCTAGAAAGTTCAAGGCGCTCGCATTTTTGCTGAAGCTAGCGGCTCCGCTGACCTCTATTGCGGTCAGGCGCGGTCGTAGGTAAATGACGTCAGCAACGTCGTTACGAAATTGCTGGCCCGTTCCTTGACCAACGTCTCCGTCCACTCGTCAGTGCCGCGAAGCCTCAGATCCGTGTAGATACTGTCGACCGCAGCTTCTTCGATCCGCTTGATGTGCGTCTTAAATGACGCCTCACCGCGGGCATGATACATGTCACGGATGACCATGCGCAGGATTTCCTGAATCGCAATTTGCCAGGACGTGTTGATTGCCTGAAGTTCGTTCGTATCCGGTGCCATGGTTGGCTCCTCGAAACTGAGTAAGTTCGGGAATGACGGCGTCACGCCCTGATCTGTACCACGAACCCATCCAATTGAAGGCGGGTCCCTGGATACTAAGCCTGCCGGGCCTTGCGTGCGGCATAACGTCTGTCGCGCTCAGCCTTGCGGGCGGCCTCGTCTTGAACAACCCGTGATATCCGGGTATTTTCGGCCGACTGTCGCGCCTCGATTTCAGCTGTCGCTGCTGCCACGATGGCTGCCTGCTCTTGGGCCGCAAGAGTTTCGAGGCGGGTGCGCTCCTCGACTTTCACTCGTTCCCGTTCTGCACGGCGTGCTTCGCGCGCTTCAACAAGCGAGATGCGCTCGGCCTGTCTGGCGGCCTGCGATGGCTCTGCCGCCGTCTTTGCTGCTCGGTATGCTGTGAGAAGTGCTGCCTTGGCGTCTGCAGCAGCGGAGCGTCGGTCAGTGAGTTCGTTGTTCCTGGCTTGTCTCAAATTTTTATCCTGATGTTGGTATTCGGGATGATCAGCTGGATTTCGATCGTTTGGTACGCGGGGCGGATGTTTCGGAGATCCGGTCGGCTTGCTCCTTGGCGAGGCGCGCTTCGCGCAGCCTGAGGGTTTTGGCATCACGTGCATGCGCAACAGATAGGAGCTCTTCCACCGCGTTATTCTTGGCAAAGAACTGGGTCTGGAGATTGCCGAAGGCGGTCTCGGCCTGCTGGCGGGATTTGCTGTAAGTCTCGGTCATGGGGTGTCTTTAACGTAGGCCACGAGGCCAAAACAAAAAAGGCCAGGCGAACTGCCTGGCCTCAAACTGATAATCGCTTCCGGCAGTGCCAGTACATCCGTGGTCAAAGGGAAGCAGATATCGATTAAGCGGACTGCAGATTGCAGGCCGACATTTTGCCCGACTTCATGTCGCGCTCGAGTTCAAAGCCGATCTTCTGGCCTTCGACCAGCTCGCGCATTCCGGCGCGCTCGACGGCAGAGATGTGAACGAATGCATCAGCACCGCCGTTGTCAGGCTGGATGAAGCCGAAGCCCTTGGTGGAATTGAACCATTTTACTGTGCCAGTGGTCATGATGAACCCTTTCAAAGCATAGAGTGAGGAACCGCGAAGCAGGCGCTTCGCAGACGAAAACCGACTATTTTTGAAAGAGAAGTTCGCTTAGAGCGCGGTGCCAATCGCGCGGTGAACAAAGCTCGGCAAGCAAAAGATCGATAACCAATCAATAGGGGAATGGGAGCCGGAGGTCAACGGTTAGTTTTGATATTTGCGAAGTTTTATCTTCTAGTTGTAATTTCCAGACGTAATCGGAGAGCCAAACCGTACATTCAACGAAGCCCTTCGCTAAGAGCGGCGAAGACTCGTACAGTCGCGCCAGAACAGTAAACCTTGGACGTAGTTTGCTCTGCCACGCACGCTGCGTCGGACGAGCAAGAGGGCGGACTGGGTCGCTCGAAGCAGAAACGATCTGCCGATCGAAGATCCAGCCCGCCGCGCCTGGTCCGCTACTACCTCCCCTGTCGATCAAGTTCTCTAAGCGCTGCCCGGACTTCATCGATTGACACAGGCTCATCCGTACCGGGCAACTTCCGAAGAGCCGGTTTCGAATCAACCGCGTAGAAATCCGACGCCCAAGCCGCGAGGATCGCGCGTCTGTCGTCCTGCGAAAGTGATCGCGCCCGCACGACATCGCTCGGCCGGCGGAGGTGCATCCCCTGCATCGATACCGCTGGGCCTATGGCGACTGCCCGGTCGACCGCCTGCTGCAAAATGGCATTTTCCATGACATCACCTCATTGCACGTGGGGATCGCGGTCGCCTCGCATGCGAGAGGCCGCAACCGCTGACGTTTCGGGAGCCAGCAGATCATGCTTGGCAGCGAATGCTGCAAAGAGGCCACGCGCCGTCTCTGCTTCGATGTCTCCCCATGCAAAGGTTGCTGTGAAAGGCGTCGTCGACAAAGCCTGAATAGGCTCTAGTTGACTGCAGGATGAGGTCGAAGCGATTTCGCTTCGACCTTTTCCTCTTCCAGTATCATCTGCAAGGTCGGCTAACCCCTCACCCTATCCTTGGAGTAAGGAATTCAGTTTGGTGACACTCCGGCTCGTCCGATGTGGCACTAAGGTTTGACGCTGACAAAAGTGCCTTCTTGAAGCCGACGACGTTGTCGACTGAAGCCAAGCGAAACAGACGATCAGTACTGTCACAGCAATACTCGACGCAGAGCCCGCTGCTCGAGCGAGGAAAACGCAAGCTCTGAGGGCGCTTCGCCGCGCTCAGCCAGACCGGCAATGTTAGCGAACATAGACATCACTTGGGATGGTCGATGTCGCCGGCCCCGGTGATCATACACCGTTGCGGCCGACGCGATGTCGGCTCGCTTTTTCCATCAGCTAGAAAGCAGTCGTTATGATTGAAGAAAAGGAATTTTCCATTAGCAGCAACGGTGACCGCTGGTCGTTGGAGGTGCTCGATGGCGACATGACCGTCATCCATAAGGCGAATGAACCATCCGGCAGTCACGAGACCCGCACTTCGCTTGCGGCCTTCCTCGACGAGCGAGCCGGAAAACCGGAGCATGCCGCTCTCCTCCAGGTTCTCGGCCAATCTCGCGATGAAATAGAGGATCAGTTGAAACCGGAGAAGACCGAGACGCAGTCTCTACAAATCGCAACTGAGTACCTGCTTCTGGGCGGTCGGCGGCAGGCAAAGGTCGATGACAACATCGTCAGCACCCGAAGCTGTGAGGGCGACCCCTCGGCAGCTGACGCATAGTGGCAAACTCACGTGGCGCCTCTGACGGAGAAAGAGCAGCGCGACATCATGATCCACCTGCCGTCTATGACCGATCGCTAATCAGAAAGGTTCTACAGGTGACCAAAGACAACGATCTCGGCAGCGATGCTGCTCGAAGCGATCCTGAAACTGCCGACCAAGACCGCGAGGCACTGAAGAGACGCGCGGAGGAAAATATCGAGCGGTCAAAGGGAAAGAAGAACGACATTGACCCGGATGGTCATAACGAAAAGCGTGACAATCCAGCGCCCGGGTCCGAAGCGGCAGAACCGTCCCCGGAGTGAAGTGCAAAGCTCTCAGTTGTTCGAGCAGATGGGAGCGTCGCGATGGCGCCGCTTTCGACCTTCCTTTTTCGATGGCATCACAGTGCGTTGGCATACAGAGCCCTCCATCAAGTCGCCAGCCTTACAGGATCAGCGATTAAACTTCCGTTGCTACAGCATAAGAAGTCGTCGTTGATGCTCGACGCGATAAATATCCCACGCGGCGATGATCACTTACCCTTTACATCGTTCCCAGGGACGCAACCTATTGGTCCGCCAATGCACGTGAGGGACGACATGAGTGAAATTCCTGCTCCGCCAAAGATCAACAAGGGCAGCCTACAAGAACTGATGGGGGGCCTGAGTGACGGCATCATCCTTGTTGAGCAGGGTGGACGTATCGCCTGGGCCAATGCCGCAGCCATCGCCATGCATCGTGTGGGCAGTATCGACGAGCTCGGCAGCGATGCGATCGGATATCGGCGAACGTTCACTCTGCGGTATCGGAACAATCATCCTCTGGAGGAAGGCCAATACCCGATGGAGCGGCTTCTTGCCGGGGAAACCATCGACGACGTGACCGTCGAGATATCGCCGGCAGCCGATCTTGATTTGGTCTGGGTGCATACCGTCCGCACGATGTTCATCACCGACGCTGGCGACAAGCCTGACGCACTGGCCCTGATCATCAGAGATGAGACTCCACGATTCGAGGCAGAGGAGCGGTTCGAGCGATCGTTCAACGCCAATCCTGCCCCTGGCCTGATCTGTCGGCTCGACGATCAGCGGTTCATCCGGGTCAACGAAGGATTTCTTGAGATGACGGGCTTCACCAAGGACAATGTCATCGGCAGGACCGTGGATGCAATCGGGCTGTTCTCGAACTGCGACACCGGGGACGATGCCCTATCGAAACTGACCGATGGCCGGGTTATTCGCCATCGTGAGGCCTTGGTACCTCTGCCTGGAGGCGGCGACCGGCTTGTGATCGTCGCCGGCGAGCCGATTTCCGTGGTCGAAGACCCGTGTATGCTGCTTACCTTCGCCGATCTCGACGCAAGGCGAAAGGCCCAGAACGCTCTCCGTCAGAGCGAAGAGCGCTTTTCAAAATCGTTTCGGCTCTCACCTGCCCCAGCTGCAATTTCAAGGCTCGACGACTTCGTGTTCACGGAAGCAAACGACGCATTCCTGCAGATCTCGGGTTACGCGTTGACGGAGGTTGTCGGCCGGACCGCCGGCGAACTCCGTCTATGGGAGGACATTGCCGCCAGACGCGCCGTTGAGCAGAAGCTGCGTGACAACACCTTCGTCCGCAATGAGCCGATGCGGATGAAGCAGAAGGATGACGGAGTTGCCGACTGCCTTGTTTCCGCTGAACGCGTGGAGATCAATGACGAACAATGCGTCATTTGGGCCCTTCAGGACGTAACGGAACGCCGGCGCAGTGAAGCGCAGCTCGTCGAGGCGATCGAAAGTGTCATGGCCGACACGTCCTGGTTCAGCCGCTCCATTGTCGAGCGTCTCGCGACCTTGAAGCAAGGGTCGACGACAACGTCGACAGCCGGACTGCTGGAGCTTAGCGAGCGGGAGCGGGACATCCTCGCCCTGATCTGCAAAGGGCAAAGTGATGCGGAGATGGGAGAGACGCTGCATCTCTCAAAGAACACCATTCGCAACCACATCGCATCCCTATACGGAAAGATCGGCGTTAACCGACGTGCGGCCGCTGTCATCTGGGCGCGGGAACGCGGCTTTACAGGTGGCCCCGACGGAAAATCAACAACGCGTGGGGGTACAAGATCGCGTGGAAAGTGACGCGGAGCCCGCAAAAAGGTCATTTGATACTAATTGCGATAGTACTTTCCACTCTGAACTTTCATCGGGAACGGTTCTATTTCCAACATCATGACGCCGGCGAGTTCGGTGTCACATGATCGAAACGCTGTCTAAGGAAAGGCTGCATTATGGATAAGAACCGTATCGAAGGTGCCGCAAAGGAACTGAAGGGCACGATCAAGGAAGTTGCTGGCAAGGTCACCGGCAACAAGGAACTGGAAGCAGAGGGCAAGGTCGACAAGGCCGCCGGCCAGGTGCAGAGCACTGTCGGCAAGGGCAAGGACGCCATCAAGGATGCGTTGAAGTAACTGTCCTGCGATCAACCGGCTCGCCGACACTGGCGAGCCGCCGATCACCCATCAAAGGTCAATCCCGATGTTATTTCCGCTGTTCACGAGCGCGGCACCTGCCGCGAATTCCGTCGCGGCAGGTGCCGCGATCAAATGCCTCCTGGCTTATACCCATGGTCTCGAAGACTGCCTGATCGACGTCGAAATAGCAGACGGTGTCATCATGCTCACCGGAACGGCGTCATCGCAGCAAGCCGCACGCGATGCGACCTCGCTTGCCGCCGACTTCACGTCGAAGCCGGTGATCTGCAACCTGCAGGTCGCCTCTGTTTCGCGCTTCGCCTGAGCAGCTGCGCGGCAGATTCAAACGCTGCATTAAAAACAAGGAACCTACCATGAAAAAGATGATCATCCTCGCACTGTCGGCAACCGTTGCTCTCGCATCGGTCGCTTCGGCGGCCGGCACGCATCACAGCAAAAAGCAGCATAACCAGCAGGTTGCGTCGCAACCTAAAGAGCGACTTGGAACACTGTCGTGCGAAGTCGCTGGCGGCATCGGATTGCTCATCGGTTCGAGCCGCACTGTCGACTGCCAGTTCAAGCAGCGCACTGGCAAGGTCGAACGCTACACCGGAACGATTGGCAAGCTCGGTATCGATGTGGGCGTAACCGGAAAATCCTATCTGAGCTGGATCGTCGTCAACACGACGCCGACAACAGTCGGTGAAGGCAGCCTTGCCGGGACTTATGTAGGAGCATCCGCTGGCGCATCTCTCGGCGTCGGTCTCGGCGCGAATGCGCTCATCGGCGGCAACGCCAAGAATTTCGGCCTGCAGCCGCTGAGCGCGGAAGCGGGGACCGGTCTGAATGTTGCGGCTGGCGTCTCGCGCCTGCAACTGCGCAAAGCCAGCTAAATCGGCGACCACCCTTTGAGCAGGCAGTTCGAAAAGGACCTTGGCTCGAAGGTGGTCAGATCTTAGGACATACCCTATCACCGGGGCACCTTAAAGCCCCGTGCTATCGCGCCGAACTTGGCAGCGCCATTCTTCGAAAGGACACGCTCATGACTGATCCAATCAGCGTCACCCGTCGATCAGATGACAGAGAAGGTCATCTGCTGGATACAGCAATTTTGAACAAGATTTCCTGGAGGGCCGTCTTTGCCGGTGTTGCACTTGCACTCTCCGTTCAAGCCCTCTTGAACCTTCTTGGCCTTGGCATCGGCTTGGCGGTTGTCGATCCATCTTCCTATGGTAACCCCGCAGCGGCAACTGTCTCGACAGCCAGCGCTGCATGGTTCGTTGCCTCAGGCGTCGTCGCGTCCTTCGTCGGCGGCTACATCGCCAGCCGCCTGTCTGCCCGGCCCAGTAGAACGACCGGTGGTTATCACGGCCTGACAGCATGGGCTGTCACCACCTTGCTGGTTCTCTATCTGCTGACCACATCTCTAGGTGCAGTTGTCGGTGGCGCGTTCAGCGGCGTTTCAAGCATGCTTGGCGGTGTCGGCCAGACGGCGTCAACGGCGGCAAGTGTTGCAGTGCCCACCTTGGCAAATAACGGAAATCCGTTTTCGGGCATCGAACAGCAGATCAGGTCTGCAACAGGCGGCAACGATCCCCAGGCGCTACGCGACACTGCCGTTGCTGCGCTGCGAGCAGTGATCACCGGGGATCAGGCGACACTGGACGACGCACGCAACAAGGCTGCAGCCGCGCTCGCTCGCGCGCAGAATATACCGGTCGATCAAGCCAAGACACAGGTTGCGGACTACGAGGCCCAATACAAGCAGTCGATTCAGATGGCGAAGCAAAAAGCCATTGAGGCCGCTCAGTCGGCCAGCAAAGCGCTGTCAACGGGCGCGATCGTGGCGTTCGTTGCGCTTTTGATCGGGGCGATCGCAGCCTGGTTTGGCGGCGTCGCAGGCACGGTGCGAGCCGGAATGCGACGACAGTAAAGAGATGACGATGACGACCTGCGCATAGCCAACTGATGCCGCCAGCCTAAAAAGGTTGGCGGCGCACTGCGTCAAGCAGTCTTTCATCGCAATTATGTCAGCAACCGACAGTCGCGGGCTGATTGCTAACCCTACCTGCAATCGAGTTCCCTAAGCGCAAGCTGAACCTCGTCGATTGAGAGCGGCTCATCCGTCCCGGACAATTGCCGAAGAGCCGGCTTCGAATCGACGGCATAGAAGTCAGATGCCCACGCGGCAAGGATGGCTCGCTTGTCATCGACCGATAGAGATCGGGATTTCACGACGTCGATCGGCCGCCGGAGCTGCATGCCCCGCATCAATACCGTCGGCCCCATGGTAACTGCACGGTCGACCGCCTGCTGCAAAATGGCGTTTTCCATGAGATCACCTCATTGCACGTGAGGATCGCGGTCGCGTCGCATGCGAGAGGCAGCAATCGCTGGCGTTTCAGGAGCCAAAATATCATGCTTCGCCGCGAATGCTGCAAAGAGGCCCCGCGCCGTCTCTGCTTCAATGTCGCCGTGAAGCGCCGCCTGACACGCCTTCATAGCAACAGAGTGCGCCGTGTCCCTGAACGATGTCGGCCATTCGGCAAGGTGTCGATAAGCGTCCATCACACTGCGAACTTCTGCAGGGAAGCCCAAGCCGACAAGAATGGTGACGGGTTTTGTGAACATATCGGGTTTCATCGCTCTCTCCTTTCCAACCCGGAATGTTGACGAGCGCCACCGCGGTGGCGCCCTTGGACCTAGTGGACAAGCTTAGGAATTAAGCCGCCTTCTGCGCTTCGATCTGCGCCGGGGCGGCGGACGTCAAAGCAGGCGTGCTCTGGATCGAAATTTTTCGAGGCTTCAGTGCCTCGGGGATCTCACGGACGAGCTCGATCGACAGGAGACCATTGCTGAGATCAGCCCCATTGACCCGCACATGATCGGCAAGTTCGAACCGATGTTCGAACGGACGGCCAGCAATACCGCGATGCAGGTAGCCATCTGCCGAAACTTCCTGCTTCTTGCCGGTGACGGTCAGCAGGTTGGAGCGGAAACTTATGTCGAGATCGTCCTTTGCAAAGCCGGCTACCGCGATAGAGATGCGGTATGAGTCGTCGCCTGTTTTGACGATATCATAGGGCGGCCAGTCATTCGTCGAACGGGCGCGCTGCGCATTTTCCAGAAGATTGAAGATCCGGTCGAACCCAACGCTCGAGCGGTAGAGGGGTGCATAGTCGTAAGATGTTGCCATAGCCATATCCTCCTTGAAGCAACATGGGTACGGGAATGCCAAAAGCGGCGCTCCCGGCGAAGCCAACCCTGTCTCAGCGGCTGGCGGCAAACGATTTGGTTTTGACGATTTTCCGATTCAAGATCAGCTAGGAAATTTTTTTGCCGACCCAAGTTGCCCTATCGTCAATTTACTGACCGACTGAGGATGCGATGCGGGTACGCCGCCTTGAACTGCGAGATCATTGCGGATGCCTGCTGCAATATCCGCTCGGTTGTTTCCGGCGTGTCGCGTGCCAGCTCATCAGCGTTTACGCGGATGGCTTCCGCCATATTGGCCGACATCACAGCGAAACGGCCCTCACCGTAGACGAGAGATTCAAAGTCCGGAATGCGGTAGAGTATATGCGCGGTGGTGAGACCATAGCCATTGAGTTGGCGCTCCAGATCCGACGAGAATAGCATGCTTCATCTCCATTTCGTGACATTGCGAAGGTGGCGCAAAATCGTGCAGCTATCAACGGCTTTTTTTGAGCTCTACGATGCGGTTTCTTGTTCCTTTACAGCATGTTAGCAGCCACCTCGCCTGAGTGCTAATTTTTCTTCTCGACCCTCTTGAAATCGAAAAATCTCGAAAATAAATTTTGCCCGCGAACGCTCAAGTGAGGTTCGTACCCGCCCGGACTGGCAATCCGGTCCGGGCAGGGATTTTGCGTCATCTTTTTTGTCCAATGGAGGAAAACATGTCGTTTAGACCGCTACACGATCGCATTCTGGTCCGCCGGGTCGAATCTCAGGAGAAGACCAAGGGCGGCATCATCATTCCCGATACTGCCAAGGAAAAGCCCTCCGAGGGCGAGGTCGTCGCCGTCGGGCCTGGCGCGCGCAACGAGGCCGGCCAGATCCAGGCGCTCGACGTCAAGGCGGGCGATCGCATCCTGTTCGGCAAATGGTCCGGCACGGAAATCAAGATCAGCGGCGAAGACCTGCTGATTATGAAGGAAAGTGACGTCCTGGGCATTATCGAAGCTCAGGCCGAGCAGCAGCGTGCAGCGTAAGCCTGCCCGCCCATCAGTCAAAAAGCTGCCTATTGAAGGAGTGAACAAATGGCTGCGAAAGAAGTCAAATTCAACACCGATGCACGCGAACGCATGCTGCGTGGGGTCGATGTCCTTGCCAACGCCGTGAAGGTCACGCTTGGTCCGAAGGGCCGCAACGTCGTCATAGACAAGTCTTACAGTGCGCCGCGCATAACCAAGGACGGTGTGTCGGTCGCCAAGGAAATCGAACTGGAAGACAAGTTCGAAAACATGGGCGCACAGATGCTGCGGGAAGTGGCATCGAAGACCAATGATCTCGCCGGCGACGGCACAACGACCGCGACCGTTCTTGCCCAGGCGATCGTCAAGGAGGGCGCCAAGGCGGTGGCGTCAGGCATGAACCCCATGGACTTGAAGCGGGGCATCGATCTTGGCGTCGATGCCGTCATCAACGAGCTCAAAGCCCGCGCACGCAAGATCACCAGCAATTCCGAAATTGCCCAGGTCGGCACTATCTCGGCCAATGGCGACAAGGAGATCGGCAAGTATCTAGCCGAAGCGATGGAAAGGGTTGGCAACGAAGGCGTCATCACGGTCGAGGAAGCCAAGACCGCCGAGACCGAACTCGAAGTCGTCGAAGGTATGCAGTTCGACCGTGGCTATCTCTCGCCCTACTTCGTGACCAACCAGGACAAGATGCGGGTCGAGTTCGAAGACCCCTATATTCTGATCCACGAAAGGAAGCTGACGAACCTTCAGTCCTTGCTGCCCGTCCTCGAAGCGGTCGTGCAGTCCTCCAAGCCGCTGCTGATTATTGCTGAAGATGTCGAAGGCGAAGCGCTTGCAACACTCGTCGTCAACAAGCTGCGAGGCGGGCTGAAGATTGCCGCCGTGAAGGCGCCGGGCTTCGGCGACCGCCGCAAGGCGATGCTCGAAGACATCGCCATCCTGACGGGCGGTACTGTCATATCCGAAGACCTTGGCATCAAGCTCGAAAACGTGACGCTCAACATGCTTGGCCGAGCCAAAAAGGTGGCGATTGAGAAGGAAAACACGACGATCATCGATGGCGTCGGTTCCAAAGCCGAGATCGACGGCCGCGTCGCCCAGATCCGGGCGCAGATCGAGGAAACCACCTCCGACTACGACCGCGAAAAGCTGCAGGAGCGTCTCGCCAAACTCGCTGGCGGTGTCGCCGTCATCCGTGTTGGTGGCTCCACCGAAGTCGAGGTGAAGGAGAAGAAAGACCGCGTCGATGACGCCCTTCATGCAACCCGCGCAGCTGTCGAAGAAGGTATTCTGCCCGGCGGGGGCGTCGCGCTGTTGCGGGCTGTGACGGCTCTCAACACTCTTGCGACCGCCAATCAGGACCAGAAGGTGGGCATTGAGATCGTCCGGCGCGCCATCGAAGCTCCTGTCCGCCAGATCGCCGAGAACGCTGGTGCGGAAGGTTCGGTGATCGTCGGCAAGCTCCGCGAGAAAGCCGACTTCTCTTTCGGCTGGAATGCGCAGACCGGCGAGTACGGTGACCTCTACGCGCAGGGCGTCATCGATCCTGCCAAGGTCGTGCGTACCGCTCTTCAGGATGCTGCCTCCGTCGCCGGCCTGCTGGTGACGACGGAAGCGATGATTGCCGAAAAGCCAAAAAAGGACGTTGCTCCGGCAAGGCCCGCAGGCGCCGGAATGGACTACTAAGCAGGTGTGCCTGCCACGAAATGGCGGGCACTCTCGCTGAAGAATCAGATGGCGAGCCATCTTTCACAGGAAGATCTGCGCATTTGCGTCGATGTCGTTAAGACAATCGCACGCGAACGCGGAATAGCCAGAGAGCCGGCAGCGGTCGCGGAACTGATGACAGCCGTTGCCCGCAATTATAACAGGGGCGTCCGCACCTACGACCAACTGGTGGAGGCCATGAAGGCCGCCACCTGACAGGAAGCGCCCGGCTGATGACCGGCCGGGCGCTTCCCATACGCCGCACTATCCATGAATTTGCGGATCCACTGAAATTCGGGCGAGTGATCATCGCCGATGCGTCGCATGAACCGCTTGCTCCATCCATCCGGTCAAGCAGTCGGGAAGGCGGCTCGCCGAAGAGCGAGGGGGTTGAGGGGCTCTCAAAAACCCTCCGGCTTCAGCGCAGCGAAGTACTGAGCGGCCGCGGTGACTTTGTCCTTTCATCCGGCGTGCAACGTTGCGCATCTGCTGACGGGAGCCGAATGCGAACGCGAAGAGCTGGTCCATGCGGAAGCTGAAAGCGACGCCTGACGACGTGAATATCATCATTCATCTTATCATTGTCGTGAGCTCCTCCCGCTCCGCCGGGCCGCTCGGTAAAGAATTGCTAGTCGCCTATCGGGCAAACGAGCATCTTCGATGCTTACAGTCTTCGGCCGTCACGACCGAGGCGGCGAATTACCGAAGGAACTCTGGGGCGCAACATTTCAAGAGAAAGCAGTATCCCTTCCAACGCCCCTCTAAGCGCCTCCCACGTCCAGCAAATTAAGCTTTGGCAAATAGCCAAAATTTGATCCCTGGGTAGGGGATAAGCGTATACGCCCATCTGTTTGCCGAGGCCTGTATTTCTTGCGAGGAAAACGCAATGATAAATGCGCCCGATCTCCCCGCCGCTGTTGAACCGGACGGGTGCCCTGTTTTGAAAAACCTTACCGTGCTGTTGGTAGATGACGACTTTACTTTCGCGAACCGGCTTGGCAAGGTCCTAGGAGATCGCGGTTTGGATGTCTGTGCTGCACCACCGTTGAGGAGGCGGAGGCCGTTATTTAAGTCTGCCGCTTCGACGTAGTGATAACGGACCTGCGTATCGGCAATGACAGCGGCCTCGACCTCGTTGAGTTAATTCACGAGGTTTCGCTTGATACAAGATCAAAGGTGCTGACGGGATATGGTCACGTCGACACGGTTGTGTCCGCAGTGAAACTGGGTGCCACTGAGTTTTTGAGCAAACCGGCAGATGCCGATGAGATTTTGGAGATACTGGGAATAGCGCAGCAAAACGGGCAATCCGGTGCGCCTTGCCTGGAGTCGGCCCAGGAGGTGCGCTGGGAGCATATTAACAGAGTGTTCGCTGAAACCGGGAACAACATTTCGATGACAGCGCGGCTCCTGGGGTTGCACCGGCGGACTTTGCAGCGACTTTTGGCCCGTGGTCAACGGCGTAGATGATTGCGACCCAAAAATCCTTTCTGTTTTGATCCGGGCTTCGAGCACTCCGTAATAAGTTTGCTCCACGCAGAGCACTACTAGTGGAGCCGGCTCCACGCCCCGGGAGCTGACGCGGATCTGCATAGGATCCGCAGGGGTCGGCGGCCAGTCCGCCGGCCCTTTATTGGAGGAAGTCATAAATGGACTACGAAGACGGTATGACCGTGTTTTACGATCCGTTATCAAGACAGTAATCGTTGTTTTCCGGGGGGAAACCACGATGCTGAAAGGGCCTTTTGAAAATGCCCGTAGTGGTGTTGCTGCCGGTGAAGATCTATGCGTCAAACTCGGCTGGCGTTCGAACGCGCCCAATAACGAAACACGCAAAGACGGGATTTAGATCGAGAAAATGCCGGGCTGATAATTCGGCCCGGCACTTCCACTCACATCTTGGGAAGCAGAACTTTATCGATAACGTGGATCACGCCGTTCGACTGTTTGACGTCAGCGATCGTCACGGTCGCCATGCCTCCCGCCTCGTCGGTTAGCGTAATCTTGCCCATGTTTTCCTTGGCCTTCAAAACACAGCCGCCAACTGTCTTGATGTCATGTTCGCCACCATCATCCTTGATCATTTTGGCAACGGTGCTGGCCATTGCGTCCGCGGCGACCACATGGCAAGTCAGAATTTTGACGAGCTTGTCCTTGTTCTCAGGCTTGAGGAGAGTCTCTACGGTTCCCTTCGGAAGCGCCTCGAAGGCTTCGTTGGTGGGAGCGAACACGGTGAACGGCCCTTTCCCTTCGAGTGTGGAAACGAGGCCTGCAGCCTTGACGGCAGCGACTAGCGTCGTGTGATCCTTCGAATTCGCGGCATTTTCGACGATGTTCTTGTCCTCGAACATCGCCGCTCCACCGACCTTAGGGTTGGCGGCATATGCAGCCAAGCTGCCTGTCATCATGCTGGCCAACGCGACTGCCGAAACTACCAGAAATTTCTTCATGATCATCTCCTCTCAATGCCGGCCTCTTGGCTCGGTAAAGGTTCTACGGATGACCACCACTCCGGTTCAAAAATCGGAGAAAGATCGTGCAAAATGATCTGGAGACGAGGTTGTAAGCAGGTCCGCGATTGTTGGATCGATGATACTCACCGTCAAATTCCAAGGATTGGCTGTATCAACCGCAAAAACCTGCTCTTGAAGCGTAGCGGCGCCTCGGTCACGGCAAGACATATGCAGTCTTTGCCAGCATTAGCCTTCGGCTGATGCACCAAGCTGTCGTCGGCCATCTCTACATCACCTCGCGCAAATGTCGAAACCTCATCGCTAAAGCTCCCATCAAGTACCAGCGTGAGCTCCACGCCTCGATGTGAGTGCTCCGGAACCGGTTGGCCGGCGGGAATTTTTAGCAATCGCACTGTCGTCGTTTCGTCGCCGGTTGGGATCACCATTTGGGCGGCACCGCGCCCGAGCTTGCGCCATTTCAGGCCTCCGGCTGCGTCGATATAGGTTCTAAGCGGCTCCGGGTATGTGGGATCAGGCGGCGAGCGTTTCTTGATGGGCACAACCTTGTCGATCTGGCCCGCATCGATCCTAGCTTTGAGACTCTCCCAGCTTTGTGACACCTCGGCTTCATCAGCAGGTTCGCAGTCGATAAAATAGCCGCCAACGCTTTCCAGCATCGAAAGCTTTGATCGGCAGGCGGGGCATAGAGCGAGATGGGTAGCCACGGCAACACTCCAACCCTCAGCCAGCATCCCGGCAGCATATTGCTGGAGCATGTCGTCATCCAGATGATGTTCGATCATTTGGCTTCGTCCTGAAGCGCTGCGCGCAGTTTCTCGCATGCAAGCCGTATCCTTGATTTCACCGTTCCAATTGGGATGTTCAGTTTTTCTGCTATAGTCGAATGAGTAAGACCCTCGAAGAACGACATTCGAAGCACTTCCGCATATCTTTCCTTCAAACGCGTCATTGCCCGGCCCAGCGCCACCGCACTCTGATGCCGCTCTATTGCCAAGTCGGCGGCCTCGAATTCCTCTGGCACGAAAGCCGGATCGTTAGGATCAAAGTCAGGCCTCAAACCTCTGCGAACCGAGTCGATCATTTGATTTCTGGCTATCGTAAATATCCACGTTGACGCCTGCGCCTTGGAGGCATCAAAAAGTGACGCCTTGTGCCAAACCCGCATCATCGTCTCCTGCGCCAGCTCCTCTGCCAGGATTCGATTTCCTCTCGTCATCTTCACCATGTAAGAGCGCACACGGGGATAAAAATGCCGATAAAGGGTCTCGAACGCGCCAACATCGCGCCAATCTGCGACCGCGGACATCAGCACTTTGATCCGGTCCGCGTCTAACCTAACGCTTTCTTCCTCCAATTTACCGACCTTTCGAGCCCCGCCCGGCGTCGGCCACCCTGTTGCCTCGACACGGGCGGCTCGACGTAATGCGGTTCGGCGCGGCAGTTGCATCCTCATGGGGCAATCTACGCATCAACATTCCGCTGGATCAAAAATCGCGTCGAAAATTTGCTCGAAGGCCTTGATGGCAGCTCTCATCGACTCCGGCGGCCACTTCATACGCGCGAAACAACGCCAAAGATCCGCTGCGTGACCCAAAAGCCGGCGCCCGATGCGACCGCCGACAAGACTGTTCCCCAAATCAGGTCAGCAATCGTTAAGGCGGTCGACCAGTTTTTCAGGGTGGACTGGTTGGTCAGGTCATAGGTGGCGTAAGCCATGAAGCCGACTGCAGCGCCGTAGATGATTGCTGTCGTCACTGATCCTGAGATCAAACCCCTCCTGACCGCGAGAAAGGTCAGCTCGCCGGCGTAGATCAGGTAAAATGCAATGGCCGGCGCCAATCGGAATTGCGGCGCAAGCATGTCGCCCAACGTCGGTCGATAAAGCCGGTCGGCCATGGTGCTCAGCCAGACAAAATCGATGGCCACGAAAGCGATAAGCGTTGCAGTATAGGCGGTCAGGTAAGTTTTCATACTGCGCTCCCAGGTGGATTTTCAAGCTCAGTTTATGCGCGTCCAGTCCACGCCCTTGCAGATCAGACCGGCGATGACACAGCCTTTCGTGGTCATCCGGGCGCCGTCGACCTTGACGGTCAGCTTGTAGCTCAGGCACGTTGCGGATCGAAAGCGGTGCCGGAGTAGCTGCCCTCGCTGTCCTCCTTGATCGACATAACCAGTTTGTCACTTTCTTTTCCTTTGGCGTGCCGGCCTTTATCCATGTGTTGACCGCTCAGATATCAGCACCGCAAGGTGCAATACGCACACGCGCATTCCCGTCTCAGCGGGCCCAGTTGCCGTTTATATCGGCGGCTTCAGCAGGAAATGCCGCTCCAACAAGAATAACGGGAATTGCCAAGGCAAACGATTTCGCTCTGTTTCTGTCAAAGAGCGCCTTCTTCGGGATTGTAGCCATCGAGATGGACCTTGAACGTCTTGGAGCCCACCGCGTCGAACGCGTGCCAGTTTTCGGTTTAGGATGTGCTGGGGGCGTCTCGGGCTTGTGGATTGCGGCGCGATTGGCAGCCTCGCGGCCAGGTTCGGTTGTGCTTCTTGTCGCTGTGGAGACCTGTACGCTTGCGTTTCGTCTGGACAAGCTGACGAAGGCCAACATTGTCGCTACCGCTTTGTTTGGTGATGGTGCCGCTGCCTGCATAGTCAGGGCGGGCGACGCGGGAGTGGCTGAGATAGAAATGAGTGGCCAGCATACCTGGCGAGACACACTCGACATCATGGGATGGAGCGTCTATCCCGAAGGTCTGGGGGTTATTTTCGACCGCGCTATTCCACCATTCGCTGAGAGCAATCTTCGCCCCGCGATCGAGGCGATACTCTCGAAGTCCAATCTCAACGTTCAAGATGTTGACCGCTTCGCGTGTCACCCCGGCGGCGCCAAGGTCATCAACGCGCTCGAAGACGCCCTGACGCTCAAACGCGGGACGCTCGACCATGAACGCAATGTTCTCTCCGAATTCGGAAATATGTCTTCTCCGACGGCCCTGTTCGTTCTTGATCGGCTTATTGCCTCGCGTCTGCCGCCACGTACGCTGCTGACCGGGATGGGACCAGGTTTTACAGTGAGCTGTGTCTCGCTAAAGCAACTTCATGATCTGGCCGATTCTCTTGCTATCGGCTGTCACCGTTGAGCGCGTGGGTGAACTATGGCTCGCAGGACGCAACACTCGAGCATTGCTAAGACGAGGTGGTCGGGAAGTTGGCCGAGAGCATTACGGCTTGATCGTCGCGCTCCATGCGCTTTGGCTGGCATGCCTGTGGATTTTGTCATGGAATGTCACGGTGGATTTGACTTGGCTCGCTGCGTTCGCCCTTCTCCAGGCTTTGCGGCTCTGGATACTGCTGACGCTCGGCACACGCTGGACGACACGTATTATTGTGGTGCCCGGGGAGACGCTTGTTGAGGCGGGGCCCTATCGCTTTATGCGGCACCCTAATTATGTGGTCGTTGTCGGCGAAATCGCAGTGCTTCCATTGTGCCTTGGCCAACCGCTTCACGCGCTGTTATTCTCTATCGCAAACGCGATCGTTCTCGTCGTCCGTATCAAGAGCGAAAATGCAGCGCTTTCAGGATCTCGACATGCTGCCCAGGTCAAAAGCTTTGGAAGGGTCTGGAAAGTGGTGACATGAAGATTGCCGCATTCGTAGGGGCTCCAACTGGCATCGTCAGTGCTCATCAGTCTGGCGCGTTTGACGCTGACAAGACAGCGGTGCTTGACCCGTTGGTCCAGACCGCGAGCTCTGTACAGGCAATCAACGAAGCATGGCTTCTGGTCGCAATCCTGACGGCCTGCGCGATTACCGCTCTTCCTTTCGCAACGCGAGTAGCGCCCGGCGAGGATGGAGCCTAACCGATCCGACCCAATGATTGTACGCCTAGCTAAGCCACGATGGCAATGATTGCTCGTGGCAGCAAACATTGACCCGTTTCCCTGAGATTTTAGAAAATGATCGTGACAATCGAGCCGGAAGGCAACATCTTTCTGTCAAATCGGCCTTCGTGAATATCCACGATACGGCGGACAATCGTAAGGCCTATACCAAGGTTGTCTCCAGCGCTCTTAACGGTGTTCAGGACCCAATCTTTTGGGTCCTGATCCTCAACCGATATGAAATCGGGCCCGGCGCGAACCACGATATGTGTGCCGGCTGGCGTGTGCCGGACCGCGTTTTCGCTCAGGTTTCGCAAAGCATCGCGCAAAAGTGCAGCCACCCCCTGGATCACAGCGGCCTCTCCGACAGCTATAAACTCCAAGGAATGGGCATTCTTGTAGACCCAGGGCGCCAGCTGCTCGACCGTGGACGACGATAATTCGACGAGCTCTACTGGTTCGAACACGCCGTGATCGAAACTCTCCAGGCGAGCGAGCGTCGTTAGTTGACCGACAAACTGCACGAGATCATCGAGGTCTGCTTCGACCCGCCTTGCACGGGGGTGATCGATATGCCCAAGTTCCAGCTTCATCGCAGCAAGCGGCGTTCTGATTTCGTGGGCGATACCGGACGTCAACGTCTTTTGCGATTTCATCAGCTCCGCGACCCGTTCGAAAGCTCGATTGACGGCCACTGCCAGATGCGCGACTTCGCGCGGCATTTTGTCGAACTTCAGGTGCGAGTTGGAGTTCATGGGATCAATTTGGTCAGCCGCGTCAGCGGCCGCACGAACCGGTCGCAGCGCCTGCCGTACGGAGAGCAATGTCGCGCCAAAAACGAGAACGAGGAGGATGCTCATCGGAACAACAAGGTGCTCGATAATCTCGTTCCAAAGTACTGCTGACACGACATCTCGCGGATCACCGAGATTGGCAACATCTACGAGAAAACGCCGACTTCCGAGGACTACCGCGCGCCCGCCCACCAAAGACAGTGGCTTGCCAGGCTTCAGCGATCGAAGCCAGAAGTTCGGCCGATCTATATCCCTGGGCAGAAACCGATCCTCACAGACGTACTAGATGATGATTTTTAATTGAGTTTACGATGTTGAGGAGTGTCACTATCGCGTATTTCAGATACGCGATAGTGACAGTAATCTTGATGGCCCGACGTAAATGATGTAACTTTTCCGTATCTGAAATACGCGAAAGTTCCATATTGTGCCCCTTTATCTCGTTGGCGAAAACATCGATAAAACCCGTAGCCACCGACAAGCGGAGGCTGGGAAACTGGTCCAGCTCATGCGCGGCATCTACGTCGACGCTGATGATGATATAGATCAGACGGTACGCGGCCATGCGGTGCGCATCGCCAAATACCTCTATCCGAATGCCTACCTATCGGCCGCCAGCGCCGTGCTGCTTGGCCCCATGCGTGATGGCCGCCTGTTTCTGACCGGCCGCCGCGTGCAGCGCCAGCGTATCAGAGCGCTCGAAATCATTCAGAACAAAGCGCCGGACCACCCCTCTGTCGCCCAGGCGGCAGTCGGCGATGACATGGGCGAGTTCCGCGTGGACGTGTCTTCGCTGCGCCAGCGTTTTCTGGAAGCCTTCCGCATGCGTAGTGAACATGCGGCCTCATTTGACGAAGACATGAAAGAGGCAATCGCTGCACGGCTGATCGAAGAATACGGAAGTCCGGAGAGCGCCGCCGATGCGGTGTTTAAGCTTGCCCGCGACAATGACTGGCTTAACGAAGGGAGTGCGGCTGAGCGTTTCCTAAAACGGAAGCCAACGGCCGCTGTCGCCGTTACCAACCAGGCTACGCTCGACCTAATCGTGGCGTGGCATGGCGCCGCAATCGGCAACTTGGTGCATGATGGCTTCGAATGGCGATGGAAGCCATCCGATCCGGATGGCCCGCCGCTTGTGCGCCAGACCACGCCCGGCAAATTGCCGCCCTTCATTGAATCGCTGTTGCCGGAAGGCTGGTTGAACCGAGTGCTGAACAGCCCGGACGAGCGGGCGGAACTGCGCACCGGTAAGCGCTATATGTCGAACATCACGATCGTAGAGCGAGCGAGCGAGCTGACGACGCTTCCAGCCGACATTCTACTGACGCGGCTGGCCGGCTTCACGACAAATCACCTGTTTACAGGGACCTATGTCGGTCCCGGCCGGGGTGATATTCATGATACGTTCGAACAGAACCTGGCAAAAATCTTCGCAACGGGCGCAACGCCGCGCCTGTCAGGCGTTCAAATCAAGGCGCCAATGTTTCTCGACGCCACCGGTACGCTTATGCCCAGTTCGAACAAGCCGTTCACACATATTCTCAAGCCCGCCGGAACATCGGGATTTGAGGCGCTGCCCGCAATAGAGTGGCAGTCCATGGAACTTGGCAGGGCGGCCGGGTTCATCGTGCCCGCCATTGCGCTTGTCGCCATGCCGGACGGCATGCCGCATGCGCTTGCAGTTGAACGGTTTGATATCCGCACAAGTCTTGACGAAATGCGCCGTATGGCGCTCGAAGACATGGCATCCGTTCTCGGCGTTCGGGCGGAAGACAAATACACAGGCACCATGGAGCGGATTGCGGCAGCCCTGCGTCCCCTCTCCACCGACGCCGATACCGATTTACTGCTGGTCTTGCGGCGGGCTCTGTTCGCGTGGCTGATCGCGGACGGCGACATGCACCTGAAGAACATGGCCGTCCTGAAAATCGCGGAACCAGGCAGAGGAGATTTCAGCTCGGTCCGTATGGCGCCGCTCTATGACGCTGTAACAACGCGGGTGTTTCCGAACCTTCAGAATGACCATATGGCGCTGAAAATCAGCGGCAAGGACGAACGGTTGAAAAGAGCGGATTTCCGCCGGTTTGCAGCGACGGCAAGTATTCCGGCGGCGGCGGCGGACACGGCCATGGATGAACTGGCGGCGGCCCTTGCGCGCGGCGTGGATGAGCTTGCTCTGCCGGACCCGCTGACAGACGGTTCAGTCGGCGCTGAACGGGCGGCGCAGATGCGGGCAATTGTCTGCGAGCGTTTGGCCGCATTTGATTAGCATGGTGCTAAATTCGACCTTGAGCGATGGGTCCCCCGGCAGGGCTCGAACCTGCAATCAATCGGTTATGAGCCGACGGCACTCACCATTGAGCTACAGGCCTGCCTTCCCTTCTTTATGCGCGTTCGCGCCAGCGATTGACGAACTCCGCAAGTTTCTCTCGCGGGCCGCTGTCAAAAGAACAGTGGGCAACTCTTGGAGGCCGCAGGTCGGCAATTCGTCCTCATCCCAGAGCCGCTGCCATGCCTCTCGGACAACTCCGTATCCGATCCCAAGACGATCGGCCTCGCGCAGAAGCGCCTGTCCAAGGCCGGTTTCTTCAGAGATTGCTACGACTTGATCCATTGCAATAACTTTCATCAGGATTGAGAACGACTGCCGTCGTGTACTGCTCCCCCACTCTCTCAAATATCCGGAGAACCACGATCAGCCTCGTCCTCGGTCGATTTGACCCCGCTATCATCCGGCAAGCTGATGAGAATTAATCACGGGCGAGTTTCGTTGAATACTTGTAGCCGTCCGGAACCCCGAGCGCGAGGCCGCGTTTTTTAGCATCGGAGGACATGATGGAACATAGCCAATATAACTGGATCAGCATCAGAGCTCACGAGATATGGCAATCTGAAGGTTGTCCAAATGGGAAAGATCGCGAGCATTGGGCCAAAGCGGCCGAAGAATGGGAACACCGCAAAAGGCGGCTGGAGGTCCCCTACGAGGCGCTGCGGGAGCAAGTGAGGCGCGTTCTGGTGGTCGACGACGAGCCGCTGATACGGTTTGCTACCGTCGAGGCCCTGGAAGACGCCGGCTTCGAGGTCCTTGAGGCGGGCAACGCTGACGAGGCTCTCGTCCTTCTTCAACGGAATGATTTTGACGCTGTATTCACCGATGTGAATATGCCGGGAACGACGGATGGACTGGGGCTCACCTCCCTGGTGCGAGCCCGCTCGCCGCAGACTCGCGTCATCGTCACTTCTGGCCATGTTAGACTTGGTGCTTTTGACCTTGCGAGCGGCGTGTCATTTATTCCCAAGCCCTACACATATGACGCGATTGTCCGCATGCTGCAGGCACCAGGCTTCGGAACGCGATAGGCGACGTGAACCGGCGTCGCGACGACTGCTAGCGTGTGTTTTGACAGACAGGCAAGACCAACATTGCGACGACTTCGATCACGCCGGTTGAGTAGCAATGCATAGGGATCAAATAATCAAGGGGCAAGCCGCACCAAAAATCGACATGCTGGAGCGGGAGGCCTCAACTTTTACCAGCGGCACGTCGATGTCATCGAGTGTCACGATCGCTTTATGCGGGCAGATACCACTCCCGCGGTCGTGCGTTCCGCTTTCGACGAAAGTCCTGACCTTGCCTGCTACCCATTGCTCCCCGGCTAAACGATGCGGCGGGAGCAACGAATGCTCGCCGCCGCGGCTCTCCAAGGTCCGCCGCCTGCGCTCAGGAAAGCGCGGCGAACATAAAGCTATATGGCTCAGAACGGAAACTCATTTTCGCAGCTTTTTCGCGGCGTCGTCGTCCCTATCATATAGCTCTACGCACAGAATCTTGGAGAAGCCCTTTGCCGTAGCCTTTCCAGAGGCTTGCGCTGTCGACAGGTTGTGGAGAACATGTGGAGGAACTGTGTGCAACGCCGCTTCCCGACGTTAAGGGAATGGGCATGGATCTTGCGTGGGACATCCGAATCCGCTCAGATGAAGTCCTCGGCCGATGGCTTCCGCCGCAACGTCGCCATCCCGACCAAGGGCGCTCCGACATGATGTCGAGAAGCGCCCTTTCCATTTGGAACTTTCGTAGAGAGCGAGTGCCAGGGTACCTCTCCCCATTTGCGTAGCGCCGATCTTGGTCTGCAGCAGAAGCAAAAACTACATCGGCTGAGGCAATTCTTATGGTCGCTCCCGCCGGACTACGTTTGACCTCTGTGCGGCGAGCGGGCAGCCCATCAGCAGGGCCGCCAAACCTCGTAAATCCAACTGACGCAGGACACTCCAGCGACCTGTAATGGAGTTCGATCGATCAGTATGTCACAGCAGGGGAAGACGACCGGTACGGTAGCGGACCAATCCTTGCCCTCCGGCCCGAGCGTGGTAGTGTGACTGTGCTGCCGTCGAAAAACGCTGCATCAGACCGCTCCCTTGAAGTTGCCCTACAACTGACCCAAAGGAGCGGTCTTTTAGCGCGTCTTAAGCGATCCTGTTCATCCAGTCTTATGTGTCTCGCCGTCCCTCTCTGGCTCGCGTGCTTTGCCGCAGCAGCCTTTCTCCAAAAGCGAATCTTACTCTCAGCGGGTTCCGTCATGCCGGGATTATGTCCGCGAATGCTGCCCTCGTCTCGGCTCTCCCATCTAAATCCACGAAAACAGAGGGTTGTTTCATCTTCGCGCCTCCTACGGAACTAGGATCCTTGGCCCGGCGGCCCCGGCTTAGCTCAGACATCAGCAACAAGGATGGTTGTTCGCAACCGTACGGCATCGTTTTTATCTTTCGCGCGTTTTTAGGAACAGTCAGCGGAGAAAAGACATGACCAACCGGGTAGCAATGATCACCGGAGCCGGATCGGGAATAGGTCGGGCGGCTTCCTTGACCTTGGCACGCGACGGCTACTCTATTGGCGCCTTGGGTCACTCTCACCGCGAACTCGCTGCCGTCGTTGACGATATCGCGGCTCTGGGAGGCAATGCGATTGCGCTCGATGCCGATATTTCTGACGAGAGGCAGATGGAGACGGCGGTTTCCTCTCTTGTAGACATGTATGGCAGGCTTGATGCCGTTGTTGCCAACGCGGGAATAAATGGTGCCTGGGCGCCGATTGATAGTCTTACGCTCGACGAATGGAACAGGACGATATCTGTCAATCTCACTGGCACATTCCTGACGATTAGGCAGACGGTGCCATTTTTGAAGAAATCGGGTGGTGGCGCGATCATCGTTGTGTCGTCGATCAATGGAACCCGGACCTTCACCACCCCCGGAGCGACAGCATACACGACCACGAAAGCGGGACAGGTCGCTATGGTTCAGCAGCTATCATTGGAGCTCGCCCGTCACCACATCAGGATCAATGCCGTCTGCCCGGGCGAAATCGAAACCAACATTGGTTCCAACACAAGCCTCCGGCAGAAGGATGATACAGCCATACCCGTCATCTGGCCTGAAGGACAGGTACCGCTGACTGGAGGAAAGCCCGGTCGAAGTGAAGACGTTGCCGAGGTCATCGCGTTTCTGGCATCTGACAGGTCGCGACATATCACCGGCTCTCCGATCTGGATCGATGGAGGCCAAGGGCTACTTCGATGACAGTTGAATCAGAAATAGAGTTATTGCGAAGTCAAAGCGAGCGGCGCCTCGATCGATCCATTTGACTACACCGAAGGCCGGCTGGGGCGAGACCGAACCTAGCGCTCGCGAAGGGATGAACGGCTGCAATCTTGTGTCGCGTGTCCAGTCTTCTCACAGCTTTCGCACCCAATCAGATACGCGACAAGTCGATTGTCGCGACCCTACCCAAAACTCGCCCGAGGTCTAGCCGCCACGCCATTAACGACGCGCAGTCGCAGCCGGAGCGAAAAAGTTATCGCTCCCGGTGGAAAGCCGCCTTTCCATCGGCCCACAAGGGCTTGACATCAGGAATTGGAGTAGAG